>Ga0055480_10001242_pt1 | contig 10109 bp, 6 predicted proteins | sample Muzzi_PWB_D2_FD_57935 | JGI IMG/M metagenome (GOLD analysis project Ga0055480, IMG submission 57935) | Wetland microbial communities from San Francisco Bay, California, USA, that impact long-term carbon sequestration - Muzzi_PWB_D2 | ecosystem: Environmental > Aquatic > Marine > Wetlands ... | reverse complement strand
TTGGACAACTTGATCCTCATTGTAGCGAAACCTTTGGAAAACTTCCTGTTGAATTGATCGCCCTCATTGAATCCTATTGTATTGGCGAACCTTACGCCAAAGCAAAAACGAAAAAGGACGAATAAAAGAAACCCTTTTGATGTTTATTTCTCCCGTGAACCCATCGTGTACCCCCAAAAATCCAACCTCCACGAATGCAACACCACATCATCACTACGGGCGTTGCACATATTCGCCACACGGGCGTACCACATGTTTATCGGGACATAACCACTGTTAAGCGTTCCCCGGTTCATGTTTCTCGAAAACGTCATAGGTTGGCGCCGGTCTGCCGCACGTTGTCCGACCCGGTCGATGATATCCTCGCCCCAATGTTTCACCGTGTCGTACGTCCAAGTGATGGACGTATCCCGTCCCGGATTGGCGTCTTGCAAGATGCTACACGTTCCCGTGGGAGAACAAAGCTGGACGCCGACCCATCCGTGGCCGTTGGGAGTGTGAGCTTCCAGTGTCATTTGTACATGTTCCAAATAAAAAATTTGTGTATTAATCGTCGCGTTCCAATGGAGTTCGATCATAGTACCCGCAGATATCGTGATACCCTCCAGAGACATATCGTCCGAAGACACATGGGCCAACCGTTTCACGGGCGTCCACCTGCGGGCCATGTTGACGGCTGCGGACACGTCCAAGAGACCAAACCCAAAATCGTCGGAATGGAAAAATCCTGCGGCGTTTTGCACCCACGGGTTCACTTCCCTCCTCAGTAGACCCCGGTTTGCCGTGCGTACCAGAATATGTTCGACGTCCCTTGGTGTTAGGCCGGGATTGGCACTCAGAATGGTCGCAATACCCCCCGCCACAATGGGCGCAGCGGCCGAAGTCCCTCCAAAATCCGTACGACAATTGGTAGCGGACACTCCGTCACGCCCCATCAGATCGACGGTTCCGATTTTACGGGCGGTACGTGCGCCACTACTGGGCGAAGAAATCAGAATGTTCGCCCCCGGTTCGGAATAGGGTGCAAAGTCTCCGTAATCTTCCACGGCAGTCACGGCGATGGTCAGACGGGAGTTGGCGTAGCCGTCGTAGTTGGAATTGTCCAAGTTTCTCCGTCCGTTTCCTCCCGCCCAGACGTAGATGCTTCCCAGTCCCCCGCTCCCGTGTTCGTTGCAATGTTGCAAAGCTTCACGGGTAATATGACCGGGTCCGTCCAAGTGGCGTCCGGAATCCATGGGACCCCAAGAGGACGAATACACCCGGTTTTGCAAGCAATCGTTACTGGCGGACACGGGACACGTGCACCGGTACGCCAAGGCCATAGCTTCGTGACTGTCGGACGAAGCGCGTTCCAACAGTTTAATTCCGGATATTCTTGCACGGTATGCCACCCCTACGCCACATTCGTTGTTGTTGGCCGCCGCCACAGCCAGTCCACCGGCGGCAGTCCCGTGAGTATTTCTGGAAAGGGGCGTGGGGTCTGTGTCGTCGTTGTTGACGTCGTAGGACGTAGTGTCCGCATAGTTGGGAAACAAATCGGGATGTCTCCATTGGAGTCCGTCGTCCACCACGCCCACTATGACGCCCTGACCGGCAAACCCGTTTTCCCAAGCATTCAAGACGTTGATGTTGATCGGAGATCCGATGTAATTGAGCGAACTACTGTCTGTTCCGGGGAGGTCGCGTGGGTTGACCAAATGCCATTGATCGCCGTTGACGACCATGGGGTCAAAGGGAAGAACGTCCGTGCCCAATTCTTCCGTGTGGCCGTGGGAAGACCCGTGGGTGTTCATGTGTTGAGGCCCAGAGGGTCCGTCGTCTGTGTACCGGGCTTCTTCCTCTTCCTCCGCGACGGGACGGATCTGAACGGGTTGTTTCCTCACACGTCCGCCTTCCACGTCCACCCGTTTGGGGTTTTTCCGGTAGCCCACAACGCTGTTCTTCACCGCCTGCATGTTGATACGGGTGAACCGTTGGCGGGGGACCTGTTCTTCCCACCACAGTACATGTTCGTTGGATTCTAATGCGTGGGGGACGTACTGTTGGGTGTTGCTTCGATGGAACACATGAAATGATGGGAGACCGGGGATTGGTCCATAATATTGGAATCCATGTTGGCTGGCCATGGAAGGGACGTCTCTTTCCACGCTTGGGGCAAGCTGGACCACTACCACATGGTTTTGGGACGGGTCGGGGAGGGCGTAGGCATATACGCACAAGACCGCAAAAAGCCAGAGGATATGCATTTTTTTATCTCTCTGTTTCCTTCGTCCTTGATCTTTTTTTAACTCTTTCGTCCGTGTTATGGGTGTCTTTCCGTTCCTCGTCACGCCAGAAAGAGGAAAAGCAATCTAATTTTTTAGGGTTTTTTTATTTCTTTTTTTGGTCGCTGGAGGGATGCAAACAATAAAAAAAGGCCAAGGAATCCCGAAAAAAAAATGTTGGGCCTCGGAACGCCTCCACCTCCAGACTCATCTGAACCATCCCAACTCCGAAAACGAATCGCAGAATATGGTCCGTTGACCAAGGCGCGCCTCTGGCATGGGTTACCCCTGAACATCAACTACATCGTCTTGTACCTTTTCCTCTTCGCGAGCGGATTCATCGCGGTCGTGGAAGGATTGGACATGTTATTCGAAGCCTTCCGACGTCCTCTGGTCAATCTGATTTTCCACATTGTACTGTTCCTATGGGCCATCTTTTTCACCCTGTTGAACGCCGCCCTCATGTGGCGTGAACGTCTCTTGACAGAAAAGATCATTCCGGTGATTGTGGGGACCAACTTTAGCATGTTGCACTTGAGCGCCACCATTTCTTTCATCGTTTGGGCGGTGGCCTATGACGGACTGAACACACGCGTGCAGTTCTCTTCTGACCCGGTGGGTTTCATCGCCTTGGGTATTTGTTCGGGTGTGTATTTCTTGTGGTATATGATCGGATTAGGTATATTCCTGTTGCTTTTGGTGATGCGAAGAAACCACGCCAAATTGGTGGAAGTGATGAACGTGCTCAGCGGAAACCAAGTGAGTGCGAAGATGTACAAGGCGGCCATGGAGCAATCCCGGAAAATGGGCGAAGTTTGAACAATTTTTTTTTAAAAAAAATAAAAAAAATCATTTTTTTGCTTGGCGGGATGATTCCACATGACAACACGCCCGAATTTCCCACACATTTTTTTCACGCCATTGATGTAAAAAGGATAAAAAAGACCCATCCCTATACGCAATACTTCGAAGCCCAAAGAGCCAAAAAAGCCAAAACCCAAGAGACCCCCGAACAACCCGAAATGCCCATGTTTGCGGACCACATGGGATTCAACCAACTCAACCCCAAAAGGGGCGACAGTATATTGAACGACCCATGGACAGCCATCGACGCCCTAAAAACAAGCGAACTTCCGCCCGAATGCTACCGTGATCTTTCTTCGCGACCTGACGGACAGTTTCCTGTGTTCACGCCCAACTCACACAGCATCCGAATGAACGCACGGGAAATTCTGAGAAACCGCCAAGGGTTCGGATCGATGGACGTGATGGAGGTGCCCATGTTCACACTAACGGACCATTTCATCGAAGGCGGCAACATGACTCTCGAACAACGCCACAAAAGGGAAAACGAGATCAAACGATTGGCGTATCACCTACGCGTTCATGAAGACGTAAAACGGGGACCCGGAGTAGAGTCGCCCAATTTCAAAGGACCCATTGGACGTCTCGCAAACGACGCGATGCGTGGAGACCCTGACGTCTCGGTGAACGACGCCAAAGGGTTTTTGGGATTCACGGCGGTGTCCTCTGACGAACGGATTCGTGCGTCCATGTATACATGTGCTGTGCGTTCTGATTGTGTTTCTGCGTTTTTTTCCACCGTGATGGGGATCGACCACATCACGTTTGAAGATCTGAATGCGTTTGTGTACGACGACCAACAATATTTTTCCAACAGGGTTTCTTCGTGTGTGTTTGATCCCAAAGTATGTTCCCACACACTGAAAAAGATTGGCGAATTTCAGCGTGCCCTCATGTCCCATTTCTGGGCGTCCGTGAAGTACTCCAACGGGTATTTTCGGGTGGTCGGGATTCCCATACAAGATTTGGGAAACATGATCGGAGGAAACGGGTTGAGTGTTCTCGAAGGTGCAATAAATGGAGTGTCCAAAGACGTCGGGTTGGACAAACACTTGCTTTTTCCCCGATGCGCCTCCATCAAAGGACTCATGGACCAACCCGCCCCGATGCGCAAACTCGGACGGAAAGCAACGGAACAGTTTTTCACGTTGCCGGCGGAAGCTATGACTACGACAAAAGCGTTCAAAAGTGAAATGAAGCACCAACGACGTCTGGAAAAAGAACGAAATCTGTTCGGTTGGTCACCGTTGTCGGAAGGAGACAAGATGGACGATACGATGGGTTCTTTATATGCTGCGTCCTCTGGCGTGTTCTTTGCTGGCACGCCGTCAGTCACGCCTGTTTCAGGAAAGGATGGAAAACGGTTGCGTAGGGTCGAACAAAAACTGAAACAGAATCGCATCGCAAAGAAAAAAATGGTATTGGAATTCACGAAGATTCCGGGTAGGGGCGAACCCTTGCTTTACACCATGCCAGAGTTTTTTCCCAACGACCCTTGGTGTCCGTACATTTTGGAAGACGACGAAGAAGACGACGAAGATGACTTAATTGCTCAAATCACCAGAGAGGGCGTTCCGGCCAAGGCTTACAAGGACACCCGTATTTGTCCCGTTTATTTGTTGCCCCACCTTTTGGTGAACCTACAAAATCCGTACAAAACGTTAACGGGGGACATTCGCTCACGTATCAAGGTCATCATGCGAAACATTACCCATTTTTGCCAAGAAACGTTATCGACGTACACGGCGTCCAATATACATGACAAACATTTGGACGCCTTGCACGCGACGTTCAAATTGTTGGATTTGGCTGACGATTCGTTGCGTGCAGACGATTTAAGACAACACAAGAAGGCCAAAAAGACGACCGAACTGACCCAAAATTTGTTCATTACGGCCACAAAACGTTTGGCGCGTGCTTTGGAAACTAATGCGACCCTCATCGAAAACGCAAAACAGTTGGAACATCGCGTTAACCTACAGAGTAACATGTTGTACAAGTTGGAACAGGTGGTGACCAACAACCAACAACGGATCGGTCACGTCGAAAAATGTACGTCCATCGTTCCGCCACGGACCAAATATGATATATTGCCACCAAATTCCGATTTGGATTCGTCCGGGGAGGAATCTTCCGTGTCGGTGTTTGTGGATTCCTCCAGCGATGAAGATTCTGAGGAATCTGAATGGACGTCCAAACTGTTAAAGGGGTGTGAGGAAGACTTTATTGTTGTTACTTCTTCTGAGGAGGAGGGAGAAGAGCGACAAGAGGAATCAGAGGAATCAGAAGACTCGGAGGAATCAGAAGAATCAGAAGAATCAGAGGAATCAGAAGACTCGGAAGAAAGAGCCTTGGAACAAGAGAAACGATTGAATTCTTTGTTGGACAAGCGACGGGATGTTTCGCCACCCGTTCCACAATTCAAATAAAACAAAGAGTAGAGAAAGTTTCTTTTTTTTTGTCTTCCAATCTAAAGTACAATATTGGACGCATCCACGCCCAACGGAAACGTTCCAGAAACGCCCTGTTTATACGCCTTCTTTTTCCGCAAAAACAAATCTGTTTCCGTGTGCGGACCGTGGTGTTTCTCTTCCGTGGCAAACCCCGTTTCCAAATTGTCCCCAAACCCACTAAAAATATAATATCCGTTATCGTACATGTTTTCTTCCCGCAAAAGATGACACAACCCACGTTTCAACGAGGTACGTCCCCTCTCGGTGTACACATCCACCGCATCGTTCGGAACGGGAGGGGTGGGCGTATTGGTCATCCGTGTGATTTCGTCCTGTATATTTTCCAACGCAGCGTATGTTTCCATCATATTGACTTCTTGACACGAAAAAGGCATCTTACGTGTCAACATGACGACGCTCTGGAACAACAGGGGACGACTCCGTACTTGCCAATCGTCCCGGAGGCGTGTGCCTTCGAAACGTTCGCTGAGGAGGTTGTAACAGGACATTTCGCCCTTTCGTTGCAAGTCGTGTACCGGAACAAACTGAACGCCACAAACCATACCTTGTAAACATTCCAACATTTTTTCCGTAAGGCGTTTCTTTTTCCGCTTGCCTCCGCGCACACACTGTCCCACGGGCGGCTTGTCTGTTCCGGTGAAAAAGAGGTCTGTGTCTTCTTGGATCACGTCGGTAATCAACAACCAGTGAACCATGGTGTCGCCAAGGGTATCCAAGTACCCCGAAAGACCAGTTACGTGATACACAAGGGAAAACAAAATGTCCCATGCGAGAAAGGCCCGGTCGAATCCTAATAACAAGTCCAATCCCCGGCACGCAATGTCTTCCCTTTGTTCCACAATGGCACGCCCAAGTAACACACTGCCCTGCATCACGGCGTCGGGGAGGCGTAGGGTGACGGCGTGCAAACATCGACTGGCATGGTAGGACAGACACATACGTACGCCCCAATCTTCAGGAAGCAAGTTTCCCGTGGCAGCCAGCAAGTAGGCACTGGCACATTCGGCCGAAAGACGGTTTTTGGGTACTTTGGCACAGAGCACCACGGCGCCCAAGTAATGGACGGTTGCACGTTTGTCGTCACCGGATTGACTGGAGACGTACCAATCGTGGTATTGACGGAAAATCAGACGGGGAAAGGAAACGTTGGACAGACCGACGTGGGTGTAACAGAACAACAAGAGTTCCCTCCATACGGCCTGAACGTGTCCGTGGTGGGCGAGCCGGCATGCGTAGTGCATGGCCAGTTTGGATTGACCCATACGGAGTTGGTACAACATTCCCCGTATTTGTTCGTCTGCGGGTGGTTCTTTACCGGGTGGGGCCATCATGTTTGGAAAGGAACGGGCGCTGTTGTTCCTTGGAGGAAGAATGAAGGACGTTTTAACAAAAAAAATATTCCTCCAAAGTTTTTTTTATTCTTTTTTTTATTATTACCGTCCACGGAACTACAACGTCTTCTCCCGTTCGCCCCTTTCAATAAAGCAACGAACCTTCACCTTCGCCAAGATAGCAAAACTTGACGTATTCCTTTTCTTTGGCGGACAAGCCTTTTACATTGTCAATCTTTTCCACAAAAGTGTACTTTCCGTAAAAGGGTCGCGGGTCCAACAACTCTGTCCGGTCTTGGCGTCTTCGCAAAGAGAATTCACGTTTGTTGTACGTCTGCACGTCCTGTTTCCCCTTGTTTTCCCGCGGAAGAAGGCGCCCCACATGTGCCTCCAGATATTCCTTAGAGGTAATGTCCATCCCGTTGGATTCGTCCAAACGGAGCTGGCTTTCGGCAGGGATGAACACGTACGTCGTGTCCGGTAATCCTTTGGTACGTGCATAACTGGGATGTTCCTTGATGAATGCGACCGCCGCGTCTTTGAAGGTATCCGTCGCTTTTCCGCTGGGTTTGGGTTTGTAGGATTCGATGGAGCTTTTTCTGTCGTACTTTGATCCGATGGTCCCTTCGCCCAGTTTTGTCAAGGACGATTCATCGGAATCTTTTTTGGATTGTCCGGGTGAGTAGGACACCAAGGGGTCCGCGAGGAGAAACGTGTCGGCGTCTTGGTCTTTGGCTATTCGCGAAGAAGAAGAAGATTTTTTACCGCCAGAAGTTCGGCGTTTGTTTTTGGGTTCCGTGCGTTTGAGGGATGTTTCCATGAATGAAGTCGCCTCATCGGAAGAGGGCACTTTGCTTCCGTTGCTACGGAACCACCGTTTCGCGATGGCATTCTTTTCGGCGGTGGAATATCGTTTGCCCCATTGGTCTGCGTCGATTCCTGCAAATACGTCTTTGTAGGTATTGTTTGACATGATATTTTTTTAATACAACCGGTGGTTTTTTTTCTGACGTCGGGTTGCACTCGTACTCCTTTTGGTACTTTGTTCTGTTTTTATTTGTGGTTTTTCCATACATTATTTAAAAAATCCATCATTTTCTTATCGTATGGTTAGCTTTCCCATCTTTTTTTTCGTTGTGAAAAAGGAAATGGTTTGGTATTCGTCGGATTGTGTTGGGACGTCGCCGATTTCAGGAGAATCTTTTTCTTTTCACTCACACACTGTTCTTATTGTACACTCTTTCGCCTTCTCCTGATCGTGGTCCGCTGTGCTATTGTCTGCACGTATACGCCCCTCCAAACAAAAAAAAAAGAAGAGGTCATACAAAAAGGGGCGCAACGGCATTACCGCCTTGTCGATCCGTAAAGACCCACAAAAAGGGCGTTGGCTTCGACGATACTTATTTTTTTTCCTTCTCGCAAGAAACGCCAACCATAAAGACACGCCATTTACACGGTCGGCTGAACACCCACAGTCATCGTCAAATCAATGTAACATTCCGTCTGAAGTTTGGCTGCGGTTTCGTCCTCCTGAACGCGCAAGTCCCGAATAGAGCGAATTTCTGATCCGGGATCAGCCCAAGGAGATGCGTAATCATTGTTGGAAGATGCCAATGCGTCAATGTCTGCATGCGTTACATAGAAATGCAACGACCCATTGTCAACCATCTCGCCCAACGTGAGTGTCCTGAACCGTTCCAACATCATGTGCTGAATGGTACGTTCGGCGTCGGCATGTTGCATTAACAACACTTGTTGCTTGTCTCCGTCTTGGTACTGGGGCGTCAGACCCTGTTTGATGATGTTTTGCAACAGGTGTTTGGCTATCGGGGTGTTAACGTGTGCCACACGTTCCAGCACGGACCTGTCGTGTTTCTTTCCCGGAGGCATCTCCACCATGTCCCAAAGTTGTTCTTCTGTCACGGCCCCGTACCCCTCACGTTCCAAAAAGGAGAGTCCTTCGTCTTCGTTGGCACCGGGACGCAACAGAACACGAGTATCGGTCGTCTTGGGACTTTGGGTGATGGTAAACTGAACCTTGTCCTTACTTCCTTTGATGACCCCGTCCGCCCCCAATCTGTCCGAGAACGTGTCCATTCCCGAAGAGGAAATGGTCCTTCTCTTGTCCAAAATACGGAAACGTCCGGAAACAGGATTCCAATAGTTGGTGTCAAACCCGCTCAGAATGATTTCTCCGATGCGGGAAGCATCAGTGGCTCCGTGTTCGTCTCTTTCGTCACGCCAGCGTGCAGGGATCACTTTACTCAGGGGCACCACAAGGGCGTATTCTTTCATGCCCTTTTGTTTCAAGTTTTCCGGGGTAAAATTGACCCGGATTTTGTATTCCGTAGGCGTAAATGGCATACTGGAAACGTCTGACTTGGGAACAGAAGCTGCGGACCCTGTGCCCGTGGTCATGGTGGCCATATCGGGTGCACGGGCTTCCGCTTGAATCGCCCCGCGGACCTCGTTTCCTTTTTCCACGGCGTACCTCCCGGCACCCAAACTGCGTTTTTCCTCCTCACTACGTGAGGGAGCACCCAATTGGACGTAGGGATTGTCCGTCATCTCATTACCGTCGGTTAGTCCAAGTTCCATGTTGTTGTCTTTTTTTTCGTAACTACGGAGGTTATCTGTGTCAAAAAAGAGGGACCATGGGAACATCCACATGAATACCATACAATTTTATTTATTTTTTCTCTTTTTTTTTCTTTTCCTTAATAAAACCGTTGCTTTTTGGTCATCCGTGTGTTGACAAATTTCCCTTGCGGTCTGTTCCACACGTACCCACTACGCATCTTCCGTATGGTAAACATCTTGTCCGTGTCGAAACGTCCCAGTCTGTCCCGTGAATATACTTGAGGGTATGCCTGACCCGTGCTCCCGACGTACAGAGAAACCAAATAGGCAAAATCCGTCTGGATCGTCGTGTCAAACTGAAAAGCTTCATAATCCACCTCAGAAACTTCGGGCCATGCTTCCACCAACTCTTGGTACGCCTTTCGTGTGGCGCTTTGGTACATCGCCTTCACCCTCATTTTTCCAGAAACCAACGGTGAAAGGGCGTACCCCGGACGGTGGGCGTAGGGAATCTGTGTAGGATCTTCTAATCCCGGACCAAAAGGAGAAGGCCCGGCTTCGATGAGTTTTTTAACAGCCGCCATTTCCACCCGTTT
>Ga0055480_10001241_pt1 | contig 10110 bp, 11 predicted proteins | sample Muzzi_PWB_D2_FD_57935 | JGI IMG/M metagenome (GOLD analysis project Ga0055480, IMG submission 57935) | Wetland microbial communities from San Francisco Bay, California, USA, that impact long-term carbon sequestration - Muzzi_PWB_D2 | ecosystem: Environmental > Aquatic > Marine > Wetlands ... | reverse complement strand
CTCCAATGAAAATTGAGGCAATGGATTCTTGTTTTATATTGACAGTGTTAACCATATCAGAAGATATGTGGACTCCCGTAGAAAATTCTGTTCACTTTTCTCCAGTGTATAATTTTATTATCGAATTAAAATCTGTGCCTTTTTATTTCTCAAAGTGTTTTTTTCGGTTTGAAAGGAATGTTACCGGCACCTCCCAAGTCCAATCCCGGAGATGACCTCACATTTCCGGGCTTAACATTGTCAACCTTAAGCCATCCTGCTGTACCGCTTTTTCGCATTACACGGCTCTTGGCCGATGGATTGGCGTGCCCAATAAACTCCAAATCAAAATTAGCATCCCAAAAACTAATGGGACCGATCCCGGCAGCCTGATACTTCAAGTTTATAGTGCCAGCAAAATCATTGACAGTAAGCTCCCTGCCTTTGTAATATTTCAGCGCCTCAAAGGTTACGGGATCTCCATCTGTGGTAGATTGTCCGCCACCTAAAGGCAATGGTGCACTTAACAGCCCAAGGGGTGCATCTTTAATCTCGTATCTGGCACTTTGCCCGGCATCAAATATCTTAAACACGGAGGATAGTAGCAGCACCCCCCCCACGCCCTTTGTTGCGGCAACCCAACTGGCACGTTCAATCAAAATGGAAAACTTCTTTTTTTCCGGGTTGTCGAAGTCGATTTTCACCTCGGCTTTATGCCAGCCTGCATTATTTATTCTGACACTTTTCCTTTTGCTTTTTCCTTCCTCGTAAAAAGCCTGCACCCAATAATCACCGATTCGCAGATTGGTGTAATACGACAAACCTAAATTATCCGTGTTTTTGTTGGAATTTTTCGACTTCCTCAATTCAATGTTGCTGGGTTTGAAAAGGTCTGGCTTGATCAGAACAGTCGCCTTAGGCAGAGGCTTTTTCAAATCATCCAGAACAAGAACCTGAAGCTTGCCAGGCATATATTTTTTATCAAGTCTGACCGAATGTTTTGCTTCCTTGCAGGCTATGATCTTTGGAGACTGAGAGGTTTTCTCAGGCCAGACATAAGTATACCCATCTATTTTCGTAACACCTTTCCAAAGCCGCAATATATAACGCTTGTTCTCATGTAGTCCGCTGAATCTCGCCTCTCCTTTGATATCAGTCCTGCCTTCCCGGCCTAGATCCCAAAAATAGATGCCCGCATTTTCCAATGGTTTACCTTTATAATCAAGAACCGTCACGATCAAAGTACCTGTCTTTTTATCGCAGCAAGGTTGAACACACCCATGCTTGATTGGTGGTTTTGGTTTGTCTTTTTTGCATTTAAGATAGGCATCCATCCACCGCCTTCTGCAGGGATAGTCACTTTGATCTCCACGGCCTTTTTTCCATTTGATTTTCCGAAATTCACCCGTTCCCGATACGAACAGGTTTGGACATTGAGTCACTTCGGCATTGGCTATTTCTATACATTTTGGATCCAGAGGACGCGGCATTCGAGTCGCTGGATCGTGAACTGGAGTGGGCCACACCTGATTGCAATGAGGGCATTTCCAATCATTACTTCCCGGAATCTTTTTGAGTGTGTATTTCATAGCGGTCTTTCAAGATTAAAAATCATATATTGATCGATTTCTTCCATCTTTTCCGCACCATTCAGCTTTTCATCCGTGAGGATTTCCTTTGCCCAAGGGAAATTATCACTTTGATCAAAATTCGGCTCAAGCAAAACCATACATTCGACAAATAAGGTTAAATCATCTTTATAATCTATACCGTACATCTCTTTTGCTCTGGCTAAGCCGTTTTGCACAAAATCCCTAAGGTTGTTCTCGTCCAAGGAATACTTCTGGCACGCTTCCGGAAAATCTTTGGCTATGTGAACTGCCAATTCTTGAGTGAACTTGTCGTTCATATAAGCGTTCAGTACGTCCATTTGCTCTTGTCGTATAATTAGCATTTTGATTCGAATTTACCTATTCTTTGGGTTTAGCTTTTAGGAAATTATTTTTGAACCAGGAAAGCACGAAAAGGCCAATAACTTTCGTTTAAGAGCTTTTTCCCTCCAAATGACAACACAGTGCGCTCTGAGATGAGCGTAAAAAAAAACGACAATTTACCTTTTAGGTCCATGAATAAAAAGTTCACCTCCGCTCGATTTGTTCAGGCATGGACAACAAGGAAATGAATTGAAATCAGTTCGGAATTCTGTACACACTTTCCGACAAGACGGACAGATTTCCACTTATTTTTATTTCAAATAATCTGTTTTATAATGGAATGATTCAAAAAAAGTTAACATATTAATTAGTTAGCAAAAATCGGACCAGAACATAGGTTGGAGACGGTTTTCAGTTTTCTGGGCTGAACCTTGGATCAAATGAAATAATGCGCCACAAACGCGTAATTGCATTTTTAATCGCCAAAATGCAATTTAGTCTGCAAAAACCGGAAAACTCCGAAAAACGCTGCCTTCCTAATAATCCTGTCTTTTGTCGTAATATCCCCGTTTAAAGAGCCGCACAGTCGGTTATCAGACGAGGAGAGGCAATGGCCGGTATTACCCTTGAACAAGCAGAATCAAAACTTACCGCCTACCTGGTTGTTGAGGAGAAAATCTTTGTCTGTCAGATGGTCGATATGGATGGCCGGTGGCTGATAAGGGCTGACCTATCTGCGGTGCAGCAGGGTATCGCCATCTGGAACAGGAGAGTCAATAAGCTTTCCCGGAATAGCCGTACCAGGATCGTGGAGGGATCTGCCGTGAAAATGCCCCACCTGAAAATCAAAAGTAGGCTCGTTTCTCAGCGGAATAGACCCTGCAACAAACGCCCAAAGAAATTCTTCAGAACTTTTTGCGAGTATTTTAAGTTTCAGCATCATATCCGCCAGGTAACAACGCCGTGCTCAGCAGAAGCCAGGGCTTCCGCTGACTTTGAAAAATGTGGATTAATTCCATGCTACTTTGTCCTATCAACATTGCCACGGCCCTGGCTGTCTGCTGAAGTTACAGGTTCGGCTTGGTCTTCTTAATATCCGTAGCTTCAGAAGGCTTGCCAAAATAAGATGCCGGAGGTAAACCAGCTTTGATAACTTCTTTGGGCAACTCGCCGTAAAACTGATCCATTAGCCCTTTTGGTTTGTACTTACCGGCGATTAATGCTTTTATTCTATTGGTACGATCCACATTCCATTCTGGGTGATTGATGAGATGAAAAGTGTTAGGTGCGATAAGCATGGCAATTAATGATATGTATTGACTCTCACTCAATAAATTTACAGTTCGGCGATAATACGCCTTCGCTGCGGATTCAAGGCCAACTACAGGGTTTCCATCGACATCTCCGAAATACATTGCATTGATAAATAAATTTAACTGATCATCCTTTGATATCATTTCGTCTACAACGAATCTTGCGATGATGGACTGTTTAAGTTTTGCGATACCCGGTTTAAAATCATCAAAATATAATTTTTTTGTGATCGCCTGTGTGATTGTCGTCAATCCATTTCCAGGCGTAGACAAATCAATCCCATTGTGGCCATAAAACCCCGGATCTTGAACCTTTATGAGTATCTCTATTTGTCGCTTGCTCAAATCATTTATCGAAATTTCAAACTTTTTAACAGTATCATTTGGATATCTCCATTGAGCCTTTGCTATGTCTAATGATAAGACTTCACGTGTGTACTTTCGTGCCTCTTGGACGACGTACCCACAATAAATGACGATCCCAAATGCAAATATCAGCAAAAACATCCCAGTATATTTTAAAAATCTCTTCATTTTTTCCATCTCTCAGTCGCCGAGAACGTCCCCGATCACCGAGTGCAAAAGCTTCCATAAAGCTATACAAAAACCTCAGAAGGCGGAAAACCATCAGCTATGGAAAATACCACGGCCTTTTGCATCCGGTGAATTGGGTGGTTATCCGCATACTTTCCTCATATTGTTTGCTACGGACAGGGCCCCTTAACCAACAACGAACTTGCAAATTTCACTCGAAAACTCCCTAAGAAATGCCTGCTTATTGGGTAACGGCTCTGTGGTTTGCGGCGGCACTAGATCCATGAATGAGAAATGGCCGGCACCATCAGTCACGCGAAGATCCACTCTTTGCCATTCACGCATGGCATGAGCCAGCCTTTCAGTTTGGGTGGGAGGAGTGATGGTATCTTCGGAGCCCACCCATGCCAGAATTGGAACCCGCACCATATCAAGTGCCCCTGGAGCTCGAAAGAAATCGGTTGGTGGCGCTAAGAGGGCTAAGCGTGTTAATCGGCTGTCCGGTGCGATATTATTGACACGCCGACCTGGACCTAACCACATCTGAGCTCCCGCTAAAGCAACAAGGGTAGCTGCACCAATTGAGTGTCCCACTCCCGCCGCCATTGTGCCGGGTTGAACAAGTGCGTCAAGAGCGAGGGACAAGCGCCTTGCCCGGAGAGTCAACTCCTCTTCCCTCGGGACCGGTGAAGCGAGTCGCTCGAAATGCGGAGCAACAATCATACAATCGGATTCAGCCAAAGTGTCCAGAAGCGTAGCGTAACGTTCAGGCTGGCCACCCGCTCCCACCGCGAAAAGTACCACCGGAGAATTTATAGTGGCTTTGTGTACCATAACTTTGAATGACTCAGTTCCATCTTGCAGTATCTTGGTTTGCATTAAACACTTGCTCCTAATTCAAGCTGCCATCTGTGTGGATAAACGATTTGTTGTGTTTCTTATGGTTGTAATCAGTGCTTTCCCTAATGGATCAAGGGCTGAAAAATCTTGTTTTCTCATTTTATTTTTTTCACACCTGCATTTGCGGCTGGTTTGGAGGGCAGCGAAAAACCAGCCCGGCAACATACGCTTGTTATGCCTGCTCGCTCATCGATGCAAGTTTGCTGACAGTATTCCAATTTCTGGCTGTTAATGGAACTCCTAGTGCTTTCTCGATCGCTGCCGCTAGTTTTGATCGACCGACTCCCTCCGGCGCGTATAAATAGAATGTCATTTTACTCAGTTTGAAATTTTCTGAATCGAGCTTTAGCGATTCAAGATATTCAATGTTGGGTTTACTATAAGGTCGCTCTAGAAAGAAAAAATGTAACGCTTTGCCATTGCTTGTAGGAAATGGATTACTCCTTATAGCTTCCTGAAGTTGTTTATTACTGAGAAGCAAAACCTTAGGTTCAAAACCCATTCTCTTAAATATTTTCCTGCCAATTTCAGCGGCGTCCTCTGCGTCGACAGCTTTTTGACTTCTAAATACCGCGTTACCGCTCTGAATATATGTTTGGACACTTTCGTAGCCTAATTCTTGAAGAATTGCGACAAGGTCTTTCATTGGCAATATGTTCTTACCGCCAACGTTAATACCTCGAAAAAGAGCAATGTAAATGTTCACACAGCCTCCCACTGGGCTAATAACGCTCATACTCAGCCGCGTAACGTAGCGGAGTCGGTTTGAATCTTATGGTTCTTCTGAGTTTGAAGCGTTCTCAAAATTTAAATATAACAAAAAAAGGCTGCTCTGGCTGCCCAGATAGCGGCACCATATTTTTCTTTATATTTCAATGGGTAGCGGATAATATCCGGAAGAATCGCGGTGCTTGAAGAAGTCAGCGCCGCGATTCTCGGCGACGAAGTCGCCATGAACGCCGCCTTCACCAGTTCATCCGGTGAAAAGTGAGGTTGAAAGCTTTGTTGCTCTTCTGTTTTTGCGTTCTGGTGTTGTGTATCGCTTGTGGCAGCGATGAGTGATATACCAGACCTGCCCGGGAATATAATAGCGATTCGCCCATGGCATTTTTCCTTCAATGCTCATTTTTGATGCCCAAATAGGCCTTCTAAGCAAGATTTCAGGCTTGTTTTCTGGTCTTTTCTTTTCATATTAATATGTTGGTTCGGTCCGACCCCGTTCCTTGTACCCCGTTCCTTGTTCCTTCGTTCCTTGTTCATTGCTTGCTTTTGACGGTCGAAAGCGAACCGGATCTTGCCACGTCACGCGCTGTTTTCTCACCTGCCGGCTTAGGCCGGCAATATTGTTTTGCTTTTATCTGGTTGTTTCTCATGTTCGGCCGATCTTTTCTTTAGCGAAGTGTAACAGCAACAGTTTTTCCGAGGTTGAGTGAAAGAACTGAAGAGACTAGACTCTTACTTTTTCAGTTTACGCATGGCTATCTTGATGCTCATGCCGAGCCGCTCCAAAGCCTTCGCCATTTTGCCCACTTCGTCGGTTTTTTGCAGATGGGGTATCTTCAGGTCAAGCCTACCCCGGCTGAACTGATCGGCAACCTCTGTCAGTTCTCGAATCGGTTTGACAATACTTCTGATCAACAACCAGGTAAGAGGCAAAGCGAATACCAGGAAAGCAGCAGCCAATACAAGATAGAGAGATCTCAGGAAGCTAGCGGTATGGTGATGAATCTCAGACAAAATCGTGGTTTTCTTTTCTTCGATATCGTCTATATACACCCCAGCACCTATCCAATATAAACTACCGGGAATCATTCTCGCATAGGAGAGCTTTGGCTGCAGCCCCCTGTTTGGTTTTTCCCACCAGTATTCAACATAGCCACCACCCGCCTGGGAAATCGTGTCAAGCTCTTTGATCAGCTGTTTGCCGGTCGGATCCTTGAGGTCGATCAGATTCTTCTTTTCCAGGTCGGGTTGAGTGGCATGGACAAAGACCGTCCCACCTTTTTTATAAATAAAATAATATCCTGATTTGTCGGGGAAAAATCGTGAGTTTTTGATCAATCTCCGAAACGTCATACGGACCTGCTCCTCATCACTGTTTCCTTCGGTCGATGCTGCTAAGGTTGTGGCCATGACATCAACTATATCCTTAAGTTCGTTTTTATAACCAACGAGCATCATATCCGTGGTTCGCTCGATACTCATTTGACTGATGTTGTTGACCAGCATATGATATCTGGCCACGGCAATGATGGTAAAAGACACCAGCACAGCGACGAGAATAATTGTTTTCGCCTGAAACGAAAGTTTGTCGGTAATAAGACTTGTCATCGCAATTATCTCCTTGAACGATTTGATGTTCCCGGCAGGTCGGAATCCAACGTCCTGCTTGAAATTTAAAAGACCCCGGTCATAGCCCTCAGCCGTTCGGCTAGGTTGTTCAGGGCATCCGCATTGCCGCGTAAGGTGTTGCCGGCCTTCAATATTGTTTGGGCGATCTGATTGACTTCCTCTGTATCTCTAGCAATGAGGGTGGCAGCATGGGAGCTTTGTGCGACGTTCTCGCTCACTTCGGCAATCGTCTGTGATGCTTGCTCAACATTCAGGGCAGGATTTTGGTTTATGATGATCATATTTCGCAGAGTAGCCTGCAGGGTAGAAGGGGAGTGTTGAGCCGGAATTGTCCTCAGCTTCGTTCAATACGGACTTGAAGCATCGGCAGCCAACCAACAATCGTTTCCCAGCATCCCCTGGAGAAAACGCTGGTGATCATGCATTGCCTTGCGTGCCGCCTGCACATCCCTCATTTTTATGGCGCAATAGATATTTCGATACTGTTCCAGCATCTCCTTATAGGCCTGGCTGTTTGTTTCTAAACGGGCTAAGGTTTTTTTGATACCTGAATAGAGCAGATCGTAATAATTGCGGGCCAGGTGAATAACCACGGGATTTTTGGTCGAGAAGATGACCGCCATATTAAATGCGGTGATGGACGACACAGAGATTTTTCGATGATGTTTCAGATCATCCTCCATTTCTCGAAGGCTATCACCGATAGCTTGTATATCATTTTGCGTTGCCCTGCGAGCAGAGAGGAAGACGGCATTGCATGCCAAATCGATATGTACCTCCAGAGTGTCAAACACGGTTGCGGAGTCGGCGACAACACCGACGGCAAGAGGATTGCCTGTTCGATTCTCAGGAGTGAAAACGAATGTCCCTTTGCCTTGAACCTGTCTGAGCAATTTCATCCCGACAAGCCTATCGATGGCGTTACGTACCGATGTTCGGCTGACCCGCATGGATGATGCCAGGTCCCGTTCGGTTGGGATCTGCTCTCCTGATCTGAATTCGCCACGATAGATGAGGTCCCTGATCTGTTCGAATACCTCACTCGCAACGCGTTTGGGACGGATAGGTTGGATGATCATGTTCTTCCTCTCTCAAGGCAGGCGCAGTAGATTCCGATAACGCCTGATGGTTGCATACGGAATTTATGCGAGATAGAGTAATGAACATCCCTGTCGTTGGCCAACGAATCCCGATGAACGGTCGTTTCTGCCGGATGAAAGGAAAAATGAGCCGCTAACCGGCAGTATCGAAATCAAACCCTGAAAGTCGTCCACCTCTTGTGGCACGGGAATTCGGATTTGTTGAATTCGGGTTTATTGACCAGTATGCTTTTACTTCTCATGCCACCGCTATCCAAAAACAGCACAGATTTTGCAGTTTAGTGCACCTGGACGAGTAGCTCCCGTGGTGGAGTATATGAGATCCCGCCCTCTTTCAGGAGTTCGGCCCTTCAGCGCCGTGAGTCCTCCGCAAGATCCCAATATTACTGAAGACAGGCCGCTTCCAATATAAACGACCGCTCTTTGGACAAGCCTCTTCATACTCAGTTCCGTTTCGCCTTGAAGGGGGGTGAAGAAGATGCTTTTTCACTCTGCAACCGTGGCAGTTATCGTATCTCCTCAACCCAGGACTTTGTCATGTGGTACCTTCTTGTCTAAGGACTTGGCCTCACATGCCATCTCTGTTCGTTGGCACACAGTTTCGCACTCCAGTCTCTTCTGGTGGTTGCACACGGTTCCGTCCTTGCTTTCGGCTGGTATTTATATGCCGGTTATCAAGATAGTGACAGGGTGTTCATCCAGAGGACCGGCACCCCAATAGATAATTCCCATATCGGGAGCACACCATTGCGGTCACATCAACTGCCAGCCAGGATTTCAAGGTGGGATTTTCTCCCATTGTCACTGAATTCCATTACTCAATTGTTATATGGCATTTACTGCCTCTTCTCTTTGCTTTTGCCTTAGTTGAACGTAATTTTCCATATAAGTATCCAGTTCTTCGTCAGGAACATCGTCAGGAACAAATGGAACCTGAATGGAATAATGTCTTTTGAAACCGTCAATGTGCATTTTTTCTTGGCCAAACACCGGAGTTTCCTCTGTCCACTCGTTGTTCGCGTCGCGAACAGTTATTTTATACAGGGAAATTAGGTTCTTTTTAAGCTTAAGAATATATGTAGCACATTGACCACTTATACAAAGAGCGTTTCCGTCGCTAGATTTTTCAATAACCATTGAATAATCATCACTTCCTATCAATACAGGCTCATCCTACAAGCAGTTGAACTTTCCAACTCCCGTTGTGATTTTGAGACCGAAGGCTTCAGCACCCATGCGGAATTCACCTAACTCATTAAGCTCTACAGCGTATTTCACTACTACACCTATGACTTGTAACGCCCTAATCAGCCGATGCGTTGGTTGTCTGCTGCATTTGATTGTTGTAGCTTATATACTTTTCCATTGAGAAATTCACTAACGATACCCCGTTTCTCTGAACTTCATTTTTCTTGACCACAGAGAAGCCGCGGTGTTCGAAAAACGGCTTAGCAACGAGTGAAGCCTCAACGTATAAGCGTTTCATATTTCTAGTCCTTGCCTCCGTGAGCAAATGCTTATACAAGGCAGATGCGACACCTCTTCCCTGAAAATCTGGGTGGGTATAAGTACAGTCGATATGACCATCAGCATCCAATTCGATAAAACCAACTACGCAATTTTCAATTAAAGCTATGAACGGCTTTTTCACCTTCAGTCGCTCAGCCCAGCATTCATAATCGACAGGGGTAGGTGCCCAAGCTTCCTTTTGCTCTGATGAATACAGCGAGGAGGCAATTGCATGAACAGATTGATGAAACAAGTCAGCAATTTCCCTAGCTTTGTCTGCAGAGTATGTTTGTATTTCCATAGTAGCCCTAACGCCCGGCTCATCGAGCAAATTTTGCTGGCGACTTTTTTGCCGCGTAGCGCGGAAAAGGTGACAGTAAAATTTGTCCGGTGGAATCATTTATTATAGCCATTTTCAGACTAGCACCTTGTTTATTTGTTTACTGGAGTTTAGAGTTTGAGCCCGTCAGTGCCGGATCTCCGACAGGG
>Ga0055480_10001238_pt1 | contig 10114 bp, 13 predicted proteins | sample Muzzi_PWB_D2_FD_57935 | JGI IMG/M metagenome (GOLD analysis project Ga0055480, IMG submission 57935) | Wetland microbial communities from San Francisco Bay, California, USA, that impact long-term carbon sequestration - Muzzi_PWB_D2 | ecosystem: Environmental > Aquatic > Marine > Wetlands ... | reverse complement strand
TTGGATGCGCACTGCCGGCCTGGCTGATTCCCGAAATATCACCCTTCACGTCGGCCATGAACACCGGCACACCGCGGCGCGAGAAATCCTCGGCCAGGATCTGCAGGGTCACTGTCTTGCCGGTACCTGTGGCGCCGGCGATCAGGCCATGCCGGTTGGCCAGTGCCGGTGCCAGGTACACTGGTCCCGCAGCACCCATGCCAATGAATATGCCCGGGTCTTCCGTCATGTGGCCTCCCTGTGATCAGCCTTGTGCAAAGTCATCCGACGGGTTAGCCAGCGCGTCGATGAGTCGTGCGTATTGCCGGCCGAGTTTCTTCAGCTCCTCGAGTTCCAGCATGGATGGTGGTTGCCGCGATGCCTTGATGGCACGCTGGATACGCTGCATGCGTGTGATGATATGTTCCAGTTCCTGTTCCGGACTGCGTGTCATCGCAATGCCTCCCGCAGCTGGCACGCTGCATCTTCCGGGTGGATAGTGGTTACAGGCGGCCACAGTGCGCGCCGCGGCCTCCAGCAAGGATTGCGACGGCATCACCGTGCCATTACGAATCTCTCCGGGCAGATATTTCCGCATTTACACCAATTCCCCGCCGGCCGTCGTCACACTGCCCGAATCAGGCACATTCTAGCGCAGGTCAGTGGCGACGGGTGGCAACCAGGAAGATGTCAGGACCGCATGGCTGGTTGCAACCGGAATCCGCACAGCAACGAGGTCATGCAGCCGGCAGGAAATATCACCGGCACGGCGGGCAACTATTCGATATACACCCGCGATAGCAAAAAAAAACGGCCAGGCATAACGCCCGGCCGCCTCATTCATGATACCGCGGACCTGCTTACTGACCCGCCGCGGGTGCACCCTCCGCATCCATCGACTCGGCAGCTGCATCAGCCGCGTCACCGGCCGCCGCATCGGCATCGGAGGCAGTGGCCTCGGCAACGTCCTCGGCGGCTTCGTGTACCATCTCCTTCGTGGAATCCATGGCATCGGAGGCCATATCACCGGCACCCTCGGCCATGTCGCTGACAGCCTCGCCAGTGCTGTCCATGGCATCACTGGTGGCATCCATGGCATTGTCCATCATGGTCGGCTCGGCGCTGCCGGTAGCATCGTCACCCTTGTCTCCGCAACCGGCGGCAATGAGGGCGATACAGGCAACGAGGATCAGTTTCTTGTTCATGGTATGACTCCTGTTATTTCTCAAGTTGATAAAAAATCAGTTCACCAGCGCAGTACAGAATTTGCAGCGCTTGGCAGCAACGGGAATTACCGACATGCACTCCGGGCAGGACCGGGTATCCGGCTCCTTGGGCGGCTCCTCGGTCTTCAGCTTGTTCATCGCCTTGATGACCAGGAAGATGGCAAATGCAACGATAAGGAAGTCCAGGACAGCGTTGATAAACACGCCATAGTTGAGGGTTGCGGCACCGGCCTCCTGTGCTGCTGCAAGCGACGGGTAGAATTCACTGCCCAGATTGATGAACAGGTTACTGAAATCCACACCCCCCATCAGCTTGCCCAGCGGCGGCATCAGCATGTCGTTCACGAAGGAAGTCACGATCTTGCCGAATGCCGCGCCGATGACGATACCGACGGCCATATCCACGACATTCCCGCGCATCGCGAATTTCTTGAATTCTTCCAGCATACGGTCCTCCTGACACAGCCCGGTGAAACATGCTGATTGCAGCGTGCCTATTATATAAATGCAAGGGCCTTATGGCGCGTTTTTTTGCGAGTTATTTAATGTTATTATTCATAATGTTATGGCAACATGTCGCAAATCGGAAACAGTTTACGCCTGCCAGGCCCGTGCATTCAATACTGCCAGCGGCACTTCCTGTGACGCTGGTGAACAGTATTCACCGGCAACGGTCACACAGCCATGGACATCACACAGACGATCGCCCTGACCCTGGGTGTGGCCTGGGCGAGCGGGATCAACCTGTACGCCGCCATCCTGATGCTCGGCCTGCTGGAGACCACCGGGCACATCACGTTGCCACCCGACCTGCAGTTGCTCGCCGATCCGCTGGTGATCGGTGCCAGCGCACTGATGTATTGCGCGGAGTTCTTCGCAGACAAGGTCCCCGGCGTCGACACCGGCTGGGACGGACTGTCGACCTTCGTGCGCATCCCGGCCGGCGCCATCCTGGCCGCCGGCGCCATTGGCGAGGTGGGGCCGGCCGCGCAACTGGCCGCGGCAATCGCCGGCGGTACCCTTGCGGCCGGCAGCCACTTCACCAAGGCAGGTACGCGCGTGCTCATCAATACCTCGCCGGAACCGCTCACCAACTGGTTCACCTCGGTCGGTGAAGACGCCATGGTCCTTGCCGGGCTGTGGACCGCCCTGTATAACCCGGTGCTGTTCCTGGTGCTGCTGGTCCTGTTTATCCTGCTGATGGTCTGGCTGTTGCCGAAACTCTGGCGTGGTATTCGCAGGGTATTCAGCCTGTTCACGCGCAGCAGCAGCAAACCGCCGGCAGCAGGTACATCCGGCCGCGAAGAAACCCGAGAGACATGAACAAAGCACTGCTACCGATCACCCTACTGGTACTGCTAGGCATGCTGGGCTGGCTGTGGCTGGCATCAGCCGGAGTGAAAAACAGTCCGGACATCACGCTGATGAGTATCGATGGCGAGCCGCTGGCACTGAGCGCCTATCGCGGCCAGCCGGTGCTGGTCACCTTCTGGGCAACGTCCTGTACTGTCTGCCTCAGGGAAATGCCGCAGCTGATAGAACTGTACCGGGAACTCGCCCCGCAAGGGCTGGAAATCATCGGCATCGCCATGGACTACGATCCGCCAAATCAGGTACTGGCCGTGCGCAATGCACGCAAGATTCCCTATCCGGTTGCGCTGGACATTCACGCGCAGGCCGCGCACGCCTTTGGGAATGTGCGCTTCACACCCACGACGTTCCTGATCGCACCGGACGGGCGTATCGTGTTCCGGAAGGTTGGCAATATAAACATGCAGAAACTGCGCGCCGATATTCTCGGCGCACTTCAACGGGCCGCTCTCGATCATGGATGCCGGCCGATCATCCCTGACTCACGCACATGCTCTGGGTAAAAGGCCTGCACATCATCTTCATGGTGACCTGGTTCGCCGGGCTGTTCTATCTGCCCCGATTGTTCGTCTACCACGCCGACGCACAGGATGACACCAGTCACCGGCGCTTCCTCGTTATGGAACGAAAACTGTTTGCCATCATGACCATCGGCGCAGTGCTTACCGCGATATTCGGGATTTGGATGCTGGTCGATTACGCCTGGGCCGCCTGGCGTGACTCCGGCTGGCTGATCACCAAACTGGTTCTGGTCGCACTGCTGGCAGCCTTCCATTTCTATTGCCTGCTTGTCATGCGCGAATTCCGTGCCGGCAGCGCCCGTCACAGCCACGTGTTCTACCGCTGGATCAACGAGATTCCGGCCCTGCTGCTGATCGGTATCGTCCTGCTTGCCGTGGTCAAACCATTTTGAATGCGGGGTTGGGACAGTACTGCATTTTCCGGCTAGAATAGTCGGCAAGTAAAATACGAGGTTTACAGCATGGCTCGAATCATCAACTGCGTCGTACTGAAACGCGAGGCCGAGGGACTGGACAGCATTCCGCATCCCGGCGAACTCGGTGAACGCATTTACGAGAATGTGTCGGCAGAAGGCTGGAAGCAATGGCTGGAGCGGCTGACCATGATCATCAACGAGAACGGCCTGAACACGGCTGACCCGGCCAGCGTGGAAGTCATCGAGAAACACATGCTCGGCTTCCTGTTCGACGAAGGCGAGTTCGGCGACGTGCCAGAGGGATTTCGCCCGCCTGGTGCAAAGAAATAGGCAGCTCAATCCGTCCGCAGGACGCGCCGGTCTTCGATACCTATCAGCGGCGCGATCACCACATTCAGGCAATCGTGCGCGGCCCGTAATGCGGATTCCACCGCGGCTGGTGCAGGTGCACGCGCAAATATAAAGCCAAGATAGCTCGAACCATCCGGCAGCGGCACCAGTTCATAACCGTCACGGATGGCTATCGAGACATCCTCGATGCCCGGCACGGCGCGCGCGGCCGGGATACCCTCGACCCGACGCAGGATGCCGGCCCCTGGAGTCGGGATCATCAACACACCGGCCGCATCCGCGGTCGCCTCACACGCCAGTGGCTGGCCTGTGGCATGAGCAATCACCAGTGACTCAAGTGTGTGGCCGGTGCCGGTAACCAGCAACCGCGCACACTCACCGCCTATGGTGCGCGATGCCACTTCCATAATGACCGGCCCCTGTGGTCCCAGACGCAGTTCGGCATGCACCGGCCCCTCGCGCAAACCCAGCGCGGCGCACGCCTGCCGCACACACGCCACGCTGGCATCCTGGTCCGCAGCGTCATGACGTGACGGCATGATGTAGTAGGTCTCCTCGAAATACGGCCCGTTCAGGGGATCGGGCTTGTCGAACAGCGCCAGGACATGCAGCTCACCGCTGTGCAACAACCCCTCGATCGCCACCTCCGGTCCTGGCACGAAGGATTCCAGCAACAGGTGGCTGGCCGCAAAGGCATCCCGCACCGGCTCGCGGCGCAATAACGCCTCGATGCGTGCGCACGCTGCCTGTGCCCTGGCCATATCGTCCACCCGGATCACGCCACGACTGCCGGACAAGGCGAGTGGCTTGAGTACTGCGGGCAACGGCATGTTTCTCAACTGGGGCGACAGCGGTTGTGCAAGATCGACCAGCTGGAATGCCGGCACCCTCACCCCGGCTGCTTGCAGTGCCTGCCGCGCCTGGTCCTTGCGACGCGTTCGGCGGGCGGCCTCCGGCGGATTGTGTGGCAGCCCCAGCTGTTCTGCGATGCGGCTGGCCAGCTCGACGGTGTCATCATCCGTGGCCACCACGCCGTGGAACGGGCGCCGCCGGTTGGCCTCGAGCAGCACCTCAAGTGCCCCCGGGTCGGACAGGTCGACATGCAGGCCGGCGGCAATCGCACTGACCAGCGAGTGGCGGCCCTCGGAGGCAACCAGTACGTCAATGTCCAGGGTACGTGCGGCCGCCAGATAGGCCGCGGTGCGATAGCTGCCGGGCGTGGCAATCAGTAACAGGCAGGGGGCAGCGGGCTGACCGTGCGTCACGGTTAAACCATGGAACTCAGTTCAACCGTCGTGTCTGCGGGTGTGCGAGACCTGGCCGGTGGATCAGGCGCAACCCCCGCCGGCAGCGCCACAGGCCCCGCAGGTACCGGAGCCGCCAGTGATGGCGAAGGCGTTGTTGAAGACAAAGCTGGCGCCGGTCGGACGCTCGACGTAGTCGATCTCCACGCCACGCAGAAAATTCAGGGCCACCGCATCGACATACACATCAAAACCCTGCTCCTTGCGGACACAATCATACGGGGCCAGGGCATCGGTAAAGGTCATGCCATAGCCCATACCCCCGCAACCGCCACCAGAGACGAACACCCGGATGGCCCTGAGTTCCTCATCTTCCACCTGGCTGATCAGTTCCAGCATTTTCTCGCGTGCTGCCGCGGTCAGCGCCAGGTCGGATTCCGCCAGTTCGTTGTTAAAGCCGGTTGCTGTCTGGGCCATGGGATACCTCGTCAATAACTGGAAATGAATGACTGTGCTCAATATATCGGGTCAACTTGCGGCTTACCACCCCCCTCTGACGGGATAGACCCATTGAGCCCTCATTGAAATCAATAAAATACAAATGGATAGCGGCTATCCACGGGATGGCGCCACAGGAACATCAAATGATAATGATTTGCATTAACATTTGTATTGTGTACACTGTACTCGATTTTCAATCTCTCCCAGGAGCCCGGATACCATGAAACTCAAGATTCTCACCGCTTCCGCACTCGGTGCCGCCCTGTCCCTGTGCACCCTGGCCGGCCAGGCGGCCGCCGTCCCCGACAACGCAGAACTGTGGAAGATCATCCAGCAACAAGCACAGGAAATCGAGGCACTCAAGCGCCAGCAGCAGCACACCGATCAGAAAGCTGTCGCGGCCGACGAGAAGGCCGAGGCCGCAGTCACCGCCGTGGAGGAAACCGGATCGACCGGCGGCAACTGGGCCGACCGCACCCGGGTTGGTGGCTATGCCGAGGTCCACTACAACAACCTCGACGGCAGCGGTGGCGCCAGCGACCAGAAAGAAGTCGACCTGCACCGGTTCGTACTGTTTCTCGGGCACGAATTTACCGACGACATCCGCTTCTACTCGGAACTCGAGGTCGAGCATGGCATCGCCAGCCATGAAGATGAGGACCCGGGCGAAGTTGAAGTCGAACAGGCCTATCTGGAGTTCGACCTCAACGACCGGCACATGGCGCGTGCCGGTGTCGTGTTACTGCCGGTCGGCATCCTGAACGAAACACACGAGCCGACCACCTTCTACGGCGTGGAACGCAACCCCGTCGAGCACGACATCATCCCTGCCACCTGGTGGGCCGGTGGTGCCGGTCTGTCCGGACAGGTGGCACCGGGCTGGTCCTATGATGTGCTCCTGCATGAAGGCCTGATGACCTCGGCAGCGGACGGCTACCTGCCGCGTGAAGGCCGGCAGAAGACTGGCGAGGCCGCTGCTGACGACCTGGCCGCCACGGCACGGCTGCGCTGGACCGGCATGCCCGGCACGGAAATCGCGGGCACCATCCAGTACCAGTCAGATATCACCCAGGGCATGGACCCGAACGCCGGGAACGCCATCCTGTATGAGGCCCATGCACAGATTGAACGCGGTCCGTTCGGCCTGCGCGCGCTCTATGCACGCTGGGATCTGGACGGCTCCGGTCCGGCCGCAATGGGTGCCGACGAGCAGGCCGGCTTCTATATCGAGCCATCCTGGAAGCCGGTCAGCAACATAGGCGTGTTTGCACGCTACAACCAGTGGGACAATGCCGCCGGCGACAATACCGGCAGCGAAAACACGCAATGGGACTTCGGCGTGAATTACTGGCCACACGAGGATGTGGTGATAAAGGCCGACTACCAGATGCAGGACAACGACAATGGCGAGGAGCAGGATGGCTTTAACCTCGGCGTCGGATTGCAGTTCTGATCCGGTAACGCGTCTGCCGGGTATGCAAATACTCTGGTATGCTCATCGTCCCCTATGACCAGATTGTGCATACTGCTGGTACTGCTGTCATCGGCCGGCCCGCTGCCGGCCGATGACGCTTACCAGAGCCCGGAAGATTTCCTCAACGAGGTATTCAATGGCAAGGTACCGGATGCGCGCGTACTGTGGCTGAATGACAGCATTCGCGAAACCAGCAGCGCGATCATGGGCCATCCCTATCCCGGCCTGCGCATCCGCTACCGGGTGGATGGTGAACGCAGCGCCTGGATCCTGGAAGAGACCGGCAAGGAAAAACCGATCACCGTCGGGCTGGCCATAAACAGTCAGGGTATTGAACATATCCGCGTACTGGCGTTTCGCGAAAGCCGCGGCTGGGAGGTGCGCTATCCGTTCTTCACCGACCAGTTCCACGGTGCCCGCCTGCACGGGGACTATTCACTCGACCGCGATATCGATGGTATATCGGGCGCCACCCTGTCGGTACGCGCGCTGAAAAAGCTCGCACGACTCGCGCTGTACCTGCACAGCGTGGTCATGGCGGAACATGACACGCCAGCACAAAAATAAGAACCCCGCCCGGCTGCTGCGTTCACTGTATATGTGGCACCGCTGGATCGGCCTGGTCTCGGCGCTGTTCGTCCTGCTGCTGGCCAGCACCGGTCTGTTGCTCAATCACACCGACGAGCTCGCCCTCGACAAACGTTATGTCACGGTCCCCGCACTGCTGGAATGGTATGGAATCCGGTCTCCCGGGCATTACCGGGTTTACCGTGCAGGCACACAGCTGGTCGCCGAACTGGACGGACACCTGTTCTTCGACCGCGCAGAGCTGAACGGGCACAGTGGCCGGCTGCTGGGTGCCTTGCGCTATCACGACATGGTCGTGGCCGCACTGCCGCATCAGTTGTTGCTGCTGACAACCCGGGGGGAACTGATCGAGTCACTGGACAACCTGCCCGGAACAGCCAACGAGGCCATCGGCCTGGACGGGCAACAGCAACTCGTGCTGCGCACCGCGCAGGGTGATTACCTGGCAGATGACGAATTACTTGGCTGGAACAGGGCAGAGGCTGTTCATGCCGGCTGGTCAGCACCGGCTGAAATGTCAGACGGCGAACGCGCGGCCCTCGCTGCCACCTGGCGCGGCAAGGGTCTGCCGCTGGAGCGCGTATTGCTCGACCTGCACAGCGGTCGCATTCTCGGCGCGGCCGGGGTCTACCTGATGGATGGCGCCGCGCTGGTACTGATGCTGCTCGCGGCCAGCGGTGTGTGGTTGTGGAACCGGCGCCGTACCAGTGCGCGCGCACACCGGCGCAAGCTCAGGCACCGGCCCGGGGATGCCGGCTGATCATGCCTCCCGGCGCCGGCGCCGCCGGTCAGCCAGCGCGATGATCGCCAACAGCACCAGCCAGGCATCACCGGCCTGCGCCGGCCCGCCACCCGTACCCCGCAGGCTACAGGTAAAACCACGGTCACCCGAATCGACACGCGAAAACGTAATCGAGTGGATTTCCTGGCTGCCACTGGAACTGTCCGACCAGACCAGCCGGTTACCATTCGCCGCCAGACGCGCCTGTACAGAGCAGGCCAGCGCGGTCGCCGTATCGCTCACGATCTCCTGCACCAGGATCCGGCCGTCGTAAATCACATGTGCATGGTTGACCGTGTACGGGCCTGCCGCACAGGTATTTTCGTCGACGTCCGTGTAGAGGATGTGCACGCGCCGGTCGGAACCGATGCGCGCAAACACCTGCCAGCGGAACAGCCCGTTACCCAGTGCCAGTTGCTGGCGGTCGATGCGCATCACACCGACGTCACCGGCGCTGCCATCCTGGTCGTCCAGCGCCGGATCAAGCACGGACATGACGATAACCTCGCTGCCGTTGCCACCGGTGCCGGTTTCCTCCTTCGCCACGACGAACACCCTGCCATCGAACCTGTTGACGCTGATCGTGGCGCTGCCGGCCAGCAGGCCATCATCCGCCGACAGCAGGGTGGCGTCGATCAGGATTGCCCCGGTCGAACCGTCCAGCATGGCATACCAGATTTCCTCGGCCACGGTGCCACCGGCATTGGCGAACACCACGTGCACATTGCCGTCCGCATCCAGTGCGACATCCGGTTGATCATGACAGCTCCCGGTACCGCCCAGCGACACCGGCCCGTTCAGCAACACACCGTCCGAATCCAGTGCCGCGTACTGCACACTGCCTGCACACTCGTTTTCCCATACCACGTGCAGGCGGGTGTTCGCATCGATGGCAATACGCGGATGTACGGCATTGTCGCCACCGGCACCGGAAATCAGCAGATCACCGGCCACCTTGATGACTGCCGGATCGGCGGCACTGCCATCACGGTCATCCAGCATCGGGGCAATGCGCATGAAATAGATCTCCGGGCTCGCGCCGGACTGCCAGACCACGTACACCTGCGCCACCGCATCAATGGCAATGGACGGGAATGCAGCCGGGCCACCGGTAGCGCCATCATCGATACGTGTGGTGTCGATCAACACGTTGCCGTTGGCATCGAGCATCCGGTAGAACACCGCCCGGCCGTCAGTCGCATCATCGGCGGTAAAAACCAGGTGGACATTGCCGGATGCATCGGTTCGCACATCCGCAGAATCGGCATTCGCCATGTCGCTGGTCAGTTGCACAGCCTGCGCGGTCATGCAGGCCTGCAGGCCAAGCAGCAATACTGCAAGGACAATCCTCACGTTAACTCTCCTCACGCACTATGTATGAATTCTGACGTGCAACCCGCCATGACACCACCTCCGTTTCCGGGCCGCCGCAGCTGTCCGTTATCATTCAACGATCGTACGCCCCGGCGTTGGCGGCAGTTGCGGCATGGGCTGTTGCGGGAACCTGCCACTCAATGCACCCAGGAAGGCGGTAATATCGGCGCTCTCCGCATCGCTCAGGTCCTTGTTAAGCTGTGTCTTTGCCATTACCCGCACTGCTTCATCCAGCGTCTTCACGGATCCGTTGTGGAAGTATGGAGCAGTCAACGCGATGTTGCGCAG
>Ga0055480_10001236_pt1 | contig 10124 bp, 11 predicted proteins | sample Muzzi_PWB_D2_FD_57935 | JGI IMG/M metagenome (GOLD analysis project Ga0055480, IMG submission 57935) | Wetland microbial communities from San Francisco Bay, California, USA, that impact long-term carbon sequestration - Muzzi_PWB_D2 | ecosystem: Environmental > Aquatic > Marine > Wetlands ... | reverse complement strand
GGGAGCCTCCCCTGACCGTGAGTGCCATGATCCCCTGGGTAGCGACCCACCCGGGGCACGACGGGGAGGGCGCCTCGGTAGAATCGGCCGAACTCCACCTCGACCACGAGGATCAGTATCGTCGAAGTGAGGAGCCGTACCCCGGGGCCGAGGCGCTCTCGGCGCTCGCCCGCGTGGGCTGGAATGACGAGGGGCTCTTCCTGGATGTCGCCGTCCGAAAGCCCGAAATCGTCCCCTGGAGTGCCGATGCGCCGCCACTCCTCCTCGACAACGAGTCCGATGACATCCACAATGATGGAGTCCAGATTTATCTCTCGTTCGAGGAGCGGGAGGTTTTCTCGGCCCTGATTGCGCCCTCCGAGCCGGTGCCCGGGATCCATGTCCGGTCGATTGCGGGAAACGGGACGGTCGAAGGCACCTGGGAGACGACGTCGGACGGGTACCGGATCAGTGTGTCTCTTCGCCCCGAATGGTGGGGAACCCTCGCCGAGGGGGCGCGCGTCGGGTTCGACCTCATCGTGAACGAGGCCCGGCCTGAACGGGTGCGCCGCGCCGGGCAACTCGTCTGGAGCGGCGGTGGAGGCTGGGTCTGGCTCCGCGGCGACCGAGAAGCCCCCGACGGCTTCGGTACCCTCGTCCTCGGCTGACATGGCAGCCCATCAGCGAATCCCAGGGTCGACCTCCACCGGTAGCAAGCGAACGGCCGCGTTCCTTGGTGCGCTTCCCCCCGACGGATTCCCGCGGCGCCTCGTTCGGTCGGAAGGGGCTGTCGTTTGGGACGAGGAGGGCCGGGCGTACCGCGACTACGTCATGGGGCTCGGGGCTGTCGCGTTGGGCTACGCCCACTCGGAGGTGACCCGGGCCGCGAACGCGGCCGTGGCCGCCGGGGTGACAGGCCCCCTTCCTCCCGCCATGGAGGACGAGTTGGCCGAGCGCCTGTCGGCTGCAATCCCGATCTTGGAACGCGTCAGGTTCCTCAAGACCGGTGCCGAAGCCGTGGCTGCAGCAGTGCGGATTGCCCGCGTGATCACCAACCGGGAACGGGTGATCACCTGTGGCTACCACGGCTGGCTGGATTGGTGCCAGCGGGAGCCGGGCGTCCCGGCGGCGGTCCGCGGTCTTGCGATACCGATCGTTTTCAACGACGTCGAGGGCGGGTGCGCCGCGATCGCCGACACCGAGCCCGCCGCCGTCGTCATCGAACCCGTGATCGATGGCCTGCCCCGACCGGCGTGGTTGGCGGCGATCCGTGAAGCGGCCAGTCGGGCCGGCGCCGTGTTGGTCTTCGACGAGATCAAAAGCGCGTTCCGCCTGGCGATCGGAGGTGTCACAGAGCGCTTCGGCGTGACGCCGGACCTCATGGTTGTCGGAAAGGCGCTGGCCAATGGTTTCCCCTTGGCGGCCGTCGGCGGGCGGGAGGATGTGATGGCGGCCTGCGGCCGGACCTGGATTTCCTCGACGGCCGCCACTGAAAGCGTTTCCCTCGCCGCGGCGATGGCGACGCTCCGCGTGTTCCAGGACCGTGCGGTGCCCCGGCACCTCTCGGCGGTCGGGGGTGAGCTCCGAGACGGCCTCCAGGGACTGTCGCGTCGCCACCCGGGCCTGGCACCGGAGGTCGTGGGGCCGCCCGAGATGTGCTACCTGCGGTATCCCGAGCAGGAGTCGGCCTGGCGGGTCACCCGAGCCGCCGCCCTGAGGGGCGTGCTGTGGAAGCCCAGCGCGTATAACTTCGTGTCGTTGGCCCATGATGCGGATACGATTCGGGACACGCTGGCCCGGCTGGACGAAGCAATGGCCGAGGCTGACCACCAGGCATCCGCTGCAGGGAAGGGGACCGGAGGGGGATGAGCATGCTCATCGACGTCCACGCCCACTTCTATCACGACCGGACGCCACGGGCGGATTGGCAAGAACGGAATACCAGCCGGTTGCGGGCGGGGGCAGCGATCGGCATCACAACCCACATCGCGAGCGTCTTGGGCAGTTGGGGCCGGACGTCGCCCACCTATTTCCCCTCCCCGGAAGACCTCGACTACGGCAACCGCTGGATGCTCAGGCTCCAGGACGAGCACCGCGGGTTGGTGCGTGGCTACGTCGTGGTGAACCCCAACTTCCCGGACCACGCCCTGGGGCAGCTCGACGCCTATCTGGATCGCGGGATGGTCGGCGTCAAATTGGCCGCGAGCCGGCGGGCCAACGACCCCCTCCTCGATCCGATCGCCGAAGCCGCGGCTCGGCGTGGGGTCCCCATCCTCCACCATGTGTGGCAGGACCGCCGGCAAGAGTGGCCGGGCCAGGAGGCGTCCGACGCCTCGGAGCTTGGCGAGTTGGCGGCGCGTCATCCGTCCGTCGCCTTCCTCTTGGCCCATATCGGCGGCGGGGGCGATTGGCGACCAAGCCTCGAGGCTATTCGGGAACTCCCGAATGTCTACGTCGATCTCTCCGGTAGTGGGGTCGACGGCGGAATGCTGGAGGCGTGCCTGGACGCCGTCGGCTCCCCCCGCCTCCTCTGGGGCTGTGATCTCACGATCGACACCGGTCTCGCCAAGTTGCGCTACCTCGAGCGCCTCCTCCCACCGGCGGAGCTCGAGGCGGTGCGCTGGCGCAACGCGGCGACTCTCTTTCGACTCCAAGAGCGCGCGGCGCCATGACAGGAGAAGCTGGAGCGCTCGCGTTCTGCGACGTCAACGCGTTTCTCGGTGCCTATCCCTACCGCCGCATCCCCGGCACCACCCCCGACCATTTGCTGACCGCGATGGACCGTGTGGGGATCGCCGAGGCCTGGGTCAGCCACCTCCCCGGCATCTTCTGGCGCGACCCGAGCGAGGGGAATCTCTGGTTGAGCGCGACGACCGAGGGCCATCCTCGGCTCCATCCCGTGCTCGCCGTGCAGCCCAGGCTCCCCGGCTGGACGAAGGTCCTGGAAACCGCCGCCGAGATGGGGACGCCCGCCGTCCGCTGCGACCCCCTCTTCGCCGGGTTGGATCCGGTCGGCGACCCGATGCGCCGGCTCGCCCAAGCCTGCGGCGAGCGGCAGCTCCCTCTCGTGATGGCAGTCCGCTTGGAAGACGTCCGGCAACGGCACCCGCTCGACCGGGCCGCGGACCTCTCCGCGTCGGCCATCCGGTTCCTCCTCCGATCGCACCCGGATCTCCGGCTGGTGATTACGCACGCCGATCGCGAGTGCATTGAGCAGGTCCACTTTGGTTCGACCGAGGCCGAGTCGTCCCGGGTGTGGTGGGATATCTCCTGGATCTGGGGGCCGCCCGAGGATCACCTTGAAATGCTCGTAGCAACGGTCGGACGTGAGCGGTTCGTCTTTGGCACCGGACAGCCCCTCAGGCTCCCGGAGGCCAGTAGGGCCAAATGGGACCTCCTCCCCGACCCGACCGCCCGCGTCGCCATTGCGTCCGGCAACCTCCGTACGCTGCGCCACGGGCCGCACCCACCCCCGGGATGAGTCCATACGAGTATCCGCGCGAGCACTACCGGATTCCGTATCCGGTGGCCGCCCGCCCGATTCTCCTCGTGGACGACGAGGAGTATCCGGTGATCGACATCGCGGAAATGGGTATCCGCTACGATTGTGGCGCACACCCTCGTCCCGCCATCGGCGCCGTGGTCCGGGGGACGATGCACTTCAAGCGGAGCGCAGAGGCCCTCATCCGGGGTCACGTGATTCGGATCCAGGACCGCCAGGTTGCGGTCCGACTCGATGTCGCCATCCCCTTCAAGCTGATCCTCGATGAGCAACGCTACCTCCGGGATTCGCACCGCGGGATGGCATGGTAACCCGGCGGCCCCACGCCACCCGGGCCGTGACCAGGCCGGTCATCCATCTCATTCCCCATACCCACTGGGACCGGGAATGGTACCTCCCTCGTAGCGCCTTTCAGGCGCGCCTCCCAGCCATCGTTTCCGATGTGCTCGATCAGTTGGAAGCCGACGAGTCGCTTCGATTCCTCCTCGACGGCCAGACCGTCGTGGCAGAGGACTACCTCGACCTCTGCCCCGACGAGCGGGCCCGGGTCGAACGCCTGGCCCTGACGGGGCGCCTCCAACTCGGTCCATGGTATGTCCTCGCGGATCAGATGATGCCGTCCGGCGAGGCACTGATACGCAACCTCCTCACCGGCACCGCGTCCGCCCGTGCCCTTGGCGCCGACCCGATGCCCGTGGCCTACGCTCCGGACGCCTTCGGGCATCCCCAGGCGGTTCCGACCATCGCGGTGGAATTCGGTCTCAGCCACGCCGTCGTCTGGCGCGGAATCGATGTACCGTGGGGGACGATGGGAGAGGACCTGTTCCGCTGGCGCGCCCCGGACGGCGCGACGGTCTTGGCGTACCACTTGCCGCGTGCAGGGTATGAGGTCGGGATGGGCCTCTCGGCTCGACGGGAAACGCTCGACCGCGAGTGGCCAGCGATCCGGACCGAGCTGTTGGGACGAGCGGTCTGCCGGCACGTGGCGCTCTTCGTCGGCGCGGATCATCATGCGATGCGCTCCGATCTCGCGGCTTTGCGAGAGGCGTTGGCCACCGCAGACCCCGGTTGCGATTTTAGGATCTCGAGCCTCATGGAGTTCTTCCGCGCCGTCGATCGCGAGGCACCGACGGCTCCGGTCTGCCGCGGCGAGCTACGACGATCGCCGGGATATGCGTGGGCGCTCCAGGGGGTGCATGGCACGCGGTTGCCGATCAAGCGCGCCAACGCGGCCCTGGAGCTCCTCCTGGAACGTGACGTCGAGCCGCTCGTGGCGCTGGCCCCTGGCGTCGCAGAACATCGCACCGATCTGGTCCACGCAGCATGGCGGCTGGTGCTCCAGAACCAGTTTCACGACTCCCTCGCAGGCACGGTATCCGACGGGGCATTCCGGGAGATCACCGGTCGCTTCGCGCGTGCCCGGGACCTCGCCTGCCGTGCGGCGAGCGACGCGATCGACGAGCTGGTCGGCCACGACCCAGACGCTCCGGCCGTCGATCCGGAGCACGTCGTCCTCGTGTGGAATCCCGCCGCCCGCCCCCGGTCAGCCGTGGTCGTGACGGACCTCGTGACTTCGGGCCGGCCAATCCCCGTCGGCCCTCCCGCATCCAACTTGCTACCGGAGGAACCCCCGGTCTCCCCCCCCGCGGGGATTGCCTTGGAGGACGGGCAAGGAGAGATCCTCGGCGTCCAGGTCCTCCACCGAAGGTCTATCCCGGTTCGGTCGGATGGCCGGTGCCGCTACCCGAGGCTGACGGAGGCGGCCGTCACGCGTATCGCATTCCGAGCGGAGTCACTCCCCGGATGCGCCCTGTCCCGCTTCCGCCTCGTAGAGCGCGAGGCACGGCTCGATGGGAACGGGGTCCAGTACCATGGCGGCAGGCTCGCCAACCGATTCGTGTCCCTGGCCGTGGAGACAGACGGGTCGTTCACGCTCGCAGATTGCGTCCGCAAGAGAACCTACCGCAGGCTCCTCGCCGTCAGGCACGAATCGGATATGGGAGACGCCTATACCGTCCATCGCCCGGCGTCGGGTCCACGGCTGGTCCGCGTGGGAGCCGTCGAGCGGCGTGGGGAAGGTGGTCCGGTGCTCGGATGGCTCCGGGCCAGGTACGGCTTGCGCCGGAGGGAGGAAGAAATCGGAGTGACCCTGCTTGCTTCGCTTGACCGAGACTCCCCTGTGGTCCGCTGGACCGTAACGCTGGACAATGGAGCGCGCGATCATCGGGTGCTCGCGGACCTGCCGCTCGGCCTCCCGGGGACCCTCCTGGTCGGCACCGCCTTCGGGAGCCTCGAGCGTGGAGCGGAGCCGAAGGTGTTCTCGGCTGAGGCGCTCGAGCGGCCCGGGCCGACGGCGCCGGCCCACCGCTATGTCGCCCGCGCGGCGGAGGACGGAGGGTTAGCGGTGTTCCAGGCGGGGTCCTTCGAGTATGAGTGGAGCGGTGAGGGGAACCTGTCCTTGACGCTCCTCCGTGCGATCGGCCAGCTCTCCCGGCCGGACCTCCCCGAGAGGCCCGGCCATGCCGCCTGGCCGACCACCATCCCCGAGGCCCAGTGCCTGGGACGGCACGACGTACACATCGCCGTGATGCCGATCGGCGACGATGCGCGTGAGCCGGGGCGACTTCAGGAGCTTTGGGAGGACGCGATCGTTTCCCCCTGGGGACGGTGCCTGGAGATCGCTCCGCGCGAGCATGGGGCCTGCCCCTCCCCGTTCGGGTCGATCACCCTCGAGGGCCCCGGCTTGGCGTTCTCGACGTGCAAGCCCGCGGCGAGCGGCGAGGGGGTGGTTCTCCGATGCTGGAACGAGGCCGATACCGTCGTGGACGGCGCCTGGTCGTTCGAGCGCCCCGTCCGGCGAGCGACCCTCTGCCGAGCCGACGAGCGGCCCGTGGAGTCGCTCACCGTGGAGGACGCCGGCCGGCGTATTGCCTTTGCGGCGGCCGCGCGTGCGGTAGTAACGATCGTCGTCGCCTGACGCCCGCGTCCCACCTAGGCGTGATGGAACCGCTCATGGATCACACGGCCGTGATGCCACCGACGGATCGTGGCCTGAGTCGTCTTCCGGCGCCCGCCGTCGTGATAGGTGGTGTCGAACTCCCATTCTGAGAAGCTCACTCCTTCCCCTACGGCGCTCGCCAACAGGCGGGCCCCATGGAACTCCGCCACGGAAGCGAGGAACGCCTCTTCACGGATCCGGTTGGCATCCTTCCCCCGGCACGGCTGCTCCATGTTCTCCTGCATCTCACAGTCGTCATCGTAGAATCGCTCCAGGGCCCCCAAGAGATCCCCCGCGAGGATCGTCGCATTGAGCTCTGCGTCGCGGGGTGTCGTCGTTGTAGTCATCATCATGGCCCGTTTGTTAGGCGTGATTGGCAACGGCCTTGGTCAGGGCGCGGTCCACCGACCATCGCCCGCCGCCGAGCACCAGGACGCCGATGACCAAGCCGAGCGCCAGGGCGTGATACTCCCACCCCTCCCCGGCCTGATTCCCCGTCCAGTTCATGAAGAATCCGTTCTGCCAATGCTGCAGCAGGACGGCGCCGATCATCGTCCCGCCGATTCCCAATGCGGCGAGCCGACTGAACGCACCTGCGACGAGGCCGATCCCACCGAAGAACTCCGCGGTGGCCACCAAGACGGTGAGCGCGGCGGGGATACTCCACGTCTGCTGGAAGAAGCCGATAGTGGCATCCAAACCGTAGCCTCCAAACCAGCCAAACAGCTTCTGCGCCCCATGGGGGATCATGATCGCGCCCAGGACGACCCGGAGGACGGTCGGCGCGATGCTCTTGTCGGTTGAGATCAGGCGGTGCCAGGACATGCGAAACCTCCTTTGAATAGTAGTCAATTATTGACTAATCATGGTTTATCCAAACAAAGAGACGCTCACTCCAGCCCCGTCAGCGCCTGCTCCAGCAGCGCGATGAGCCGGCGCTGCTCCGGCTCGGTAAGCCCGCGGAGAGCATCGCGGTCTGCCCGGTCCACTACGTCATCCAGGCTCTCCAGAATGGCGAGCCCGCGCGGCGTGATCTTCGCCCACACCTGACGCCGGTCCTCGGGGACCCGATCCCTGATCACCAGCCCCTTGTTCTCGAGGCGGTCCAGGAGCCTCGTGACGCCCGGGGCCTGCTCGATCATCCGGCACCCGACTTCCAGGGTCGGCAGCCCCTGCGGGCCGGCGCCGCGGAGGATCCGGAGGACGTTGTATTGCTGGGTGGTGATCCCGCTGGTGCACAACACCTTGGCGAGATGGCGCTCGACTCGGTCCGCCACGATCATCAGCGCCACAACCCCCTCATGCGCGGAAGACGCGAAGGGCACCGTCTGTTGGATCTCCGCCTGGAATCGGCTGCTTGAACTCATGACATTAATCTACTGGTCATTAAATGATCAGTCAAGTATTTTTGGTTCCCCGCCGAAGCCAAATGGCCCCTCCAACGAGGGCGATGGTGGCGAACGAGAACCACTGAATAGCGTAACTCAAGTGGGGGCCATCGTTTAGCTCTGCCGGGGCGAGTGGGAGAGGAAATCCCCGCAGGGAGCTGTCAGGGAGCCGCTGCACCCCGACCCCGGCTACGGAATTCGCGATGCGCCTGCGGAGCTCCGGGAGGGCTAGCCGGCGCCACGTCTCAATCCCCCGGACGACGACCTGGTCGGTTCCATCGGAGTCCGGGATGGCGATTGCCATCCCTGCAATCGTCGCCGAGTCCCCGGGAGGGTACGCCGCCGGGTCGGCGGTGGCGGCGTCCGGCGATGGGACGAAGCCGCGGATCACCATGACGATGCTATCGGATCCGGCCAAGGCCAGTGGGGTCGCGAGGACGACCCCCGGAGATCCCTCGTAACTCCTCCCCCTCAAGACCACCGTCTCCTGTGGGAGGTAGTGCCCCGTCAAGGAGACAGCATTCCCCTCTCGGACGGAGCCGTGCGGTTGATTGAGGTCCACGGGAGGCGCCGACCGAACGGCCCTGAGCGTTGCGTTGGCGGCTCGGCGTTGGGCGAGTCGGTCGAGCTGCCATACGCCCAACCGGGCGCAGACTGCGGCCGCGGCCACGGTCACAACGGCGAACAGGATGTTCCGAAGGGACATGGGGATGTCTTTGAGAGTGGACAGGATCGGGTCGCTCGAACCCTCGCGCGACCGATCCCTCATCACTAACTACCACGAATACAACGGGTTGCGCGATTGCTGGGGAATGGTCTAGCGCTTGCCATGGTCGTGGGTGCGGGCGGATCCTCGCCGCTCAATGATAACCTCAGCGTGTGGTTTCATCGGAAGGTTCAGTCATGTCGAGAACATCTGCTTGCTGGCTTCTCGTCCTCGGGGTCCTCCCCGCAGCTCTCACCGCTCAGGAAGGGCGTCGCGGCATCCGCGAGGTCGTTGGGCCGCGTCGCGACGGCTTTTGGGTGATGGCGGGACTCGGCGCCGGGGGGGAGTCCTATCGGCTGCGCGGTGACGACGCCGGATATGTGGACGCGCTTTACAAACCGACCATCACCCTGAAGGTCGGTGGGACGCTTGGCGAGAACGTCCGGCTCGGTGTGGAGCTCTTCACCTGGATCGACGCCCATGACGATGTGGTCGAGTCGGTGTCCAGTCTTCAGTTGGTGGCCCAGGTCTACCCCAGCAGGGACGCGGGTTTCTTCCTCAAGGGGGGAGCCGGCGTCGGGCGGAGCGGCCTGGATGCGTCCGACGGCTTCACGTCCGCCGACGTCGGGTTCGCCGCGTCGGTCGGCGTCGGGTGGGAAGTCCCCGTGGGGCGCAACATCTTCATCGTCCCCACCGTGGATCTGCAGCACCACGTCTACCAGGGACGGGGCTTCACCGACTACGAGGAGCGTGTCCTCAATTTCGGAATGGCAATCGCCTTCCAATCCCCGTGAAGGAGGAGTGGGTGTTATGCGCGTGATGCGATACGTGGGACTCGCGATTCCCGCGATGGTGATGGCGGTCCCGGCGTTGGCGCAGTCGCGCCACGACGAAACAGGCCGGAACCGTCAGCGTCGGGAGGGCTTCTGGATCGGCTTCGGCACCGGCGCCGGCAACGAAGCCTTTGACGTCAAGGGCGTGCCTGGAGGGTTCTCCTCCTCGGAGTATGGGCCGTCGTTTTATCTGAAGTTGGGGGGCACGGCGAGTCGGCAGCTGCTCCTTGGGGCCGAACTATACGGGTGGGCCATTCAGGGCCCGGTGGACGACCGTGCCTTGGGAAGCGCCCTCTTCATCGCCCAATGGTACCCTTCACGAACCGGGCAGTTCTTCCTCAAGGGCGGAGCCGGGTGGGCCACCGCGGAGGACGGCCAGGCGGGCTCCGGCAACGAAGCCACCGGCTTCGCCTTTGGGGTGGGACTCGGCTACGATGTCCGCGTGGGGCGCACCACGTCCTTGGTACCGACCCTGGACGTCTACCACCACGATTACCGCGGCTTCAGCGAGCGCGTGGTCAACATCGGGCTGGGGGTCATGTTCCACTGAGCCGGCCCTCTCCGGAGGGGCCCCGATGCCCCGGAGGGCGCCCACTGGCGCCCCTCCGGGGCTCTTACTAGCTTACGCCCCCGACGCCCTGGTGGTGAAATTGGTAGACACGCTATCTTGAGGGGGTAGTGCCGAAAGGCGTCGCGGTTCGAATCCGCGCCAGGGCAT
>Ga0055480_10001232_pt1 | contig 10130 bp, 9 predicted proteins | sample Muzzi_PWB_D2_FD_57935 | JGI IMG/M metagenome (GOLD analysis project Ga0055480, IMG submission 57935) | Wetland microbial communities from San Francisco Bay, California, USA, that impact long-term carbon sequestration - Muzzi_PWB_D2 | ecosystem: Environmental > Aquatic > Marine > Wetlands ... | reverse complement strand
AAGATAATTGAATGATTGATTCAAAGGTGCGTTTAAGCGGTTCCTCGCGTTCAAGATCAAGGCGGATTGGAAGATTTAACCGCAGGCGTAGCAACGCTACGTTGAGGATTGAATCTTTCAATCCAACACCGAGCTTGGATGATAGGAGCCCCTTAAACACACCTTTGGGTTATTCGGCTACAATGAATGCTTGTTCAAACCCCTCCCTCACCAGCGCCTGCTCATAGGCCGTGGCCTCTTCCAGATTGCTGCTGCGCCCCACGCGCACGCGGTAGAAGGCCCGCCGGCCGTCAAAGTAGGGTACCATATGGGCATTGCGGTAGCGTTGATCCAACTTGGCGACCAATCGCTCGGCATTTGCGCGTTCTGTAAAGGCCCCCACCTGGAAGGTGAAGTTGCCCGAGTAGTAGTCGATGGGCACATACTTGGCAGGGGCGCCGCTCCCCTTTGCGGGTTGGGGGGCACCCAGGGCCACCAGCTTGACCCGCGCCGTACCCGGCCCCACAATGCCGACCTGCTTGGCGGCCGTATACGAAAGATCGATGATTCTGCCGCGCACAAAGGGCCCGCGGTCATTGACGCGCACATCAACGGACTTGCCGTTTTCCAGGTTGGAAACCCGCACGAAGGTTCCCAAAGGCAGCGTCTTGTGGGCGGCGGTCATGCCGTACATGTCATAGACTTCACCATTGGAAGTTCTGCGGCCGTGAAAATCCCGTCCGTACCAGGAAGCGACACCGGTCTGTTCAAACCCGCGGGCATGGGGTATGGGCTGATACCAGGCGCCGTTCACCCGGTAAGGCTTGGGATGGCCCGGTGTCGGCCTCGGCGGCGGCGGTTCATAATAAGGCGCCGCACACGCCGATATCAACAGGGCAAGACAAAAGAAAATGCTTAAATGTCTGATCATTAACGCCAACCTATCATCGCAATCGCCATCAGCAGACCCTCGAAATACGGGCTTATTTCCCAAAACAGGCCCAAATGCCTCTCAGGCGGAGGTCAATCGGCAAGGCGGCCTTTGCGAAACATAGAGCAACGGTGCCTTAGTGCCGGTTAGATGCAGCGCAGGGTCGCTTCCACTGTCTGAGCGCAGCGAGTTTGCGGGACGCCCGGAGCGCATCTTACCGGCACTTGGGTGCCGTTGCGCGTGCCGCAAAGGCCGCCTTGCCGATTGATCGGATTCAATGACACTGCGCGCTCACCCGGCGATGGCCAACCGAATCACCTCCATCATCTTATCCACGAAGTGAAATTCGATATCCTTCAGAACCTTCTTGGGAATATCGCGCAGGTCCTTCTCATTTTCTTTGGGCATGATCACGGTTTTTATGCCGGCCCGGTGGGCCGCCAGAATCTTCTCCTTGATGCCCCCCACGGGCAGCACCTGGCCGCGCAGGGTAATTTCGCCGGTCATGGCAAGATCCTTGCGAATCTTCTTGTTGGTCAACAGCGACACCAGCGCGGTCAGGATGGTCACGCCGGCCGAAGGCCCGTCTTTGGGAATGGCGCCGGCCGGAACATGCACATGAATATCCTGCTTGGTATAGAAATCTTCATCCAACTTGAGCTGTTTGGCGCGCGCGCGGATGAAGCTCAGCGCCGCCATGGCCGACTCTTTCATCACATCACCCAACTGCCCGGTCAAGGTCATCCCCTTGCTGCCTTTCATGGCAGTGGCTTCGATAAAAAGCAAATCGCCGCCCACGGGCGTCCATGCCAGCCCCATGGCCACCCCCGGCGTGGTCATACGCGCTTTGGCCTCGGAAGTAAATTTGATGGGGCCCAGGTAGGCGTCCAGATCATCCACTTTAATGGCGGCTTTTTTCAGCTCGTCCTCGGCAATCTTGGTGGCCACGCCCCGGCAGACGGTGGCGATCTCCCGCTCCAGATTACGCAATCCCGCTTCGCGGGTATAACCGGAAATTATTTTGCGAATGGCGCCCACGGTAAAATTGATCTGCTTGGCGGTAATGCCGTTCTCCTTGCGCTGGCGCGGCACCAGATAGCGCTGGGCGATTTTCACCTTTTCGTCTTCGGTGTAGCCCAGCAGTTGAATGACCTCCATACGGTCGCGCAAGGCCGATGGAATCGTGTCCAGTACGTTGGCGGTACAGATGAACATCACCTTGGAGAGGTCAAAGGTGACATCCAGGTAGTGATCCGAAAAAGAGTGGTTCTGTTCCGGATCGAGGACTTCCAGCAGCGCCGAAGAAGGGTCTCCGCGGAAATCGCTGCCCACCTTGTCGATCTCGTCCATCATGAATACGGGATTGTTGGAATCCGCCCGGCGCAGCCCTTGAATAATTCGCCCGGGCAGGGCACCCACATAGGTGCGCCGGTGGCCGCGGATTTCGGCTTCATCGCGTACACCGCCCAGGGAGATGCGGTGAAAGTTGCGTCCCAGGGCCCGTGCGATGGAGGCGCCCAATGAGGTTTTCCCGGTGCCGGGAGGTCCGACAAAGCAAAGAATGGGCCCCTTGGAGTCGGGTTTGAGTTTGCGCACGGCAAGATATTCGATGATGCGGCGCTTGGGTTTTTCCAGGCCGAAGTGGTCGTCATCCAACACCTTGCGGGCCTTCTTGATGTCCAGATTGTCTTTGGTGTTAACATTCCAGGGCAGCTCGGTGAGCCAATCCAGGTAGGTGGACGCCACAGTGTACTCGGCCGATGACGGATTCATCTTGGCCATGCGGTCCAGCTCGCGCTCGGCCTCCTTGGCGGCCTCTTCGGTCAGGCCGCGCTCGTGAATCTTGGCACGGTACTCTTCAACCTCCACCGAGCCTTCATCGGTTTCGCCCAGCTCTTCCTTGATGGCCTTAAGTTGCTGGCGCAAATAATATTCGCGCTGGCGCTTGTCCATATCGCCTTTGACCTGGGACTGGATTTTATTGCCCAGCTCCAGAATGCTCAGCTGGTGGTTGACCATTTTGGTGACCTGCTTCAGCCGTTCGGCGGCATCCCTGGTTTCCAGCACCTTTTGCTTCTCGTCCGGGCTTGAGTTAATGGTAGAAGCGATCATATCCGCCAGCGTTCCGGCCTCCTTGATGGAACCGGCCATCTGGCCGATCTCTTCGGGAAGCCCGGGTGACAGCTCGACAATGCGGCTGAATTGCTTCACGATATTGGCCATCAGCGCCTGGCTTTCATCGGACTCACTCTCGATATCGTCGTAATGGGCGACCTCCGCCTTGAGATAGGCTTCGTCTTCGATGAAGGATTTAATTTTGAAGCGGCTCAGCCCCTGGACCAGCATCTGGGCTTTGTTGTTGTCCGATTTGGCCATTTTAAGAATCAGGGCGCTGCAGCCCACTTTGGCCAGATCGCCATTGGCGCTGGAACGCACGTTCTCCTGCTTCTTGGAGACCACCAAGCCGATGATGCGGTTCTTGGCCATGGCCTCGTCCACCAGCTTGATGGAATCCTTTTCCATCACCACCAGAGGTAAAACCATTTTGGGAAAAAGGGCGGCGTCGTAAAGGGGTAAGATGGGAATAACGGTGGGCAGGTTATCGGCATTATAATCAACTGAAGGCTTATTTTCAGTCATTCATTCCTCCTCAAAAGCATCGTAAAATTGGAAATATTGGGGGTCAACCGTCCTCAATGGGTATTTTATGGGTCTTATGAATTTGAAGCTTGGCCATGCGGACGCTCAGCAGGCCGTTGACGAATGCGGAGGAAACCACCTCCGTATCCACGGGTGAAGGCAGGTAAAGCACGCGTTCAAACTTGCCGTATCTGATTTCCGCTAGTCTGTAAGTGCCCTGGGGCACTTTGGGCGTGTCTTTGCGGTATCCGTGAATGCGGACAGCCTTGGAGTTCACTTCGACCTCCAAATGATCTTTCTCGACACCCGCCAATTCCGCCCAGATAAAAACTTCTTCCTGGGTTTCATAAATGTCCATTTGAGGAACCCAGCTGCAATCTTTGCAGGCAAACATGGGATTGACCGGCCGCGGTCTGAAGATATCATGAATGGTCTTTTCAATCTCGGCCCCGAAACGGTCAAAATGATCGCCAAATTTTATCTTTATGTAGTTCATGGGTTCACTCCTGCCGAAATAAAGGGTTGCACTTGCCGACATGTGGCCCAAGATGACGAAACGATGCATGTCACATGCATCTATCACCTTGCTTTTAATACAAATGAATTTGTAAAATAACATCGGTGCCATGCTTTGTAAAGCAGAGCCTGGGAGGGCAGATATGCCTCTATGCCCATGCTGGGGGCAAGCGAGCATCCCGGTGCGATTTTTCACGTGCATCGGGAGCGTGTTATTGGCCGCTGCCCCCGGCCACGGCATTGATTGACAAGGTTGTTTGGGTGCTTAATTTTGGCCCAACGTCACCCGTCGGCAACCCATAAGTGGAGGTGCGATTATGTCGCTGGTCAGTTGGGACCCATTTAAAAACATGGTCACCTTACAGGATCGAATCAACCGGCTGTTTGACGATGCCTTTCCCCGGGCCGCCGGCCAGGGAGAAGACCTGTCGGCCTTCGCCTGGCACCCCTTGGTGGATATTTACGAAACCGAAGCGGGTGTGGTGATCAAGGTGGATTTGCCGGGGGTGGACAAGGAAGATGTTGCTGTGGAAGTCAAGGACAATATCCTGACCATCAGCGGCGAACGCAAAGAGGATTCCACCGTCGCCGAAGACCGCTACTACCGACGCGAACGCACCTGCGGCACTTTTCAACGCGCCTTTACCATGCAAGCGTCCATCCCACCCGAAAAAATCAAAGCCGCTTTCAAAAACGGTGTCCTTCAGGTCCAGGTGCCCAAGCCGGCGGAAGAGCGACCAAGGCAGATAGCGGTAGATATCGAGTAGAAGCCATCTCAAAAAAGTCTTTTGGCCAAAGATACAAGCATGCGCCTTTTGATTTGCGGTTTCAGGCCGCTTTTCATATGATAACGCCATGCTGACCAACACCAACGGCCGATGGGTTCTGGCCGCACAATACTTCCTATACTTCGGCGTCATGGGCATGCACCTGCCCTTCTTCAACCTTTACTGCTATGAGCTCGGCTTCAACGGGTGGCAGATCGGCACCCTGTCCGCCGCCCGCTCCATCGTGTTGATCGTGTTCGGCATCACCTGGAGCGTCCTGGCAGACCGGTATCAGCGTCGTCGCAGCATATACATATGCTGCAATTTTCTCAGCGCCGCCATCTGGGGCTTCTTCATGCTCACCACCAATTTCTACTGGATGATGGCCATTACCATGGTATACGGCGTTTTTTACGCCCCCCTGATCTCCTTTCTGGAAGCTTTTTCCATGGATACGCTGGGCCGGGATAAAAAGCGCTACGGCCGCATGCGTGCCTGGGGATCCCTGGCCTTTATCACGGTGGTGCTGGTCCTCGGGCGCATCATCGACCTTTACACCGTTAAGATCATCCTGGCACTCATCATGGCCGGTTCATGGGTGCAGGCGTTGGTATCCCTGGGATTTCCCCTCAAAGCCCAAGCCCCCAACCTGTCCTTCGGCTCAGGCTTGAAACGCCTGCTCAATTTACGGGTGATGGGTTTCTTCGGGTGTGCCTTCATGATGCTGGTCAGCCATGGCGCCTACTATGCTTTTTTTTCCATTCACTTGAACAAGCTGGGATTTGACAATTTTTTCATCGGCCTTTGCTGGGCATTGGCCGTCGGCGCCGAAATCGTGGCCATGATCCTTTCCGAACGGATCTTCAAGCGCTTCTCCTACGAGACGGTCCTGATCGTCTCATTTTCTGTGGCGGTGGTCAGATGGACGGGATTATGGATCATCCATTCGGCCGTCGGCATCCTGGCATTGCAAGTCATGCATGCCTTAACCTACGGCACTTTCCACATGGCCAGCATTCTGTATATCGATGCCATGGCGCCGGCGGAGACCAAAACCACAGGCCAGGCGGTCAACAACGCCGTAACCTACGGGTTAGGCCTGATGGTGGGCTTCTTTATCAGCGGTGCCCTTTACGAGCGCATCGGCTCCGCGGCCCTGTTCGGCATCAGCGCACTGATAGCCTGTATCGGCGGCAGCATCTTCACGATATTCGTCCGCATGCTGAAGCGCCGCCCGCTGCCCCAACCCCAAAATGATTGACGGTGCCCCTGCCATGATGGGGAAAAGACCATATTTCCCTTGCAATCCATCCATACGGCATATACACGATGGCCTTTGCCCTTGAAGTAGCCGCGGGACGAATACGGTGGTAATGATGCAATTACACTGGGCAGCACAATTTAATGCAACCACCAATAAAACCGGACATCATGGATCTAAAGCTTGTAATTTCCGATGCGTTTAACTTTTTCAGAAACAACCTGATACAGATCGGTGCGTTATGCCTACCCTGGCTCCTGGCCGCCGCGCTGGTGGAGTACTTGATCACCACATCCGGCGAACCGGCCCAGGGCATCGGGCCGTTGTTTCTTCTGGCATGGACCTTCAACCTGCTAATCTATCCGATTTACACCGGGGCGTTGATATTGCTGATGTCCAAACGTGCCCAGCGCGAACAGCCAGACAATCGTACGTTGCTGGCGGCGGCCATTAAAATCTGGCAGCCGTTTTTCGTCGTGCATGTCATGGGTGCCGGGCTGACGGCCCTGGGCTTGATGTTTTTTATTATCCCCGGTGTTTACGTCGGTGTGAGGCTTTCTTTTGCGGAGTTTTACCTGGTCCTGGAGAATGTCAAACCAATGGAGGCCATTCAAAAAAGCTTTCAGGCCACCCGGCCGCTTTTCCTTAAAATCCTGCTGTTACTGGTGCTATTTGTAACGCCCCTATGGATGCTCAACTTTTTTTTGGGCAGCCTGCTGAGCGACATGCAGGCCGGTATCGTTATCAATGTCCTGCTGGCGACTCTCTCGGCTTTTCTCATGCTCTTTGTGGATGTGGTATTGTTTCGGGTCTATATGTCAGCTACCCAAGAGGGCGTTGCTTAGCTTAGCGCATTACCGGCTTAATGATCACATCAATACGCCGGTTGATTGCCCGGCCTCGGGCCGTGGCATTGGAGGCCAGCGGCCGGGATGAGCCGAAGCCCCTGGCCGTGATCTTATTCGCGGGCAGTACGCCGTTGGCAATCAAATACTGCCGAACAGACTCGGCCCGATCCTGGGATAATTTTTGATTCAGCGCTTCCGATCCTGTGCTGTCGGTATGCCCTTCAATGAGCACATCCGGTTCGCCAAAGGCATGAATGGCTTTTTGAACCGTGGTCATCAGCGGATAATTGCTCGCCACAATAACCGACTGCCCCACCGGAAACTGCATGCCCTTGAGACGGATGACCAGATGTTGCGATTTTTTATATACTTCGGCCTGCGCAGCCGAAAAGTAGCTCTGCACCTTGTTATAGAGCTCATTAAAGCGCTTTTCGGCAGCCAGACGTTCCTTGTCGGCCGCGATCCGCTCTTTGGCGGCGCGCTCCTGATAGGTGCGGCCCTCCAGGTCGGCAATGCGTTGCTTTAACTTCTTGATCTCCAGGTCCTTGGCCTGCATCAGACTCGATGAAGAGGATTGATTGCGTTGCAACATGCTGATGTCGTTAAGAATCTCATTCTGCTGGGCCTTGAAGGAGAGGTTGCGCCGGTCCTCCGTTTTCAAATGCGTATTGGTTTGTGCAAGAAAACCCTCCATCCACAGGGCAATGTCTTCATCTTCCATATCGGCCAGCTTTTCACTAGCCAGCGCGATCTGATGCATGCGCTGACTGTAGAACCGGGCTTGGGCAACGGCGTTCTCAATGGCCTGGCGGTCGTAGCGATTCTTGGTGATCACGGCATCTGCATCGGCCAGCTTGGTTTTGGCAACCCGGTAGCTCTTGGGCGCCATTTCGTCCATATCAAGGGATTCGGCCGAGCGAATCAACTGGCGCACGTCCTTCAAGTCAGCATCTTTGATGGCCCGTAGTTCCAGCGCCCGATAGCGGCCATTCACCCCTTGCTTGCGGTTGCGCACATACCCCATATCGCCGTCTTCAACAGCCTCGGTGAGTTTGATAAAATCGGCCTCCAGCTTTCCGAACTCCTTTTTATACTGATCGGCCCCGGCTTTGAAGCCGGCATCACGGCTTTCGATCACGTCGGCGAGGTACTTGTGGGATTTATCGGCATATAGATTCGCTTGTGCCAGTTGGGCCTGCCCGGTGGCGATATGTTCCAGGATTTTGGCAAGCGCGGCGCCTTTGTCCAGCTCCGCCTTGGCTTGACGATAAGATGCTCGGGCGTCGACATACCAGGTGGGGGAAAGCAGATCCACCCGGGCTTTTTTGGCGATGGACAAATCCTGATCCAATTTCTCCAGGAGCGCTGCCGGGTGTTCGGTTTTGGCAATGGATTTAACATTCAGGGGACCCTTGGCACAGCCCGACAGGAGACCCACTGCGACCATGAAGCAAATGATAATTTTTCCGTAGCTTGTACGCATTTTTGACGACCCTTTCTTACCAGATGTTATCCAACGCCAATCTTACACGGCAAGGCACGCCCAACTCTATTAATGCAAGGATTGAGCGACATCATATTAGAAAAACCAAAGCCCGTCCAGCGTCTTTTGCCAAAGGCCCCCCATCCGATCTCAATCACCCTCGGTGGGAAAAAGCATATGCCCAACCACCGGAAGAGGGTGTCTAGTTTGGGGTCCAGGAAATGGTTGACATAAAACTTTTGAAATTTAAGATCTTGACAGGAATAAAGTTTCTACTTTATACAATTCTCACTCTTCTAATATCGTACGCTTTTTATCTTTAACGATTGCAATACTCTAATACGATATAATGCAGCTCACGTTCCATTGGACCTCTCAGGCCTTTTGTTTATATTTGCATACTCCGGACTTGGGGAATCAAGGCCTTAACAACAAAACCGATGCCCCACGACCATTGTAGCAGTTCGTTGAGGTGCATACCAAATGAAAGGGAGAAGAACAGATGCAGATGCTGCTTGCTTGTAATGGCGCTGGGATAGGAATTCCGAAGACAAATTTACAAATAGGTACAAACACCACAAAAATTTATTTAAGGCATGGTGCCAATGACCATAATATTGTCCGTCTCATTGTGGATGACAAGCTTTGTGTCGGAGGAAAATCTGGTGCTTTTGCATACGCCTTTATACTTACAGAATGGTTTGATTTAACCCCGGGTAAGGATAAATGGGCGCAGAACCCCATTACCCTCATAGGAAAAAAAGCACGAATAAATGTATCAGGCACCCTGCCCAACCCCACCGATATGACAGTTGATATCATAATAACCCTTTTTGATAAGCACGGCGACGCAACGGAAGTGTTGAACAAATGTTGTGTTCAGGTTGATAAAGGCGTGCAATTCGCTGATTCACAAGTAACGGGCATTATACAAGAAAGTGAGAGATAATGATTGTCAAAATCGTCAACGGCTTTTTTCTGGTGCTTAATGTAATAGTTACTTTAACACTGCTGGTTATGTGTCGTGCCGCAGTGAACGTCACCCTCCTTCTAAACTCTGTGGCGATCGTTTTGACCGCATTTTTATTGGGTATGATCGTCTTCAAGGAATTCAAGATCCAGTCCTTGAAACAAAGGTTGTGGCTGAACTTGTCAGTTTATTTGGTCCTGGTTCTGGTCGGCTATAATCTGTTTAGGCAGTTGGCCTTTGCCTAAAAAACAGGAACCTGTGTATTTTTGTCCAACCCCCCGAAAAGTCCAGTAGGAATGCTCGTTTGTTTTAACAAAGCCCCATCCGATCTCAATCACCCTCGGTGGGAAAAAGCATATGCCGCAACCATCCGAAAAAAGTATTGCCCTGCAATACCGCCTGTTCCCATTCAATGAACTGGCGGGCCAGATTCCCCGGGTCACGGTACCAATGGGCTCGGGTGGTAAAAGACTCGCCGGGGTCCAGGTGTTTAACCACTCTGGCGGGATTGCCGGCGGCAATGCAATTGTCCGGGATGGAATCCACAACCACCGTGCCGGCACCCACGATACTGTTTTCGCCGATGGTGACCCCTTTGCACACGATGGCGCTGTCGCCGATCCAGACATTCTTCTTCAGGCGCACCGGGGCGGCCCGTCCAAATGAGACCCGGTCGTAAATGCCGTGCCAATCGGCATCGGTAATGTAGACCCCATTGGCCAGCATGCAGTTATC
>Ga0055480_10001231_pt1 | contig 10131 bp, 7 predicted proteins | sample Muzzi_PWB_D2_FD_57935 | JGI IMG/M metagenome (GOLD analysis project Ga0055480, IMG submission 57935) | Wetland microbial communities from San Francisco Bay, California, USA, that impact long-term carbon sequestration - Muzzi_PWB_D2 | ecosystem: Environmental > Aquatic > Marine > Wetlands ... | reverse complement strand
TGACGCCTCCCGATCCCGCGGATCCGTTCTTCTTTTTCTTTCGCGAGAATCCGATCGTCGAGATGCCGGGGCTGTATCGAATCGAATTCACGTATATCAACCGGTACGATCCGACAGGCGAGTTAGGATCGCCGTGGGCCGGTATGGAGCTACATAGCTGGCACGGAGGTGGGTTGCCGTGGCCTATGGGCGAACGTATGATTCACCCGCTCTTTGGGCCGGGCACCATCGTACCGCCGCGTGTCATCTACCAGCAGGAGGACGTGCAACCCGTCCAACCGGGCGATTTCACCGCCGACACTTTCGTGGACTTTCGAGATTTGCAGTTTTTTCAGAGTTGTTTCACCGGTCCGGGGGATGACATCTTCATTATCCTCAACGCAGGGTGCCACAACTTTGACTTCGATGACGACATCGACGTCGATTTGAACGACTGGGAAGTGATGCAGGGTCTCTTGCAGGACGGAAGTCCATAGCTACAGCGAGGCCGGAGGAATAGGCGTGATGAGGCGGAGTGCGGTCTATTGGCTGGCGATCGGGTGTACGCTGGTGGCGGCGGTGAGCGTCGTGGCCGGTGCGTACCGATCGTCCGGCCGCCCGTTGCCCACAACGCTTCTCGACTTCTTCCAACCCGGCTCGCAACCGAACGGCGAGGTCGTATACGCCGAGTTCATTTCGAGCGGCAACTGCAAGCTCTGTCACGAGTATCAAGAGGATGCAGCCGACGCCGCGCCGACCGTCATCTACAACCCGTGGCAGGGGAGCATGATGGCCCAGGCTGCACGCGATCCGCTGTTCTACGCCTGTCTGGCGGTGGCGAATGCCGACGCGGCGTTTGCCGGCGACTTGTGCCTGCGATGCCATACGCCGGGCGCTTGGATTTCCGGTCGCTCGGAACCGCCGGACGGGTCGGCGTTGACCACCGCCGACCGTGACGGCGTCAACTGCAGCGCGTGTCATCGCATGGTCGATCCGGTACTCAAACCAACGAGCCCCTTTCCGGACATCACCATCTTGAGCAACATCGACCCGCTTCCCATCAGCCCGGGCGGGGGAAACTTCATCCTGGACCCCAGCGATCGCCGTCGCGGGCCGTATGAAGACGCATTACCGCTGCACCCATGGTTGCCTGACTCCCTTTATTATCAGTCGGCGGCCCTGTGCGGAACGTGTCACGATGTCAGCAACCCCGTCTACATGCGGCAAGAAGACGGCACCTATGAATTGACGTTGACCAACGTCGTACATCCGACGGCGGATAAATACGACATGTTTCCCGTCGAGCGCACCTACAGCGAGTGGCTCGAGAGCGACTTCGCCGACGGCGGCGTGGACATGGGTGGGCGGTTCGGCGGCAACAAAACGGTGGTGTCCACGTGTCAGGATTGCCACATGCCGGACACCAGCGGCAAGGGGTGCAACGTCGGTGACATCCCCGTTCGCCACGATCTCGCCTCCCACGAGTTCGCGGGCGGCAACGCCTGGGTGCAAGACATGGTGCTCAATCTTCATCCCAACGACGGCCTGGACCCCGCCCTCCTGGGGGCGGGCAAGGCGGCCGCGGTGTCGATGCTGCAACGGGCGTGTTCGCTCGAGGTGACACAACGAGGAAACCACGCCATCGTGCGCATCATCAATGAAACCGGGCACAAGCTCCCTTCGGGGTATCCGGAAGGACGGCGTATGTGGATTCACGTCGAGGTGCGCGATGATGCGCTGGAAGTGATCGAGGAATATGGTGCGTACGACGGCGTGTCAGCCGACCTCTCGACGGCCGACACGAAGGTGTACGAGGCGAAGCTCGGTCTCGACGAGGCGGTGGCTGAAGACGCGGGTCTTCCGCCCGGCGAGGGCTTTCACTTCGCCATCAGCAACGTGGTCATCAAGGACAATCGTATCCCACCGCGCGGCTTTACGAACGAGGGGTTTGAGGCCGTGCAAGCCGGTCCGGTCGGCGCTACCTATGAAGACGGCCAGTTCTGGGACGACACGGCCTTCCGTCTCCCCAGGGGTGCAGACTCCGTGCAGGTGTCCGTCTTCTATCAAACGGCGTCCAAGGAATACATCGAATTCCTGCACGATGCGTTGCCTGGAAACCCGCCCAACGAGGAGTTGTATCTTCAGTGGGCGCTGACCGGGAAATCGCCTCCGGTGGAGATGGCCACACAGACGTTCTTCTTGGATCCCTTTCCCGACGGCGATGCGAATGGGGACATGCGAACGGACTTGCTGGATTATCAGCAGTTGATGACTTGCGAGACCGGCCCGCTCGGGGTCTTCGTTGATGCAGGCTGCGAACCGTTTGATTTTGATGTAGACAATGATGTGGATCTGCGGGACCAAGGCGAGTTCCAGTTGGCTTTCACGGATTAGAGGCTTGTGAACGACATGGCTCGTACGACGTTCTAAAGACAGAAAAAAAGGAAGATCACCACAAAGACACAAAGGCACTAAGAAAAAAAGAGCGATTTTCTTGCCTTCACGACCACATTGGGGCATCGCAAGTTGAGCACGACTCGTAAGTCTAGGACGCCTTCGTGTCTTTGTGTCTTGGTGGTAAGATCCGTTTTTCATGCGGTTGTCCGACGAGGCAGCCGTACGATGGCGGAAACCGCAAATACTGGAGAGGAAAGATGGTAAACATCAAGCGACAATTCTCTGTGGCCCTGCTGCTGGGCGTAGCCTTTCATGTGAACAGCGGTAACGTTCAGGCACGTCCTTTACCCCTGGGTACGAGCACCACGATGATTATGTATCCCACGACCGGAGGAGACGTGCAGAGTACTACAACATCGATCGACTACACGGGCGAGTCTCCCGCCGACGCTGTTCCACTCGGCAATGTTCCGAACGTGCAGTCCTTTAACTCGGTCAACTCGTTCGGACGGCGCATGTTCGTGTTTAACACCGGTCCGCAGTTCGCCGGCGTGCTCGGCGACGACGAATCGCAGATCGCCCACGCGTTCTTCAAGAACGACAACGGCGGCGATTTCTTTCCTGGGATTACCGCCGGCGGCGACATCACGATGCGGATCGAGGGCGCGACCTTCGATCAGCCGGTCACCGTCGATCCGAGTACGGTCATGCTGCACGTGCTCTGGCGTGACGATCAGGTGAGCGCGCTGACCAACCAATACGTGAATTTTCATAATCACCATACGGCCACCGACCCGTTTCGGGAATTCAGTTCGTTCACCACGACGGCCGTATTCAGTTCGTTTCCGGTCCCTAACTACGTCCTAGATTCTCCCGGTCTCGACGTCAGCATAACCGGTAATGGTACGAACCAATTGGACATCACCGCGACTTTTCCCTATGATCTGCTGCGGAATCTTGAAGAAATGGGTCAGGCCGTGCCCGACGGCATACCGGCGCCACAGGGATTTCTGGAGCCGTTCCATTTTCACCTGGAGTACGTGGTACCGGAGCCGGCGACTCTGGTGCTGCTGGCGCCCGGAGCCGTATACTTGATGAGGCGTAAGATCGACCGTCGTCGTGGGACGCGTAGCGCGTAGCTGTGTCTGCACGCACGCAGGTGCATGGATTTGTTGGGCCAGAGTGCCAGGGGTATCAGGTGTTTTCTAGAATGAAGAGGATCGGTCCATCAAGGGATGGGTCAACGGCGGCGACAGACGGCAAGCGCCGGCGCGGGATCCGCTCGAATACCGCGTGGCGTCTTTCCGTGGCGTGCGCCGTTGCGATGGCGAGTACTTCGTTGTTCGCCGGCGGTAGAGCCGTTGACGACGTGTTGTGCGTGGAGACATCCAGAGCGACCGGCACGGCGCGTTTTGTCACGCCGGCACACGGCGACGAGATACCGGTGGCGTCGGTGCTCGCCGGGGCCAAGGTCGAGCCGATTGATTTCTTCCACCAGTACGGCGCCGTCTTTGGTGTGACGGCCGCAGCACGACAACTCGTGGAAACAAAGCGTACGACGGACGATCTTGGCGACACGCACACCACATTTCGTCAGATCCATCATGGGGTGCCGGTCTTCGGGGCGCGTTTGCGCGTGCACAGCGACGCGTTCGGCGGCGTGCGGGCAGTGAACGGTACTTTCGTACCGGATTTGAACATCATCACACAGCCGAATATTACAGAACGCGATGCGGTGCGCATTGCGCAGACGACGGTATCGAAACTCCATGCTTGGCCTGAAGGGCTCGTCGCGGAAGTGCCGGAACTGAGGGTATTTCGGAGCAATCTTGCCCGTGGCATACCCGGATCCGACCACCTCGTGTACGAGGTGGAAGTTCACGGTCAGGGCATTCGGGAGTTCGTGTTCGTCGATGCCCACGAAGGATTCGTGGTGGATCGCATCACAGGTATTCACAGCGGTGCGCCAATCCACCGTGTCGTCTACGATGTGTACTACGATCCAGGTTTTCCGATTTGGGAGGAAGGCGATGCGCTCCCGTATGGCGATGCCGATGTCGACAACATGATCGAGTATGCGGAAGACACGTACAACATGGTGTCAAGTGCAACCAATGGTCTGTTCAGGTCCTGGGACGGTGCCGGCGCAACCATGGAAAGCGTCAACGACGCGGCCTGGCTCGACTGTCCCAACGCGAGCTGGAACGGTTTTTCCACGAACTACTGCCCGGGCGTCACCGGTGATGATACCGTGGCCCATGAGTGGGGACATGCCTATACCGACGCGACACACAACTTGATCTACCAGTGGCAACCGGGGGCGCTGAACGAATCGTACTCAGACATTTTCGGGGAAGTGGTCGACCTGTTGAACGGTTCGGGCTTGGATGCGCCGGGGCAGGCACGATTGAATGATACTTGTTCGTCGGTCGGCGGATTTCCCATGCCGGCGCTTCAGGTGACGGCACCGGCATCCATCGCCGGCACGTATCAAGCGGCCGGCGCTTCGTTCTATCCCTTTGCACCGTTCATGGAGGCGGACTTGCTGGAGGCCGCAGACGACGGAAGCATTGGCGCTGGCACGGGCACGACAACGGACGCGTGTGAACCCTTGATCGGCTTTACGCCGGGCCGGATCGCGCTGATCGATCGCGGTTCATGTTCATTCGACCTCAAGGCATTTCACGCGCAGGATGCAGGTGCGATTGCGGCCGTCATTGTGAACCTCGCGGCAGATCGCGTATTTACGATGGGCCCCGGCGACCCTGCACAATCGGTCGACATTCCCACGGTCATGATCGGACGTAGCGACGGGGCGGAGATTCGCGCCGAACTGCCTTCATCAGTGTCAGCCTCCGTGTCCCTTTCCACCCCGGACGATTCGTCACTTCGCTGGCTTCAGGGAGAGGACGACTCAGGGTTCGGCGGTGCCATACGCGACATGTGGAATCCCAGTTGTTTCCGGGATCCCGGTAAGGTCTCGGACCGGGCCACCTACTGGTGCAGCACAGGGGACGGTGGCGGCGTACACACGAATTCAGGAATACCAAACCACGCCTTTGCCCTGTTGGCAGACGGCGGTACGTACAACGGGCATGTCGTCCCCGCGATTGGGTTGATCAAGGCGTGGCAGATTTACTGGCGGGCGGAGAGCGTCTATCAGGTACCGACCACCAACTTCGCCGATCATGCCGATTCGCTGGAGCAGTCGTGCGCCGATCTGGTGGGGGTCGACCTCTTTGCGTTGGACACCGACTCTCCCCTCGGTTCGCTCTCCGGCGAAGTGATCACGTCGGACGACTGCGCCGCACTGTCCCAGGCCGTTGCGGCGGTCGAGCTACGTGAGGATCCGACGCATTGCGAATTCGCACCCATGTTGCAGCCGGATGCACCGCCGCTTTGCGGGGGGACCGCCGGCTCCGTTCGGCGTGTGGTCATGGAGGATTGGGAATCCGGGGTGGGGGATTGGTCGGTCGGCACGCGCAATGTGGCCAACCCGGCGACCTTTGACACACCGGATTGGGCGGTTGTGGCCGATCTACCCGACCAGCGAGAGGGGCTCGCCGCATTCGTAGCGGATCCAGTCATCGGCGATTGTGCCTCAGACACCGAAGCCGGCGTGCTGTTTCTCGAAAGTCCCGTCTGGCAATTGCCGCCCGGTGAGGACGGTGCTCAATTGGTCTTCGACCACTGGGTCGCGACGGAAGAGGGTTGGGACGGCGGCAATGTGAAAGTCAGCGTGAATGGTGGGGCGTTCGAGGTCGTGCCGCCGGCGTCATTCACCTTCAACGCTTATCCGGGAGCGCTGGAGTCCAGTGACAATCCCTTGGGCGGCGAATGGGCATTCACCGGCACGGACGGCGGCGAGATTTTCGGCAGTTGGGGCCAGTCGCAAATCGATCTTACAAGTCTCGCGTCTGCGGGCGATGACGTTCAGATTCGATTTGAGATGGGGCTCGACGGTTGTAACGGTGTCCGCGGCTGGTATGTCGACGATGTCAGCCTCTACTACTGCTGCGACACGTACGGCGATGCAGCCTGCGACGGCATCCTGGATATGAGCGACTATGCCGATTTCTCGTCGTGCCTGTTCGGTCCGAATGAAACCCCGTCACCGGCGGCCCCGCGCTCGGCTACGGATTGCCTGGACATGTTCAACTCCGATGCGGACGTGGACATCGACTTGGTCGACTGCGCGCGGCTACAGCGTTCGTTCGATGGGCCGATCTAAGTTCATGCTGACGTAGCGGCTTTCCCAAGACAAGATTTCAGGGTGGCACGGCTTGGCGAAGCCAAGCCGTGGAGCTTGTAATCACCATGGCCTGCCCCTTCGGGTCAGACCATGCCACTCGGGGATGGGCGGTCCTGGATAAATCTTTAATGTCGTCGCGCGGAGTCGTTCGGAATGCTCATTCGACGAGTCAAAGAAAGCGATCATGATGAATGGCGCCGCCTGCGTATCGCGTTGTGGCCCGACTGCGCGGACGAAACGGTTGATGCGGAGATGGCGGACATACTTGCGGCCGTCGATCAACAAGTAGTGTATGTGGCCGTTCGTCCAAACGGACTACTCGGCGGGTTCGTTGAGGCGTCCATTCACCCCCATGCCATCGGTTGCGACACGCGCCCCGTCGGGTATGTCGAAGGTTGGTATGTAGACGCTGACTTGCGCGCCGCCGGCGTCGGCCGCAGCCTCCTCGCCGCGGCTGAATCGTGGTCACGCGAACACGGCTGTCGTGAAATGGCTTCCGATGCCTTGCTGGACAACAGAGTCAGCCTGGCCGCCCACGAAGCCTGCGGCTACGTGGTCACCGAGAGGCTGGTCCACTTCAAGAAGGTACTATGAAGGACAACGTGTGCCCGTCGCTGGAACGTGCGCATCCTCCTTACACTCGCGGATTCGCTCCCTGTCGGCCAAGACGTTGGTGACCCATCAGCGAGTTCGTGGAGTATTGTCACTGAGATCGGAACGACCAGGGACCTCCCGAAATCAAGGGAACAAGCCCACCGGCGGAGAATGTCGTCACGATATTGAGGGCCTTTGCGCGGGGAGTGAATTATCTGCGCCAAACCGAAGATACCGGATCCCCTTGCCAAGTCCCAGGCCAGCGCGCTGGCGAGGCGATCGTCGATCAGTGTCAGATCTAATCGGGGATCGTTCCTCAAGCTCTGCAACACCCAAAATTGGCCGGATGACATGTTCGGGCTGGATGCCGGATGACCGGAAGGCTGTCCGGTGAAAACAGGTCGAGACAACCCCGCATTATGACAGGATTGTAATGACGCGTTGCGTTGCCATCACAGACGGTTTGCTACAATGCTACACATGCGACCACGCGCGCGGTCAATGTATGCATGAAGTTGACGACGGCTCGTAGCCGGCTCTTGGCGCGAGTATCAATCCCGCCATAAGGGAGCAATTCGGTGAGACTCCATTTCTTGCATCGAACAAAGACATCGTGATCGCAAAAGGCTCAGGCGGTGTTGTGTTGTGCGAAGTCTCGCGATCGAGCCATCGCTGCTGGCTTGGCAATACACGGAGTGATCTGATCTATGTCGTCAAACACGACGTTTTCGCGAAACGTGGCCATCGCGGTTACCGCTGTCATCATTCTCGCTGTGATCGTGGTACCGCCTTTTTTGCCCGGCGCTACTCACGAGGCCCAAGGGACGATTACGCACATCAGTCCTGCCGCACGAGAAGTATCCGTCGAGATTATCGATCCAGCGAACGGCACGACACGGGAGTTCACGGGTGTTGTCGCGGCGGACTGCGCTATTACCATCAATGGTCGAGCGGCCCAATTCGCAGATTTGCGCGTCGAGGACTCGATTCACGCAAGTGCCCGGATCGAACACGGCGATCGCGGCTCCGATGGCAAAAAAAAGAACGGCTTGACGGCGGAACGGATTGACGTCACGCGTCCTGAAGGAGGAGTACCGTGACGGAAGCGTCCGTAGGTAAGGGCGACCTGCCAGGTGCGTCAGGGATACGAAGCATCCTGCCCGAGGTGGTCATTTTGTTTTTGGGCTGCGTTCTTCTCTTCACCGAGCTTGGCGCACGAAGTCTCTGGTATCTCGAAGGGCGTTGGGCGGAGACCACCGATGCGAAGTGAGTTCCTCCCCTTTTCCAGGCCTTCCATCACCGACGGCGAGATCGCCGCGGTCGGTGACGTCCTACGGTCTGGATGGGTCACGACGGGCCCCAAAGCGGTGGAGTTCGAGGGGGCGTTTCGTGATTACGTGGGTTGTCCCCATGCCATCGCCCTGTCGTCGGCGACGGCGGGCATGCACCTACTGCTGCAAGCCATGGGTATTGGTGCCGGAGACGAAGTCATCACGCCGTCGATGACGTGGGTTTCAACGGTGAACCTCATTGTGCTGGCCGGCGCAACCCCCGTATTTGCCGACATCGATCGTGACACGCTGATGGTGACACCTGAAACGGTACGAGCTTGCCTGTCGCCTCGCACGCGCTTGATTGTGCCCGTGCATTTTGCAGGCGCGCCCGCCGACATCGAGTCGATTCGCAAAACGACGGAGCGTCAAGGCGTCACGCTGGTAGAGGACGCGGCCCACGCGTTGGGGGCCGAGTTCCAGAATGAACGCATCGGCCGTCGTAACGTGTCGATTTTCTCGTTCCACCCGATCAAGAACATTACAACCGCTGAAGGCGGTATGTTCTGCTGCCAGAACCCTGACCTCGCGGATCGCGTTCGCCGGCTCAAGTTTCACGGCCTCGGCGTTGACGCCCACGACAGGCACATTCAGGGACGCTCACCCCAGGCCGAGGTGATCGAGCCGGGCTTCAAGTACAACATGACCGACGTCTCCGCCGTGCTCGGCTTGTGCCAATTGGCGCGAATCGAAGAGTTGAACGAAAGAAGGACCGTGCTGGCCAAGCGCTACCGTGAGCGACTCCGCGAAGTTGACGAAGTGCTGCCATTGGCCGATCCAACCTATCCGTTCAAACATGCGTGGCATCTGTTCATTGTGCGTGTGGACACGGACCACTGTGGCTTCACGCGCGACGAATTCATGGAGGCCCTGAAACACCGTAACATTGGCACAGGAATGCACTTCAAGGCCGTTCATCTGCAAAAGTACTATGCCGAGAAACTGGACGTGCGGCGCGGCGCGCTTCCCCACACGGAATGGAACTCCGATCGGATCTGTTCCCTTCCCTTGTTCCCGGACATGACTTTCGATGACGTCGACGATGTCGTGGACGCGATCAAGGAGGTGCTGAGGCGATGACGAGCAGCGCGGCGACGTCAGACGAAATGAGCCGGTCTCCGTCGCTGTCTGTGGTGATACCGGTGTACAACGAGGAGCAGACCGTTGACGAACTCGTATGCCGTTGTGTCGCCGCTTGCGAGCAGAGCGCGCAGGAGTTCGAACTGATTCTCGTGGATGACGGCAGCGCCGACCACTCTGCAGAGCTAATCGCGAAAGCGGCACAACAGTATCCCGGCATCGTCATTGGCGTTCTGCTGAATCGAAACTACGGACAACATGCGGCCGTGATGGCCGGGTTCGAACGAGCGCGCGGCGATACAGTGGTCACACTGGATGCCGACCTGCAAAATCCACCCGAGGAGATCCCCCGGATCATAGAGAAAATCGAAGATGGCGCAGACGTTGTCGGAACAGTTCGCGTACCACGACATGACAGCCTGTTTCGCCGCATGTCATCCTCTGTCATCAACCGAACGGTTCGCCGCGCCACGGGCGTCCTCATGCACGATTACGGCT
>Ga0055480_10001229_pt1 | contig 10155 bp, 6 predicted proteins | sample Muzzi_PWB_D2_FD_57935 | JGI IMG/M metagenome (GOLD analysis project Ga0055480, IMG submission 57935) | Wetland microbial communities from San Francisco Bay, California, USA, that impact long-term carbon sequestration - Muzzi_PWB_D2 | ecosystem: Environmental > Aquatic > Marine > Wetlands ... | reverse complement strand
CCTTCCAGGGCGGCCCGGAGTCGGGCCGGAGGATCCACTCGCTCGCCCGTCGCCCGCTCGACCACTTCTGGAAACTTGGCCGGGTGGGCCGTGGAAAGGATGACGACCGGCTCGTCCTCACCGTGGTGAGCGCGGTAGGCCTCCGCCCCGAGGAAACCGACTGCGGTGTGTGGATCGAGCAGGTACCCGCGCGTCGCCCGGACCCGTCGCATGCACTCGAGCGTCGCCGAATCGGAGAAGGGGCACGTCCAGATACTCGACCTCATCTCCTCGACATCCTCGGCGAAGAGCACGTCGATGCGCTCGCGATTGCTCGGGTCTCCGACGTCCATGGCGTTGGAAAGCGTATGCCGCGTAGCGATCGCCCGGAACGCGCCCTCGGCAAGGTATCGGTGGAACCCGTCGTTGGCGTTCGTCGCCGCGATGAAGCGGCGCACGGGCAACCCGAGCCGCGCGGCCAGGAGGCCGCCGGTCAGGTTCCCGAAGTTGCCGGAGGGAACGGAGAACACGCATCCGTCCTCCAGCCATCCCCCGAGGCGGGTCGCTTCGGCGTAGTAGAAGCTCTGGGGGACGAGCCGACCCGCATTGATCGAGTTGGCCGACGTGAGCCGAAACTTCTCGGCGTCCGGGGCTCGGAACGCTTCCTTCGCAAGGCGCTGACAGTCGTCGAAATCCCCCTGCACCGCGGCGGCCACGACGTTCCCGTGAAGGGTCGTGAAAAGACGGCGCTGGACGTCACTCACACCCCCAGCTGGAAACAGGACGATGACCTGGAACCGGTCCCGTCCCGCGAACGCGTGGGCAACGGCACTACCCGTGTCACCCGACGTGGCCACCAGAACTACCCTCTTCCGGTCGGGTTCGGGGTCGAGCCGCTCCATTAGCGCGGCCATGAACCGGGCGCCGACGTCCTTGAAGGCGAGCGTCGGTCCATGGAACAGCTCCAGGACGAAGAGACCATCACCCAACGGCACGAGGGGCACGGGAAAGTCCAAGGCTTCGTCGATCACGTCGGCGAGCAGACGCTCCGAAACGGACTCCCCGAGGAGAGCCCGAGCCATCGGCAAAGCCGTTTCCGGGAAGGAGCTACCGCCGAGCATCGTCGCCGGGGAGATCCGGGGCGTCTCGGTGGGCACGTAGAGACCGCCGTCCGGGGCCAAACCGCGGAAGAGGGCCTCGGAGAAGGGCACGGAAGGCCCTCCTCGGCTACTTCTCCACTGCATCGGGGAACGGTACGGAACGAGGAAACGAAGGGGAACGCCCGCGGAGTGCGCGGAGCGGCCCTGTCTTACCACCCTCCGGCCGACCTCGCAAGATGCGCTGGCCAGGCCTTGACAGCCGGTGGTGGTACGATCTACTGTCGGGTGACAATCGATGGTTCCGTGGTCATTTGACGCATATTGCCGCCACGTTAAACAAGCTGCTAAAAAGCGACCAGCCCGGCGGCAGCGTTGCGACGGGCTTTTTTCGTGCCCACCCGTCGCTCCATGGCGTCGTCTCTTGAGGACCCGTTCGAAACGTCGCGAAGTGAAGGAGACGCCATGAGTGACGCCCAGAAGACCCCCGACGCGGTCGGGCCACCCACCCGCGCAGTACGGGCGGGGATCGGGGTGGATCGCGAGCAGGGAGCGGTCGTTCCGCCGATCCATCTGACTTCGACCTTCGCGTTCGAAGCGTTCGGCAAGCCACGGACCTACGACTACACGCGCTCCGGAAATCCCACTCGAGATCTGGCGGCCCAGGCGATCGCTAGCCTCGAGGGGGGCTCGGGAGCGGTGGTGACTTCCTCCGGTATGTCGGCGGTCACTCTCCTGTTGCAACTCCTGAAGCCTGGAGAGCTGCTCGTGGCCCCGTGCGACTGCTATGGCGGGACGTACCGCGCGATGAAAGCCCTCTCGGCCCAGGGGCATTTCGATCTCGAGTTCGTCGATCCGGAGGACGACCCGGCCATCGAGGCGGCGGTGGCCCGGGGGCCTCGCATCCTCTGGGTGGAAACGCCCAGCAACCCGCTCCTCCGCATCACCGACATCCGACGCATGGCCGATCTCGGCCACGAAGTGGGTGCCATCGTGGTCGTGGACAACACCTTCCTCTCCCCGGCGCTTCAGCGACCGCTTGCGCTGGGGGCGGACGTGGTGATGCACTCCACCACCAAATACCTCAACGGTCACAGCGACGTGGTCGGCGGTGCGGTAGTGGCCGCGGATCCCGATCTGCAGGAAGAGCTCGACTGGTGGGCGAACTGCCTGGGGCTCTCCGGGTCGCCCTTCGACGCATTCCTGACGCTCCGCGGCATGCGGACCCTCTTCGCGCGGATGACCGTACACGAGACGAACGCGGCGGCCGTGGTCGCGTGCCTGACCCGGCACGCGTCCGTGCGCCGAGTCTACCATCCGAGCCTCCCGGACCACCCGAAACACGAGTTGGCCAGCCGGCAGCAGGACGGCTTCGGCGCCATGATCAGCTTCGAACTCGATGGGGGCGAGCCTGCGGTGCGGACCTTCCTGGAGACGGTCCAGCACTTCTGTCTCGCGGAATCTCTGGGAGGCGTCGAGAGCCTCGTGGCTCACCCCGCGTCCATGACCCACGCGTCCATGGATCCCGAGGCCCGTGCGCGAGCTGGCATCTCCGATGCGCTCATCCGGCTCTCGATCGGAATCGAAGCCGCCGAGGATCTCGTCCGCGATGTGGAGCGCGCGCTCGATCTTGCGGCCTCTGCGGCTGCGGAGGCTTCGACTACAGCCAGGACGGCGGGACCGCGCTGACCTGCTCGAACCGGGTGATCGTGTCTTCGCGCTCGAGTGTGAGCCCGATGTCATCGAGCCCTTCCAGCAGGCAGCGCCTCCGGAACGGGTCGAGCTCGAAGGAGATCCGGAGGCCGTCCCCAGCCCGGATCTCCTGTGCCTCCAGGTCCACCACGGCCCGGAGTGGAGCGCCTTCGACGGCCCGATCCAGGAGCTTCCTCACGTCGTCCGCCGGAAGCTCCACCGGCGCGATCCCCGTCTGGAAGCAATTCCCCTTGAAGATGTCCGCCAGGCCCGGTGCGATCACGGCTCGGAACCCGTAGTCGGCCAGCGCCCACGCCGCGTGTTCCCTGGACGAGCCACACCCGAAGTTGTGACCGGCCACCAGGATCTTGGCGCCCTGATAAACCTCTTGGTTCAGGACGAACTCCGGATCGGGTGATCCGTCGTCGTGATACCGCCAATCGAAGAACAGGACCTCCCCATAGCCCGTGCGCGTCGTCCGCTTGAGAAACTGCTTCGGAATGATCTGATCCGTGTCGACGTCCACCCTGTCGATTGGTGCGACGACCCCTTCGACCTGTCTCAGCGGCTCCATCGTCAGTTCCCCCTCGCCCAGCTTCGGACGTCCACGAAGTGACCCTCGACGGCGGCCGCGGCGGCCATCGCCGGGCTAACCAGGTGGGTGCGGCCACCGCGCCCCTGGCGTCCCTCGAAGTTACGATTGGACGTCGAGGCGCATCGCTCGAGTGGGGACAGGATGTCGGGGTTCATGCCGAGACACATCGAGCAGCCCGACTCGCGCCACTCGAAACCGGCTTCCCGGAAGACACGGTCGATGCCCTCGGCCTCGGCCAGCACCTTCACTCCCGTGGAGCCCGGGACCACCATGGCCCGGACCCGAGGATGGACCTTGCGTCCGTCCAGCACCCGCGCCGCCTCCCTGAGGTCCTCGATCCGCGCGTTGGTGCACGATCCGATGAACACGCGGTCCACCGAGATCTCTTCGAGCGGCGTTCCCGGCTCGAGCCCCATGTACTCGAGGGCGCGTTCCGCGGCGGCGCTGGCTACCGGGTCATCGGGAAGCGAAGGCACCTGGCCCGTCACCGGAGCGACCATTCCAGGGTTCGTTCCCCACGTGACCTGGGGCACGAGCTCACTCGCGTCCAGGCGGACCAGCTGATCGTAGGTCGCGTCCGAGTCGGTCCGAAGCTCCCGCCAGCGGCTCTCCGCTTCGCGCCAGGCATCCCCCTTGGGGGCCAGGCGCCGACCTTTCAGGTATTCTACCGTGGTGTCGTCGGGAGCGATCATGCCCGCCCGGGCACCCGCCTCGATCGACATGTTGCATACGGTCATCCGGCCCGCCATCGAGAGGGACCGGATGGCCTCCCCCGTGTACTCGAGGACGTGACCCCGTCCACCCCCCACCCCGATCTTCCCGATGATGGCCAGGATTATGTCCTTCGCGGAGACGCCGAAGGGGGCCGTTCCGTCGACCCGGATCTCCATCGTACGCGGCCGCTCCACCATGAGCGTCTGGGTGGCGAGCACATGTTCTACCTGCGACGTGCCGATGCCGAACGCGAGGGCTCCGAACGCCCCGTGCGTCGACGTGTGGCTATCTCCACAGACGATCGTCATGCCCGGTTGGGTATAGCCCAGCTCGGGGCCGATCACGTGGACGATCCCCTGGTCCGCCGACGTCACGTCGTGGAGGCGGATCCCGAAGCTCTTCGCGTTCTCGCGCAGGGCGGCGATCTGGTTTCGCGAAGCCTCGTCCGCGATCGGTAGCGAGCGATCGGTGGTGGGTACATTGTGGTCGACCGTTGCGATCGTGCGCTCTGGCCGGCGCATTTTCCTTCCAGCCAGCCTGAGCCCGTCGAACGCCTGCGGTGACGTGACTTCGTGCACCAGGTGGAGATCGATGTAGAGGAGCGCCCTTCCGTCCTGATCCTCCTCCACGACGTGCTGATCCCAGACCTTCTCGAACAGCGTCTTACCGCTCACTCCGCTCCTCCTGCTCGATCCGCCGGCATGGCGTAGCTCGTCTCCAGCCGCCCGAGGACGGCCTCCGTGAATGCCTCCGTGCCCACTGGCTCTTCGGGGCCCGCGCGCCTGAGATCGGGGGTCCGGATCCCCGCCGAGAGCGTCCCGTCGAGTGCCGACTCCAGACGTTCCGCCGCCCCTGGAAGATCCAGCGTGTACCGAAGCATCAAGGCCATCGACGCGAGACTCCCAAGAGGGTTGGCGATTCCCCGGCCCGCGATGTCGGGCGCCGATCCGTGCACCGGCTCGTACAGATCCTTCCGACCCCCGAGGCTCGCAGATCCCAGAACGCCGAGAGACCCAGCCAGCACGGCCGCCTCGTCGCTCAGGATGTCTCCGAAGAGGTTCTCCGTGAGGAGCACGTCGAACTGCCTGGGGTTGAGCACGATCTCCATGGCTGCCCGGTCCACCAGCATGTGGTTGACTTGCACGTCGCCCCTCGCGTCGGCGACCTCTTGTGTCACTCGACGCCAGAGCCGCGACACCTCGAGCACGTTGGCCTTGTCCACCGAGGTCACCCGTCCCGTACGACCCGAGGCCAGATCACACGCCAACTCCGCGATCCGCCGGACCTCACCCTCGGAATACACCATGGTGTTCCAGGCGCGGTCCCCGTCGACTCCCCGCGGTTCGCCGTAATAAAGGCCGCCCGCGAGCTCGCGCAGGATGAGCAGGTCGGTGCCCCCGACTCGTTCCGGTCGCCCAGCCGACGCCTCGACGAGGGATGGCGGCACTCGGAGCGGTCGAAGATTCGCCCAGCACCCGAGCTCCTTCCGGAGCGCGAGCAAACCCGTTTCCGGGCGCTGCTCGTGGGGAGCGTCCGCCGCATCCGGATGGCCCACGGCCCCCAGGAAGACCGCATCCGCCTGCAGGCACGCTTCGAGCGTCTCGGCAGGAAGGGGGAGGCCGGTCTGCTGGACCGCCGTCCACCCCATCAGGTGCTCGTCTACGACGAGACTTCGTCCTTCCGCGTCCAAGACGGCCTCGAGGACGCGCACGGCGGCATCGGTAACCTCGGGCCCTACACCGTCCCCGGGCAATACGGCGAGTCGTACCTCCATCACACGCCTCCAAGCTCGATTTTCTGGAATGCCTTCGCCTCGAGTTTCTGGGCGTGGTCGGCCTTGTCGAGCGCGTTGAGGAACGCGCGCGCGGCCGCATCCACCACGTCGGGTGAGGCTCCCCTGCCATGGAACGTCCGTCCCCCCACGGCGAGTTGGATATGGACCTCACCGACCGCGTCCTTCCCCTCCCCCGCGGAGTGGATGCTGAAGTCCTGGAGGCGGACCGATGATTCCGAAACCTTCTCCAAAGCCGCGAACGTGGCGTCGATGGGGCCGTCCCCCGTCGCCTCCGCCTCCCGGCTGTCTCCACCCTGGACGGACACCCTCACCGAGGCCTGGGAGGGGCTGCGCCCACACCGAACCTCGAGGTGCTCCAAGCGATAGACCCTCGGCACCTCCTCCATCGTGCCCTCGTAGTAGATCGCCAGAAGGTCCTCGTCATGCACCACCTTCTTGCGGTCCGCCAGCATCACGAAGAGACCGTACGCCTTGCTCAGCGCTTCGGAGGACAGCTCGAGCCCCAGCGCCCTGTAGCGATCAGCCAGGGCATGCCGACCGGAATGCTTCCCGAGGACGAGGATCGTCCCGCGAGCGCCGACCATCTCGGGCGTCATGATCTCGTACGTACGGCGATCCCGGAGCAGTCCGTGCTGGTGGATCCCCGCTTCGTGCGCGAAGGCATTGGCCCCCACGATCGCTTTGTTGGGCTGCGGCCGGATGCCCGTCACGTGACTGACCAGCTCGCTGGTCGGGCAGAGCCTCTCGGACTTGATGCCCGTGTCGAACCGACCCAGGTAGACCGGAAGGATCCTGAGCGCCATCACGATCTCTTCCAGCGATGCGTTACCGGCCCGCTCGCCCAGCCCGTTGACCGTGCACTCGACCTGCCTCGCGCCCTGCTCCACGGCCATCAGCGAATTGGCCACGGCCAGCCCCAGGTCGTCGTGACAATGGACGCTGAGCACGACGCCCTCGATCCCCGCCACGTTCGCGTAGAGCGCCTGGAAGATGCGCTCGAAGTCCGAAGGATGGGCGTAGCCTACCGTATCGGGAATATTGATGGTCGTGGCGCCGGCTTCGATCGCCACCTGGACGGCTTTGCACAGGAAGTCCAAGTCGGTGCGGGTCGCGTCCTCGGCGCTGAACTCGACGTCCGACGTGTGGCTTCGCGCACGCGAAACGGCACGGTCGATTCGCCTGAGCGCTTCCTCTCGATCGATCTGGAGCTTGTGCTCGAGGTGGAGGTCCGACGTGGCGAGGAACGTGTGGATCCGAGGATGCACGGCGGAGGCCACCGCCTCGGCCGCTCGGTCCACGTCCTGATCGACCGCCCGAGCGAGGGCGGCCACGATCGGGGTCTCGACAGCCTCCGCGACGAGGACGACCGATTCGAACTCGTGTCCGGAGCTCACCGGGAATCCGGCCTCGATGACATCGACGCCGAGGTTCTCGAGCTCGCGGGCTACCCGGATCTTCTCCGGGCCTGTCATCGTCGCTCCGGGAGACTGCTCTCCGTCTCTCAGTGTCGTATCGAATACGAGCACCCTATCCACGATGACCTCCAGTTACCGTGAAAAAAATACCCCCTCCCGTTCGGGAGAGGGCTCTTGCTTCGTCGTGCCTGGTCTCGCTACGTCACGGTCGTGACGGGCACGCGGCAGCCCCCTCCCCACGCCCCTTGATGAGGGCGAGGAAACCGAGTGTAAGGCTCGTAAGGAGGGCCAGTGTGTGTGTCAACGCAAGACTCCGTGTGGAGCATCGACCGACGACGACGGCAACTATCGTCTATCGGGACCTTATCGCCTAGGGTGAGGCAGTGTCAAGGAGAGTGACCAGGGCACGAGTCACCCGCCCAGCCGATAACCGATGAGCACGCCGAGTCCGGAAACGGGACGCCCCGAGGCGTCGAGGTAGTCCTGATCGGTCAGGTTCACCAGGTCGAGGTGGAGCGAGCCCCCCGCGAGGGTCGCCCAGAAACGCGCATCCATCTGGTGATAGGGGCCCTCCGAACGACGCCCGGCGTACAGGCCGTGCAGCGTCAGCCCCAGGCGATCGCCCAGCCCCTGGGTCCAGGAAAGGGTCAAGCGCCGTGTTTCGGGCCGGAGCGCACGCTTCGAGAAGAAGCCGGCCTCTCCGGTGGGGTCTACGTCGAGGAAGGAGGCGCCCATCTCCCAGCGACCATCGCCGGGCCCCACACCCGACGCGTCCAGCTCGAGCCCGCGGAATTCGGCCTCCGTCACATTGCGCGTCACCCACATCACCTCGTCATCCGACCCATTGGGCTTGGCCCAGTCGATCAGGTTCGCTGTCCGTCGGAGGAAGCCGGTCGCGCGGACCGACCAGCCCGGCGCCAGGAGGAACTCCAGCCCCATCTCACCGGCCCAGGCATCTTCCGGGTCGATCATGGACGACGCTTGATGGAACGGGTCCGAGTAGTAGCGCTCCGTCCAGGTGGGAGCACGGAACGACCTCGCGGCCGAGGCCTTGAGCCGGACCATGGGGGAGAGATCCCAGGCCACGCCCAAGGAAGGCGAGACCACCCCACCGAATTCCTCATGTCCATCGGCGCGGAGACCCGCGGTGACCACGCTCGCCGCACTAGCCGGGAGAACCACCTCTCCGAACGCAGACCCGCGCAACTCCGAGCGGACCCCGAGATTGCTGCTGTCGAGCTCGTCCCGCCATCCCTCGACACCCAGTGCGAACGTCATCCCCCCACCCGTCGCCGGACCTGCATCGCTACGCACGATCAGCTCGCCACCCACCTGGCGCGCGTCGTGAACATTGCGGCCGGACTCCGGGTCGTCGCGGTAGAACACGAACTCGTCGTCGTGGTCGCGGACGGAGGCGCGAGCCTCCATCCGAAGCCCCCTGAAGGCTCCCGAGGTCCACCCGCCGACGAAGCGCGTGGTCCTGGTCTCCTCGTACGAGGGGATCGGTGCATAGAAGTCGGAGGCTCCGAAATCCCGCGCCGCCCTCCCCAGGCTCGCCTCGAGAAGTCCGCCGCCGACCGGCGCCTCGAGGGATCCGTGCAGGATGAGGTTCTCGTAGTCCGTGCCCGCACGGTCACCGTCCGAGGTGGCCCACTCCTCCCCCAGGGTGATTCGGGCGGTCCCCGCCCGCACCTGCTGGGTCGACGAGAGGCGAACCGTACCGAACGAGCCGCCCTCGGCAGCCCCGGTGGCCGAGGCTCTCGAAGACGCCCCCTCTCCTGCCTCCGGGTGATCGCCGTCGAACGTGACCACGTTCACCACGCCTCCCACGGCGTCGCCGCCGAACATGGCGGAGGCCGGACCTCGCAGGATCTCGATCTGCTGGATGCGATCGATCGGCACCGCGAGGTCGAGATCGAAATGACCAGACTGCGAGTCACTCACCCGCACACCGTCCACGAGCACCAGGACCTGCTCGAACCCGGCGCCGCGAAGGGACAGGTCGGCTTGCGCGCCCGATCGCTGTTGGAGCTCCACACCGTTGATCCACCTGAGCAGATCCCCCACGGAGCGGGCAGGAACCCCACGGATCTCGGCGCGGGTCATCACGTCCACGGTGCGAGTCCGGACCGATAGCCCCGGTGACACACGGGACGACACCCTGACGTCGAGGGTATCGAGCTCCGTGACGGGGACCTGGGCGGTCGCGGGACCGGGAGCGGACATCACGGCAAGGACGGTGGCCACGACCGGGCCGGCCCACTTCGCCACCATCTCCGGTCGCCCGCCTCCCCCCTTCATCACTCCAGCATCCGCGCAGGGAGGGGCGTCGCCTGCATGAGCTTGTAGATCGGGATCAACGGGGCCGCGCTCTCCCGATCATCGAGCCGGGCTTTGGGGAGCCATGCGTCCATGGTATTCCAGTAGACGACGTTGTCCGTCGATTCGGGCTCCAACATGTGCGACACCAGGCGCCCCATGACCTGCCCCGTGGTCACGATGAACGAGCCGGCCGGAAACACGCGTTCGACGGTGACGACCTGCCCGACCGTCACCCTGGCGGCGGCCTCATGGTCGTACGCTTCCTCGTAGGTGATGTCCTCGAGAGTGTAGGCGTCTACGGTGAGCGGGGTGGCCTCCCGGAGGACCTCGATCGAGATCCGATGGCGTCGAAGCATCTCGACGGCGTCCCCCGCCTCGGGTGGAAGGATGTACGCCCATGGCCGGGGACGCGTCTTGACCGGAACCGGTCGCTTCATGAGCCGCCCGTCCCTCACCGTGACGATTTCCAGGTCTCCCCCTCCCACGGCTCCGCCGTCGCGGCGCGCGATCTTGTAGGTGGCCGGCTCGGGCTCGGGACCGTACTCC
>Ga0055480_10001228_pt1 | contig 10161 bp, 8 predicted proteins | sample Muzzi_PWB_D2_FD_57935 | JGI IMG/M metagenome (GOLD analysis project Ga0055480, IMG submission 57935) | Wetland microbial communities from San Francisco Bay, California, USA, that impact long-term carbon sequestration - Muzzi_PWB_D2 | ecosystem: Environmental > Aquatic > Marine > Wetlands ... | reverse complement strand
TGGCACTCAGCAGGATCACGACCGTGCTCTTGCCGTTGGAGCCGGTGACCGCGACCACGGGTGCCAGCGCCGCCTGCGCGAACAGTTCGATATCGCCGATGACGGGAATGCCACGTGCTCGCGCGGCCGCGACATGCGGTTCGCTCAGCGGCACCCCCGGACTGAGCACGATCCGTTCGGCGCGTTCGAATGCCTCGTCACTGAACCCGCCGAGGAACAGCGCGACATCGGCCAGTTCCTCGCCGCGCATCCGGTCCAGCCCGGGCGGCCGGGCACGGCTGTCGACGACCGCCACCGGCACACCGCGGCGCGACAGGTAACGCGCGACCGAGAGCCCGGTCTCGCCGAGTCCGACCACCAGCGTCCTGCGCGCCTTGTCAAACATTTGCGTCATGACTGTTACCGGAAGCACCATCAATTCCGACTCATGGCAATCGAACACCTGTTGTGCACCTGCAATCCCCCAGTCCTTCGTGACCCATACGCCGTCAGCGAATCTTCAGGGTAGCCAGGCCGACCAGTACCAGGATCACGGTAATGATCCAGAACCGCACGATCACGCGCGGCTCCGGCCAGCCTTTCAGCTCGAAATGGTGGTGCAGCGGCGCCATGTGAAAGATGCGCCGCCCGGTCAGCTTGTACGAGCCGACCTGCAGGATGACCGAGGCCGTCTCCATCACGAAAACGCCGGCCATCACCATGAAGACCAGTTCCTGGCGCACCAGCACCGCCACGATTCCAAGCGCCGCGCCCAGCGCCAGCGCGCCCACGTCACCCATGAACACCATGGCAGGGTAGGCGTTGAACCAGAGGAAACCGAGCCCCGCGCCGACCAGCGCACCGCAGAAGATGACGATCTCGGCGGCATCGCGCACGTAGGGTATGCCGAGGTAGACGGCAAACTTGACATTGCCGGTGGCGTAGGCGAATACCGCCAGCGCCCCGGCGATGAGGACGGTGGGCAGGATGGCGAGCCCGTCGAGACCGTCCGTCAGGTTCACCGCATTGCTGGAGCCGACGATGACGAACCAGGCCAGGACGATGTAGAACCAGCCGAGGTCGAGGGCAATGTCTTTGAAGAACGGTACGATCAGCGCCGTCTCCGCCGTGGACGCGGAACTCAGATAGAGAAACACGGCGATGGCCAGGGCGATGAGGCTCTGCCATGCCAGCTTCGTTCCGGCCGAGATACCGGCCGAGTTTTTCAGCACCAGCTTCCGGTAGTCGTCGACCCAGCCGATGGCGCCGTACGACAACGTCACCAGCAATACCACCCAGACGTAGCGATTCGCCAGGTCCGCCCACAACAGGGTCGCGATCGCCACCGCGACCAGGATCAGCGCGCCACCCATGGTCGGCGTGCCCGCCTTGACCAGATGGGTCTGCGGCCCGTCGTCGCGTACCGGCTGCCCGATCTGGTAACGGCCCAGGCGGCGGATCATTTCCGGGCCGACCAGGAAGGAGATCGCCAGTGCGGTCAGTACACCCAGGATGGCGCGCAGGGTCAGGTACTGAAACACGTTGAACCCGCTGTAATACTGACTGAGGTATTCGGCCAGGTAGAGCAGCATCAGTGATTCCCCCGTGACGACGGCGGCGCGTCCGGCGCCAGGGCGGCCTGCAGGGCGTCGATCACCCGCTCCATGCGCATACTTCGCGAGCCTTTCACCAGGATATGCAGCGGGCCGCGCGCTTCCCCTCGCAAGTCGGCCATCAGCTGCTCGAGCGTGTCGTAGGCCGCACCGGGGCCGGCAAAACCTGCCACCGCGGCACGCGAGCGCTCGCCCAGGCCGTACACGCGCGTGATACCGGCGGCGCGTGCCTGTTCGCCCGCACGCCTGTGGAGCGCAGCGGACGCCGTGCCGAGTTCGCCCATATCGCCCAGGATCAGCCAGGTATCACCACGCGCCTGTGCCAGCACCTCCAGCGCAGCGGCGAGCGAGCCGGGGTTGGCGTTGTAGGTGTCGTCGATCAGGGTGATGTCACCCGGCAGCCGGTGCACGTTGAAGCGGCCGGCCACCGGCGCCAGCGCCTCCAGCCCCTGCCGGATGTCTTCCAGCCCGGCGCCCGCCAGCTGCGCGACGGTGCTGGCGGCGAGCGCGTTCAGCACGTTGTGGCGTCCCGGCAGCGGCAGACGCAGTACGATACCGCCCTGCGGCGTGTTCAGCTCGATGGTGCTGGAGTCGGCATCGCCGTGCCACTGCGCGCTGACATCGCAGCGGCTGTCCAGCCCGAATTCTACGATGCGGCAGTGCGCAGCCAGTTCGCGCCACAGGGGCGCGAAGGCGTCTTCGGCGTTGATCACGGCTACGGCGTGGGCCGTCATGCCTGCGAACAGTTCGCCCTTGGCGCGCGCCACGCCCGCCAGGTCACCGAAACCCTCAAGGTGCGCGGGTCCGGCATTGGTCACCACGCCGATCGTGGGACATGCGATGCCGGTCAGGTAGGCGATCTCGCCGGGATGGTTGGCACCCATCTCGATCACGGCAAAGTCGTCCGCGGCATCGAGCCGCGCCAGCGTCAGCGGCAGACCGATGTCGTTGTTCAGGTTGCCCTGCGTCGACAGCGTACGGCCGCGGCACCCCAGGATGGCAGCTGCCATGGCGCGCACCGTGGTCTTGCCGTTGCTGCCGGTGATGGCGATCGCCGGGATATCGAAGCGGCCGCGCCAGTGTGCCGATAACCGCCCGAGTGCGAGGCGGGTATCGCTGACGTGGATCTGCGGCAGCGGCGAGGCACAGGGCCTGCTCACCGCCGCGGCCGCCGCGCCCTGGGCGCGTGCGGCATCGACAAAGGCATGGCCATCGAAGTTCGGCCCCTGCAGCGCAAAGAACAGCGCGCCCGGCATGTGCCGGCGGCTGTCGATGCTGACACCGCGGAAAGCCACGTCCGCGCCGGTACGCCGCGCGGACAGGACATTCGCAGCCTCGGAAAGCTGCAGCGCCATCATCGCGTCCATTCCCGCGCCACCACCTGCACGCGTTCGCGGTCGCTGAACGGCAGCATCCGGTGGCCTACCTGCTGCACGGTCTCGTGACCCTTGCCGGCGATCAGCACGACATCATCCGGACCGGCCGCATGCATCGCCCAGCTGATGGCATGCGCACGGTCGTGTTCGACGTGCACCTTGCGCGGCTGCTTGATGCCGGTGCAGAGATCGCTGACGATGCGGCGCGGATCCTCGGTGCGCGGATTGTCATCGGTCAGCACCAGGTGATCTGCGTTGCTCTCGACGACAGCGCCCATCTCCGGCCGCTTGCCACGGTCGCGATCGCCGCCGGCGCCGAACACACACCACAGCTCGCCACGGCAATGCGCACGCAATGACCGGAGCACGGCCCTGAGCGCGGCCGGCGTATGCGCAAAGTCGACCACGACCAGCGGGCGCCCGCTGCCGGTGGCGAACGATTCCATGCGCCCGGGCACGGTGCGGGTCCGCTCCAGTCGCCGGAGCGCCTCGTCGAACGGCAGTCCCGATACGCACAGACTGGCCAGCGCGGCGAGCAGGTTGCTTGCATTGAAGTGCCCGAGCAGTCTGCAGCGCAGCGTGCCGCTTCCCCATGGTGTCACCACATCCAGCTGCATGCCGTACATGTCAGTTTGCAGCTTGCGTCCGATCACCCACTGTGCCGGGTAACGCGTGCGGAACGGTTCGTTCTCCAGCCGGTAGGCGACCGGCGCCACACCCGGTGGGATCGCGTCGAGCAAGGCACTGCCAAAGGCGTCATCGGCGTTGACCACGGCATAGCGCAGGCCGTCCGAGTGGAACAGCTTGCGCTTGGCCTCGGCGTAGGCCTCTGCATTGCCGTGATAGTCAAGGTGATCGCGCGTCAGGTTGGTCAGTACGGCCAGGTCAAAATACACGCCACGGACACGTCCCTGGTCCATGGCGTGTGAGGAAACCTCGGATACCACACAGCGTGCGCCGCGTTGCTGCATGGTATGCAACGCCTGCTGCAGTGCCAGTGCATCCGGCGTGGTGTGCGTCGCCGTCGCCAGTTCTCCATACAACCCGTAACCGAGCGTACCGATCAGGCCGCAGCGCCGGTCTTCGCTGTCCAGCGCCTGCGCGATGAAATGGCTGCAGGAGGTCTTGCCGTCGGTACCGGTCACGCCGATCATGAACAGACCGCGCGACGGGTGACCGTAAAAGCGGCCCGCGATCAGACCGATCGCCTGGCCGAGCCGGGGAATCGCCACCACCGGCGCCGGCAGCAGCGCCGCCAGTTCGGCTAGCGCGGCATCACCCTCTACCGGCTCCCACGCCACCGCCACGGCACCCAGTGCTATGGCCTGGCGCGCGTGCTGCAGGCCGTGCGTCTGCGTACCCGCCACGGCCAGAAACAGGTCACCCGATTGTACCTTGCGACTGTCCAGCGCCAGGCCGGTTACCGCGATATCGTTGCGCACTTCCGGCCCGCAGAAGTCCTGCAACAGGCCGGCAAGCGTGTGCGGCGCCTGCAATGTCTCCAACGCCATCATCCCGCCCCCCCCGCGTCGTTGCGCCGGGTTTGCAGCAGCGGTACGTCATCCGGCGGGACGGCGAGCAGGCGCAGCGCCCCGGCCATGACACGCGAAAATACCGGCCCGGCCACCTGACCACCGTAGTACCTGCTGGTGCCCGGCTCGTCGACCAGTACCACCATCACCACGCGCGGATCGCTGGCGGGCGCCATGCCGGCGAAGACCGCCATGTACCGGCTGTCCGAATAACCGCCGGCCTCCGACTTGTGCACCGTACCGGTCTTGCCGGCCACGCGATAACCCGGCACACGCGCATTCGGCGCGGTGCCATCGGGTCCGACCGCCTCCTCCAGCATGGCGCGCACCTGGCGCGCGATCTCGGCCGGCATGACGCGATGCTCTTCGGCGGGCCTGGCGTCGTGCAGGAAGGTGATGGAACGGCGGATGCCGTCGCTGGCAATCACGGCATAGGCCTGCGCCAGCTGCAGCGGGGTGACGGAGACGCCGTAGCCGAATGCCAGCGTGGCGGTCTCAATGGCGTTCCAGCCCGAGTAATGCGGCAGCAGGCCGGAGGCCTCGCCGGGAAAACCGCTGAAGGTCTGCACGCCGAAGCCGACGTCGGAGAGCTGCGTCCAGATATCCTCGGCCTCGAGTGACAAGGCGATCTTGGAAATGCCCACGTTGCTGGACTTGCGGATGACGCCGGTCACGTCCAGGTCACCGTAATTGTGTACGTCGCGCACGGTATTCACGCCCACGCGCATCCAGCCCGGCGAGGTGCTGACCGGCGTGTCCGGCCGGTAGCGGCCGCTGGCCAGTGCGGTGGCGACCACGAACGGCTTCATGGTGGAGCCCGGCTCGAACACGTCCGTGACCGCGCGGTTGCGCATGTCACTGCTGCGCAGGTTCTGGCGGTTGTTCGGGTTGAAAGAGGGCTGATTGACCATCGCCAGCACCTCGCCGCTTTTGACATCCAGCACCACGGCAGACGCGGCACGGGCCTTGTGTTCCTGCATGGCCGCAATCAGCTCGCGATAGGCGAGGTACTGGATACGCCGATCGATGCTCAGCCTGAGGTCCTTGCCGGGGCGCGGACGACTGATGCTCTCGACGTCCTCGACGATATGGCTCTTGCCGTCCTTGATGACGCGCTTGGCGCCGGGTTCACCCGCCAGCCAGTTCTCGTAGGCCAGCTCCAGTCCCTCCTGTCCGATATCGTCGATATTGGTGAAGCCGACAACGTGTGCGGTGACCTCGCCATCCGGGTAGTAGCGACGGTACTCCCGCTGCAGATAGACGCCGGGGATGTCCAGCGCCTCGACCTGGGCCGCCATCGACGGATCGATATGGCGGCGCAGATAGATGAATTCGCGGTCCGCACGGCTCGCCAGCAAACGCCGGACACTGGACTTGTCCAGCGACAGCAGATGGCTCAGCTCGGGAATGCGCTGCTGCTCGTCGGCCAGTTCCTGCGGGTTCACCCATACCGATTCCACCGGGGTGCTGATCGCCAGCGGTTCGCCGTTGCGGTCCTGGATCATGCCGCGGTGCGCCGGTAGGGTCACCACGCGCAGGTGGCGCGCCTGGCCCTGGGACATCAAAAACGCCTTGTCCAGCACCTGCAGGCAGACGGCGCGCCAGACCAGCACGGTCGCCGCCAACCCCATGCACAGCAGCAGGAAGGCACGACGTCCGGAATAGACTGAATTCACGTGTGTTCGGCTCATGGCTTCACGATCACCGTTGCATCGGCGTCGAGAGCGGCCATACCAAGTCGTTCCCGTGCCACCGTCTCGACTTTGCCCTGGGTGGTCAGCGTGCCCTGTTCCAGCTGCAGCTGCCCCCACTCGATATCCATGTTGTCACGCGCATCGCCCAGCGCCTGCAGCTCGATGAACAGCTTTCGCCCTTCGTGCTTGGCATACACCACGGCGATGGCCGAAACGACCACCAACGCCAGCAGAATGAAAATCCCGAACGGGTGCCGCTTCATTGCAAACGCTCCGCGACTCTCAGCACCGCGCTGCGAGCGCGCGGGTTGCATCGCAACTCATCTTCACTTGCACGTATCGCCCTGCCGACCGGCTTCAAACGCGGCTCGTGGTCCAGGCCGGCCAGCGGAAAGTCACGCGGCGGCGGCGTGCCGCGGTACGCGTCGCGTATGAAACGCTTCACGATGCGGTCCTCGAGGGAATGAAACCCGATGACGGCGAGCCGACCACCGGGGGCCAGCACATCAGGCACCTGCTCCAGCACCGCACGCAGGTCGTCGAGTTCGTGATTGATGAACAGACGGATCGCGAGAAAGGTGCGCGTGGCAGGGTGCTTGTTCTGCTCGCGCGTGGGCACCGCTGCAGCCACGAGCTCGGCAAGCTGGCGTGTGGTTTGCAACGGTACGGTCCCGCGTGTGCCGACGATGGCCCGCGCGATGCGCCCGGCGTATCGCTCCTCGCCAAGGCGGCGCAGCACGTCGCCGATCTCGCGCTCGCCTGCCTGCGCCAGCCACTGCGCCGCGCTCGGTCCCGCGCCCGGATCCATGCGCATGTCGAGCGGGCCCTCCTCCGAAAAACTGAAGCCGCGCGCCGCATCGTCGAGCTGCGGCGAGGACACCCCGAGATCCAGCAACAGACCATTGACCCGACCCTTCAGTTGTCGCCGCGCTGCCTGCACGTTCAGCATAGTGAATGCACCCTGTACAATCTCGAATCGAGGATCACTGCCAAACCGCGTCCTTGCTGATTGCACCGCTTCGGGATCCTTGTCCATGGCGAGCAATCGTCCCGCCGGCCCGAGCCTTTCGAGTATGGCGGCTGAGTGACCGCCGCGACCGAACGTTCCATCCACGTACACACCGTCTGCCTGTATCGCCAGGGCATCCAGCACTTCCGCAAGCAGAACCGGCCGGTGTGTGTAGCCCTGCCCCACCGACGATCAGATCGTCAGTTCACGCAGGGCTTCCGGCATGTCGGCCCCGTCGCCACTGCCGGACAGCCAGCCATCGCACTTCTTCTCCCAGGACTCTTCATTCCAGATCTCGAACTTGTTTCCCATGCCAAGAAACATCACGCGCCTGTCGATGCCGGCCAGCTTGCGCAGATGCGGCGGTATCAGCACACGACCGTTTTTATCGACGTCCAGCTCGGCGGCGTTGCCGAACAGCATGAGCTGGAGTTCGCGGGTCAGTCGGTTCTGGTTGGGCAGGCGCACGAGCTTGCGTTCGAGATCGTCCCAGTCGGGCCGGGGAAACAATAACAGGGCGCGGTCACTGTGCACCGTCATCACGACACGGCCGTCACAGCGCTCCATCAGCTCGCCACGATAGCGGGTCGGCAACGCCAGGCGGCCTTTCGCATCCAGATTGACCGTGCCGCCACCGATGAACAATATCGCCCCCTTTCGCTCCCTCTAGACCCAGAAATTACCACCGGGCCCCACTTTGCGACACTATAGGGAGTGGGGGTGTTTTCGTCAAGCGAAAGTTAAAAAAAATCTCCACCCGGACAGTAACTTAGGCCGAGTTTTGGAAATCATGGGGAGCGCGGACGACATATAAATTAGAATTCAAAAGGTTGCCAGAAATACCTTGCGTAGATTGGCAACTGAACCCGGCGGTCCGGCGAATCAGGCCTCGCCGATACCTGTCCGGGGCGTCGAGTGGTAATTATACCCGGCTTAGGAACCCAATATGTTGGGTCAGTGCAGAATTAATTTGTATAGATAGGAGGTCAACGGCACTGGCGACCTGACGTCGCGTGTTGCAAAAAAGCCTGCGTCGGCAGGCTTTTTTGCAAGGTGTGAAGAGAAAGGGAATGCGCTAGAACGGGATATCGTCGTCGAAATCCGCCGGGCCTTCCGCGACGGCGGGTGCCCGTGCCTCGCTGCTGTCGCCGGACGAGAAGCCGGCGCTGCCGCCACCGCCACCGCCACCGCCACGTCCACCCAGCATCTGCATCTCGTTGGCGATGATCTCTGTCGTGTAACGGTCGTTACCGGCGTTATCCTGCCACTTCCGCGTCTGCAGCTTGCCCTCGATATAGACCTGCGAACCTTTTTTCAGGTATTCACCGGCAATCTCACCGAGGCGACGGAACAGCACCACGCGGTGCCACTCGGTCTTCTCCTGGCTCTCGCCGGTCTGCTTGTCCTTCCAGGACTCCGTGGTGGCGAGCGTGATATTGGCGACCGCGTTGCCGTTCGGCATGTAGCGCACTTCAGGGTCCCTGCCCAGGTTCCCGACCAGAATCACCTTGTTGATGCCTCGCGCCATGATGTTCTCCTGATGATGTTTGGTGCCTGCCGACCGGTGCGGGGCACCTGCAGACGGGCCGGTGGCGGCTATTCTAAGCCAAAGCCGCCATCCATAATACCGCGAAATGCTGCGGGGGATCGCCGACCGCTCGCGTCAGCATCACGGCAGGCTCGCCTCATCGAACAGCCGCCTGTCCACCTTCAGATAGGCCACACCTTCCTCCGCCACCACCACGACCTCGGCCACACCGGCCAGGCTGGCAAGCTGCCGGGTCAGGGTCGCCACCTCGTCGGGCGTCGAGGCGCGGGTCGGGTAGATGATATTGGCCAGCTTCGGCGGCGTCACCATGGAAGCGGCCAGCCCCAGCCAGACCAGCGCGCCCGCCGCGGCGCATACGAAGATACTGTGCATACCGAACCGGCCATGCAACCAGCCACCCAGTGCACCACCCACAAAGGCGCCGAAGAACTGCGCACTCGAGTAGAAGCCCATGGCGGTGCCCCGGCAGTCCGCCGGCGCCATCCGCGACACCAGCGACGGCAGCGTTGCCTCAAGCAGATTGAAGGCCGTAAAGAACAGGAACAGCAGCGCCACGCCGCTGATCACGGTGACCGGAACGATGTACAGGCCGGACTCCACCAGCACCAGCAGGGCGATCGCCCCCAGAAACACCGGCTTGATCCGCCCCTTGCGTTCCGCCTGGATGATGAACGGCACCATGGCCGCCACCGAGCAGACCAGCACCGGCAGATAGATCTTCCAGTGCGCCTCCGCCGCCACGCCGGCCTCGTCACGTAACAGCAGCGGCATCACGACAAAAGTCGCGGTCATGATGGCGTGCAGCATCAGGATGCCGAAATCCAGCCGCAGCAGCTGGCCATGACGCAGCACGCGGCCGAACTGGGCCGGTATCGCCTCCGACTCGCGGTGGATACGCACCGCCGGCGGGCGGGGTACGACGAAGGCCACCACCAGCACACCGCCCAGGGCCAGCACGGCGGTAAGGGCGAAGATGCCCGGCACGCCGATCCAGCGGTTCAGCACGGGGCCCAGCACCAGCGCGGCGGCGAACGACACGCCGATACTCATGCCGATCAATGCCATCGCCTTGATACGGTGTTCCTCGCGGGTCAGGTCGGCGGTCAGTGCCATGATCGCCGCCGCGATGGCACCGGTGCCCTGCAACGCCCGGCCGAGGATGATGACATGGATGGAATCCGCCTGCGCGGCGATGAGACTGCCCCCCGCGAACACCAGCAATCCGCCGATGATCACCGGTTTGCGGCCGATTAGGTCGGACAGGAGGCCGGCCGGGATCTGCAGCAGGGCCTGGGTGATGCCATAGATACCGATGGCCAGACCGGTCAGTGCCGGGGTTACGCCCTCCAGCTGGGTGGCATATAGCGCGAACACCGGCAGGATCATGAAAAATCCCAGCATACGCAGTG
>Ga0055480_10001226_pt1 | contig 10166 bp, 8 predicted proteins | sample Muzzi_PWB_D2_FD_57935 | JGI IMG/M metagenome (GOLD analysis project Ga0055480, IMG submission 57935) | Wetland microbial communities from San Francisco Bay, California, USA, that impact long-term carbon sequestration - Muzzi_PWB_D2 | ecosystem: Environmental > Aquatic > Marine > Wetlands ... | reverse complement strand
CAGTTCCGCGTTGAATTTCATCCGGTCGTCCCGCCAATCGACATATTGCTGGTAGAGCTTCGGATTCTCGTTGAGATTTTTCACCACCGGCTCGAATTTGCGAACGTAGTGCCGTGGATATGGCACGAGCGTTGCGATCGGTTCGTCCTTTTCGAACGTCACTTTGTGGCGCTTGCGCGTGAACTGCCAGTTCATCGTGAACGTAAACGGCGCCCAGTCCGTCTCGATGATGCCTTCGAGTGCCGCGATCCCATCCTTTGGCCTGTTCGCCGGCCCCCTTACCCACAGGTTGTGTGACTTGGTGGTTCGGAACAAATACCCCAATGAGAACGTAAGAACCCCGTGGCCAAAGTGCGAACCGATCAGGGCCGAAGGCTGATCGTGGAATTTGATGGATATCGCGTCTAGGCCGTCCTTGCCATTCCATCGCGCGGTAAACGGCACAGGATTGAGCACTTCCCAACCAACCTGGTTGGCAATCGCGAGCGGCAGGCAACGATAGGCGAACCGCTCCGGTAGTTGCTCGATCCAGTCGCGCGCCCTTTGCGCCGTTCGAAGCGGCATCGGCTCTTCGACGACCTCGTAGGCAGTGATCTGTAATTTGTCCTTCATGTCCGTCTTCCGCTAATGGGTGTGAATTCGCCGGGAGCCACTTTACACAAATGAGCGCTTCAGTCGTATGCCTGCGCCGGCAACCAGGTGACGAGCGGGTCCTAAATAAAGATGATCACCAGGCCCAACAACTGCAACAGGATGAACGGCACCACGCCACGATGAATCGTCCGGATGTCGATGCCGGAATACGTCCCTGGTCATAGCCAACCCACATGAACCCCGCTTCGACTTTTCCGTCCCTGATGCTTTCGGTAATTTCCAGGGCCGGAACGACTTCACCGGGTTCATACAACTGAAGATCGATCGCCCCGGATGAAACCTCGCGAAGATCGGCCGCCAGTTTTCCCGGAGCAGTACCGATCACGGGCATCGCATTCGTAAAGGATGAAGTCACCCTCCAGCGAATCGCTTCTATTCCTGATTGCTGCTGCGTCGACTCCGGAGTATCACGAATTGCACCTGGCAGACGAAGCGCAAGCGACATGAGAAAACCAAAAACAAGCGCCGTAATGACGGCAACGAACAATGCGTTCGGCGAGACGTTTTTGTCACCTGGCATTATGGTTCCCTTTTGCTGATCTGCTAGCGTGGGACCCCGGCACAGTAGCCTGTCAAATCAAAGCTGGTAGGTATAGCCCTTGGCCTGGAAGGCATTAACCAGGGTCATCGCCGACAAACCGACCTTCACCGGGCTGGCGAGCTCATGCTTGTTCCATTTACGAAACCCGAGCGACTGCCCACAGGCGAAAATTCCGACGCCGGCCTCCGCGAGCTGATTGACCAGGTCCAGGCTCGGGTTGTCGCTCCCGTATTTATCCCGGTACGCCTCGTTATTGAGCAGGCTGATGAGCGCAGCACCGTGAATGACCACGGCGATATCCATGTTCTCCCGTGGTACGCCCTGAGCAGCGTGTGCATTGAGAAACCTGGCGACCCTGTCGAGATCCCGATTCACCACCGTCGTGTCTGTGGAATATTGTGTTAGTTCGAATACAACCTGATATTGATGACCCTCAACCAAAGGGACATCCCGATCCGCAACCGGAAACGACTGGCCATAGCCTTTTATTACGGGTCCGTTGTTCGGTTCTTCGGCAAATACACTGAATGCAACCAAAATCAGGAATACAGTGAATGTCAGTCGGGCAATCATCGGGCAAGCTCCAGCAGCTAGAATAGGTATGGAGATTATATGTGCACTAGCCGGCTGGCGCCCTCTTTGTTTTGCGGTGACCGCGGTCATTCGAACGGATCGTCTGCGTCAAGCCATATCGAATAACAAAAATTCCGATGCGCCGTTCGCATGGATTTCCAATTGTTTTGCATCTGCAATGGCCATGCCATCGCCCGCACCGAGTTGCGCGCCATTTACGCTCAGGTTGCCGTTAACCAGCTGTATCCAACCGGTATGACCGTCTGCCATCTCGTGGATGATGCCGCGTCCTTCATCGAGCACGGTTGCATAAATATCGACCGACTGGTGAATCTTCAATGAATCGTTCCGTGCATCGCGGGAGGCGATCAATCGCAATTTGTTTTGCTTGTCCGACCTCGAGAACGTCTTCTCTTCCCAGCCTGGTGCAATCCCCGCTCGTTCAGGCAAGAGCCAGATTTGCAGCAGGTGCGCCATTTCGCTGCTGGAATGATTGAATTCGCTGTGCTGCACGCCTGTCCCTGCTGACATTCGTTGCACGTCGCCGGCCCGAATTACGGAGCCGTTTCCCATGCTGTCTTTATGCTCCAGCGCACCTTCGATCATGTAAGTGACGATCTCCATGTCCTTGTGACCGTGAGTGCCAAATCCCTGCGCCGGCTCAATGCGGTCCTCGTTGATGACCCGAAGATTGCCGAACCCCATATGCTCGGGGTCATAATAACTGCCGAATGAAAAACTGTGTTTTGTGTTGAGCCATCCCATATCGACGGCACCGCGGTCTGCCGAACGCCTGATTTCAATCATGAGTATCTCCTCGATCCATTCAAGCTGCGTAATTCGCAGTCGCCCGCAGTGGTAGCTTGTGAATGATTTTCTCGATCTGCAATCGGGCGGCACTCATGGCCTCGTCACCGCGCAACTGTTGCTGATCTGCGGCAATCACTTCTACGTCGGTCATTCCAACGAAGCGTAACGCCTGGCGCATATACGGCGTTGCAAAATCCATCACGCTGTCGACACCAACGCCTCCGCTCGCTATGACCAGGTAAACCTTCCTGCCTTTCAACAGCCCGATGGGCCCTTCTTTCGTGTAGCGAAATGTCAGCCCGGCCCTGGCGATCATATCCACCCAGGCTTTCAATGCAGCGGGCACACCGAAATTGTATATCGGCATGCCGATGACGATCGCATCGGCTGCCTGCAATTCGGCAACGAGCGTGTCGGAAAACCCGAGCGTCTCCTCCTGATGCGGCGTCCGTTCCTCGACGGGCGTGAAATTCGCCGCAATCCATTCCGGGTCTACATGCGGCATGCCCGAAGCCAGGTCCCTCGAAACCACATTCAATGGCCCTGTCCGCTTCTCCAACGTCAGCAGCAGGTGATCCGCCAGCATGCGCGTGACGGAACCATCAAACCGCCCACTTGAATCTATTCTCAATATGTTCATCGTATCAATTTCCTTCAATCTCCCGCTTTGCCATGAGCACCCGCCCTGGCCTGCATTTGCAGTATCGTTGTTGCTATTCATAGAATAAACGGTAGAATTTTCATTTCTTTATTGTGAAATAAACAACAATATGAACAAATTCGACGATATGCAGGCGTTCAACGCGGTGGTCGAAACTGGCAGCTTTACAGCAGCCGCTGACCGTCTCGATGCCGACAAGTCGGCGATCAGCCGACGGGTCTCGGCACTTGAAGAGCGGCTCGGCGTGCAACTGCTGCGCCGGACGACGCGCACGTTGAACATCACCGAAACCGGGCAGAGCTTCTATGAACACTCCGTGCGCCTCCTGGCGGATCTGGATGAAGCGGAATCGGCAGTCGCGCAAAAACATGGCGAACTGCGGGGGCGGTTGAAAATTTCGCTGCCGCTCTCTTTCGGTCTGCGGCACATGTGCAAACCGATCAGCGAATTCAGCAAGCGTCATACGGGAGTCCGCTTCGATCTCGATGTAAATGATCGGCTGGCAGATCTTATCCAGGACGACATCGATGTTGCCGTGCGCATCGGCCGACTCACGGATTCTTCACTGATTGCCCGCCGCCTGTTCCAGTCGCGGGTTATCGTGACGGCCAGCCCGGATTACCTGGCGCGCTTCGGCATACCGTCCTCGCCTGAAGCACTCAGCGAGCACCGATGCCTGGTCTACAGCAATCTGCCCGATGCGGATCGGTGGCTGTGGTACGACGAACACGGCACGGAGCACCGCTGCAAAGTCAACGTCGTTATGAGCGCAAACAACGGCGATATGCTCAGCCAGGCATCGGCAGACGGACTGGGCCTTGTCATTCAACCGACATTCATCGCCCACAGCTTCGTGCGTAGCGGCGCGCTTGTGCCGGTCCTGACCGATGTCAGATGGCCCGACGTGACGGCACACGCGGTCTACCCGCAAGCAAGGCACCTGAGCTACCGGGTACGAGCCTTTATTGATTTTCTCGCCGACTACTTCGATGGCACGCCTTATTGGGACAGGGATTGCGAGGGCAAACACCGCTGACGCAGGTGTCGGCGGCGATCAAACTGGTTTCATCGGGAATTTTTCGCTACATTCCGAGTCGCACAAGTATCTGCAATCTGCAGGTTGGCGCGGAAATTCAGATAAAAACGGTGGATGCGACCGATTCCGGTCGTTGCCGCATCCTTATATAAAGCCGCCGCAAACAGAGAGAGAACACACATGCTCAAGATCTCGAATCTTTCGAAGACCTATCCTAATGGCGTGCAAGCACTGCGGGACGTCAGCCTCGATATTCCGACCGGCATGTACGGCCTGCTCGGCCCGAACGGTGCCGGCAAGTCCACGCTGATGCGCACGATTGCAACATTGCAACAGCCCGATTCAGGCGGTATCGATCTCGATGGACTCGACATCCTGGCCCGGCCGGCCGAACTCAGGAAGCAGTTAGGCTACCTGCCGCAGGATTTCGGCGTTTATCCGCGAATCTCGGCGCTCGACATGATGGACCATATGGCCATCCTCAAAGGCTTTACGAACAAGAAAGAGCGCGAGGAAGTGGTGGACGGACTGCTGCGGCAGACGAATCTTCATGACGTCCGGAAGAAAGCGCTGGCCGGATTTTCAGGCGGTATGCGCCAGCGTTTCGGCATAGCCCAGGCGCTGATCGGCGATCCAAAGTTGATCATCGTCGATGAACCAACTGCCGGACTTGATCCTGAAGAGCGCAATCGCTTCCTCAACCTGCTCTCTGATATCGGCGAGAACAAGGTCGTTATCCTCTCGACGCACATCGTTGACGACGTCACGAATCTCTGCCCGCGCATGGCGATCATCGCGAACGGGCAGATAGTTCGAGAAGGCAAGCCGGCAGATCTTATTCGTGACCTGTCCGGTGCAATCTGGATCAAGACGGTCGATCGTGTCGATGTCGAGTCTCACAAGTCCCGCCACAAAGTGATATCCAGTCATCTCTATGCCGGGCGTTATGTGCTGCATGTCCTTTCCGACAACGATCCCGGTGACGGCTTCGCCAGTCACGAGCCGGATCTCGAAGATGTGTATTTCTCAACTCTCCACAAACAGGAAGCGAACGTCGCCGCGGCTGCCTGAGCCACCCACTCACAATATCGATCTTGAAGATCGGGAGAGATGAGATGTTCCTGAAAGTTTTCGGTTTTGAACTGCGGTATCACCTGAAAAGTCGCCTGTTTATTTTTGGCGTGACGATTTTCCTGCTATTGACTTACCTGAGCATTGTTTCGCCGAACGTACAGCTAGGCGGTACCGGCGGCGCGAACATCAATTCACCCTTCGCCATGGTCCAGGTTCACTACATCATGGCGATACTTGCCGTGCTGGTGGGAACCGCTTTCACCAACAGTGCCGCGCTCCGCGATGACGAATTCCGAATGGCGGAAATTATCTATTCCACGCGAATGACGAAACCCGCCTACGTACTCGGTCGATTTGCGGGGGCGTTCACCGTCACCTACCTCGTCTACCTCGGCACGTCTGTGGGCTTCGCAATCGGCGCGGCCATGCCCTGGCTGGACCAGGAACTGATTGGCCCGTTTGTCTATTCCCACTATGTGTATTCCGCGTTGGTCATTGGACTTCCGCCGCTGTTTACAAACATGTCCATCGTCTATGCAGTGGCTGTATGGACCCGCGATCAGCGTATCGCGTATGCGGCGATAATCGGTTTACTCGTCCTGTACCAGGTTGCGTCCGCCGTACTGGGACAACTGGAATATCGGGAACTCGCCGCACTGGTCGATCCGACGGGCGGGGCTGCTCTCGGCGAAGTCATGCAGTACTGGACCGTGTTCGAGAGAAACACCGACGTCGTTCCTTTGCGTGGGACGCTACTGACCAACAGGATCATCTGGACCACCCTTGGCCTGGTTTTGTTGGCACTTACAACGTGGCGTTTTCGTTTCCAGGTAAGCAAACAAGGTAAGACCAAAAAGAAAGACGAACCGGTAGCATTGCTATCCAATGTCGCCGCACCTGTCGCATTTTCCCTGCGTCGACCCGTTTTTGCGCCCGGCACCGCATGGCATCAGTTTCTTGCGCGCTTGAGATTCGAAATCAGCGGTGTCGTCAAGAGCGTCTTCTTCTGGGTGCTGGCCGCATTGGCCGCGGCCCTGTCAATGGGCAGTTTCTTCTCCCTGGGTGGCATCTTCGGCACACCGGTTTACCCGGTTACCCGCATCATGATCCAGATCATGAGTGGCACAGTTACGCTTTCAATGTTGATCGTGATGGTGTTCTACGGGGCCGAGCTCGTATGGCGTGACCGGGAGGTCCGTTTTCAGGAGATCCTCGGCAGCTCTCCGGCACCGAACTGGGCATTCGTATTGTCCAAGATGATCGCCGGCGTCATGGTCATATTCATTTTTCTTGCCGTGAACGTGCTGGTGGCCGCCCTTTTCCAGTTGTTCAACGGCTATACAAATCTCGAACCCGGCCTGTACCTGGTCGGTTACCTTTACGACTATGCGAGCCTCGCCTACCTCGCCGTCGTGCTGTCAATTGTTTTGCAGATCCTGGCACCAAACAAATATTTCGGCATGCTGTTCATGGTGCTTTATATCCTGGCTTTGCTCACGCTGCCCGGGGCCGGATTTGAAGATCCGCTCTATATTTATGGGGCGACTAGCTCGACACCGTATTCCGACATGAATGGTTACGACGGCCAGCTCGCGTTTGCTGCGCTTTATCATCTCTACTGGCTCTGTTTCGCTATTCTGCTTGGCGTAGCCGGCTACCTGATGTGGACTCGTGGACCTCAGGAAAGATTTCGCATACGGTTGCGCAACGCAGGCGCCAGCTATTCCCGCACGACCGGCGTGATCGCAACTGTGGCGCTCGCTGGTTTTCTCGGCCTGCTCGCGTTTATCTACTACAACACGCATATCCTAAATGACTACGTCACAAGAGATGATCAACGCGCCAGCACGGCCGAATATGAAAAGAAGTACATCGGTCTTAAAGGTCAGCCAATTCCGCGCATTACGGACATCAAAATGGATGTCGAGCTGTATCCCGACGACCAGCGCTTCATTGCTCATGGCGAATACGTTCTGGAAAACAAGTCGGGCGCTTCGATTACCGAGGTGCCGGTCGGCTTCGGATTTGAAGTACAGGTTTCCGACCTGGCGTTCGAGGGTGCGAAGCTCGAATCGTCTGATGAGCAGTACAATCTTCACACGTTTCGATTCGATCCGGCACTACAACCGGGAGAGCGACGCGCTTTGACTTTTACGACGTCGCGCGGGCCGAAAGGGTTCAAACATCGCGGCAATCTCCCCGGCTTGCTAAACGGTGGAGGCGGCGTCTTCGGCAACGGTACGTTCGTCAATAATAACGCGCTGGGACCCGTCATAGGTTTCAACGAAGGAGCAATACTGACTGACCGAAGTGACCGCTGGCGTGAAGGCCTGGAACCCGTACCACGCTATCCCGACCTGGACGATGAAAGTGAATGGGGTAACAGCTATCTGACTCAGGATGCGGACTGGGTGACATTCGAGGCAACGGTTACTACCTCTGCGGACCAGGTGGCAATCGCGCCGGGATACCTGATCGAGGAGAGCATCGAAGGCGACCGGCGGCATTTCCATTACAAGATGGATGCACCAATGCAAAATCTGTACGCGGTGCTCTCTGCACGTTACGAATCGAGGGTCGAAGACTGGAACGGTATTGAACTTTCTGTTTACTACGAGCCCGGGCACGATTGGAACATCGATCGGATCTTCGAAAGCCTGAAGAAGTCTTTGGCCTATTACGGCGAAAATTTCAGCCCTTATCAGTATCACCAGATGCGAGTGCTCGAATTCCCGGCCTACGCCGCATTTGCACAGTCATTCCCGAACACGGTCCCGTGGTCCGAGGGAATCGGCTTCATAGCCGATCTTCGGGACCCTGAAGACATCGACTATGTATTTTACGTTGGTGCCCACGAAGTCGCGCATCAGTGGTGGGGCCACCAGGTCTCGTCCGCGAAAGTCCAGGGGCAGACTGTTCTCGTCGAAACGCTCGCACAATACTCTGCATTGATGGTGATGGAGCACGAGTACGGACCGCATACAATGCGCCGGTTCCTGAAATACGAACTCGATCGCTATCTGCAGGGCCGGGGCGCCGAGGCGATCGAAGAACAGCCCCTGTACCGTGTCGAAAATCAACAGTACATACACTACCGAAAAGGCTCGGTCGTGATGTACGCAATCAAGGATGCTCTCGGAGAGGACGCCGTGAATCGCGCATTGCGGAACCTGATCAGCGAGGCTGCGTATCGATATGACCCCTACCCGACGACCCGTGACCTGCTGCGAAACCTGCGTGCCGAAGCGACAACCGAGGAACAGCAGGACCTGATCACCGACATGTTCGAGAACATTACGTTGTGGGATCTAAAGGTCGACGACGCTACCGTTGCAAAACGAACGGATGGAAAATTCGATGTGACTATCAACATCGAAGCGGCAAAGTACGTCGCTGATGGCAAAGGGCAGCAGGAAGAAGTGCCACTCGATATGCCGATCGATATCGGCATCTTCAACAAGAGCCTGGAAGACGTGTACGAGGGTGACGATCACGTGATTCTGTTCGAAAAACGCCGCATAAAATCCGGCGAATCATCGTTTTCGTTCGTCGTTGACGAGATGCCGAGCCACGTTGGCGTCGATCCCTACAACAAGCTGATCGATCGCAACAGTGACGACAATGTCGAGACCGTCGATGAGATTACCTGATGCAGCTCCGGATTCGGCTTCACGAGTAAAGCGAGGCTTAACGATTTCTTTGACCTGTTCGATCATGAATTGCATTGTCGCTCCACTCTTCGCGATGACGTTTCTTTTTGCTGGCGGTACCCTGGCGCGCGCCGCTAATGTCGATTGCATGGACACTGCAACAGCGCTCGAATACTGGCGCCCAATCCGGGAGCGGGTCGCGACAGTCGAGGAGCCGGCGGATGACCTTGCACTGGAGCTCCTGCCTTGCCTCGGCTCGCCGAATTCCGAACTGCGCGATCAGACCGCGTACGAACTGTTCACCTTCTGGTTACGCGGCAACAGGCTTAGGGACGACACCCGTCGAACACTGCTTGGAGACCTGAGCGAAGTGATGGCCGAACCGCCGGCGGCAGTACCCGGCGATTCATCGTTTGCTCGATCATTCTCAGCCCTGATCCTGTCGGAGATCGTGCGGTCGGATTCGTACCAGCCGTTCATGAGCGATTCCGAACGGCAGGCATTGCTCGACCGGGCGATCCAAAGCCTGGAGCGGGAAAACGACTTCCGAGGTCTCGAAGCCGAATTCGGCTGGGTTCACCCGGTGGCGCACCTGAGTGACCTGTTGTGGCGTTTCGCCCTTCACCCGGATACGACTGCGGTACAAGCCGAATCGATGCTCGATGCCGTCCGCGACAAGGTGGCGCCGACTGTCGTCGCCTACCACTTCAACGAAAGCGACCGGCTGGCGAGAGTGGTAACAACGATCATCTCCCGCAACCTGGTCGCACCGGACAAAGTCGCGACCTGGATCGACTCGTTCCGTACGCCAACGTCGATGGCAAAATGGTCCGACGCGTTCATGAGTCCAGCGGGGATGGCCGAACTGCATAACACGAAGTTGTTTCTGCGCGCCCTCGCTGATCAACTGAATGGTGGTGACATTGATTGGTCAATCAGCGAAGCGCTGACGGAAACTGTGCGACGGTTTACGCAGTTGATCTAGCCGCTATTCATAGCGGAAGCGGTTAATCGCCAGCATTGCGACGACTACCGCACCGACTGACAAGGCCGCAACATGTGGCAGCGCAGACGCCGGACCTGACTGAAAACTGATGAGTTTGTGCAATGCGTCCATTGTCCAGCCGGTGGGCAAAAGCTTTTGCACAAATTGCATCCAGTCCGGCG
>Ga0055480_10001221_pt1 | contig 10186 bp, 6 predicted proteins | sample Muzzi_PWB_D2_FD_57935 | JGI IMG/M metagenome (GOLD analysis project Ga0055480, IMG submission 57935) | Wetland microbial communities from San Francisco Bay, California, USA, that impact long-term carbon sequestration - Muzzi_PWB_D2 | ecosystem: Environmental > Aquatic > Marine > Wetlands ... | reverse complement strand
GGTGAAAGCGGGGATCCGGGGACGGGTTGCAGGGGGCTGCCGGTGGGTTGAGGAGGGGCCGGGGTTGTTACCTGATCCTGCTCCGGCCGGTAAACGAACTCCCACTTGGCGTAGCTTTCGGCTCCGGCGAACTCCTCGTAGGGGTGCCGGAAGCCGTCTTTTTTGAAGGGCTCCAATTCGCTGGCGCTGCGCACCCCGATAATCCAGCCGGTGCCGGGAGTGGCGGTCACTGATCCCTCGACCTTCCCTCCCTGACGGACCAGGACGAAATCGTCGCCGGTCATCGGGTCTTTATATAGTTGGCGGATATGGCGAACCGTCTGCAAGGACCGGGAGTCCTTGACCAGACCTTCCAGCTTGCTCGGATACTGGCCGATGCCGGCCGCGTGCTTGAGCTTGTAATAGCTCGCGATGGCCTGCCGGTACTGGTCCCCCCGCCAGAGCAACTCCTCCTCCTTGGCCCGCTGGGTGACGGTGCGCCAGGTATTGCCGGCGATGCCGGCGGCCAGTCCGAGGATCACTACCAGGACCAGGACCACCAGCAGGGCTCCGCCGCGCTGGTTCGAAGCAAGGAATAGAACGGCTCTTTTTCCTTTCATTATCCCGTCCGCTTTCCCGCAAGCCGGAAGGCTCCCGCCAGAAGATTGACCAGGGCCGTCCCGGCCTCACCGGCGGAACGCCCGAAAGCGACGATGCCGTCTTCGTGGCCGCCCATGGCGAGGACTTTTCCATCATTGACCGATTCGGTCTTCAGAAGGCGCGCCACCTCGGCGGCCATCGCCGGGGTGCCGTAAGCGGCCTCCGGGTCGGTGCAGGGGATCCCCAGGGTGCCGGCGTTTCGCCAGATCTCCGGGGAATGGACGTGCATGACGAAGCGCAGATCGGGGTCGGCTCCGTAGAGGGCCCCATGCGTGAGGGCCTCGGAGGAGGGATGGACGGGGCCTTCGGCGACCACCCGGTTGGTTTCCGGGCGGCATTCCAGGACCAGGGCGTAATGCCTCTCATCCAGGTCGGCCAGGCCCCCGGTCTGGGTCCCGCTGATCACGAACCGCCTCCGCGGAGCCGGGGCATCGAAGGGGGCCACGCGCTGGCTGATGTTGCCGAATCCAAGGCCCCCGTAACGCCCGGGATCCTGGCCGGTCAGCCCGAGCAGATGAAGGATTTTGCGCCAGGCGTTGATCTCCAGCAACCCGTCGGGAGGAAGGGGTGGCGTCCAGGTGTATTTCAGGTCGAACTGGATGACGCCTTCCTGCTGCTTCATGATCACTCTTTTCCTTCGGCAAAAAGGCCCTACCGGTTGTCCCCGCCCAGGATGTCCCCCAGGGTGCCGAGGATCGACCCCTCCCCTTTCCGGGCACCGCCCATGCGGGGGGCGGCGGCGATGATCCGGTCGGCGAGACGGCTGAAGGGAAGCGACTGCAGCCAGACCCGGCCGGGGCCGGTGACGGTGGCGAAGAAAAGCCCCTCGCCGCCGAAGAGGGCGGTCTTGATGCCACCGACGAACTGGATGTCGTAATCGACCCCGGCCTGCAGCGCCACCAGGCAGCCGGTATCGACACGCAGGGTTTCGCCGGGAGCCAGGTCCCTTTCGAGCAACGTTCCGCCGGCATGGACGAAGGTCAGGCCGTCCCCCTGCAGCCGCTCCAGGATGAATCCTTCGCCGCCGAAAAGACCGACCCCGAGGCGTTTTTGAAAGGCGATGCCGATGGAAACCCCCTTGGCCGCGCAGAGGAACGACTCTTTCTGGCAAAGCACCTCGCCGCCCAGGGCGGCCAGATCGAGGGCGGCGATCTTCCCCGGATAGGGTGCCCCGAAGGCGACCCGCTGCTTGCCGCCGGCCCGGTTGGTAAAAGCAGTCATGAAAAGACTTTCCCCCGTCAGCACCCGTTTGCCGGCTCCGAACAGTTTGCCCATGATCGAGTCCGACTGGGCGCTGCCGTCGCCGAAAATAGTTTCCATCTGGATGCCGGGTTCCATGTACATCATGACTCCCGCCTCGGCAACGGCGGTTTCGCCCGGATCGAGTTCGACCTCCACGAACTGCAGGTCGTCGCCGTAAATCTGGAAGTCGATCTCGTGGGCCAGGGTGCGCGGGCGCGCGGCCGGATCGATCAGCGTGAATCCCTTGCCGCGAAGAAAATCGAGGAACTTGTCGAATTTTTCATGGGGGATGCCGTAATTGGCACAGAGGACGTCGCGGTCGGTGCCGTTGTTGTAATCCTCCACGAACCGCCGGTAGCGGGCCTGGACTTCATCCTGTCGAGTCATTCCGTTCTCCTGTTTTCAGAAAGCTGATGAAAAACACCCATCTGCCGCGTTGCCCTCATCCTTCGTCAACGACGTACCACGATATGTACGTCTCCTCAAGATTTCGGCTGCCTTGCATCTGGGCATTTTTGATCAACCTAAAACAAGCAATCCGGCACCATCTGCTCCGGGGGGTTTTTCAGCTCCGGGCTCCTGCTTTTAATCAATGGGCTTCCCGCCAGTTACGCCCGATCCCCAAGTCCACCACCAGGGGAACGTCCAGCTGCACCGCCCCTTCCATTTCTTCCCGGACCAGGGCCGCCATCTTTTTCTCCTCTTTTTCCGGCACGTCGAAAACCAGTTCGTCATGGACCTGCAGGATCATTTTGGCCTGCAGTTTTTCCTCGGCCAGCCGCCGGTCGATGCGCACCATCGCGACCTTGATAATGTCGGCCGCGGACCCCTGGATCGGATAGTTGACGGCATTCCGTTCGGCATAGCTGCGGATCGCCCCGTTCGGGCTGTGAATCTCGGGAGTGGCACAGCGCCGCCCGAGAATAGTCGTGACATACAGATTTTTCCGGGCCTCGGCCCGCTTGGCCTCGATAAAATCGCGCACCTGCCCATAGCGGGCAAAATAGCTGTCGATGAATTCCTGGGCGGTTTTGCGGTCGATACCGAGATCCTTGGCCAGACTGAAGGCCCCCATCCCGTACAGAACCCCGAAGTTGATGGTTTTGGCCTGCCGCCGCTGCTCGGGCGTGACCATCTCCGGAAAGACGTTGAATATTTCGCTGGCGGTGCGTCGGTGGATATCCTCCCCGGCGGCGAAGCTCTCCTTGAGGGCTGGCTCCGCCGCGAGATGGGCGAGGATGCGCAGTTCCACCTGGGAATAATCGGCAGAAAGGAGGAGATTCCCATCGGCGGGGATGAAGGCCTCGCGGATGCGTCCGCCCTCCTCGGTGCGAATCGGAATGTTCTGCAGGTTCGGGTCGGAGGAAGAGAGCCGGCCGGTGGCAGTGATCGCCTGATTGAAAGAGGTGTGGATGCGCCCGGTCTCCGGATGAATCAGTTTCGGCAAAGCGTCGGTGTAGGTTCCTTTGAGTTTGGAGAGGGACCGGTAATCCAGAATCTTGGCCGCGATCGGCGCTTCCGAAGCCAGGGTGGTGAGGACCTCGACGTCGGTGGACCAGCCGGTCTTGGTCTTTCGGCCGCGGGGAAGCTTGAGTTTCTCGAAAAGGACTTCGCCGAGCTGTTTCGGCGAGGCGACGTTGAAGGGCCCGCCCGCCAATTGGTGAATGTCTCCCTCCAGGATCGCCAGCTTCTTTTCCATCTCCCCCGAAAATTGGCCGAGCAGATCGGGGTCGACCCGGAACCCGTTCCATTCCATGTCGGCGAGGACCCCGACCAGGGGCATTTCCACCTCGGCGAAGAGCTTTTCCTGCTCGGTCTCCTTCAGCTTCGGTTCCAGGACCTCGAAAAGCCGCAGAGTGACGTCGGCATCCTCGGCGGCATAGACGGTGGCCCGTTCAATCTCCACCTCGGTAAAGGGAACCTGGTTTTTGCCGCTTCCGGCCACTTCCTTATAGGTGATGGTCTTGTAGTCGAGCAGTTCGCCGGCCAGGGCATCCATGCCGTGGGACTTGGCGGCTGGATTCGCCAGGTAGGAGGCGATCATGGTATCGAAATCGACCCGCGCTTCGATTCCGGCCCGGCGCAGGACAAGCAGGTCGTACTTGCCGTTCTGGGCGATTTTGGGCTTGGCGGCATCGGTCAGCAATGGTCTAAGCCGCTCCAGAACCAGTTTCTTGTCGAGTTGTTCCGGCACCCCCAGGTAGTGGTGCGCCAGGGGTAGGTACCAGGCCTCCCCGGCCTTTACCGAAAAGGAAAGGCCGACCAGATCCGCCCGCAACGGGTCGAGCCCGGTGGTTTCGGTGTCGAAAGCGAACCGTCGCGCCTTCTCAAGAGCCTTCACCATGTCCCCGAACCCGGCCTCGTCCAGCACCCCCCGGTAGCCTTCTCCACTGGCCTGATCGGCGCTGGAAAATTCCTGCAGAAGCTTCTGGAATTCGAGTTCCTTAAACAGTGCGGTCAAGGCCTCTCGGTCGGGTTCGGAAAGGGCCAGTTGAGCGTAGTCGACTTCCAGTTCAACATCGTCCAGCAGGGTCACCAGCTTACGTGATAACCTCGCCTGATCGGCGAATTTCTCCAGGTTTTCCCGGCGCTTCTCTCCTTTGACCTGGTCAAGATGCGCCAATAAATTTTCGATGTCCCCGAATTCCCGAATCAGTTCAACCGCCGTTTTTTCTCCGATCCCCGGCACCCCGGGAACATTGTCGGAGCTGTCTCCGGCCAGGGCCTGCACCTCCACCACCTTGTCCGGCGTCCCGCCGAAGCGCCGTTCGACTTCTTCAAGATCAGAGAACTTGTCTTTCATGGTATCGAGCAGGCGAACCCGGTCGCTGACGACCTGCATCAGGTCCTTGTCCCCGGTGACCACCGTCACTTCCATCCCTTCCCGGGAAAATCGCCGGGCGAGGGTGGCGATCAGATCGTCCGCTTCCAGCCCTTTTTGCTCAAGCGCCGGCATACGAAACGCATGTACTACTTTCTTTATATAGGGGATCTGCGGCACCAGGTCTTCCGGCATGGCCGCCCGGTTGGCCTTGTATTCCGGATACAGGTCTTTGCGGAAGGAAGGTCCGGGGGCGTCGAAAATGACCGCCAGGTGGTCGGGACGCTCCTCCCGAACGATTTTGAGGAGCATGTTGGTAAAACCGTAAATCGCGTTGGTGGCCATCCCCCGGGAGTTGGAAAGGTGCCGGATGGCATAGTAGGCCCGGTAAATATAGGAAGAGCCGTCAACCAGGTACAGCCGTGGAGATGATTTGGTCATGGATTAATGAGCCCCGATTCCGAGGCCGGCGGCCCCGGATCGAGCCGCCGATCGCCCTTGATTTTTAAAGGTATTGCCAGTATGGTAGGTGATCAACTTCGGGACTGCCCTTCGGCAGTCCGAACGCTTTCAAATGTAGCCGATATGATCCTCTTGATCCAGAAATATCTGCGGCCGGTCCAGTTCCTGCTGGCCGGACTGTTCGGCCTGTCCCTTGGCTGTCTGGCCGCCGCCGTGGTGGGGAGCATGCTCCAACCCCCCCTGGCGTCCGGGCTTCCGGAGGCTGCAAAATCTGCCGCTCCGGTACGCGAAGCGCTGCTTACCGATTTCGAAATTATCCTGCAGCGCAACATTTTTGATTCCACCGCCCGGGGGCGGGCCTCCCTGACTCCCGTGGAGTCCACTCCGGAGGAGACGGCGACTCCCCGGGAAACCCGTGCCGAACTGACGTTGCTTGGAACCGTGGTGGCCGGGGACAACTCGTTTGCCCTGGTAGAGTCAAAAAGCGAGATCCGCATTTACCATCTCGGGGAAAAGCTTCCCGGGGGTGGAGCCGTTGAGACTATCGATCGCAATCTGATGGTCGCCCGCCACAAAGATGGCTCCCTGGAGGAATTCCCGCTTTACGAAGGGACCCCGGGGACCAAGCCGGCTGCTGCGAGGTCTTTGCCGGATAAGAGCTCAAAGCTGACGCCGAAGGGCTCGGGTATTCGCGAAGTGGAGGAGAACCGGTTTGTCATCCCCGCGGCCGAAGTCGATACGGCCCGGGCAAATATGGGAGAGCTGCTGAGACAGGCGCGCCTGGAGCCTCGCCTGGTCGATGGCCGTACGGAGGGGTTCCTGATTACCATGATCCGGCCGCGATCCCTTTTTGAACGGCTGGGGCTGAAGTTGGGTGACGTGATCATGGAAGTCAACGGCGTGACATTGGACAGCCCTGAAAAAGGCCTCCAGGTTTTTCAGCAGTTGCGGGAAGCGAAAAATATCTCGTTGAGCCTGGTCCGCCAAAAGGAGCGGAAGACCCTGCAGTACCAGATCAATTAGTGTCCATCCGGAAGCTTCGGAGGAACACTGGCGAGTTTCCAAATTGGAAACGGACGAGCAGTCAACCAAGGAGGATTCCTTTGACTAACAAGCTGATTTACCATCTCTGTGCCTGGCTTCTGGTGGGATTGATCGCCCTGGCGGTCGCGCCGGAGACCCTCCGAGCGCAGCAGCCGCACGCTGCTGCCGACTCGACCGGCGCGGTGACCCTGGATTTCAAGGACATCGAGCTGAAGGACCTGATTCAGACCATCAGCGAAATGACCGGAAAGAATTTTCTATACGATGAAACGGTCAGGGGCAAGGTGACCATCATCTCTCCCAAAAAGATGTCTCTTGACGAGGCCTACAATCTGTTTCTGACCGTGCTTAACGTCAAGGGATTCACGGTCGTCCCTTCCGGCAAGGTCAACAAGATCGTTCCCACCAAAGAAGCCAAGGAGAGCAATCTGCCGACGGTGTCCGGCGGGGGACGGCGAGGGACCGAACAGTTTATCACCCGGCTGATTCCTCTTAATAATACCGACGCCGTCGAAATGGCCGCCGTCCTGGCGCCGCTGGTCCCCAAAACCAGCAGCATCGTGGCTTATCCTGCCTCCAACACCCTGATCGTTACCGACAGCGCGGCCAATATTGATCGTCTGATGAACATCGTCCGGGAACTCGACGTCCCTCTATCCTCCGAAAGACTGGAAGTGATCCCCCTCCATCACGGGAATGCCGAGGACATCTCCAAGCTGGCCACCGAGGTCATGTCCCAGCGGGCCTCCAGCCAACCCACCCGCCGGCGGACCACCCGCAACGTGCAGACGGCCGGAACGGCTGACAAGGATATCATCAAGGTCCTGGCCTACGCCCGAACCAATTCCCTGGTGGTCGTGGCCTCCGACGAGGATATGCTCACCATTAAGGAACTGGTGGCGAAACTCGATTCCCAGCCGACCCAGGAACGTTCCTACATCAACGTTTATTACCTGGAAAACGCCGATGCGGAAACCCTGGCCAAGACCATGAATGAAATCGTCACGGGGGTTAAAACCCAGGTCACCAAAACTCCCGCTAAAAGCCAAACACCTCAAGCCGCCCAGGCCGCAGCGGCATTGAGCTCGGAATCGGTCAGCATCACCTTCGACAAACCGACCAATTCGCTGATCATCAACGCGCTTCCGGAGGATTACGAAATCCTGCGGAAAATCATTGCCCAACTCGATATCAAGCGCAAACAGGTTTATGTCGAAGCCCTCATCCTGGAACTTTCCATGGACGCCACCAAGAGGCTCGGCGCCTCATTGCAGGGAGCCGTAAATATCGGCAACGACAGCGCGGTCTTCGGCACCAGCAACCTCAACACCGGACCGGTGGGTCTTGACAGCCTTGCAGCCACAGGCGACTCCGAACTGCCGTCGCTCCTTTCCCAGGCGGTGAACGGAATTCTTCTCGGCGGCCTCTTCAACCCAATTTCAGTGACCGGTCCCGATGGCCAAACAATTTCCATTCCCGCCCTTTCGGCCTTGATCGACCTGTCGAAGACCGATACGGACGTCAGTATCTTGTCGGCCCCACGGCTATTGACGTCCGACAACGAGGAAGCTGAAATCCTGGTCGGTTCCAACGTCCCGGTCATCACCTCGCGACTGACCGATACCGGCGGCAGCACCGGCTTGGCCCAGAGCGTCTCCGTTGAGCGCCAGGACGTCGCTCTGATCCTTCGCTTCACGCCGCAGGTCACCGAGGGAAATCTGGTGCGCCTGAACGTCTATCAGGAAACTACCGACATCGCAGCGAACAGTGTGGGCAACGTGAACGAGGTCGGGCCCACATTCACCAAACGAACGATCCGGAATACAGTCCTGGCCGAAAACGGCAGGACCGTGGTACTCGGCGGGCTGATCGGCACCAACGTGCAGGAATCGGTCAGCAAGGTCCCTCTGCTGGGTGATCTGCCCCTTCTTGGGTGGCTGTTCAAACGAACGAACACCAGCGAAACCAAAACTAATCTCCTGATTTTCATCACTCCCAGGATTATTCGCAACTCGGACGACCTTGCCCGGATAACCCAGCGCAGCCGCGGCGTCATGGAGGAGATGACGAAACCGGAAATGCTTAACGCTCCCCAGATGGACAGTCTGGACGAATCGATGCGGATTCCCGTTCTTCCGGCTGGCGAAAAGCCGCAGGAGAAAACGGGGGCCCAATGAACACCGGCAAACGCCTCGGGGAGATTTTGCAGGAGGAATTCGGCCTCTCTGGGGAGAAGATCAATGACGCGCTGGAGCTCCAGGAATCTTCCGCCCAGCGACTCGGACAGATTCTTCTCGCCAGGAAAGCGATAACCCAAGGCCAGCTGGCCCGGGCTCTGTCCCTCCAGTTCGACCTGCCTTACCTGGAGTCCATTCCCGTCGAGGCGGTCGACGACGAATTGCTGGCCGTGATCCCGATCTCCTTCGCCAAGGAATACAAAGTTTTTCCCCTGGGAAGGGAGAACGGAACCATCCGGCTGGCGGTGGCCGACCCCCTGGATAGCCGCCCGACCAACGACCTTGCCGCCCTGACCAAGGATTTCATCGACATCTGCATCGTCTCTCCGGAAGAAATCCTCCGGGCCATCAACCGCGGCTACGAGCGACAGGCGGGGGAAGCCAGCGAATTTATTGAAGAAATGGAAGGCGGCGATGCCGCCAGCCTGGCCAAGGGGCTGGAGCCGGAAGATCTGATCGACACCTCTGATGAAGCACCGATCATCCGCTTTGTCAACAGCATGATCACCCAGGGGTATAAACAGCGGGCCAGCGATATTCATATCGAACCCTTTGAGTCTGAACTGGTCATCCGCTACCGCATTGACGGCGTACTCTACGAGGTCCTGAAGCCCCCGGTCAAGGCCCAGTCCAGCATCATCTCCCGCCTGAAAATCATGGCCAACCTCAATATCGCCGAGAAACGTCTGCCCCAGGACGGCCGGTTCCGGGTGCGCATTGCCGGCAAGGACGTCGACGTGCGGGTTTCCACCCTGCCCACCGCTTTCGGGGAACGGGTGGTGCTTCGACTGCTCGACCAGGCCACCAGCGTCCTGTCCCTGGAGGACATGGGCATGGACCAGGCCCTGCTGCGCGTGCTCAACACGATGATCCACAAAAGCCATGGCATTTTTCTCGTCACCGGCCCCACCGGCTCGGGAAAAACCACGACTCTGTACGCTTCGCTGACCCGTCTCAACAGCCGGGAGAAGAATATCATCACCGTCGAGGACCCTATCGAATACCAGCTGTCCGGAGTTGGACAGATTCAGGTCAATCCCAAGATCAACCTGACCTTTGCCAACGGCCTGCGCTCGATCTTGCGCCAGGACCCGGATATCATCATGGTCGGCGAAATCCGGGACGGGGAAACCGCGGAGATTGCCGTCCAGTCGGCCCTCACCGGCCACATGGTCTTTTCCACGTTGCATACCAACGACGCCGCCGGAGCCCTGACACGCTTGGTCGAAATGGAGATCGAGCCGTTTTTGGCCGCCTCCTCGATCGTCGGCATTCTGGCCCAACGCCTGGTTCGCGAAATCTGCCCTCATTGCAAGGAAGGCTATCAGCCGACCGCCGAACTGCTGCAGGAGATGGGCCTCGCGTCGTCCTTTCCCCAGGGAGCAACATTTTATCGAGGACGGGGTTGTTCTCATTGCATGAATATCGGCTACCTGGGACGGACCGGGATTTACGAACTATTGACCATGAACGACCAGATCCGGGATCTGCTGCTGCAGAATCGCGATGCGGCAACCATCAAGCAGGCGGCCGTCCGCCAAGGCATGCGAACGCTCCGGGATGCCGGTATCACAAAGGCCCTATCCGGGATCACCTCGATTGAAGAAGTGATGCGCGTGACCCAGGAGGAGGCCTAGCCTTGCCTCTCTTCGAATATGTCGGCTTCGATAACGGCGGCCGCAAGGTTTCCGGAATGGTCGAGGCTTCAGGCCGCCGGGCGGTCATTCAAAAACTTCAGGGC
>Ga0055480_10001218_pt1 | contig 10204 bp, 7 predicted proteins | sample Muzzi_PWB_D2_FD_57935 | JGI IMG/M metagenome (GOLD analysis project Ga0055480, IMG submission 57935) | Wetland microbial communities from San Francisco Bay, California, USA, that impact long-term carbon sequestration - Muzzi_PWB_D2 | ecosystem: Environmental > Aquatic > Marine > Wetlands ... | reverse complement strand
GCATATAGGGCGGTATTTACGAGTTGTAGAACTTCTTGAGGATCAGATCTTCAAGACAGTTGTTCCTTCACCAAAGCTGGATACATCACTCTTACTCTGCTCGGCCTATGAGAAATTGGGGGATAAGGTATCAGCTCTAAACTGTTTTGATTCTGTAATGGATCGTTATGAGCATGTTGGCAATATTCCATCAAAAGCTGCTCAGGTGGCAGCAGAAGCAGGTTTTGATGAACTGCAGGTCAACTATATGCTACGTAGTTATCAGAATAAGCCAACAGCCAAGCTTGCTATGGATATTGGATACCTCTATGAGCATCTTGGTGATCAAAGTAGGGCGGTACAATGGATGAAAAGAGCCGATGAATTGAAACCTGATCTCACTACGGGGTTGGCGCTTGCCCAAATTTTACATGATACCGGGAGGTATCCAGGGGCAATTTCATGTGCAGAAAAACTCCTGTTCAGGCCATCTATCACAGCACAGGAAGCCGCTCGTGCCTATGCTATCAAAGCTCAATCCCTGGTGGCTGAGGAACGATATGTGGAAGCAGCAGAAGCGTGGGCTTTAGCCCATGTACGTTCTCGTCGTTCTGATTATGGACTTCGCCGAATTACTGCACTTCGTCTAGATGGTCAGGTAGAGCGGGCGAAGGCTCTGATTGAAACCGTGTCCCCCAAAAATGACCAGGAGCGTTTGGCCTGGTTGGATGAAAAGGCGATCATTGAACAAACTCTTCATTATAATCATGAGGCTCTAGAAACAGTAAAACAGGCAATACGGATAGGACCAGATGCTGAAAGGTATCTCTGGGCGAGCATGCTTGCCCTGGAAACCGGAGATCTCGTGGAGGCGGAGCTTGCATGTATGCGTGCTTTGCAACTTGCCCCAGACAACCTTATGGCAAAACGACAGGAGGTGTATGTCCTTGAAGCTCAAGGAAAAAATGAGGAGGCAGCCAAGAGATTATCCGCATTGGTGCCTCACCTGCCAACAGATTACAGGCTCAGTCGTTCTTTGGCATATTTTTACCAACAGGCTAATAATAATTCCAAGGCATTGACAACGTATCAACAGGCTATTGACCTTGCTTTAGGAAATATGGAGAACGAAAATGTGAATAAACACCTCCATGATATCAAAGGAATGCAGGATCAGGCGTATGAGATGGCAAGAAAATTCAGCTATACCTTGTCTGTTGGGGTAAGTCTCGATGATTCTGAAAGAGGTCAGCCTGCATGGAATAGTAGTAATGGTGGATCAGCTAGTTATTCCTATTCCATCGCGGAATTGGCCTATCGCCCATCAAAATTTGGCTATCGTAATGGGAAACTAACTGAGTTATATGGGCACATCACCTGGATTGAGGATGGAAGCTTCACGGGGGAGTACTCCTCACCCTTGCAGGCAGGACTGGGTGCAAGGGTGAAACCTTTTAGTGAGTATAATCTGTTTATGGCAGTGGAATCTCTCTTTTCCCTGGAAGATTTAAGTGACAATGTTCTTCAGTTGCGTCTGGCCCATTCATATTCAGATACGGTCTGGCAAAAAAATCATCGTGATGGTGATCATAAAGGCGGGAGGTATATACATACCTTCACTGAAGCTGGTCTTGGCTTAGCAGGTGTTAGCGATTATCTCTACACTCTTCATGGTCGGTACGGTAACAGTACCCGATTGGATCCTGATCGTTATCTTTCCCCCTTTGTTTATGGGACACTCAACGGATATAGCGGTGATTCTGGCAGTGATGACAGGGTGGAAATCGGCTTAGGTTTAGCTTTTGATCTTCTCTCTGATCATGATCGCTATCTCGGTTATAAGAAAAAGGTAGATGTTGTTTTTCAACTGGGTGTTGGGGTTGATGATGACCTTGATGATTCAGCGCTTAGAGGTTTTATCGGTTTGCAATTCTCTGGCTTTTAATCTTTGTATTTTTGTTTGTAAGAATAAACTCTTTTTCTCTAGGGACGTTTCATATTTTAGAGAGAAAGGTGGTGTAGGTACGCTTGATTGGTCAAGGCAGATACGACCTTCCAATGCCGTTCTGTTGGTAGTTTTGACGTTTTAGGACCTGTTGTAAATAACATGGCTAAAATTGCGCTCAGGTTTGAGTCAGATATGGTTGTGGCGATTAGCGCAAAACCGCAGGCATAGCATTACTACGTTGAGGACTCTGCGATTGGGTCGCAGTCAATGGGTCCAATGATGAGACGCAGAGTGGCAATGTTATTTTTGGACAGGTCCTTAGTCAGCCAACTGATATGGCCGTGGAATAAATTATAAAGAGGCTGATGTCATGATAAAAAGTGAGATGAAGTACGGAGTAGCTCCGAAAGTGTGGTGGGTTTTTCTGTGGCTATGTCTGTCGATGGGGATGTTCAATCCTATCGTTTGGGCTGGGCAGGATGATTGTGAGACGAAAAATGCAACTCGTACTTTTTTTCAAGTATGGCGTTTTCATGCGAACTACAGCAGTACCCAATGGCACGAGCATTTCATGGATATGCAGCGGCATGGATTCAGTGAGGTGATACTTCAGTGGTCCAGCTATGGAAAGGTCAGTTATTTTTATGACCATCGTCCAGGTCGAGAAGTATCTCTTAGTCTGCCGATGATACTGCAGGAGGCAAAGAAAGCGGGCTTGAAAGTATGGCTTGGCCTACACTATGATCCTGATTTTTGGGATGTTATTTCAGCTGAGGAAAAACGAGAAGATTACTTACGTGAACGTATACAGGACCTTGAGAAGACCATCCCTCTTTTGGTCAGAGTAATTGAGAGGGAAGATCCTGATCGAAAGGTGGTTGCTGGTTGGTATATATCCGATGAAGTAGATGATAGTAATTGGAGGGATGTGAATGCTCAGCCACTCTTGACCGAATATTTGAGAGGGGTAAGTGAACGTTTGAAGAGTGCTACTCCTGAGTATCCAGTGCTTATCTCTTCATATCTTACAGGTAAAATGTCTCCCACCGCCTATGGCAATTTGTGTAAAAAAATACTCGCTGAAACTTTCATCGATACCTTACTTCTCCAGGATAGTGTCGGAACCGGGAAGATGAGCCTTCCCAAACTTAAATTATATTTGGAAAACCTCAAAAAAGTGCTTGTTGACTCAGAAAAGCAGCTGGGGATCATTGTTGAGCTTTTTGAAATGGCACACAAAAACTCCAAGAAAGATACTGTAAGTGCTGATTTTAACAGAGTGAAAAAACAACTTGCGTTAGCCGGTAATTATGGTGTGCCACAGCTGACAGTTTTTGCGGCGGCTGATCATCTCTTGGGAGATGTAAATAAAACCCTGTCTGATAATTGGAGGCAGGATAGGGCGCAATGTTCTGCCTCAGCCACTTCTTCCAGTGCAATGTATTTGTTGCGTCGGGGCGATCGGGAATAACTCAGTATTTCAATTTTAAAAGAAGGTGACTAAATGCAAGAGAATGAATTTACAACAGAATTTGTACCTGCTGTTCCTCTTAAATTAACGATGTTAATTGGAACTCGACCAGAGGCCATTAAGATGGCACCGGTTGTCCATTTACTGAAAAAAGACCAGAGGTTTAAGGTTAAGGTTCTGCTCTCTGGCCAACATACCAATCTCTGTACCGATGCTTTGGCAAGGTTTGGAATTATTGAGGATCGTATTTTGGATAATCGACCGGAAAATTATACTCTTGCTGGGCAAGCTGCTCACTTTCTTGGAAATTTGGCTGGAGAGATGAGTCGAGAGAAGACGGACCTGTTATGTGTTCATGGGGACACTACCACGGGATATATTGGTGCCATGGCTGCATTTTATACCAAAACTCCAGTGGCTCATATTGAAGCAGGGCTTCGTAGTCATGATCTTGCAAACCCATATCCTGAGGAGGCAAACCGACGCTTGATTGCTCCCATTTGTGATCTTCTTTTTGCGCCAACTCCCAAGGCTCAGGCAAACCTCCTTCGAGAGAATATCAGTAAGGATCGAATTCTTGTAACTGGTAATACTGTTGTGGACGCTATTCAACAAATGTCAAGGCAGCTACCCCCTTTGACATCCTTGCCTCAGTTTCATGACATAACGGACAAGGGGTACCGAGTAATTCTTGTGACAGCACATCGTCGTGAGAATTGGGGCCGTCCCATGGAAAATATTTGCCATGCGCTTGAGGAGTTGGTTGAGAAGTATCCCGATATCGCGATTATCTTTCCAGTTCACCCGAATCCCAAGGTCAGGGAGGTGGTGGAGTCCGTATTACGGCCTCACCCCCGAATTCGATGTACAGAACCTTTGGATTATGAGGAGCTGATGATAGTGCTTCGTGATTCCTATCTTGTACTGACAGATTCTGGGGGAATTCAGGAAGAGGCGCCATCAATGGGAACACCGACCCTTATCTTGCGCGAAGTTACCGAGCGGCCAGAGGCGGTGGAGGCAGGGGTGGCCAAACTTGTTGGAACGGATCAGCAAGCACTCGTTGCTGAAGCGGGGAGTCTTCTTGATAATACTTCAGCCTATGAGCGAATGGTTTCTCAGGCCAATCCCTTTGGTGATGGAAGAGCTTCTGAGAGAATCAGAGATGGCGTTATGCGCTGGTGTCAGGGGTTACCGCAAGGGGGAAACCATTGGGCCCCCAATAGTATTCCATTTTGTTGAAATATCAAAAGCCTGTAAATAGTACATCTCTAATAAAAGTAAAAAAATGACATGAGGTGCTGGGAGTTACCTCCTGGCGTGTAAGTTCACCCTAACCCCGTGTACTTCTGGTAGTGGAGTGCTTGGGGTAATACTGGAAAGAGAAAATGAACAAACGAAGTAAAAAAGAGCAAGATGGGATTACCTCATTTTTAAATTATGTTTTCGCGCTCATTGTATGGACAATAGTCGGAACAACCTCAGTAACCTTTGCACATGCTGATACCAGAGTTTTAGTATTATATGACACCTCGGGTCCGTATAGCGATGGTGGGATTTCAAGTGCGATATTATTGCAGAACCTTCTGGGGCATTTTAATGCAGAAGTAACGTTGAAACCGGTTACAGACTATAGCACAGGTGAAATGGCTGAGCATCTAGCCACGTTTTATTTGGGCACTATTTTTGATGAGCTCTCCTATTATTCGGAAGGAAGCCAGGAGTATGAAGGGTATATGTCCTTTCTAGATGATGCAGCTATCACTGAGAATAGACTTGTCTGGATGAACTATAATCTTTGGCACCTAAATGAACGACTTCAGGTGCAAGGAGAAAGCCTGATATCAAGATTTGGGTTCACATTTAATGGGGTGAATAATAGTGGATTTAACAGAATTGAGTATAAAGGCACAGAACTCTTTAAGGGAGTTGTTCCTTTTGCTAATCCCGGTGCAGAACTTGCTGGGTGCATCGATGAGGGCGATGGGAAGTATGCATGTTCCACAGAGTTGAATGAAGTCTCGATTGACCAGAGTAGTGGTGCTAAGGTTCATGCTGTGTCCTATTCGACTCTTATGCCTGAGGTTGAGAAAATGCCCTTTGTGACCCAATCAGGCAATTTCTGGTTTGTAGGTGACATTCCCTTTGTTCACTTTTCAGAGGAGGATCGATATCTGGCTTTTGCTGATTTGTTACATGATATGTTGGGGATCTATCATCAAGAGTCTCATAAGGGACTTCTGAGGTTGGAGGATATAAGTGCCGGTTCTGATCTCTATTCTCTTCAGGCTGTTGCAGAGTACCTGGAGGATGAACGTGTTCCCTTCAGTATTGCAACTATAGCCTATCACTTTGATGGTAATTACTGGTATACACTTTCCAGATCCAAGGTTGGCGAATACCTAAGGGAGTTGACCTATCCCAACTACTATGGACGAAAAAACAGAGTATCAATTGTAGCCCATGGAGCAAGCCATCAGAGCATATATAGTGCTAATCCGTATGATGGAGTGACAGGAAATGATTTTGAATTTTATCGAGTGACCAAGAATGGAGACAACTCATTGAATTTTGTTTCCCCTTTACCTGGAGATTCTGAGAGATGGGCCCTGAATCGAATGTATGCTGCTTATAAGGAGTTATGGCGTACAGGTCTTAAGGCCTTTGCCTGGGAGGCTCCTCACTATACAGCAAGTAAGAAAGATTATATGGGGATACATCGGCTGTACCCAGTTCACTTTGGTAGGGTGACCTATTCTCTAGATAAAAAGCGAGAGGTTCTTCTTCCCTTCCGTCGTCAGCATTTTTATAGAGGGATGAGGGGCAGAGAAGTGAAATCTCCAAAGATGTTGGGTCAGTTCTTCCCATATCCAATTTACCGAGATACATATGGTTATCAGATAGTTCCAGAGAGTATAGGGTATTATGAGCCAGAGCCAGATGATGGGTATCGTTCTCTATATCCTGAGGACTTGATACGCCACGCAAAAAAACAGCTTGTGGTTCGTGATGGAGTTGCAGGGTTTTTCTACCATCCTCCACTGGGTATTGAAAATCTAAAGCGCGTGGTTGAAGGAATGAGAGGTCTTGGATACACTTTTATACCAGCAGACCAGATTTTTCCTCACCGGAGGTGACAAGGCAATGACCATTCCAAGGAAAAACGATCCGATTGTTCTTTTGTTACCTTGCCTGGTCCCCGATTCCAGTGGTTTTCCAAGGCGTAGTCACGTCTATACAGGCAATGTCTCTGAACCAACAATATTGTCGGAGATGTTTCGAGACCTCGAAGGAAATCATGTCTCCACGAAGTTAAAACCTACCGTGGTTATGGATGCCGGCATTGCGACCGAGGAAAACATTTTCTTAAAGGAACGTCAATACCCTTATTTGGTGGTGAGCAGGAAGAGATACCGTGAATTTGATGAAGAATCCTCGGTGGTTGTTAAGAAGGATGACGAGAGCACGGTTAGAGTGCAGAAAGTTTTTAACGAAGAAGCACAAGAAGTCTTCCTGTTCGCTGTAGAGCTCTTTGGCAAAAGGCACTTTACGCTTGCCCATGGACGCGTCTTCGGGATTGTTTGTCATTCAACCAGATTCCTGCATTTTTCGTCACTCGGGCCAAATCGAACATGCAATTCCAAAGGCGCTATTCGCATCCAGTCGAAAAGGATACCGGGCTTCGATGCGACCAAACAATCACTCTCACCGGGTTCTATACAAGCAAGCATTACCCAGACACTCTTCGTCGAGTGAAATTCAAGGATGTCAGTACCGACAAGACCCTCGTGTTTCTTACCAACAATTTTACTTTACCAGCACTAACGATAGCCCAGCTGTATCGCAGTCGCTGGCAGGTCGAGCTGTTCTTCAAATGGATCAAGCAGCACCTGAGAATAAAGAGATTCTATGGTACTTCAGAGAATGCCGTAAAGACTCAGGTCTGGATAGCAGTCTCTGTCTATGTCATCGTAGCGATAATGAAAAAGCGTCTCAACCTTCAAGAAAGCCTCTACACAATTTTACAAATTTTGAGTTTGTCAGTTTTCGAAAAGATCGAACTTTATCAGCTGGTTACAGAAAGAGATTGCAATTTCCCCAATACGCTATCTTGTAACCAATTGAAATTATTTTAAAGTTAACCGGACACTAGTGATGGAAAAGTACTAATGACAACTGGCAAAAAAGGCTATCTAGCTCATGAAGAAATATTAAAAATACTTCCGGAGACAGCAAAGTGAAGAAAATATTAATGGCAGTAATAATTATATCATTTGCTGGTATCTTGATGTTTTTAATGAGAAATCTAAAAGGAGGGGAGCAGACAGTACAGGCTCGCTATTTAATGTTGGCTTGTGAAAGATGTTATCACATGGAGGTAGAGAGATCGACTGATCCGGCAATTATTGGCAAAACGATAATTCCTCGATCAGAAAAGGTTGATATAGAAGAGATGATTAATGATGCGTTGGAACAAGATACGAAATTATTTTGTTTGAAAGGTCGTGCAAGATTATTCAATCTGAGCTTATTTAACATCGACCCGGACGGTATTGTGTTTTTTGTTGAAGAAACCTTACCGATAAAGCAATGCAAAAAACTATAGACGACAAAATCAGTAATATACCGTTAATAATTGTAAACGTTCACCGATTCCCATCTGCTCACGATCGGACTTCTGCACATAGAGGTGCTATCGGAGTCTCCTTTCGGTCGCTTACCTGCCCATCAGCCCGCTTTTTGCACAAATGGAGTACTGGCAGACGCTTAAAGATTTGTGCAGTACTACCAGCTTAGATTATCCGATAAACATATATTATTATTCGATATCCTTCAGGCTGATCGGGTTTGGTGCCCGGCGCCGATAGCCCTTCTGCGGGGCGATGATATCGAGCGGCAGGCTGGCCAGATCCGCCATGTCGATGGTCATCTCCTCTAAGACCGGGCTCTCCAGAACTTTGACATAGCTGCGGCATGCATCGCAGGTGATCACTCGAAAACCTGGTTCGTCCTCGGAGAGGATGGTCTGCAGCTTATCAGCATCCGTTGTACCGCAATCCGGGCAGCCGATAAAGCGGTAGGGGCCTGAAGTGCCGCAGAATGAACAGTGCAGGTTGCGTTTGGGGCCTTCGATTATAGAACTCAGAGCCGGCTTTGCCGAGCAGAGGGGACAGCGGCCGTCCTGCCACTGGCTGCCGTTCAGGCCGAAACTCTCCTGCAGGGCCAGGAAATAGGGCCTGGCCAGCAGAAAGAGGATTCCGGCCAACTCGTCTTTGGAGCAAGGCAGGGAGGCAGGCTCCGGCGTCTCACCAGTCGGCAGCAGCATGAAGTCGAGTTTCCCATCCTCCTGCAACCTGCCAAGGGGCTCAATCACCTCGCCGGGCAGACCGAAGATGGAAGCAAACAACTGGCTGATTTCGGCACCAATTTTCGGCGGATAGGCCTTGGCCTGTTCCGGCGTCTCGGCCGGTTTTATCTCCGAGAGAAGTTGTGTTATCTGCTGATGAAAGCGCCGGCATTTATCATAGAGCTCGAGCGGGTCTTTGAGGTGCGGCCGTTGACCTATGAGGGTTTGTATGTCTATGGTCAAGGTTCTCCTGTTTCTTACTATAGTTACGGTAACTTCGGGTAAATAAAGGTTGTCGGTTGACCCGTCAGGGCTTCTGCCAGAAAAATCCGGAGATGTTTTTTTTCAGCAGCCGTGAGCTGCAGGGGATGCAGTTCGGTGTTGCCCTCGCCGCCCCCGCCGTTGAAGAATTCTATGACCTCATCCAGGTCGGTAAAAACGCCGTTGTGCATATAAGGTGCTGTTTTGGCGATTTCCCTTAAGCTCTGTGTCCTGAAGGACTTCCAGTCGCTGCGTTTCTTGGTGATCAGGTACCTGCCGGGGTCCTCGGCAAGGGTCCGATAATCTGCGAAATGATAGACCTTGGCGACAAAGCGGCGAGTTGCGGCAATTCTAGGGTCTTGCAGATGCTCGGGATTTTCCCGGACGTTGAGGACGTGGAACCGGTCATCGGCCAGCTTGGCCCCCAGGTGGCAGCGGGAACAATTTCCCTTGCCGGTAAATAGGGCATAGCCTTTAGATCAGTCCGCACGATCCTCTCTCCGTGGCCTGGCTCAGCGCATTGAATGATTTCATGGGACATGCCCGTCGGCAGATCGACCAGATTGACCGGCGGGTGCTCCAAGGCAAACATATTCCTCACGACGAGAAGGTGTTTTCCCTGTTTCAACCACATACCGAATGGATCAGCAAAGGGAAAGCCGGCGTTCCGGTGGAGTTGGGACTGCGTGTGTGCATTATGGAAGACCAGGACCGCTTTATTCTGCATCACCGAGTGATGGTAAAGATCACCGATGACCAGGTGGCCTTTGCCATGGTAGGTGAAACCAAGCAGAAGTTCCCCACCTTACGAGCGGTCAGCATGGACAAAGGCTTCTATAGTCCAGCCAATCAGGAAGTACTGAAATCGCGCCTTGAGTGTGTGGTGCTCCCCAAAAAGGGTAAGCTCTCGCAATCCGACAAAGCTCGTGAAAGCGATCCTGAATTTGTTGATCTGCGTAAACATCACTCGGCGGTGGAATCGGCAATCAACGCCCTTGAAGTCCACGGACTGGACAAATGTCCCGATCATGGTATCAACGGATTTAAACGCTACATCGCCATGTCGGTGGACACCAGTTGCCTCTCAGTTACTATCTTGCACGCTGCCTGACACTCACTCCAGCTGTGATCAGCAAAGATAACACGATGATCACCGGTTTATCCGGTGCATTATATCGTTATGTAATAGTTTATATTG
>Ga0055480_10001217_pt1 | contig 10206 bp, 7 predicted proteins | sample Muzzi_PWB_D2_FD_57935 | JGI IMG/M metagenome (GOLD analysis project Ga0055480, IMG submission 57935) | Wetland microbial communities from San Francisco Bay, California, USA, that impact long-term carbon sequestration - Muzzi_PWB_D2 | ecosystem: Environmental > Aquatic > Marine > Wetlands ... | reverse complement strand
CGGAAGTATTTGCGGCCAAGAAGTAAAATCCGGCCAGATCCTCACCATATTGCTTGGACGCCTTGCGACGGGCCGCATAAATTTGACGCAGGGTTTGGGCCACGATGCGGCGCTGGTCAATCTCCTGCTTGAAGGCCTTATAGGCTTTTTTATCGATGGGCCGCGGGCGCAGATCAAAGTCCAGGGTGCGCTCATGATGACCGGTGGCCACCTCCAACTCAACCCTGTCCGGAAGTCCCCAGAAATAGCGCACCTGGGTGCCTTTCTGGCTGCTGGCGTAGCTGTCCATTTTTAGGCGGCGATTGCGGACATCATAGGCCCGAATTTGGATGACTTCCGCCTCGCCGGGTCGAAAAGAGATCTCATTCTGGTTGAAGGTCAGTTCAACTTCCTGATCGGAGCCCGCCCGCTGGCGGACCGTGGCCGCGCCTTCCCGACGATCGAACCGCAGGCTTTCAATTTTTGCGGCTGCCTTGATATGGACTTTGCCGAACACGGCATGTGCGCCTTTCAGCTTTTCTTTATCCACCCAGTAGCCGACTTGGTCACCGGACGTAAATGGGGTGCCGTCCATGGACAGGGCGCTCTTTGGACCGAAGAAATGGGTTTCCCAATTCGTTCTTCCGCTGAAAGGGCCTTTGGGCAATTTTATGATCAAGCCCGGCTGGGACCATGATTTTGCGCCCCCATCGAACCAGGATACTCGCATGGCGGCGAGTTCCTCGGCGGTGAAGGTCTGGTATTTGTCGGTGGGCGACAAATCCAGGCGTATACGCGGCGGCACCTGGGGGGTGTGGGTCAACTCGATTTTACGGCCCTTGTTGAGATCGACATCCACCTGGAAAGTGTGGGCCAGCGTTTTAGCTGCCACCACGACCACCAGCTTGTGGATGATGCCGCTGAAGCGCACGAATTTGCTGTCGTCAGAACCCATGGATTCATTGGCGCTGATGGCCCGCCCGGTGTGATCAAAGGCATAGACCCAGAGGCCTTCGCCGCCCTGCGTGCTGACCTGGGCAATATCCTTTTCGATTCTTTCGACCACGGCTTGAATATGGCCGATCTTTTTTGTGTTTTGCGGCAAACCGGCAGTGAATTCAAAGCGGGCCAGGTCCGTGGGCACTGAAACTTTAAATTGCAGGCGCGCGGTTCCCAGGTCCTCCGCGCGCGTGCCTTGGGCCACATCCAGTTGGATACGACCGGCATATTGGCCGGCAAGGTTCAAGGGGGCTTTGAAGGGCTGATCCGTCGGGCGCTGAATATTGCGGCCGTCCGGCGATGTTATGCTCATCACATCATAATCCACATCAGCCAGTTCGGCATTGGCCAAGACGACCGGGTCCAGTTCCAGGGCCATGTTGGGTTCATCGCCGCTCTGCCAGTAATGGTCCGGGAACAGGGCCATGCCGATCTGCTGTGGCAGTTGTATTCTCAAGCGCTGTTGATCGATGTGGGTGACCAGTTGGGGTGCTTCGCGATAAATGGTTTTGACGGGCCCCTGGGTGGGTTCACCACCTTTCATCATGGCGCCGGCAAACAACTGGCCGATGGTGGCTTGGGATAACGCTTCAAGGACCGGTTTATCATCTTTTTGGTGCCAGCCGATATCCAGGCGCAGCCGGTTGTGGTTGAAATCCATGTCGGTTTGAAGATGCGGATCTTCCAACAGCCGGACCATGCTGTTGACAATACCGGGAGCAATCTCAACCTGCCGGCTTTGAAGTTTTTCATAGATTGCGGCGCCGTCGACCTCGGGACGGAACTGCTGTGCATAGCGCAATTGGCGTTGGCCGTTATTCTCCATGCGCAAACCCAGTGCGATGTACTCCAACCGTTTAAACGGTTCGGTGAATTGCTGGATGAGCATGGCGGCCAGGCCGGTCATCATCTTGGCCTGGGGAAGCTCCGCCATGACGGGATGCTGAGCTATCTTTGTTTCCCAGCCGGTGCTGAAATCTTTTGGCAGCCGTATGGCCAGCACGGCCACGTTGCCTTCGTGCTCAACTGCTTCGGCGAATCGAAGGGCGGGTGAATAGGCGATCGGATCTTGGCCGTCCGGCAGTCGGGCCAAAAGCGGTTCGGGTGCGATGATGCAATCATCGCCCACCAGGCGCAGCCGGTACAGTTCCACCGGAAAATCACCCCATTCTTTTTCCGTCAGGGCTTCATTTTTAAACCGGTATTGCCCGGGGCTGATTTTTTCAACATAAGGCGCCAGCAGGGTGTCGTCGGTCAAGATGTGTTCGATGGCAGAGTCCCCTCCACCGCGAAGCGCCACGGCCGCCAAGGCGCTATACTTGTTGTCGGGGAAGACCGCCGCTTCGAGTTTATCGAGACCTAATTTTTTTAGACGACCGATTTTGGCCTCCAGCTCCTCTGCATGGTCTGATGTTGCGGCCTGTTGATCCAGGATTTCGATCAGCCGGGGAACATTGATGCTCAAGCCGACCACGGGATTCATTGCTTCCGGCTGATCAGCGGTGGTGGTGGCGACAACCTTCGCCGCTTGATTGAAATAGCGCGGAACCAATTGATACGCGAGGATGGCCGCCACGAGCACCAATAAGACCGCAACAAGCGCGATGCGCATTCTTTGATGCTTTGGCGGCGGTGACGCTTGGGGCGCTTTGGCCCGAGGGGGTGCATCCACCGGAGGGGGTTCCGAGGCCTGTCTTTTTTCGGCAGGCGCCGGCCCTTGAGAGGAAGCAGGCGCCGTTGTTTTCAGAAAGGGCTGCAATTCCATGCTTGCCCCGCAAGCTCTACAGCGGGCGCGGTTCTTACCGGGCGGTATTTTAGATGCAGGGATGTGGTAGGTTTTGCTGCATTTGTGACATGCCACTTCGATGATGTTGTCGTCTGCCGTCGGCTGACCGGAAGCCTTTTGTGCCAGCGGAATTTGTCCGCCACAGGCCGGGCATTTTACGGATTTGGCTGTGCTGTGCGATGGGGGCCGCGAGATCTTCCAGCGCTTGCTGCATTGGGGGCAGGTCAAAATCATGATTTGCTCTCCTCCACTATTTCATCTCAGCTTCTTTATCGGCGGATCCAGGTTCAGGATAAACGATTCTCACCTTTTGGCAAACCGAATTCTAATGACATGGCGGACCATTTGCGATAAACACCAGACCTTGGGCGACAGCACCGGGTTTGGCGCACAACGCAAGCTGCCGCCGCTGCATGGCGCGCCTACTACGCGCCATGCGCCACCGCCAACGGAATTTGCCATATGTCGAGACAGGACGCCGTTGCTCTGATTCCCAGTCCCAGAGTGGTTCTCGGCCTTACCCTGGGTGCCGTGATGATCAGTTTTTCCGGTGTGTGGGTCAAGCTCAGCCACGTCACCCCCACCGCCTCGGCCTTTTACCGAGTCCTCTTCGGTGGAATATTTCTTCTGTTGGGTGCGCTTTGGCGCCGGGAAATCCATGCCCTGACGCGGCGGCAGGCCGCCCTGATGATGTTTTGCGGTGCCTTCTTTTCCCTGGACCTGGTGGCCTACCACTACAGCGTTCACTATGTCGGCCCCGGCTTGGGAACCATACTGCCAAATTTCCAGGTCTTCATCATGGCCGTGGCGGGGGTCCTGTTCTATAAGGAGAAGCTGCGGTGCACCTACCTCTGGTCCATTCCGATGGCCATCGGGGGGCTTTTTCTGGTGGTGGGCCTTCAGTGGGGGCTGCTGGGTGAGCAGTACAAACTGGGAATCTATCTTGGGTTGGCGGCGTCCATCTGTTACGCCACCTTTTTGTTGTCGCTGCGCAAGCTCCAGGCCGACAAACAACAGGTCTCTTTTTTCTATGTGTTGATGATCGTTTCGCTGGCCTCGGCCGCCTTTATTGCCATGGAGATGTACCGCACCGGAGACCAATTTGGGATTCCTGACTTGCAGACGCTGCTCTCATTGTCGGCGCTGGGCATTTTCAGCCAGGGGGCTGGCTGGATTCTCATTTCCAATGCATTGCCGCGCATGCGCATCTCTTTATCCGGCCTGATTCTGCTTTTGCAGCCGGCGCTTGCGTTTGTCTGGGATGTGCTCTTTTTTGGCCGTCCGACCAGCGGATTGAACTGGGTGGGCGTGATGGTCGTGTTGGGGGCCATTTACATGGGCACCCTGGGCGGCAAAAACAACAAATCTCGATCTTAGTTGTATGCAAGCCCCGGATGGGTTGCATTCCATCAGGGGTTTGCTTTAGAATTCCGTTAAGGGTTAGCGCAAAAATAAATTTACATTTTTCGGTGTTGAGGCGCCTGTCTGGCAACACAGCCAGGCAGGATGCATCGGCGCATAAAAATGTGAAGTTATTTTTGTGCGAGCTCTAAGGCACGGAAAAGCCGTCGGAGCAGCGGGCAGCCGCCTGGGCGCAATTCGTCGGGCCTGCATGATGGGGTCGGGCAACCAATATCTCAAATTGACGAACAGAGGAGGAAGGAAATGGGCAAACGCATTTTAATCGGGGTCACGTTGGTGCTGTTCGGATTCTTGCCGGTGCTGCAGGCGACGGCCGCGGAAAAGCCGATCAAGGTTGGTTTTGTCTACGTGTCGCCCATTGGCGACGCCGGCTGGTCTTATGCTCATAATCAGGGCCGCCTGGCTTTGGACGGCATGCCGGGCGTCACCACCGCATTCGTGGAAGCCGTGTCCGAAGGGCCTGATTCGGAAAGGGTGATGCTCAACATGGCCCGCAAGGGTTACGATATTATTTTTGCCACCAGTTTCGGCTACATGGATTCCATGCTCAAAGTTGCCAAACAATTCCCCAAAACAGTTTTCATGCACTGCTCGGGCTTCAAGCAGGCGCCCAACATGGGCAACTACTTCGGGCGCATGTATCAGGCCCGCTACCTGTCCGGCATGGTGGCCGGTGCCATGACCAAATCCAATACCCTGGGATATGTGGCTGCCTTTCCTATTCCCGAAGTCATCCGCGGCATCAACGCCTTTGCCCTGGGTGCGCAGTCGGTGAATCCCAAAGCCGAGGTCAGGGTGGTGTGGACCAAAACCTGGTATGATCCGGCCACTGAAAAAGAAGCCGCCAAAAGCCTGTTGGACGTGGGTGCCGATGTCATTGCCCAGCACCAGGATTCGCCGGGACCCCAGGAGGCGGCTCAGGAAAAGGGCGTCTATTCAGTGGGGTACAATTCGGACATGAGCGCGTTTGCGCCCAAGGCGCACCTGACCGCCCCGGTTTGGAACTGGGCGCCGTTCTATAAAGAGACCGTGGCAGCGGTGCGCAAGGGAACCTGGCAAAGCGCGTCCACCTGGTACGGGATGAAGGAAGGCATTGTGGATCTGGCGCCCTTCGGAGAGATGGTGCCCAAAGCCATACGTGACAGCGTGATGGCCAAAAAGCGGGCTATCGTCGGCGGCAAGGAGAAGGTGTTTTCGGGTCCGGTCAAGGACCAGAGCGGCACGGTGCGTGTCGCCGCCGGCAAAGCGGCCACTGACCAAGAGTTGTTGAATATGAAGTATTTTGTTCAAGGGGTTGTGGGGACCCTCGAGTAGATGGTCCGCTTAAGCATACATAAACGGCAGGCCCCCCTTGGTTGGGGGGCCTGTTTTGTTTTCTTGGGGGCCGTGGCCGTATCCCTGGTGCTGAGCGGCATCCTGCTGCGCATTCAGGGCAAACCAGCGGTGGCCGGCATCTGGCTGTTGATCCGTTCCGCCTATTTTAGCGTCTATGCGGTGGAAGATTGTCTGATCAAGGCCGTGCCCATCTTCCTATGCTCCCTCGGTGTGGCTTTTGCCTTTCGGCTGCAGGTGTGGAATATCGGCGCTGAAGGGCAATATGCCCTCGGCGCGGTGGGTGCTTCCTGGGCGGCCCTGACGTTTCCGGATCTGCCCGGGTATATCCTGTTGCCGCTGATGCTGCTGTCGGCCTCGGTGGCGGGTGGCTTGTGGAGTTTTATTCCGGCATTTTTGCGCAACAAGCTGCGCGCCAATGAAATCATTATTACATTGATGCTCAACTATATCGGGATTTTTTTCCTGGAGTACCTGGTTTACGGGCCCTGGAAAGACCCCACCAGCTTCGGTTTTCCCATGACCAAGAATTTTTCCGCTCCCGCCGTGGTGGGGACCATCGGCCAGACCCGATTGAGCTGGGGACTGGTGGTTTGCATCCTTGCGGGTATTGCGAGCTGGATTTTTTTCCGCTTCACCCGCCTGGGGTTTGAGTTAAAAGCCAGCGGCGACAACCCCAGGGCGGCACAATATGCGCGCCTGCCTTATACCCGTCTGGTGGCCATTGTCATGGTTTTGAGCGGGATGTTGGCCGGTTGGGCTGGTTTGCTGGAGGCCTCGGCCAACCTCAACCGATTACAGCCCAGTATTATGGCCGGGTACGGCTATACGGCCATTGTGGTGGCCTGGCTGGCCAGCCTTAATCCGCTGCTGATCGGTTTGGCATCCTTTCTGCTGGCCGGCCTGCGGGTGGGCCTGGAAATCCTGCAACTGGATTTGCAGGTGCCGGCGGCATTCGGTTCCATCCTGGAAGGCCTGATATTGTTAACCGTTCTGGCGGGCGGGTTTTTTACGCGCTATCGCTTGGAATTGAGGAGGCGGCCATGACATGGGACCTGATGGTCGCGTTGTTGGCGGCCACTATTCAAACCGGCACGCCCATCCTTTACGCCACCCTTGGAGAGATCATCACGGAACGCAGCGGCATTCTCAACCTGGGTGTGGAGGGCATCATGATCGTGGGCGCCCTGGCCGCTTTTCTGGTCTCCTGGTGGACCGGCAGCGCGCTGGCCGGATTTTTGGCCGGCGGTCTCTGCGGCGCCCTCTTGGCTGCTGTCCATGGATTGGTCTGCCTGGTATTTCAGGGAAACCAGGTGGTTTCAGGGTTGGCCTTGACCATTTTGGGAACGGGCCTGGCCAACTACCTGGGCACCCCTTTCGTAAGCAAGGCAGCAGCCGGTTTTGACGCCTGGTCGGTACCTTTGTTGGCGCAGATACCGCTGGTGGGTTCCGTCCTGTTTCATCACGATTCCCTGGTTTATTTCAGTTATCTGCTCACCGCGGTGCTATGGCTGTGCCTGCGTTACACCCGCTGGGGGCTGGGGCTTTGCGCGGTGGGCGAACATCCCGAGGCGGCCCTGGCCGCCGGTCTGCGAATCTACGGCTACCGATGGGCCGGCATTCTGGTGGGCGGCTGCCTGGCCGGCTGGGGTGGGGCCTACCTGAGCCTGGCTTATACCCATTCGTGGACCAACGGGCTGACCGCCGGTCGGGGTTGGATTGCTGTGGCCCTGGTGATTTTCGCTTTCTGGCAACCCTGGCGTGCATTGTTGGGGGCCTATCTTTTCGGCGGGGTGATGGCATTTCAATTTCGCCTGCAGGCCATGGGCACCCATATTCCGTCATCCTTGCTGCTGATGCTGCCCTATCTGCTCACCATCGCCGTGCTGGTTTTCTCTTCCTGGAAAGGGCGCGGGGATGAAGCGCCGTCAGCCCTGGGGATCAACATCGAACCTGCGGATTAAAAGCATAAGGAGCAACCCATCATGGCTGATACATCAAAACGGTTCCAGCGCACCTATCCGGTGACCTGGGGCCAGCTGCACCGCGACAGCCGGGCCCTGGCCTGGCGATTGCTGGACAATGACTATTTCAGGGGCATCGTCGCCATTACCCGGGGAGGCCTGGTGCCGGCCGCCATCGTTGCCCGCGAGTTGGACATTCACCTGGTGGATACGGTTTGCGTGAGCAGCTACAACTGGCAGGACCAGCGCGGCGAAGTTGAGATTCTCAAGCCCCTGGAGATGGACGGCGAGGGTTGGCTGTTGATCGACGACTTGGTGGATACCGGGCAAACCGCCCGCACCGTTCGGGATATGCTCCCCAAGGCCCACTTTGCCACGGTCTATGCCAAGCCCAAGGGACGGCCCCTGGTGGACACTTTTGTCACCGAAGTGAGTCAGGACACCTGGATTCTCTTCCCCTGGGACAGCGAAGCGCAATATGTGCAACCCATCCGCAATGGGAAAGACTGACGGTGAGCGCCGCACCCCTTATTCGGCTTGATGCGGTGAACAAGTCCTTCGGCCGTATTGTTGCCAACAACGCCGTCTGCCTGGATATTTATGCCGGTCGGATTCTGGCACTGCTGGGTGAAAACGGCGCCGGCAAGAGCACCTTGATGAGCATTCTGGCCGGTCGCCTGCAGCCTGACAGCGGACGGATATTTGTGGATGGCGTGTCCGTGGATATCCTTTCCGCGCGACATGCCCATCAACTGGGCATCGGGATGGTCTATCAGCATTTTATGCTCATCGACAGCATGACGGTGGCCCAGAACGTTATGCTGGGACAAGCGGATCAGGGGTTCTGGCTCAACAGCCGGAAAATGAATGCCACAGTGGCGGAACTGGCCCAGAGGTTTGGACTGGCCATCGATCCCGCGGCGCGGGTGACCGATCTTTCCATGGGCGAAAGGCAGCGCGTGGAGATATTGAAATTGCTCCATCGCCACAGCAGGGTCTTGATCTTCGACGAACCCACGGCTGTCTTAACTCCCCAGGAGGCGGGGCAATTGTTTCAGGCAATGAAGCGCATGGCAGCCCAGGGCAAGGCGGTGGTGTTTATCAGCCACAAGCTGGATGAGGTGATGGCCGCCGCCGACGATATCGCCATCCTGCGTAAAGGCGAGGTCACTTCACACATGGCCGCCCGGGCCGTCGCCTCCAAGGCTGACCTGGCCCGGGAGATGGTGGGACGTGCCGTGGTGTTCCAGGTGGCGCGCGAGCCCCAGGAGGCGCTTCAGTCGGTGCTGCGCATTCAAGGTTTGGGCGGCGGCGGGCTGGATGCCATCGACCTACAATTGCGCCAGGGCGAGATTCTCGGACTGGTGGGCGTGGCGGGCAACGGCCAAAAAGAGCTGGTGGAGACGATCTGCGGTCTTCGGTCGCCCTTGCGGGGTGAACTGCACATTTTGGGGCGCGATTGGTCTGATTTTTTTGCCGACCATCGCTGGGACGGCAATCTGGTCCATATTCCTGAGGATCGCCGCGGCCTGGCCACCTGCCTGTCCCTGGATCTGCTGGAGAATTTTCTGCTGACCACCCGCCAGGGTTTTTGCAGAGGCCCCTGGCTGCTTCGCTCCCAAGCCCAGGTCAAGGTTCAAGGCCTGATGGAAACCTTCAATATTGAGCCTCGCAATCCCACGGCTCTGGCACGGCAACTGTCCGGCGGCAACCTGCAGAAGCTGGTGCTGGCCAGGGAGTTCTACCGGCGTCCGCGACTGATCGTGGCGGAACAGCCCACCCAGGGCCTGGATGTGGGCGCAACCGAAGATGTCTGGAAAACCCTGCTCAAAGCACGTCAACGCGCGGGCATCTTGCTGGTAACCGGGGACCTAAACGAGGCTATGAGCTTATCCGACCGCATTGCCGTGCTGTACAACGGCCGTATCATGGAGACATTTGACGCCGGTGACCGCGGGAAGATCGAGCACATCGGAGAGATGATGGCTGGTGTCGTGCCGTCGGCTAAATTCGGCGCAAAACGGTAGTCGGCTAGAGAAAAGGTGATCCCTTGCTCGAAAATTTCCGAATATGCCTGACCGGGTGCCAAAAAGAAACCGCCTGGGCGAATTACACCGCAGGCGGCTCAGGGGCACCTGAAAGATGCGGGCCGGTTGGATGGGTTAGTGGACGGTGATCTGTCTGGGCTTTTGCTCTTCTGGCTTGGGCACCATGACCTTCAGCACGCCGTCCTTGTACTCTGCCGTAATATCGTCGGCCTGTACATCGGCCGGCAGGGTAAAGGCGCGTTCAAATCGGCCATAGGTGCGTTCCTTTCTGAAATAGCGCTCTTCATTGACCTCCTTATCGTCGGAGCTTTCTCCCTTGAGGGTCAGCACCCGGTCTTTGACATCGACGGTAATGCTCTCTTTGTCCATTCCCGGAATTTCAGCCTTGACCACAATGTTGTTTTCATCCTCATAGATATCTACCGCCGGATTCCAATTCCACAGACCTTCGTCTTCGAACAATCTGCGGGTGGGAAAGAAGAAATCGTCAAACAGACCGTTCATGTTCTGACGCATGCTTAAACGATCTCTTTTGGGATTCCATTTCATTAATTGCATGGTATGACCTCCTGGTTAGCTTAATTTTTTGTTTAAAACGTCGCGGGCACCTCGTTCAACTTCGTTTGATCAGATAATAAATACCATTAATGACATGTCAATATTATTTCATTACTTA
>Ga0055480_10001214_pt1 | contig 10211 bp, 10 predicted proteins | sample Muzzi_PWB_D2_FD_57935 | JGI IMG/M metagenome (GOLD analysis project Ga0055480, IMG submission 57935) | Wetland microbial communities from San Francisco Bay, California, USA, that impact long-term carbon sequestration - Muzzi_PWB_D2 | ecosystem: Environmental > Aquatic > Marine > Wetlands ... | reverse complement strand
AGGTCCGGATGGAGAGCCTGGAGCAGGCCGCCAAGATTCTGCTGGCCGCCCGGAGCATCGGCCGGGTCAATCGCCTCACCGACGAGCAGGTACACACGCTCGCCCAGCGAAGGACATCACGTCATGGCTGACGGCAATGCGAAGACCGGCAAAGGCATCGAAGACCTCCTCAAGGAACGGGAACGCTACGAGCTGTGGCTGGACCGGCTCGACCAGAAGGGAGCCGACGCACCCGATTCGGTTCGTTCCAAGGTCCGTGCGGACTACGAGTCGCGTCTGGACCGGGTCATGGACGAACTCCGAACCCACCAGGACAGCGTCGCTGAGCAGCTGGCCGAGCTGCGCGTGGCCCAAGCGGACCTCAGCACCCAAGAGGCGGAGGCGAAGGAGGAACTGGCCGAGGCGGAGGTCCGCCACGACGTGGGAGAATACGACGACGACGCCTGGGAGGAAATCAAGTCCGCCGGTGAGCGCGGCCTGGACGAAATCCTGAAGGAGTTGGAGCGCGTCAACGACGAGATCGCCAATCTCGCCGAAGTGCAGGCGCTCATCGCCGCCCCTTCCGAGACCGCTCCCGCCCCGGCGGCGGCACCCCAGGCTGCCGCGCCCGCTGCCGCCCCCGTCGAGAAGGCCCAACCAGTCGGGGCTCCGAAGTTCACCCCCCGCACCGACACGAAGGGGAAGGAGCCGACCGCACCCCGCACGCTGCAGTTCCCGGTCGACCGGGGGACCGGGTCCAAGATCGACGAACTCGACTTCCTCAAGTCCGTCACCGAAGATGAGCAGGCCGGCCCCTCCGCTGGGCGCGCCAGCGGCGGCTTCAAGAAGCCGGCGGCGGACGTCCTGGGGACGGTGGCAGAGGAGAAGGTGGCGGGAGTGGCCACCTCCCACGGAGCGGCCGGTGGATCCGATCAGGGCTCGCAGGCCAAGACGCTCAAGTGCACCGAATGCGGAGAGCTCAACCGACCGACCGAATGGTATTGCGAGCGCTGCGGCGCCGAGTTGGCCTCACTGTGAGCGGACGCGAGTGAGGGACGGAGACACGACGAGGGCGCCTGGAGGCGCCCTCGTGCGTTACGGGATCCGGAACCTCGCGGTCAGCTCTTCGTGGAGATGAGCTTCCGGAGTCGGCTCTTGGAACGGTTGGCGGCGTTGGGATGCACTAGGTGCTTCCGGCCGGCGCGATCGAGGAGCTGCTCGGCCCGGGCCATGGCGGCCTCGGCCTCCGCCCGGGTGGCGGCGCCACGGACCCGCTTGACGGCCGTTCGGAGCTCGCTCCGTTGGACCCGATTCCGCTGATTGCGGACCTTGTTCTGGCGCTGACGCTTCTTGGCGGACTTGATACGCGGCACGACACCCTCGATGACACGGGTTCCTGATTCGGTTCCCTGCATCGGCGCAGGGAAGCGCGGATTGTAATGCGGCGAGCGCCCATCGTCAAGCCCGGCAACGCTTTGACTTGGACCGAGGGGGGGTATATGTTCCGGCCCGACCCGAGGAGGAACGGCCGTTTCCTCTTCTCCATTCGTGCCTGCCACCTGCTCCCCCGCCCGGGGAGCCACCCGGGACACGCACCGTCGGACGCGTCGGACGCGCCCGCGGGAGAGGATTCGTGACCAACGTAACCATCCTGCCACCACCCAGGAGACCGCCGCCCCGTACCGAGCAAGCACCCACGGCCGTCGCGCTGGCGGAGGGGTTCGTCGTCCAGCTCGACGCCTTCTCCGGTCCGTTGGATCTCCTCCTCCATCTCCTCCGTGAGCAGGAGATCGACATCGCCGACATTCCGATCGCCACGATCGCGGACCAGTTCCTGGCGGTCATCCACGAGTTGGGACTCAACCAGGCGGCCGACTACCTGGAGATGGCCGGGCGTCTGCTGCGTCTCAAGATTCAGATGCTCCTCCCGCGGCACGGCGACGAGGACGGTTGGGAAGATCCCCGCGCGGAATTGGTGCGCCGACTCCTGGAGTACCAGCAGGTCCGGGAAATTGCCCTGTGGCTCGGAGCGGCGGCAGAGCGCCGCGCCACCCGAATGGCCCGCGGCTATCTCCCGCCGATGCCGGAGCTTCCCCCCCCGCCGCTGACCGTGGATCTGGTAGACGTCCTGGAAGCGGTCCAACGGGTGATCGCCGCGATCCCGAGTCCCATCCTCCATCGGGTCGTCCCCAGGCCGCTGGACGTCGAGGGCGCCACCCGCCGCCTGGAAGCACTCTTGGCGCGGAGCGAGCGCGTCTCCTGGCTCGAGTCACTCGGCCCCAACCCGACCCTCACCGACCTGCTGTCCACGCTCCTTGCGCTCCTGGAGATGGCCCGTCACGGGCGACTCCGCATCGTCCAACCCGCGCCCTTCGCGCCGTTCGTAATCCTCCGTGAATCCGCTCACACAACTCCTTGAAGCCGCGCTGTTCTCGGCGGCCCGACCGCTCACGGTCGAAGAGCTGGCCTCCCTCGACTCCGAGGCCACGGTGGCCGACGTCCGCACCGCGCTCGACCAGTTGCGGGAGCACTACGACTTCGATCAGCATTCCGTCGAGGTCGTGGAATTGGCGGGCGGATACCAGGTCCTCACGAGGGCGCCCTTCGCCGCCGCCCTGGAGCGGGCGCAGCTGTCCTCGCGCGCCTCCCGCCTGACGTCGGCAGCCCTCGAAACGTTGGCGGTGATCGCCTATCGCCAGCCCGTCGGCCGGGCCGAGATCGAGGAGATCCGCGGCGTCTCCGCCGGCGGGGTGCTGCGGACGCTGCAAGAGCGTTCGCTGATCGAGGTGGTGGGACGGAGCGAGGGCCTGGGTCGCCCGCTGCTCTATGGCACCACTCCGCAGTTCCTCGAGGTCCTGGGGCTCCGGGACCTGAACGACCTCCCCAAGGCCGAGGAGCTGACGGTGGCGCTGCAGCCCCCACGCCCGCTCACACCGGAGGATGACGAAGAGGCCGAGGCGTCCGTCGTCGCCGAGTCATGACCGAGATGCGGGTCCAACGCGCGCTGGCGCAGGCGGGGGTGGCGTCCCGGCGTGCGGCCGAGGAGTTGATCCGGGCGGGGAAGGTCCGAGTTGACGGGCGCGTCGTCTCGCTGGGCGACAAGGTGGACCCCGTGCGCCAGACGATTCAGGTTGGCCGCCGCACGGTTCACGCCATCCCGCGCCGGTGGTTGGCGGTGCACAAGCCGCTCGGCGTGGTGACGACGGCCCGGGATGAGGACGGCCGAAAGACGGTCTTCGACCTCCTCGACGACCCGCGCGGCCTGGCTTACGTCGGCCGCCTGGACGTGATGACGACCGGCCTTCTCCTCCTCACCACCGACGGCGAAGCGATTCATCGGCTGACGCATCCCCGCTACCGCATCCCACGCCGCTACTCGGTACTGGTACACGGGGTGCCCCCGGAAGAGGTGACCACCCTGGTCCGGCGCCCAGTCGTGTTGGACCGCCGCCCGGTCACGCCCAGCGGACTGACGGTCCGGCCTGGCCGCCAGGGCCGCACGCAAATCGAGCTGACGCTGACGGAGGGTCGCCACCACGTCGTCCGCCGCTGGTGTGCGGAGCTAGGGCTCAAGGTCGAACGCCTGGCGCGACTCTCCTACGGTCCGGTCCGGCTGGGACGCCTCGCCGTGGGGGGCGTGCGCCCGCTCACACCCCGGGAGATCGACGCGCTGTATCATGCGATCAAGCTCGCCCCCGACGGTGAAACAGGGCCCCAATGACCATCGTCCTGAAGAGGATGCCATCACCGATGTCCCGCCTTCGCTGTCCTCAGACGTGCCCGCCATCCCGCCGCGTGTCTTTCGCCCCTCCGGCAGGTCGATGAGCGCCCCGCGCACGACCGCCGCGGAGCCGGCCCTCCTGACCCAGGCGTTGGCCCAAGTCTCTCGCCGCGTGGTGGGGCAGGAGGTGATGGTCGAACGTCTCCTCATCGGATTGATGACGGGCGGACACGTGCTGCTCGAGGGGGTGCCGGGGTTGGCCAAGACTCTCGCCGTCCGCACGCTGGCCGAGATCATTGCCGCGAGCTTTTCCCGGGTCCAATTCACCCCCGACCTCCTCCCGGCCGACCTCATCGGCACGATGGTCTTCAACCCGAAGACGCAGGAATTTCACGTCAAGCAGGGGCCGATCTTTGCCAACATCGTGCTGGCAGACGAGATCAACCGAGCCCCAGCCAAGGTACAGGCCGCCCTCCTCGAATCGATGCAGGAGCGACAGGTGACCATCGGGGGAACCACGTTCCCGTTGGAGGAGCCCTTTCTGGTGCTGGCGACGCAGAACCCGATCGAGAGCGAGGGGACATACCCGCTCCCCGAGGCGCAGCTGGACCGCTTCCTCATGAAGGTCCGGGTCGGCTATCCCACCCGCGATCAGGAGCGCGAGGTGGTCCTCCGTCTCGGTGGAGACACGCCGATCCCCGTTGAACGGGTGCTGACGCCGGAGTCGATCCTCCAGGCTCGGTCGGAGATCACCGACCTCTACATGGACCAGAAGCTGGTCGACTATGTGGTGGATCTGGTGCGCGCCACACGTGCGCCCGCGGAGGTGGGCCTCACCGACCTGATGCCCCTCGTGGCCTTTGGCGCCTCCCCGCGAGCCTCGCTGGCCCTGGCCCGCGCCGCCAAGGCCCATGCCTACATCCGCGGGCGCAATTACGTCGTCCCGGAGGACATCCGGGCCCTCGCGCCGGACATCCTCCGCCACCGGTTGGTCCTGACCTTCGAGGCGGAGGCCGAAGACATGGACAGCGACGACGTCATTCAGCGCGTGCTCGCGGCCGTCGAGGTCCCCTGAGCCGTCGCGGTGCGGCCGGTCCCGTTACACTTTAGACATGCCTCCCGTCCCTCCTCACGTTCTCCGCCAGGTGAAGGCCATCCAGCTCCGGACCCGGGGCCTGGTGTCGACCCTCTTTGCCGGCGAGTACCGCTCCGTCTTCCGCGGCCTGGGGATGGAGTTTGCTGAAGTCCGCCCCTACGAGCCAGGGGACGATTACCGGGCCATCGAGTGGAACGTCTCCGCCCGTCTCGCCTCGCCCTACGTCAAGACCTTCACCGAGGAGCGGGAACTCACCCTCCTCCTGGTCGTGGACCAATCTGGCTCCACCCGCTTCGGTGAACCGGTCACCAAGGCCTCCCTGGCGATCGAGGTCGCTGCGGTGCTGGCGTTGGCCGCCGCGCGCCACAATGACCGCGTCGGGGCACTGCTGTTCTCGGACGCCGTCGAGCGCGTGATCCCGCCCCGGAAGGGTCGACGACATGCGCTGCGCGTCATCCGAGACCTGGTGGCCTTCGAGCCGGTCGGCCGCCGGACGGATCTCGCGGCCAGCCTGGTGTACGCCAGTCGCCTCCTGTATCACCGGAGCATCGTGGTGGTTCTGTCGGACTTCTTCGCCTCGGGGTGGGAGCGGCCGCTCCGCTCCTTGAGCGCGCGCCACGACGTGGTCGCGATCGCCGTGGACGACCCGCGCGAGCGCGAGCTCCCGGCGACCGGGGTGATCGAACTCCGCGATACCGAGTCGGGAGCCCACCTGGTGGTGGATGCAGGGGATCGTGCCTTTCGTCGCCGCGCCGCGGCCGCCGCTCGAACGCGACGCGAATCCCGCGACCGGATGTTGTCCGGGGCCGGGGTCGATGTCGTGTCCGTCAGCACGGCGTCCGACTACGCGGTCCCCTTGCGCCAAGCCTTTGCCCGCCGAGCCCGGCGACTCCATCGCGGATGATCGTCCTGCTCTTGGCCCTGGCCCAGCAACCCGCCGCCGCAACGGTGGGGGACACGATCTGGCTGCGGCGCGTCGACCCGGTCCCGGCGGGGCACCTGGTGCAGGCCCCCGACTGGGCGCCGACCGGTGACGTCGAGCTCCTCGGGCCGCCAGAGATACGCATCGTCGGCGGTACGGTCACGCTGCGGTTCCCGCTCGTCGCGTGGCGGCCGGGCGAGCACCGGGTCGAGGTCCCCGGCCCGATCTTTATCGCGTCCGACGGCTCACAGACACAGGCGGCGGCCCGCGGCGGGACGATACGGGTGAGGTCCGTGCTCCCGGAGGTTCCGCCCGACTCCGAGCTTGCCATCCAACCCGAGGCGGCCATCGTGAGCCGCACGGTGGCGTCGCCCCTCCCGCTATTGCTCTTCCTGGCCGCCGCCCTCGTGTTGCTCCTCCCACTTCATCTCTGGTGGCGACGCCGAGGCCCCCCCGCGACCGCCCCGCGCCGCGATGGCGCCGTGCCACTGAACGCCGCGCCGGTCGACAGCTGGAGCAGGGCGGGGGAGGGCCGCGCCGTCCTCTCTGCCGCGACAGGGATATTGAGACATGCGCTCGCCGAACGGTGCCCGGAGGCTCATCCGGGGCTGGACACGGCCGCCTGCCTCACCGTGGTGCGTGAGCGCTGCCCGGCGCTCCCGTCCGCCGAGTTCGCGGCCATTCTCGTGCGGCTCGATGACGCCCGCTTCGCCCCAGGGCCCGAGGGGAGCACGGAGCGCCTGTTTGCCGACGCGACTGCCTTGGCACGGCGACTCGACGGAGACGAGGCGACATGAGCTTTGCACGGCCGTGGCTCCTCCTCCTCCTCCTCGCCCTCCCCGCCTGGTGGTGGTGGGTCCGGCGGCGCACCGGCCGCGGGGTACCCTTCAGCGATGTGGCCACGCTCGCCGCTCTGGGGCGGCCGGCGTGGTGGACACGCCTCCCCATCGCGGCCCGAGTCCTGGCACTTGCGGCGATGATCCTCGGTGCAGCGGGGGCCCGCGTGGGGGGCGACACCGTGGAAACGAGGCAGGAAGGGATCGCCATCGTCATCGCCATCGACGTGTCCAGCAGCATGCTGGCCGAGGACTTTGCGCCATCGAATCGCCTCGAGGTCGCCAAGGACCAGGCGACCGCATTCATCCGCGGGCGCGAGGCTGACCGCATCGGCTTGGTGGCGTTTGCCGGGGAAGCGCTGACCCAGGTGCCGGTGACGCTCGACTACCCCGTGTTGGAGCGTGCGGTCCGTGAGCTCAAGGTCGGCACCCTTGAGGACGGCACCGCCATCGGGAGCGGACTCGCCACCGCGGTCAACCGGCTCCGCGGGGCTGAGGGCACGTCCAAGGTCGTGCTCCTCCTCACGGACGGCGAAAACAACCGCGGCCTCATCGACCCGCGCACCGCTGCGGCGACGGCGGCCACGTATGGGGTCAAGGTGTACACCATCGGCGTGGGGACGGAGGGAGAGGCGCCGATCCCAACGGGGCGCGGCCTGTCGGGATTCCGCTACGAGATCCTCCCCGTCCGGATCGATGAGGACCTCTTGACGGAGATCGCCACGTCCACCGGCGGCCGGTACTTCCGCGCCAAGGACAGCGAGGCCTTGAGCCGCATCTTCCGGCAGATCGACGGGCTGGAGAAGACCCCCGTCCGCGTCACCCGATACACCCGCTATAGCGAGGTCACCAAACCGCTCATCCTCCTGGGACTGGCCGCACTCGTGCTGGAATTGCTTGTCAGCGCCACGCGACTGGTGCGCGTCCCATGATCTTCGACGCGCCCGCCTTCCTCCTCGCCGCCCCGCCGATCGCCGTGGCGGCCGGAGTGGGCGCGTGGCTGGGCCGGCGGCGCCGGATCCGGCTGGCGGGCCGCTGGTCCGAGGAGCTCCGTGCCAAGGCCCGCGCCAACGGCCGCTGGGGGCCGCTGGGGATCGGTTGTGTGGTGCTCCTCCTCGGAATCGCCTTTGCCGGCCCTCGGGGCGGACGGACGGAGGTGACGACGGAGACCCAGGCGTTGAGCATGGTGATCGCCATGGACGTCAGCCGGTCAATGTTGGCCGAGGACGTCGCCCCATCCCGCCTCCGCCGGGCGGTGCGGGAGGCACGTCGGATGGTGCACGATTTGACCGGTGACCGCATCGGCCTGATCGCCTTTGCCGGGCGGAGTTACATCCTGGCGCCGCTCACCATCGATGGGGCCGCGATCACCCTTCAACTCGACGCCCTCTCCCCCGACCTAGCCAGCCAAGGGGGGACCAGCCTCGCCGCCGCATTGCGCCAGGGCGGTCAGTTGCTGGCGGCGTCGACGGAGGTGGCGGATCGCGTGCTGGTTGTGTTCACCGACGGCGAGACGCATGACTCGATCGACGCCGCGATCGCCGCCGCGTCTGCCCTCAAGCGTGATAACGTCCGCGTCGTGTTGGTGGCCCAAGGCACACCCAAAGGTGCCAGGATCCCGGTACGGGACTCCGCCGGCACGCTGCTCCAGTACCAGGAGACACGGGATGGCGAGATCATCCAGACTGCCCGTAACGACTCGGTGCTCGCCACCCTCGCCGACGCCGCCGCCGGCTCTATCATCCCGGCCGAGCTCCCAGACCAGGCCGGTGCGATTCACGACCTCACCGCCGCGTTCAAGCGGAATCCCACGACCGAGACCCGGACGGCGGACCTGACGCCCCTCGGATGGATCCCGCTCCTCGCGGCGGCCCTGCTCCTCCTGGCGCAGACCGTCGCCCGGAGGACAGCAGCGCTGATTGCCTTGGCCGCCCTCGTGGCACCGTCCGTGGCCCGAGCGCAAGGCGTTCCGGAGGGTGAGCGCGCCCTTCGGCGGGAGGATCCGGGGAAGGCTGCGACCCTCTTCGGGAAGGCCGCCGACGAAGGAGAAGCGCCGGACACCAACTGGTACAACGCCGGGACGGCCGCCCTCCTGGCGGGGGACCTGAAAAGCGGGAATGAGTCCCTCCGCCGGGCGGTGGAGGCGCTCGACCCGGATCTCCGGTACCGGGTTCTCTACAATCTGGGGGTCGCGGCGCTCCGGGAGGCCCGGGCCGACTCGGCCCACGCCGAGGCGCTTTACGGCGCCGCGATCGACCACCTAAAGAACGCCCTCCTGCTCCGGCCCGGATCATCCCGGGCCAAGTGGAACCTGGAGCTGGCGCTCCAGAACCGTCCACCCTCGAGTGGCGGCGGCGGCGGCGGCGGACAACCGCCGCCACCCCAACCGCAGCCCCAGCCGCAAGCGCCGCCCCAACCGCAGTCGGGCTCGCTGTCACAGAGCCAGGCGGAACAGATCCTCAACTCCGTCGAACGTGAGGAGCGGAGCACCCGGGCGCAGCAGATGGAGCGCCTGCGCCAGCGCTCGGCCGGAGGGGACAAGGATTGGTAACGGCCCTCCTCTCGCTGGCCGTGGCCCTCCAGGGAAACGGCGCCCCAGAACTCACGGTCCACCTCGACCGGGATCAGGTCATGGTGGGCGAGGAGATCGAGTACACCGTGACGGCCGTGAACCGGTCCTCGGATCCCCTCCGGGTGCGCGTGCTCTCGGTAGACGGATTCGACATCGTTTCACGTACCGAGGAGACCTCGGTCGCGTTTAACCCGGTGACCCGCACCAGCCGCCTGATGCTCCGGCTCCGCGCCGTCAAGGCGGGGAGCCACCGGCTCGGGCCGGTGGAGGCGGTGTCCACCGGTGCGCGCGCGGACGCGCCCGGATCCACCGTGGAGGTGAGCGAATCGCGGGGCGCCGTTGCGGCCGCGATCAATCCGCGGGTCGCGCAGCTGCTGCAACGGACCTCTCCACCGCGCCTCGCCGGCGACGTCGGACTGACGGTTCTCTTGTCCAAGGACACGGCCTTGGTGGGGGAACAGGTCGACATCGTGACGGCCGCCTGGTTTCCTCGCACCCTCCGGCTCCGGCTCCGCCGCCCGCCCACCCTCCAGCCACCAAGAGTCAACGGCCTGTGGAGCTACCCACAGCCGGCGCCGGTCGGGATCGCCGCGAGCCGCCGAGTCGGGGGGGCCTGGTACGACCTCTTCGTGAGCCACGAGGTCGTCTTCCCCCTCACCTCGGGGGACTTTGTTCTGGAGCCCGCCACGCTCCGGTACAGCGTCCCCCTGGCACTCCAGTTCTTTAGCCAGGAAGAGCGGATGTCGCTGGAGAGCAGCAAGCCGACGCTGACGGTAGCGGCGCTTCCTACCGCGGGGCGGCCCGCGGGCTTTCACGGCGCCGTGGGGCGGGGCCTCTCTCTGGCGTGGTCGGCCACGGGGGAGCACGCCAGCGTAGGCGAGCCGACCACGATGGCCATCACCATCCGCGGGAACGGCAACGTGGCGCTGTGGCCCGAACCCGCAGTGACCTGGCCGGATGGCGCTCGCGCATACCAAGATCAGATCAGCGAGACGAGCCAGCCGGAGCGCGGCACTATCGGCGGGTCCAAGACGTTCACCTGGGTGGTGATGCCGGCGCAGGTCGGCTCGGTGGCGATTCCGGCC
>Ga0055480_10001213_pt1 | contig 10213 bp, 11 predicted proteins | sample Muzzi_PWB_D2_FD_57935 | JGI IMG/M metagenome (GOLD analysis project Ga0055480, IMG submission 57935) | Wetland microbial communities from San Francisco Bay, California, USA, that impact long-term carbon sequestration - Muzzi_PWB_D2 | ecosystem: Environmental > Aquatic > Marine > Wetlands ... | reverse complement strand
TTGCGTTTCCGGAGGCGTACTGGTGTACCCTGATTACGTGGGAAGAATTGGAGAACGTGATGGCGCAACGTCCTGAAGAATAAACAATAAAACATACAAAAGAAAAAGCAAAAATAGTTTATTTCCAAAATGGTACTTTCTCCATTTGATCTATTTGGAAGTAGGTGATACTTACCACGACTATTGGCCACCAAAATGATGGTGAACAGAAATCCAAACATTTTCATTTTTTTGGAATCTGGTTGATTTTGGTCCGATTGTTAGATATTTTTTTATGAACGGTGTTCATGCCCCACAAGCGGCAGTTTTATCAATACAAAATAAATATGTGACATAGCCACTTCAAGGAGGAACACAACCATTTCAAAGGATAACACAACCACTTCGGCCCAAATCACAAGAAGAGATATGATGATGCCGATGCCATACATCCACATAAAATAGTTAATTGCGAACACCAACAGGACCACACTTGTCCATAAGAGTCCACATTCCAGATGTAAAAAACCGATAAATACGTACGTGACCCACTCGTCCACAACTTGTACGTCCGTCCCGTTTTGGATCGCTATGGGCATAAAACAAACAGATAGCTTCTTTTGTGGGCGTGTTCCGTTGTGGTTCGTATGATCATCCTCGCACAACATAACAGGAACGTGAAACGCAGATTTAACAATGGACGTCATATACCCCGTAGATTCTTGGCGTTTAAAATGTTCTAATATACCAGATAGACGGAGTCTGTCAGCAGATCGGACGGTAGCATTTGGTGATATTCCGGCGTCAAACATAAACATAAACCAAGAGGATACGGATAAGGACGTTGTGAAAAAGACCAAAAAGACGGTGGTGCAAAAGAAGACAATAGTCGGAGTCTTCCGAACGATTGTTTTAATTTCATCCATGGTGGTTCTTTTGGCGTTCAGTGTTGTAGGACGTGATGAAAAATAAATAAAAAATGAAAAAGATTCTCTTTTCACTGAATTGGGTATGACCAAAAAATAAAAAGACAATGCACCACCCAACGATTTTCATCACCGCCCCCCATATTTGTGTCGTAGATGAACATAGAGATCCGTCATGCGATGCCCATACACGCGAATACGCCCGTATGATTGCTAACAGCGTCGGAGGGACACTGTTTGAATCAGGTGTGTTGCGTGGGGTCATAGACAATAACCGTCCCATGTCGCGGGGCGTGACGCACATGAGACGTGCATTAAGTCAAGCACTCCGACAACGTCACGGCGCCTTCCTGCTTTTTGACATTCACAGTTTCACCCACGGGTCCGACTTCCACCTCCGCGGCAACCCGGACGTGGTTTTGCTGTACATACGGAGATTCGAGACGTTGACACGGGCGTTGTACGCTCAGTTGGTACGTCTACGTGTCAGAGTAGATATGGTGGAAGGAAGCACGGTGAACGATATTATGATGGAAGCGGCGCGTTATGGAGGACAAGCGACTCTGGTGGAAATCAAACAAAGTGTGCGAATAGGCAGTGACACATTTGAACAAATCACGCGCGCCATTCAAGCAACAATTGCGAGGACTTTTTGAAATAAAAAAATATTTATCCTTCATGAACATCAACGCCAAAAAAGCGCGTCATCGTTATGACGAATACCTGTTCAACGACCCCAAAAATATAAGGGATTGTATGCCTTTGATAAACCAAATAGACGCTGATATTTTGAGTGCTTCGACAAGACAAACCACTCTTTTCATACGAGACCAATACGACAGCCTTAATTACGCGAACTGTAGAAGACATATGATTCATATGCTTCGCTCCAATGGATTCCGTACGTATTACAGATTGTATTGGAATTCGGAAAACGACGAAAGCTGGAGGGTACGTGTGATTTCATGGAGGTCTGTATGGAAACATCCAAGGACCATGTGGTACGACTGGAAAGACCAATTAGGGAAACAAGCTGAAACAATCAGGGTTTTATCATAAAACAATTTTTTTGACCGTCCAAAACTCGTAGATAAACAGGGATGGTTTCCAATGTTTTCTACAATAGTACGTCACAAACTGTGTTTCGTGTCCGGGGCGGTAGGTTTTAATCCAAGGGTTGCGTCTACAGGAGTGGAAACGGTAGAGTCGTCCGTCAATGAGTCGTGTTCCACAAGTTGGCATGGTGTTCAAAAAAAATAAAAAAATAAATAAAATTGCGAGGACTTTTTGAAATAAAAAAATATTGGATAGTTCCTTTTCAGTAATTTCGTATTTTTCATTAAATGAATAGTAATTGTAACAACTTTAGCTTATCACAAAGTTTAGTATAAGCATTTTGACATTTTTCGACCAATTCGGAATAATTCTCCGGGTATTTTTCTCCCCTTCTTTTTCTCAGTAATCTTTTCAATTCCTTGGAATCTAAAGTTACCCACTCCCCTTCAACGGTACTTCCTTTCTGTATTTTGGGCTTCAGCACCTCTTTGCTTTGGAATGAAAGATAACGCATATAACCAGTGGTTTTGGGAGGAGTTTGCATCATCCATGTTGTCAGTTCGCCTTCATAATTTATGGTTTTGATTTCAATGTTGCCATGGATGGCAAAAGCCGCACATGCCGTTTGTAATTCCGAAAGGCCGTTGTATAAATTGAGCAAAGCAGAACTATTATGCCACGAGCTTTGTGTTGTCTTCTTTTTATAATTTTTCATTTGAATCTCGATACATCTCAGCATATGCTGTGATTGGGAAGCAACCACAACCGAAAGACCTCTCATCTTTTTATAGAGATCATCATCTAAAGCCGTAATATATTTTCTTTTAAAAAAATTAAGAGCCGCGCTGGAATAAAGTTTGGGATCGCTTTCGAATATGATAGAATTAAATAACTCCATTTTTTCAATGTGTGTTTACTTGTTCTTGTCGTGATAACTCGAACTGTGTTTTTTCAAGAAAATGACGTATCACATATGACCATATGCTAAATTATTTTTTTTGGAATGAAAGACACTTTTTTATTATTTTCATACAAAAAAGGCGTTGAACGTCCAATGGTTGTCCTTTCGACAAATAGGACACGGAAATACAGAACGCGCGCCTCCTGTCAAGACTTCCTCCTTTTTGATGCCTTCTTTACACGCGTCACATAGGACGAAATGGTGACATTCGCCCAACACAATACAACGCTCTTTGTCCATACATACGACACACTGTGTCGGGTCATAGGGATCGTCGTCATTATCATCGTCCCCCGCGTTGTCCGTCGGAACACCTTCAAAAGTAGACTGCCACGTGCTGACAAGCCGTTTGGCGCGTTTGTATTGGTCCTGTGTGGGAAGATCTGAAGAAGGAAAGTGAATATCGGCCATAGGGCGTTGCCGCTTGGGCGAAGAGGGGAAAACCGGTACGCGCAAACTGTGCAGGAAATCCATAAACCACAACGCCGAACATTGCGCGACCAATTGAGTGTCTTCGTGCAAAGGACGAAGGACTTTGCGGTAAAGTTTATGGTACATGTTGTTCAATTCGTACACGGAGAACCGGCCGTACACGCCATGTAAAAAAGATTGCTTACGTTTGTCCTTGCGCGTTGCCGCCCAACGCTCAAAGTCTGTCCAGTTGTTGGGCGACACGAGGCGCCGTTTGCTCGTGTTTTCGTAGTCGATCATATCTTCGTCAATGGGTACGGTGTACAGCTGAAAGGGGTCATTCATCGTCGCTGAATTGAACTATTTAATTCACTCTCATTTTTTTTGTAACTCCGGATAAAACTCCACTCCGAAATTCCGTGTTTTTCAATGTCGCATATTGTCACGTATTTTTTTGAAACTCCGGAGAAAATTCCGATATGAAACTCCGTGTTTTGTCCGTGTTTTGTCGGTGTTTTGTCCGTCCGAAACTCCGTGAAACTTTCATCCAAAATGGGCGGAGGTGACGTCAGTCCTCCGACTCCACTTTTCGGAGACTTCATTCGACAAACAACAACAACACGAACAAGCCACTGATGACGACCCAATTTGACCCAAATGAACCTGCCAACCTCCTTCAGAGTATTTTGGATGAGGGACATTCTTCTGATGAGGAAGACGACTTTTTGGAGTATACGTACGACCAACAGCCTTCCTTGTCGGAAGACCAACCCACCCTTCGGGCTTATTTCAACAAGGGGAAGAACAAACGTAAGCGTGTGGGCGATGAACCCCAACAGACAATGGAAGAAGCAATGGAAGCAGAAATATTTAAACAGCCTGAAGAAGAGGCGGAAGAAGTAGAAGAGGCGGAAGAAGTAGAAGAGGCGGAAGAAGTAGAAGTGAATGTGGAAAAAGTGGAGGAAGAAATGGAAGAAGAAGAAGAAGAAAAAGGGACGGAGGAGGAAGAAGAAGAGACAGATGATGATGAAGAAGAGACAGAGGAGCCACTTACTGACATTGGCCAATTCGCCATCGGATTTTCCTCGATGGACGAGATGAGAAGTCAACCCTTCCGCCCCATGATCAATAAGGTGAACAACACCCGAAAAACATGGAACGCCAACCAAGAGAGCTTTTGCAAACAAAAGATGGCCCATGTGAAACACAAGACGAAAGGCAAGCGAACATTGGTTTATTACAAAATGGACCCTGTTCGCAAGTGCATTGTCCATGGTACCCGATTGTTCACACTGGAAGAATGGAATGCTGCCGAAACTTCTGAAGACTACGCCCAATTTGCTAAAGTGGTGTACAGACAGGTACGCTTCCATTGTAACTCTGGGAAGCTGGACAAGCGTACGTTCACGTATTATGTCCCTCCCAAAGATGTACCCATCAACCGGCTTTCGACATGGCAACAAGAACTCACAGTAGCTTGGGGATGGTTGACAGGAGAATGGAGGGCGAAACCTTCACATGTAGTTCAGGAGTTGCTTCCGGGCGAGCCTTTTTATGAACAATACAAAGAGGAAGAATCTTTTCCTCCAATGGTGGACTGTGAATATCTTGGTTACCCTAAATTGAAAGAATATTCTACAGGCCTGAAAATTGCACGTATGTTGGAAAGGGATGTGAAGAATTATGAACCTGATCCGGCAGAATATATTAAGAATGGGCGTGTGTACAAAAGGTTTTTGCTCAGCAAGGAGCCAGAAGTGGTGGAATTCTACCGACAGCACGTCCACCCTGATGCTGATGCGCTGATGCCCTGTTGCTGGAAACCCAAAAGGCCCAAACAGTACACTTTTACTTGTACGTCCTGTGGAGCTGAACAACACTTGGGGTGCAACCGAACCACCAAAAAGGCAATTCAGAGGAAACGTAGGAGGGGACAGGATGTTCATTGTGTGGTATGTAATGAGGTGATGAACACGGAGGGTGGATTGAACAACCCCATCATTATTCTTGATGAATAAACAATAAAAAAGGTGTCAGGGAGAGGCACTTTTTTTGTAAAATTTATTTTTTTTGAAATTTCCCTCTGTTCGCCCTTCTTTTTTTAAACACAAGAACAATGAACATAGTGCAAGAACAAGTACACCACAATTTCCAACACAACAGAAACAATCTCTTGAGTGATGATGAACTGGAAGCACGCTATGCAAGTAACGACTTTGGCCGTAGATATATTTATGGCACAGATCTTAACCCAAACATAATCACCAACTCCATACATACACAACTGGAATACATTGGAAGTCGTACGTTCCACTTTCATCTGAGGGAGTTGGAGGGGCGTAGGAACAGATGTCTGGTCCATATGGTTATTTTTTAGAATGTTTTTTTTAATGTATTGATGGTTCGCCCAAGTAATAATCGTCATCTACGGAATATCGTTCGACCCACGTCCCAAACGTTTCGTCCGGGTTGTTCCAATAAAAATCTTTACAGTTGTTATTCTCACACCGCTTACTTACAAGATCCCACCCCTCGCATTCGTCCCTACAAAACGGACACTCCATCATTGGTCCGTTCATCGCGCAAAGGTACATACTATGGCATCGGTGCACGTAATACACAAAGTCGGCGTCACTTGTAATGGTTTCTTTGCAATGGTCCACCGTACGAATACCAGTAAAATCCGGTGACGACGGGTTCTATTACTTCCAGTCTTTTACGACACTTCTCAATGTATTCTTTGGACTTCCAATAATTTTTGTCATTTTTCGGCATTGTGTATGTGGAACAAAAAAACTAAAAAAACGAACGAGTTCAATAAAAACGCAACAAAAACTTCCCATTCACAACAGAACCAATGATGGAAGAAACATCCCCCAACGCCCAAATCGTCCGAGACCTGCTCCAAAATGAAGAAGAAGAACGACTCCGCAGGGAACGCGACCTAAAAACGGACGTAAACGGTGAATTTACCGAAGGTTTCTTTGATATTTCGTACATCCATTTGGACCAAGATGGGACGTCCATACTGGTCCGTCGGGTCTCTCTGAAATATTCCCTTGTCGAACTGAGCAACCGGACCATCCCATCATTGGTTGGCGAAGCAATGCCCGGATTTTTTGATATTCTCACGCAAATAAAGATGGACGCATGTCGGTCTTTCTCCAAAGAACTCATCGAAGACGAAGAATACTTGGACCATTTTATGCAACCCGGAAATTTGGTGGAGCGGTACACCACCAGCACAGGAAAAGAAAAACTGCCGATGATTGCGCCCCTTTATCAACGGGAGTTATTTGGAATGACGTCCTCCGAAATGTTCATGACCAGTCCGGTGCAATACGTCCCAGAACTGGCAAGCTATGATTTTTTCTGTGGAATACAAGTGTTGGATGTCCCGGCACCACCCGTCTTTGGCTTGCGTGTGGACGTAGGGTTAACTCCGACCGCACCGACTGCTTTTACCTTTTATAACGCTTTGATCGCAAAATTCAAGGCCAGTGTTCAAAAGTTATTGGAGCCGTACAACTCCATCCGGTCAAGAAAAGACCCGCCGTTCCTTTCCATGATGGACGAAGGCGTCGTGTTCAACCTTAGTAATAGGTCGGCCGAATACTCAGTGATAAGTCCACACGACTTGATGGTCGCGTTGGTGAAAGATTCTACGCTGGACGTGGAAGTAATCTCCGCAAAGGCCGCCATGAACGAATACAAAGAAGTCTTGAAAGACAGCAACCGTATCGCATATGCGACGGGACGGACGTTGGCAAAGATGAAGGGGGAAACAAATACAATCTTGATCCGTGACAGTCCTCTCATTGAGACTTTCCGTGTCGAAACAATGGAATGGCGTGGACGCGAACAAACAAAAACAACATTCTTTCTGTACGCCGAAGATTGGTCCAATTACAAACAGTTACGAAACCGTTTGTACCGGGGATCGATGACACGTGCAGACGACAACGTCTCAGAGGCGTTTCTTGAAAATGCAGAGGAACAACGCTTACGTCCTTCCGTGTATGCTACTGTCACCCTACAAAAGGAAACCGCCAAATTTTTCGATGCTGTCGGACCCGCCCTCCTCTCCAAAGCGATCGAAATCGGTCCGGAACCCATGTACGTCTTTCGGGGGTACGTCCCCTATACGGTACTTGCCAAGCAATATATGGAGAACAACCGTCACACCTATTCCTTGGAACACGGTTCTGCTACGTTGTCACGAGAATCGTTTTACGAAGAGGGCGGATTGGTGGAACGTGCGACCGTCAAAGAAGACCACTTGGTCACCCTTTGGTTTCCTGTGTACATCAATCTGAAAGAAGTGGGTCCGCCGGATTACTTTGTGTGCTCCGAAGAGGAAGAACAGGTTTCTTCCCGTTCGGACGATTTCTACGCCAAGGGACCATTGGGATTCCTCACAAATGCGTACAAATTCCCTGAACAGGATTTGTATTACTCCAACTTTATCGAAAATGACCAACCAAGTTATGGGAGGGGTCCGGGGGGTTTTTTCATAAAAACCCCTTATTATCGGACGTATGTTACACTGACAAACCCGTCCACATACGGACGCAGAGAATACAAGACACTACCCAAAGTGATTGTCAATGCGAGCGTCCATGATGACAAAGAGAACGCCACCTTCAAGGACGATATGTTGTCCACGTACGGACTGGTGGTGTCGTTTCACATGGCCAGTGATAAGTTGGTTCCTGTGACGCGTAATGATCGGTATATCAACACGGGGTTCCGTAACGGTCCTGTGGCCGACTTTAGCCAACCTTTGATCGATTCTGGGGAATATTTCGAGACGAAGGGATGGGAAATATCGACATGGCGCATTATTGAAGGACGACGGCCTACGGTTCATGGATATCCGGTTACTTTGCAGGAATTTCATGCGGCGCATACGGCATACCGTAACATCAAGCGTGTGGTTTCTACGCCCAATTTCATTGCGGGAGAAAAGACACCCGAAATCACCGAATATTTCCGGTTGGCGGTGTCCCGAAATCGGGCGGACAATCTGCGGTATATCGAAAACGAAAGTGACGTTCCCAAGGAAATATTGGCGCGGGGAGCCAAGCGACGTAAGGAACGCCAAGCGATGGCAACTGCAAGAGGCGGAGAAAAAAGGACACGGGGTGAAGAAAGAGAAGTCATTTATGTGGAAAAGAAAATGTCCACCTTGAATTTTTTGTAGTCATTTTTTTTAAAAAAATACATCCATAAAAAAAAACAAAAAATTTTATTGTAGCATAATTTTGTAGCATTTGGCTAAACCTCCTTAAGTTAACAATTGATGTTAACCTAACCCCCCTCCTTTACAAATGAATTGGGAAAACATCTTTTCCCTTTTTCACTGAAAATAAAATTAATTTACTATTAATTTATATTGATATATTTTAGGGGTCGCTATGGAATAATTTTATTTCGTCATTGTTAATGTTGGGCGGTGGTTTTCCCTCCTTCTTGGGCGCGTGTCCATTGTCATGCATAAAGTCCAATTATGACCATCTCTTCCGTCCTACACGCTAACGTCCCATTTGCCCACCGGGGGACGGATGTTTGTTATTTTTTCTTCCATTTTTTATTCATTCTGCTTTTGTGGTGTACAATTGCATGGGTTGTTCCTCCACGTCCACTTTGTGAAGAAAAAAGTCTTGGACTAACCGGTCCGCCATCGGTCCCATGGGCGCCTCTACACTGATGGTGGGCGGACATTGTACAAAAAAAACTTCCCGAATGAACGCCCATTTACTTGCCAATACCAAAACACCAAGACCCACAACTACCACGCCAAACCAAAATATTTCGTCGTCCGCCATGGTGTCCGTTCTTGCCCGTTTCTGTGGAGAAAAAAAAATAAAAAAAAGAAACAATTGTCTCAGCAACGCGTAACCCCCAGTCGCACAACTCTTGAACCATGGAAGGCCACCTCCCACCCGCTTTTGTAACCTTCAACACCCTCACCTCCGCGTACGAACTCCGTTCCATGGAAGAGGCGTACGATGCCATGAAAAGTAGAGGGGACGTCACGTCCGAACTGTTGAATCTTCAAGCGACCGTAGCATGGATCTACGTGGTACGCAGTACACGCACCCCCGGAAGGGACGTGGACGTCTCAGACGATACCCTTGGGTTGGTGCGGACCATGTTGTACCAAAACGATATTTTTCCAAAGTACACCCCCATCCGGTGCACCGTTCGCGAGGGCGTAGCTACGATGCGTACAGTAGACCCATTAGATCGGTCCTATTTCACAGGCCAATACAATTTGTTTTCCACCCTTACGTCCTTTTGTGCGAGACTGTTTGCGGACGTGTTGCTCCCTGAATGGACCCTATCTGACATGGTGGAACTGGTGCATATGGGCGTGGATTCCAATGGTGCCCGACGCATCCTCAAAGAGTTTGAATACGCCCCCGGTTTGTTTGTGCTCCGAATTAGTATACGTGAACGCATATCGTTTGCCCTGACGTACACAGGAGAAGATGGCGTACTGACCAGTGCGTACTTGCCTTCCAGTGGGACATATCGTGGCGAGGCGGACGTTGCGATTGTGTCGTATGCGTCCGTGTTTGCCCGTCCTATGGTGATTACGACACGCGAGCGTGCGAAACCGATGGACGGTTATCATTGGTACGTGAGGGCACAGGCGTTGGCAGAAGAGGGCACCATTGGATCGTCCATACCACCTGTAAAATCCGCCCTAAAATTTTTGTAACGACCCCTAAAATAAATCAATATAAATTAATAGTAAATTAAATATTTTTAAGTGAAAAAGGGAAAAGATGTTTTCCCGATTCATTTGTAAGGAAGGGGGGTTAGGTTAACATCAATTGTTAACTTTAAGGAGGCTTAGCCAATTAATATTTCT
>Ga0055480_10001211_pt1 | contig 10221 bp, 8 predicted proteins | sample Muzzi_PWB_D2_FD_57935 | JGI IMG/M metagenome (GOLD analysis project Ga0055480, IMG submission 57935) | Wetland microbial communities from San Francisco Bay, California, USA, that impact long-term carbon sequestration - Muzzi_PWB_D2 | ecosystem: Environmental > Aquatic > Marine > Wetlands ... | reverse complement strand
TTGCCGCCGGAATATCGATTGAAGGAAACCCGCAGTACCAGCTACGCTGATCGCACCGAGAAAAATGTCCTGGCGGCTGATGGGACACTGATCATATCCCGGGGACCATTGACCGGAGGTTCCGAATATACCCGCGAAATGGCTGTCAAGCACAACCGCATCTGGCTTCACATTGACCTGAATCATATTCCCGCCTTTCAGGCGGCCATTACCATCAACGACTGGATCTTAAAAAAGGGCATCGAGATTTTAAATGTAGCCGGTCCCCGTGCCAGCAAAGATCCGAAAATATACAAAGATACTTTGAATATTATAGAAAGCACCTATTATCTGGCTTTGGTTCAGGGCAATACGTCCGGTGCCCGACCCGATCATGATCCGGTATCTGTGGCCGCAAATCCCCCGCTAAAAAAACCTCAAAACCTAAATGAGGCGGTTGAACGTCTAATTTCCCAAATGCCTCTCAAGGACAAAACGACGGTTGCCAATATGTCGCAAGATGAACTGCCCAATCTTAATTTAACATTAGGTGGCTATATCATGGACAACTTCGGCCTGCTGTCCGGCAACCATAATTTAATTAATTCCTGTCGACTGGAAGCCGACGGCTCATTCCAGCGTGAAGAAGATGCGGTGGCTATCATCATAAAGGACCTGTGGCAAAAGCTGCGGCAAACGCACCGGTTGCGGGTGGTCAAATGAGATCCAGGTCATTTGGGTTCAGAGGTCCACGGTTCAAGGTTAAGGACTTCGATGTTCATAACAAGTTTAATTTATTGCTTCACAAAAACGGCGACAAAATGCATGCGATTATAAAACTTAAATGGCATAGATACATTCAACCCTGAACCTCTGAACCCTGAACTTTGAAACTGTAAACATATACGTTCTGTGAACGGGAGAATATTCTTCTCCCCCATTATAAGAAGAGGAACCCTTCCCATGCAAGACATCTACCTGCGTCTGGCCAGACATCTCGAAGATCTGACCATGGGCTACCCTTTTAACGACGCGCTGACCGACCTTCTGCGAGAAATGTATACGCCGGTGGAGGCTGAAGTCGCTTTGGCGATTCCCAACAACCTGCAACCCCTGGAAGTTGTCGATCAACAAAGCATTGTCGAGCGCTGTGACCTGCCGGCAGCCACGGTCATCGAAGCGCTGCAAGCCCTTTCCCGCCGCAACACGCTATATACCCGAACCACCGAGACCGGGCAGACGGGATATGCATTGCTGCAGGTTGGTTACGGAATCCCCCAGACTTTTTTCTGGTCCGGTCAGAAAGATGATCGTGCGCGACGCATGGCCAAACTGGTTCTTAACTATTTTAATGTATCCACAACCCGGAAAGTTTACGGACCAGTGCCGACCAAAACCTATAAATACGCACCGGCCAATGTCAGTATCGACCTTGCCATGCAAGGGGTGCTGCCCAATGAGCAAATGGGGCCGATTGTTGAAGGGGCCGCCAAAATTGCCGTTGCGCACTGCCCGTGCCGCATGTCCGCTAACATTCTCGGGCGCACCGACTGCCGGCACAGTCTTGAGGTGTGCATCAAATACGACGAATTGGCAGACTTTGTAATATCCAAAGGATTGGCACGCGAGATCTCAAAAGATGAAGCCCATCATATCCTGGCCGCCAGCGAGAAAGAAGGCCTGGTTCACATGGTAGACAATGCCCAGGGGAAGATCAAGCACACCTGCAACTGCTGCGGCCACTACTGCTGGAATGTTGGAATTATACGACGCCGCAAAATCCCGCGCGATATGCTGATGGCGGTCTATTTTATCCGTGATACCGATCTGGCTGAATGCATCGGCTGTGGTGCCTGTGCCGATATCTGCCCGGTGGACGCGGTTAGAATGATTGAAAATAAGCCCGAAGTCGACCAGGATTGGTGCATTGGCTGCGGCGTGTGTGCCGTTTCCTGTCCGGCCGAAGTCATTTCCATCAGACGCCGTCTGGAAAACCAGGCACCCGAATCCTTTACGGATTTACACCGCCGGATAAAGCAGGAAAGAGGGCTGTAAGGTGCAGACGGTCAACGGTTTGGTTTATAAGTTCAAGGTTTTGATCCTGGGATAAATCCGATCAATTCAATTGAGGCGGTTGCTGGATTCAGGCAAAATTTTAAGCGAATTAATTAAAAATTGTGTAAAAAAGGTTATAGAAACCGGTAAATTTTTTCACAAAGTTCCAACCCACCGCAGTTCAAATCGACCCGCCCTGGCGCTAAATGCCTTATATTCTTGCAGTCATTAATTACGCGCTTTTTTGGCATAAAGCTTGCTAACTTTCATTCACTGAAAAGCTTAGGATGAATTGCTAAAGCCCAACCATTCATTTGGTCCCAATAACTTTTATGCATAGCAATGGAAGACTTTTTCCGGTTGATTGAAGTAACATTTCAATTTGAGCCGATTATATATATCCCTGGATCCGGGGAGTAAACCGGTAGTTAAAGGAGAGACATTGCTTTGAATAAAACACAGGAGGATTTAAATATTCACGATAACGGCGGCTCAAGATCCGGCAATGAGCGACGACAAAATCTAGAGCCGTTCCCGGGTGAGGACCAAAGATCCGGCAGCGACAGAAGAAATGGGTTGGATCGTCGAAATGGACGGACTCGCCGCAAGACACCTGATCGCCGTAACACCCAGCACTGGGATGGAAGTTTGGTCGAACGCCGGGATGCCTTCCGGAACCAAAAAAATCATTCTTCTTGAAGGGATCGCCGACTGAACAATTTAAATCTCGACTTTGATTAAACTTTAGAAATAACCCTAAGGAAGGGCTCCGCTAGAATATGCCATTTACTGAACACCGCGCCAGCGGGACCCGACAAGCATTTTGCGGCACAAAGCCGTTTAATCCAGCCCCTCCAGGCGCCATCCGGATGGTAGCTCAACCGAGCAAAGGGCAGGGCCGTCCGACACAAAGCCATCCGGATGGCGTTTCTCTGAATCAGGAAACCTTTAGTACCTTAGATTCCCGCGACGGGAACCGCCATTATCATTTACCCCCCCCTTGACTATTGCTGCCGGCAGGCTTATCAGTTTTAGGATGCAATCAGAACGCATCATACCCCTATTCCCCCTGGGACTGGTTTTGCTGCCGAAAAGTTCACTGCCGCTGCACATCTTTGAGGAACGCTATAAGTTAATGATTGGAGAATGTCTGGCAGGAGAAAGCGAATTTGGCATCGTTTATTTTAATGCGACTGATATTCAAACGTCGGGTTGTACGGCCAGAATATTGAAAGTCATCAAGCGTTATGACGACGGCCGCCTGGATATATTAACACTCGGTCATAGACGGTTTCTAATCAAAGAAATGTATGATAAAAAGGCCTATCTGGAAGCTAGGATCACCTACTTCGATGATGAAGAACAGGCAGACACCAGGGGCTGTCAAAATCTGGCAGACAAAGGAATGGGGCTTTTAAAGCAATTCACCTCAATCCTGGAACCGCAGGAAGGATACGATTATAACGCGGAAATGGATTTTAAATCCATCTCGTTTATGATTGCGGGCTGCGAAGGATTCAGCCATGAAGAGAAACAACGATTCCTTGAAATGACTTCAACAAGCGAGCGTCTCAAAAAAAGCGTTGAATCGCTGGAGAAGATTATTGAGAGGATGAAAATCACTTCAGAAATTCACAAAATAATTGGCGGAAACGGCGATATTAAGCGGCTCACCGGTTTGCGTTAAAACCTGAATTTTGCTTCAGCTTCAAGTGGTTTCGGAAGGTTCGGTCGGGCCCATGCCCCCCTGGATGAGCTCAAATTGCCTGGGCAAATCACTGTGCTTGGCCCAGCGGTTGAACCGAATGCCGGCCCCGTAATTATACAAGACCACGGCTCCTATAATTTCTTCACTCCACTTGACTTCGGCCGCGTTTATTTCCGGCAATGAATTCTGCGGCAAATCTGAGAGCCACAGGTTCACCCTGGCTCCGGGAACGAGGGCAAGGTCTGATTCGAAATACATGCCTTGCAGGCTGTAATTATACATCCTGGCCTCATGGTAAAGGCCCGAACCACACTCCTCAATCACAACTGGGGCTTCATGATGAAAACGCGCGCAATCCCTTTTCTCAAGATTGGTGCGCATTTGAATATTTCTCCTTAAAAATTCGCCGGCGTTCTATTTTTTTTCTCATCTTGAGGTTGTGAAGAATCCGACGATCGCTGCCGCTGCGACGATACCTCAAATTTCTTCTCTCCGGAAAATGTTCTGATGAGGAAAATTGGCGACGGTCCGGCAATCGGCGGCGGCCGCCTCTATCCTTTATATCCATGTTATCTTCAGACTTTGACATTATTGCGACCCGGCGCCTTTATACCGGCAATAAACTACCCGCGGCATGCTACGGGTATCAATCGGAATAAATATAATCGCCCCAAGGGGCGGGGCGATCCCTGTCCGCCGCAGGCGTATTAACCCTGCCACGACAAATATAGATGTGCACAAATGGGTAGATTACATATATTTACAGGTATTTACTTTTTTGTCAAGCGTGAATGGCTGCCCCTTTGGAAAGGCGGCATGCCAGAGCACAGACAGAGAGGCGGCATGCTGAGGCCGGCAGGTCAAAGTCGACTATGGTTTAACCGGCCGGGTCGGACTCAGTTTTTCGCATGGCATGTTTGATTCGTTCTTTGATTTCAACTGACAGCGACGGTGATTGGTGCATGTCTCCTGCGGGAAGTTCTTCCAGTCGCAGCGCCTTTCTTAATATCAGCAGTTGATTTTTGAATCGTCGGCAATATTTGCACATCCACAGGTGTGCGGTGATCATCATCCGCTCATGCAGCGGAAGGGTTCGGTCCAGAGAATTGGAAACCTTCTTTGAGACATCCTTACAATCGAACATCCAGTGTGACATAATCAGATCTCTAGCTTTCAGCAGCAAGCCATTTTTTTTCAATGCACTGTCGCAACCAGACACGTGCCCGATAAAGCATAACCCAGCTATTCGTCGCAGAAATGTTAAATGCCTTACAAATTTCTTCTGTGCTTAATCCGTCGATCTCGCGCATCATAAAAACCTCGGCCTGGCGTCCCGGTAAATCCGACAGGCAATGGTATAAGACATCCATAAACTCCTTCTGTTCATAAATTTTCATGGGATCGACAATCCATTTAGAGGGACGATTGAGCCACTGTCCATCCGCTTTGAAATTGCCTTCAAGGGGGTCTTGCGCCGCGGCATCCGACAGCGATTCGACTTTATCGTAAGCCGGTTCCCGAACGCGTTTGCGGATATGATCGACAATCTTGTGTTTTAAAATAGCCGTCAGCCAGGTCCTGGCTGAGGACCGACCCTGAAAATTCGCGCGGGATTTCAGCGCCGCCAGGAATGTCTCCTGGACCAAATCTTCAGCAGCGAAGGAGTCGTTAACCCTGGACAGGGCAAAGCAGTAGAGAAAATCGCCGTAAAGATCAACCCAGCGAACGGGATCATCGATACGAGGGGATTTGGCGGTCCGGTTTGCATTCATCGTCAGGTTACGCCCGCAAGCTGCATGAAGATTCCGGTATAGCGTTTCATGGGTCCGGCCATACCATCTGCAATTACCTGAAGTCACGGGCGGCTTGGATAAAGTCGCCCGTAACGTTTACCATTCCGGCACTGTTTTACACCAGTTTCTTGACAGCCGCAAGTGCGGCATTGTAATCCGGCTCACCCGTTCCTTCATTAACCAGCTGGATATATTGAACGTCACCTGCGGGGTCGATAACAAAAACCGAGCGGGCCAGCAGACGCAGTTCCTTGATCAAAACACCGAATGCTTCACCAAATGCAACGTCGCGATAGTCGGAAAGGGTAACCACATTTTCGACCCCGGCGGCACCGCACCAGCGGGCTTGAGCAAAAGGCAGGTCAGCGCTTATCGTCAGGATGACGACGTTTTCGCCGAAATTGCCGGCTTCCTCATTAAACTTGCGGGTTTGGATGTCGCAAGTTCCTGTATCCAGGGATGTCACAACAGAAACGACACAGACCTTGCCTTTAAATGAGGAGAGTTTGACCGCACTCAGGTCATTTGCCAACACCGTGACATCCGGTGCGGAGTCTCCGACTTTAAGTTCCGGGCCAAGCAATGTGAACGGTTTCCCGCCAAAAGTAAAAACGCCACTACGTTCTTGCATTTTAAGTCTCCTTTTTAATTGTACGGTTTTAACCAAAGTAATAACAATTCAGCTCAAATCAAGACCAAAGACCTTTTAAACCGCCTGCGGCGGACAGGGATTGCCCCCCCCTTTGGGGCGCTTAAATTCATTCCGATTGATACGGTGTTGATTGCAGCGGGGCAGTTCACTGGCGGCGTATCCCACTATATCAGGATGCCGGGTAGAAATTGTTCTGTTTGTCTTGACTAAAGCCTAACCAATCATAAGTTTAAATAAAAACAATTCAGGTGCCTGTTTAAACCGCAAACTATTTCATGTAAGTTTCGGATTGCCGGGACGACATATGAATACATCCAATACAGTTGAGCTTCACCTTATACTGAAAAGACGGAATGACGCACCTGGAGGAGATTCCACAATGAACATCAGTCAAAAGATTTTTACAGCTTTTTTGATAGTATTTCTGGTTGCCATTATTGGCGGCCCACAATCTATTGCTGCGGCCGAAGCCGGCGTAGACAACCGTCTGTATGGAGAACTGCTTAAAAAATATGTCAGCAAGGGTAAAGTCGATTATGCCGGGATAAAAAAAGAAGAAGCAGAATTGAACCAATATTTGAAGATATTAGAGAAAGTGGATCCTGACAGCCTGGCCCGCAATGAACAGTTTGCCTTTTATATCAATGCCTACAATGCCTGGACCATAAAACTGATTTTGACGAAATACCCGGAGATTAAATCCATCAGAGAGCTCGGTTTTTTAAACAGCGGCCCGTGGAAGAAAAAGCTCGTGCGGTTGCGGGGCGGGATGGTTTCGCTGGATCATATCGAGCACGACATTCTCAGACCTCGCTTCAAAGACCCCCGGGTTCATTTTGCCATCAATTGTTCGGCCAAAAGCTGTCCGCCCTTGCGCCCCGAACCCTACCGGGCCGACATATTGGATCAGCAGCTGGAGGACTCCACCCGCTCATTTATCAATAATCCAGCCAGCTATCGCCTGGAAGGTCGGGATCTCTATGTAAGCCGGATCTTCAAATGGTTTTCCGAGGACTTTAACGAAGACATACTCGGCTTTTTTCTTGACTATGCAACTGGCGCGTTAAAACAAAAACTGGAAACCAATCGCAAAAAAATTGACGTCAAGTATCTGGAGTACGATTGGTCGCTGAATGGTAAATAAAGGAGCTTTTCATGGCAGCGTATGATTTCGACATAGGTGTCATCGGCGGTGGTGCCGGCGGTTTAACGGTTGCATCCGGTGCGACCCAGCTGGGGGCAAAAACGCTGCTGGTTGAAAAAGAAAAAGAATTGGGCGGTGATTGTCTTCATTTCGGCTGCGTGCCCAGCAAGACGCTTTTAAAATCCGCCCATGTTTATCACTTAATGAAAAATTGCCGGAAATTCGGTCTGCCGACGGTGGTGGTACCACCGGTGGATTTTAGCGCGATATCGCAAAGAATTAGATCGGTGATCGCCACCATTCAGCATCATGATTCAAAGGAACGGTTTTACAAGCTAGGCGTCCGGGTGGAATTCGGTCAGCCGAGATTCACGGATGACCACAGCATCCAATTGAAGGGAAATACTTATTCGGCCAAAACCTGGGTTATTGCCACCGGCTCCTCTCCCGCAGTACCTCCGATCAAAGGGCTGGCTCAAATACCCTTCATTACCAATAAAGAAATATTCAACCTTGATCATCTACCCGAATCAATGGTTATTCTGGGAGGCGGCCCTATCGGCGTTGAGATGTCCCAGGCGTTTTGTCGACTGGGAACCCGGGTTGCCGTGGTAAACCGGTCTTCCCAGATTCTGGCTAAAGAAGACCCGGATATGGCCGACTCAGTCAAGGAGGTTCTCAGTTCAGAAGGAGTGACATTTTATCTCAATTCCTCTATTGAGGAAGTCAAGGATCTCGGGCGTGAAAAGGAGGTTAGGATTAAAACCGGGCAGGGCGGCAGCATCAGCCTGAAAGCGGAAACAATCCTGGTGGCACTGGGACGCAAAGCCAATACAGATGGTCTCGGTTTGGAAGATATCGGCGTAAAATTCGATCATCGGGGGATAAATGTCGACAATCGTCTGCGAACCAGCCTCAAACATATTTATGCTGCCGGCGACATTAACGGCGGATTTCAATTTACGCATGCGGCCGGATATGAAGGCGGCATTGTGGTCAGCAACGCCATCTTCCATCTTCCGCGCAAAGTTGATTACACCTTTTTGCCCTGGTGCACCTATACCGATCCGCCGCTGGGCAGCATCGGCATGAATGAAAAGCTTGCCCGGGCAGCCGGAATCGACTATAAAGTCTGGATGGAAGAATTCAAGGACAACGATCGCAGCCTGGCCGAAGGCGAGACCGTCGGCAAGATCAAGATGATCCTTGACGACAAGGAAAAACCGATCGGCGTTCAGATCCTGGGACCCCATGCCGAAGACTTACTCAATGAATGGGTGGCCATTCTAAACGGAAAAGTGAAGCTTTCCACACTTGCGGCAGCAATCCATCCCTATCCGACTATCGGAGAAATCAACAAAAAAGTTGCCGGCTCCTATTTCTCACCCAAAATTTTTTCAGAAAAAGTGCAAAAAGGCCTTAAATTCTTCTTCCATCTAAAAGGGAGAGCTTGCGCCGAAGATTCATGCGACTGAGGATCATGATATGGTAAACAGCGACTACAACCAAAGAGAAGAAAAACTCACGGCAATGACATCCGTCAGCACACCGGATCCGGGATTCGACCCTGCAGAATGTGTTGTCCTCGAGCGCACCGATCCGTGCACGATTGTCATAATTGGGGCTACCGGCGATTTAACCGCGCGCAAGCTGATTCCGGCCCTTTTTGATCTCTATCTCAATGACGGCTTACCACCTTCTTTTCAAATTGTCGGCTGCGGGCGCACCAAAATGGACGACGGTGAATTCAGAAACAAAATGGAAAGCGCTCTAAAAAATGCCGGAATGCCGGATCTGGGCCAATGGCCTGCTTTTTCTTCTGCGCTTCACTATCGGCCGATTGATTACGAGGATCTGGCCGCCTATCGCAAACTGGCTGAATCGCTAAGTGATCTTGACATCTCTCACAATACCCTGGGAAACCGGATTTTTTATATCGCACTGCCGCCGATTTTATACAAGACAGTGGCGCAGATGATCGGCCGGGCAGGCCTGAGCGCCGAAATGAGCAACGGCAACGGATGGTCTCGCATCGTCGTGGAAAAACCGTTCGGCGTAAATCTAAATACTGCGACGGATCTGGACCGCAGTCTCCATGAACATTTCAGCGAGCACCAGATTTTCAGAATCGACCATTACCTGGCCAAGGAGACGGTTCAAAATGTATTAATGTTTCGTTTCGCCAATTCGATCTTTGAACCGATCTGGAATCGGAGATATGTGGATTATGTCAGTATCAAGGCCACCGAAACCCTCGGGGTTGAACATCGGGCAGGTTATTATGAGCGCTCGGGGGTTTTGCGGGATATGTTTCAAAATCATATGATGCAGCTGCTGGCGCTGATCGCCATGGAACCCCCATCCCGGTTTAAAGCCGAGCTGGTGCGCGATGAAAAAAGCAAGGTGTTTGGAGCGCTCAGACCGTTTCCGATCGACGATTTGCAGAAATATCTGGTTCTGGCACAATACAGTGCCGGTGAAATTGACGGCAAACCGGTCCCGGCCTACCGCGAAGAACCGGACGTCGATCCCAATTCCCTGACACCGACTTACGCCATGATGAAAGTCTTTTTGGACAACTGGCGCTGGCAGGGGGTTCCGTTTTTCCTGACCTCAGGCAAAAGACTTGCCGGAAAACGGACTGAAATTGCAATTCAATTTAAAACTGTTCCGCATTCGTTATTTCGTCATATCCTGGGCGAAACCATTTTAGCCAACCGTCTGACCATTGGCATCTATCCGGAGGAAAAGATAAAGCTCACGTTTCAAACGAAAAACCCCGGTCCCCGGGTATGCCTGCGTACCGTAACGATGGATTTCAATTACCAGCAGAACTATTCGGGCCCCGTGCTGGACGCTTATGAGAAGGTTTTAATCGATTGCATGCTCG
>Ga0055480_10001210_pt1 | contig 10223 bp, 9 predicted proteins | sample Muzzi_PWB_D2_FD_57935 | JGI IMG/M metagenome (GOLD analysis project Ga0055480, IMG submission 57935) | Wetland microbial communities from San Francisco Bay, California, USA, that impact long-term carbon sequestration - Muzzi_PWB_D2 | ecosystem: Environmental > Aquatic > Marine > Wetlands ... | reverse complement strand
TGAATGTGAGTTAGTGCTTTATGGAAGACAAAAGACCGATACGCGAATTGATTGCCTGCCAGCGACCGGGCTGGTCGCTAGAACAACGTTTCTATACCGATCCCGAGATTTACAAGCTCGAGATCGACCAAATCGTCATGCGCAACTGGATTTTTGCAGGTCACGAGTCGCAACTGGCCGAGCCTGGCGACTTCAAGGTGTTCAGGGTTGCCAACGAATCCGCAATTATCGTCAGGGGGAAGGACAGCGAGATTCGGGCATTTGCCAACGTCTGTCGGCATCGCGGTTCTCTCGTTTGCCTGCAGGACTCGGGTAACGTCCGCAGGTTCGAGTGTCCTTATCACGCCTGGGTCTACGATACCGAGGGCCAGCTTGTCGGTGCCCGCGACATGGGGCCGGAATTCGAAAAAGAGAAATACGGCCTGCACCCGGTCTCGATCGAACTCATGCACGGATTGATCTTTATTTGTTTTTCCGACGATCCGCCATCGTTGGAGCACGCCAGGCGAGATTTCGCCGAACCCATGGCGATGTTCGATTTTGAGAATCTCAAGGTCGCGGCGACCAAAACGTACCCGATAAGCGCAAACTGGAAACTGTCGGTCGAAAACTACCAGGAGTGCTATCACTGTGCGCCGGCGCATGCCGAATACGCAAAAATGCATACGCTGATGCTCGATGACAAGAAGATCGCGCGTGTGCAAAGTCACATGCGGGAAAAGATGCCGGCCTGCGGTCTGAAAGAAATTCGTCACGACCACACCGATACGGAGGCGCCACCCGGTCAGCAGGGCTATGGGTACAGCCGTACAGCACTGTTCGAAGGCTACAAAACGGGCAGTCGTGATGGCGAGCCGGTGGCGCCGCTGCTTGGCGAGCTGACGGGCTATGACGGCGGTGCGTCCGATTTCACCATTGGACCGATGTCGTTTTTCCTGGCCTACAGCGATCACGTGGTCGGTTACGTTTTTACGCCAGTCGACCAGCAGAACTGCAAGTGCGAAATCTACTGGATGGTCCGCGGCGATGCGGAGGAAGGAAAAGACTACAATCTGGAAGATCTCGTATGGCTGTGGGACGTTACGACCTATGCTGACGAAAAAATCATCGTTAATAACTGGAAAGGCGTTAAATCGCGGTTTTACCGGCCGGGTCCGTTTTCCGGAATGGAGCGTCTCGAGAACCGCTGGATCAGCTGGGTTTTGCAGGAACTGAGAAAGGCGCCCAGTATTACTGGCTAGCCGTTTTTTGCATCCGCCTTCCGATCGTCCAGGCAATTAGTACGCCGACCGTTACAAAAAGCATTATCAATGTCGCCAAAGCATTGATGTCCGGTGTCACGCCGAGTTTCACTTTCGAGAAAATAAACATAGGCAGAGTGCTGCCGCCGGGACCGGATACGAAGCTGGCGATTACGAGGTCATCGAGCGACAGAGTAAATGCAAGCAACCAGCCTGCAACCATCGCCGGCACAATCAGAGGCAGCGTAATGTCGATCATTACGCGAAATGGGTGGCCACCAAGATCCATTGCCGCCTCTTCCAGCGATTCATTCATGGCCGACAATCTCGACTGCACGATGACGGCGACATAGGCGAGTGCGAACGTCGTATGCGCGATAGTGATTGTCGAAAAACCCCTGTGGCTTGGCCAGCCCGTGAGTTGCTGCAGGCTCACGAATAACAACAGCAGCGACAAACCGGTAATGACTTCCGGCATGACCATCGGCGACATCACCATGGCGACAAAAAGATTTCGCCCGCGAAACCTGCCGAACCTGGCTAACGCCATGCCCGCCATCGTGCCGAACAATGTTGAGAGCGTGGCTACGGTGATCGCGATCTTCAGGCTGAGCATCAATGAATTGACAATCTGCTCGTTTTTCAGGAGTTCACCATACCAGCGGGTAGAGAATCCTCCCCATACAGTCGCCAGCCGTGAGTCATTAAAGGAATAGACGACTACCGATAGCAACGGTATGTAGAGAAACGCATAACCGAATGCGAGTGTTGAAATGATGAAACGAGAGTTGCGTTTCATGTGGCTTGCTCCGCATCGCGGGCAAGGTTTCGCTGCAGCAATACGATCGGAACGACCACGAGAAACAGCAATACAACGGCTACGGCGGAGGCCAGCGGCCAGTCACGGTTGACGAAAAACTCGTCGAAAAGGACTCGGCCGATCAGGAGCGATTCAGGGCCGCCAAGGAGGTAGGGAATAACGTATTCGCCGGTCGCAGGGATAAAGACCAGCAGGCAGCCTGCGATCACGCCGGGCCTCGCCAGCGGCCACGTAATATCCCAAAATGCTTTGGTACTGGTGGCCCCCAGGTCCTGCGCTGCATCCACGAGGTCGAGATCCATACGCTCCAACGTTGCATACAGCGGCAGAATCATGAAAGGCAGATACGAATATACGAGACCGACGTAGATCGCGAAATCTGTATACATCATCGATATTGGCTGGTCGATTACACCAAGCCACAGCAGAAAATTATTAATCACGCCATGAGTGTTAAGAAGTCCCATCCATGCGTAGACGCGCAGCAGAAAGGAAATCCAGAAAGGCAGCACAACAAGAAGTAACAGGACGTTGCGCGTCGTCGCCGAGGCGCGTGTAATTCCATAGGCGATTGGAAAACCGAGAGCGAGGCACAGCACCGTTGCCATAAATGCCATCACAACGGATCTAAGGTAGGTGATCGCGTACAGTTTGTCGGTCAGCAGAAATGCAAAGTTGTCGGCAGTAATCTGCAAATCGCCGCTTTCACCAAAACTCGGCGTGAACGGCGGTTGGGCGAGCACGGGGTCGGCGACGCTGATCTTCAAGATTATCGCGAAGGGCGCCAGGAAGAAAATGAACAGCCAGAGATACGGTACAGCGACCGTGACACGTTGCCACGATTGCCTGGGACGGATGTCGGTCTGTTCAGTCATGCATCAGGTGGTCAGCAACACGGCGCTCCGCGGTCGCCAGGAAATGAATATTTCATCGTCCCATTCGAGTGCACGATCTATCGTTCGTTGCCGGTTCTGTGCGCTGACCTGCACGATCTTTCCCGTCTCGAGCCGGATTCGATAGAGGGAAATGTTGCCAAAATAGCCGAGATCCTCGATAACGCCGGGCAGGCAAGAGTCTTCGGTGTTGTCTGGTCTCCCCTGGCTGATATAGATTTTTTCCGGGCGCACGGCGACACAGACATTGCTGCCGGTTGCCGGAGGGTCATCACTCAACGCATACAGCGACGAACCGGATTCGTCGGATGCAACGATGACCCTGCCATCCCTTGCGTCCTGTACGACACCCTCGAATGTGTTGATTGTGCCGATGAAATCGGCGACGAATCGATTTTTCGGGAATTCGTAGACTTCCTTGGGGCGGCCGATCTGTTCGAAACGGCCCTTTTGCATCACTGCAATTCGCGACGACAGGATCATCGCCTCTTCCTGATCGTGAGTGACGACGATGAACGTTATCCCCAACCTGTCCTGGATATTCATTAACTCGAACTGCGTATATTCCCTGAGTTTCTTGTCCAGTGCAGCAAGCGGCTCGTCCAGCAAAAGTACCTTGGGATTTTTCACCAATGCGCGGGCGAGCGCCACACGTTGTTTCTGTCCACCCGACAGTTGCTCGGGTTTTCTTTTGGCGAACGATTCCAGTTGTACGAGTTTGAGAATGTCCTGTACACGACTGTCGATTTCATCTCTCGGCAGGCGATCTTTACGCAGGCCATAGCCAACATTTCTCTCTACGGTCATGTGCGGGAATATCGCGTACGACTGGAACATCATATTGACCGGTCGTTCGTAGGGCGGCTGTTCCGTAATGTCCGACCCATCGAGGTATATACGCCCGGATGTGGGCGACTCAAATCCTGCCAGCATGCGCAGTAACGTCGTTTTGCCACATCCGGAGCCGCCGAGGATCGAGAACAGTTCGCCTTTCTCGATTTTCAGGTTGACTGAATCGACGGCGGCGAAATCATCGAAGTGCTTACTCAGATCCCGAACTTCGATAAATGCAGGTTTGTCAGGTTCATCGGTCATTGTTTTTCTTCTTTGGGCCGTTGGTTCTCAAATACCCGCTTTAACGCGTGCAAATGATCGGGTCCTGACGCGTTCACGTTTGGGATCAACCGTCTTGACCGGATAGAGCACGTGCCAGTCCTCTTTCGGCGGATAGATACCCGGATCATTCATTATTTTCGGATCGACAAGCGGCCAGGACGCTTTATTGAGGTTGGCGTAGTGCACCTCGTTCGCGATATCGGCCGCGATATCGGCGCGCATCAGGAAATTCAGAAACAGGTAGGCGTTGTCCTTGTGCGGTGCGTCAACCGGCATATAAACGCCGTCGACCCACAGCCCGGAACCCTCTTTCGGCATCGTGTAGTGAAGCGTCAGATCCAGTCCCGCCTCCCTGGCACGTGCTGCCGCCTGTGCATAGTCTCCCGACCAGCTCATTGCTACGCAAACTTCCTGGCTCGCCAGGTCAATCTGCATCTTCTGATTGCTGAAATAGCGAATATAAGGGCGTACAAGCATCAACTGCGCCTCCGCGGCCGCAATACTCTCGTCGTCGACAGCATTCGGGTCGAGACCGAGATAGGCAAGGACCATCGGGTAGATGTCAGTCGGGCCGTCAAGCAGGGTGATGCCACAATCGGCGAGCTTCGACGCAACCGCGGGGTCGAACAGCACGTCGGATGAGTCCATCGGGTGATTCGGCAGGCGTTCCCGCACAAGCCTTTCATTCCAGGCGTAGCCGGTTGAACCCCAGTGATACGGAATCGAATATCCCCTCGTTGCCGCGTAGATATCGACTTTCGCGAGCAGTTCCGGGTCCAGGTTGCGGCGATTGTCGAGGCGTGAATAGTCGAGCTTTTCGAAAATACCGATAGGCGCAAGGCGCGAAGAATACTGGCTGCTATGTACGACAACGTCATACCCGGAGTTGCCGGACAACAACTTGACGTCTACTACGTCCGAGCCATCGTAAATGTCATAGTTGACCTTGATTCCATATTCCGCCGTAAACTTTTCAATTGTGTCCGGCGCAATATAGTCCGCCCAGTTATAGACATTAACGACATTCTCATCGCTTGCGATCGTTGCTGTCTGATCTGTCGAGCAGGCAGCGAACGCCAGCAATAATGTGAGCGCCAGTATTCGGCAATAGTGAGTAACCTGCATCCGCCCAAGCATACTACTATTTGTGCCGGTCACATCCCGTCAAGGCCACGCTTTAGCAGGTTGCGCGCAATGATCAGGCGCTGAATCTCGCTGGTGCCTTCCCAGATCCGGTCGACCCGCAGCTCACGGAAAAACCGCTCCGCGACATTTTCGCGCATGTAGCCGCGGCCGCCGAAGATCTGCAGTGCGCGGTCCGCAACGCGGTTCGCCATTTCGGAAACAAACAACTTCACCATCGAGCAGCGGTTGTGAACCGTTTTCAGATCGTCGCCACGATCACTTGCCGCAGCGGCCTCGAACGTCATGAGGCGTGCCGCCCACAGTTCGGTGGCGCAGTCGGCAAGCATGAACTGAATCGCCTGCTTCTCGCTTAGCGGTTCCCCGCCGACCATGCGTTGCTTGGCAAATGTGGTCGCCTCCTCGATCAGTCGTGCGGCAGCACCGCAGCTTCTCGCGCCAATCATGAGCCGCTCGTGGCGGAACCAGCTATGGGTATAGGCCATGCCGTCACCGGGCTGACCTACGCGGTGAGAGGCGGGCACCGAAACATTCGTAAACTGGTACGTTGGATGGTGGGCTGCATAGGTATGACTGAAAAGCGGGTTGGCTGTCATTTCGATGCCGGCGGTTCCCTGGTCTACGAAGAACAATGCGTCGTCGTCCTCCTCGGGCAGGCGTGCCTGGAACCAGAAATAATCCGCGAGGTTTGCACTGGTGACGAACCATTTTTCGCCGTTCAGGATGTAGTTGTCATCCTGCCTGGTGGCCGTCGAGTCAAGAGCAGCAACGTCCGAGCCAGGGCCGGATTCGGTGATGGCATAGCAGTCTTTCAGCTCCCCATGCATCATCGGCAGTATGTACTTCTCGATCTGCTCTTCGGTACAGGCTTCAAACATCCACTCCTGTGGCTCGGAAAAGCACCAGGAGAGCGCGTTGGTGACCCGGCCGAGTTGTTCCCAGATTGCGACCTGGTCAACCAACGGCAACTGGAGCCCACCCCATTCCTTTGGCACATCGATTGCGCTGAAACCCAACTCGATGGCGCGAAGCTTGTTTCTCCTGGTGATTTCTGCAGGCAGCACGCCGCCGTTCAATTCGGCCTCCACCTCGTGTGGCTGCAGATATTCATCGGCGTAAGCTCGTGCCTTGGCCTGCCAGTCCAGCGTGTCTGGAGTCAGTTCGATTTTCAACTTAGGCTCTCTTTAGGGTAGTGATCCGGAAATACGGCTTGCAGGTAACTGAGAACCGCATTCAACGCGGTTGATCGATTGAATGTTTTCGGATTGACCAGGCAGGACAACCAAAGACCATCAGTCAACGACGTCAATGCATCGATTGCCGTTTGCGCGTCGATGTCGGCGTAGTTACCTTCACGGATAATCGTATCTGCCAGATCCAGCAGGATTTCGTCGTACTTGTCGTCATAAGCCGTGCAGATCTTCTGATAGGTCGGGACCGACTGGACTTCGCCCCAAAACGCGAACCACACAGCGAGTTTGTTGCGGTCGCATATCGAAGGTTTGAGATCCATCCTCATCAGCGCGAGTAGTTTCGCGGCCGCATCGTCGGGCTCCGATTCGACGGCTGCCATGAACTCGTTGTCGTATTCCTCCGCCAGGAATCGCAGCGTTTCATACAGGAGGTTGTCCTTGCTGTTGAAGTGCAGATTGACGATGCCCTGGGAAAGCCCGGCCTCGCCGGCAACATCGGCAAGCGTGGTGCTGCCCAGGCCCTTCTTCGATATGCACTTTATGGTCGCGTCGATCAGTTGCTGACGGCGATATTCCTTCGCAATCGCTCTTCGGGATACTTTCTCGCGGGCCGCGCTAATCATGCATAACTCGCTGATTTTCCAACATGAGAGATGCCTTCTGTAACATAAGTAACTGTTCGTATTGCCAATAATGCCATAAAATGAATGATTATTCATTCATTTTTCTGGACTTCCCGACCCGCTTCGTGCGACCCTGTAGCTTATCTGGGCTGCATGGAGGCCGTATGAGGTCCCTGGAAAAATCGAATCTGCATTTCAAAAAAGCAATAAGCAAATTACCTTTGGGCGTTTCATCCAACTTTCGTTACTGGGGCGACGACAAGACCATCTTCGCGAAGTACGGTAAAGGCGCGCGGCTCTGGGATATCGATGGCAACGAATATATCGACTATCGACTGGCTTACGGGCCTGCGATTCTCGGATACGCCGATCCGCGGGTCGATGCAGCCGCTCGCGCCGGAATGGATGTCGGCGGCGTCTTTGCACTGGCGACAGAGATGGAATATTCCGTAGCCCGGAGAATCTCGCGCATGGTGCCGGCTGCAGAGCTCGTTCGCTTTTCAAACTCAGGTACCGAGGCAGTAATGGCGGCGCTGCGGATTGCACGAGCGTATACGGGAAAAGACGGCCACATCGTGCTCGAGGGTGGTTATCACGGTGTGTTCAATGAGGTGCTCTGGTACTCGGAGATAGAAGAGTGGGATCCGGAAGACGGAGATCCGGAGGTGCTCCCGTTCGGCGAGGGTATTCCACAAGTCACAAAGCGATTGTTTCATACGGCGCCGCTGAATGATGCCGACGCAATCGAAGACCTGTTCAGGAAACACGGCAACAAAATCGGCGCGTTCCTGATCGAACCGATCATGGGCAACTGCTGCGGAATCGAAGCCACTGAAGAGTATATGAAGGCTGTTCGGGAGATTTGCGACCGTTACGATGTCCTGCTGATCATTGACGAGGTAAAGACCGGTTTTCGTGTTGCCAGGGGTGGTGCCCAGGAGCTCTACGGTGTCAGGGCGGATCTCTGCACATTCGCGAAATCGATGGCAAACGGATACCCCATATCGGTCGTTGCAGGGCGTGAAGATATAATGAGATGCGTAGGAAACGGCGTCGTGCACGGCGGAACGTTTACCGGGCATTCCATCTCGCTTGCTGCAGCCGACAAAACGCTGGAAATTCTCGACGAAACCAATGCACTACAGTCGATAAACAACTATGGGGAGCGTCTGCGTGCAGGACTCAGTGAGATTCTTACCGCGAGGGGTATCGACCACTGTTTTGCCGGACATCCGTCAATGTCAGGGCTGTTTTTCAGTTCCGAGGCGCCCGGCGACTACAGGGCGTGGGTTGATTCGGATTATGAGTTTTACGATGCACTGGCACCGGAAATGCACGAACTTGGCATACTGATCGAGCCCGATTCCAGGGAACCGTGGTTCATGTGTGAAGCTCATGATATGAAATGTCTCGACGAAACGCTGGACAAATTTGCGCGTGCCGTAGACATTACGATGAATAAAATTGCCGACAAAGAGCGGAAGAAACGAACGGCATAAAAATCTATAAAGATTTCGAAGGGGCGATCTCAGCCGATGAAAACATATGACGCCATTGTCGTCGGTGCCGGGCATAATGGCCTGACCAATGCTGCTTACCTGGCCAAGTCCGGGCTTGATGTCGTGTGCCTTGAAAGGAACGACTACATAGGTGGTGCGACGGTAAGTCGTAACCTGTACAAAGACTGGTACTACTCGAATTGCTCCTATGTATGCAGCCTGCTGCGACCGGAAATCTATCGCGATCTCGATCTCGCACGACACGGCTTGCAAGTCACGCCATACGGCGGTGGCACCGTGTTCATGGAGAACGGCGATTACCTCGGAAATTACCCGAACGCCGAAGTTCACTATCGTGAGTACGCGCGCTTCTCGAAAGCGGATGCCGATGCCTACGAGCGTTATTCGGCGGATACCATGCGACAGTGCCGGTTCATTCGCGACTTCCTGCTGCGCACGCCTCCCGACCCGACCTCGTTCAAACCCAAAGATCTGAAGGAACTCGCACACCTTGGTGCGAAATTCTTCGAGATGGGCGAACAGCGCATGTACGAGACGATCCGTTTCTGGACGATGAGCGTTGCCGAGTATCTCGACGAATACTTCGAAACCGATGTCATCAAGGCAGCGCTTTCGGGTAGCGGAATCATAGGTACTGCGTTGGGCATTCACTCGCCCGGAACCGCGTACGTGTTGCTCCACCACTATATGGGCGACGTCGACGGCAACATGGGAGCCTGGGGCTACGCAAGGGGAGGAATGGGCTCTGTCGCGAAAGCGATCTGCGGAGCGTTCCAGTCCTATGGCGGCGAACTCCGAACAGATGCCGGCGTGGAGCAGATTACAGTCAGGAACAACAAGGTGACGGGTGTCGCTTTGACCAGTGGCGAAGAGATCAAAGCGCCGATCGTTGTTTCGGCAATGGACGTAAAACGCACGTTCCTGAAATGCATGGACAAGAACGATCTTGACGATGATTTCTATCGACGCGTCAAGAACTTCAAGATCCGAGGTTCGTCCGGGAAACTCAACATCGCACTGGACGGATTGCCGACTTTCCCGGCGTTACCGGAAGACAGCCCTTTGCTGGATGGAGATATGCACTTCATCGATTCCATGGAACGCATGGAACGCGCTTACGATGACTGGAAAGAGGGCACCTGGTCGAAAGATCCCTACGTCGACATGGTCATTCCAACCGTCTGTGACCCGACGATGGCGCCTCCGGGCAAGCATTTCATGAGTTGCTTCGTGCAGTACTGCCCGGCGCAGATTGAGGGACGTGACTGGACCGACGAAGAGCGCGACCAGTTCGGCAAGACCGTGATCGACCAGATTTCCGAATACAGCCCGGATTTCAAAGACCTGATTCTTCATTGCGAAGTTCGAACGCCGAAGGAAATCGAAAATGAGGCAGGCCTCACCGAAGGCAACATTTTCCACGGCGAGCTGACGATGGACCAGCTGATGTTTAACCGCCCGATTCCGGGGTACGCCCAGTACCGTGGTCCGGTTGGCGGGCTGTATATGTGCGGCTCGAGCAACCATCCTGGCGGCGGCGTAATGGCTGCCCCCGGCTGCAATGCCGCGCGGGAAATTCTCAATGATCTCAAGCGTCCGGATATTACGCCGGCGAATTTCGGTGACGACTGATGACTGAACGATACGATGCCATCGTTGTTGGCGCCGGGCACA
>Ga0055480_10001209_pt1 | contig 10224 bp, 5 predicted proteins | sample Muzzi_PWB_D2_FD_57935 | JGI IMG/M metagenome (GOLD analysis project Ga0055480, IMG submission 57935) | Wetland microbial communities from San Francisco Bay, California, USA, that impact long-term carbon sequestration - Muzzi_PWB_D2 | ecosystem: Environmental > Aquatic > Marine > Wetlands ... | reverse complement strand
GCTGGAAAGCGAAGCCCGTTTTAAATCCCTTAGCGAAAATGCCCCCGTGATCATCTTTTCCCTGGATGAAAACGGCGCTTTCAATTACGTCAATCCCGCGTGGGAAAACCTTTTGGGCCATAAGCGTCAGGAAGTTCTGGGCAGACCCTTTGCCGATTTTGTCCGCCAAGAGAGCGATCAACAAGTCACTAAAATATTCAAGTGGTTGATAAGCGGCCAGACAACGGCAGCGGAAATAGACATTCAGGTGGTTCATAAGGATGGCTCCCAGCGGCTGTTCAATACCAGTGCTTCGACCAATTCGGACATGGAAGGCCGCGTAACCGGAATTATCGGGCTGGCAAAGGATGTCACCGAAGAGCATCGACTGCAACACCAACTGTTCGAATCCCAGAAAATGGAGGCAGTCGGGACCCTGGCGGGAGGAATTGCCCATGATTTTAATAACCTGCTGATGGGCATGCAGGCCAACCTATCGCTGATGCGATTGGAAACGGCCAACGCTCCCGCGCTACGGGAAAAATTTCGCCGCATCGAAGAGCAAATTCAAAACGGCGCTTCGCTTACGAGGCAATTACTAGGCTATGCCCGCAAGGGCAAATACGCCCTGACCGTGTTCGATTTGAATGTTCTGATTCAAGAAACGCTCTGCGTGGTCAATCGCACCAATAAGGGGGTCGTGATTCATCAGCAGCTATCGCACCGGCCGGCCTTTTTAAGGGCCGATCAGGGGCAGATCGAATTGGTATTGCTGAACCTGCTGATTAATGCGGTGGATGCCATGCCTGATGGCGGAGAGCTGACCGTAACTTCCAAAGTTAAGTCCAACCCCCATCGACCGGACGATGTCATCACCCTGAAAAATGACACCTTTGTCGAACTGACCATTCGTGATACGGGAATCGGTATGGACCGGCCAACCCAAGATCGTATTTTTGAGCCCTTTTTCACTACCAAAGAGATGGGGCGTGGCACAGGGTTGGGCCTGGCATCGGTTTATGGTGTGGTTAAGAATCATGGCGGCTCTATTCGGGTCAAATCCGCACCTGGCAAAGGTTCGACTTTCACCCTGATACTGCCGGCTGCCCAGAGCTCGGTGCCGAATTGCATTCTTGCTAAAGAACCCGTCGAATTGCCCGCCGGGGGCGGGACTATCCTGCTCGTGGATGACGAGCCCCTGATTTTGAAATATTGCCATGAAATGATCAAAAGCCTGGGGTTTTCCGTATTGTCAACCCAGGAGCCCAAGGAAGCCATCCACATTTACCAGGATCACAGCCAGCATATCGACGTGGTTATACTGGATATGATCATGCCCAAAATGAGTGGTTTACAGCTAATGGAAGCTTTGCAGGCCATCAATCCGGACATCAGGGTCGTTATTACCACCGGGTATGCCATGGACAGCCGGATTTCAAAGCTCATCTCCAGCAGCCGACACCAATGCCTTAAAAAGCCTTTTACCAGTGATCAACTGTCCAGAGCCATAGCCCATCTGATGAGCCAAAAGTCCGAATCGGCCGCAAAAGTCAATGTAGGGTCGATATAAAAGCAAGATTACTGAACAACGGACCCGTTTTTGCTCCATGTTTGCTATCGATCAACCTTACACCTTCGTCCTGATCGCCTCGGTCATTGTTTCCATCAGCATGGCTGTGGCAGTTCTGATGCATAAGCATACCCTCGGGGTGCACGCATTTGCGGGCCTAAATGCTTCCATGGGATTGTGGGCCTTCACCTCTTTGTTTGAAGTCTGTTCACTGGATCTGTCCACCAAAATCTTCAGTTACAGCTTTAAATATCTTTTTATTGTGATGGTGCCTCCAACCTGGTTCCTTTTCGGGCTCTTTTATTCCAATCGCTTGCGCAGACTGCGATTGTCCCAACTCGGACTGCTTTGTATTTTTCCGGCTTTGACTTTGCTCGTGGTGGCAACCAATCGCTACCACAACTGGATGTTCACTTCCCTGGAATTTATCGAAACCGGCACTTATACTTTCCTTTTTCGAAAATTCGGAATCTGGTTCTGGGTCCATGCCGCCTATAGTTACGTCCTTCTCGCTATAGGATTTTTAGTCATGGCCAAGCAACTGATCGATTCGCCCTCCCCTTACCGCTGGCAAGTTGTCACTCTCCTGATTGGCGGGCTGGCGCCATGGATCGCAAATATCGCCTTCACCTTCAAATTGACCCCTTATCCTTATCTGGACCTCACCCCATTTGCTTTTACCATTAGCGGCATCGCCTTTATGTGGGGAATCATGCGTTTTCAACTGTTGGATGTCGCACCCATCGCTAATGAAGTGATTATCCAGAACATCGAGGATGCCATCATAGTTTTGGATGGGGGGCACCGCATCCTGCGCCTTAATCCGGCGGCCCAAAAACTGATCGGCTTTACACCGGCCAATCCCATCGGGGCTCAAGCCGGTCAGGTATTCCCGTGGTGGCCCAAATTTGCAGCCAATAATCTTGAAGCCGATACAGCTGAACATCGAATAATCGATCTTTCGGAAAATGATCGACGCCACCTGATGCGCCTGAAAAAAGTCCCTATTTTCTGCAACCACCGGGAAATGGGCATGCTAATTACCTTATCCAATATTACCGATGCCTTTTTGTCCAAAGAGGCCCTGCTCAACAGCGAACGGCGCTTTCGATCCTTAAGCGAAAACGCGCCGGTCATCATCTTTGCCTTGAACACCAATGGGGACATTACTTACCTCAATCCGGCTTGGGAGAAAATTTTAGGACACGACCGAAAAAATTTATTAGGGAAACCTTTTATTGAACTGGTCGCAAATAAAAATGAATGGGCGGGCGAAAATCTTATCGGACAATTAATCACCGGCCAAAAAGCCGTAGTTGAACTGAACATCACCATTTATCATAAAATGGGCTACCCGCGACTGTTCAATACCAGTGCGGCCGCCAACTCCGATTCCGAGGGACGGGTCACAGGGATTATCGGCTTGGCTAAAGACATCACCGAAGAACGAAAATTGGAGCATCAATTGTTTCAGTCTCAGAAAATGGAGGCCATTGGTACCTTGGCCGGTGGTGTAGCCCATGATTTCAATAACCTGCTCATGGGCATGCAGGCTAACCTTTCCCTAATGCGCCGGGATAAGGACCCGGCCATCCCCTGGGATGAAAAAATCCAGCGCATCGAAAACCAGATCCAAAGCGGTGCTGCCCTTACCCGCCAGTTGCTGGGCTACGCCCGCAAGGGACAATATGTTGTGGCCACGGTCAATATGAATCGCCTGATTGAGGAAACGTTGCAAGTGGTGCAACGCACGAATAAGACTATTTCAGTTCAAAGCCTTTTTTCGGATGAAATGGCCTTTATTAACGCCGACCGCGGCCAAATGGAAATGGTCCTGCTGAATCTGTTTCTCAACGCGGTTGATGCAATGCCCGACGGTGGCCGGCTCACCGTCTCTTGCCGCCGGGTTACTGATCATGGCGACTTTGAAGAGTCTGTGCCCGATTGTTTGAGAGCCGATTGTGTTGAAATCATAGTGTCCGATACAGGTATTGGCATGGATCAAGGCACCCAGGACCGTATTTTTGAACCCTTTTTTACCACCAAAGAGGTGGGCCGCGGTTCGGGGCTGGGATTGGCGTCCGTATATGGCGTGGTCCATAATCATGGCGGTCACATCCAAGTGGAATCCGTTCCTGATCAAGGCACAACTTTTACCCTATTTTTCCCTGCTGTCAATGAACCCATCCAGAAAACGATCATCATGGAAAAGGCCGCCCTCATTAGCGGGGGAACCATTTTACTGGTTGAAGATGAAACCCTTATTCTAAAATATTGCATTGAAATGATCAGTAGCCTCGATTTCAAAGTCATGGCAGCCTCCAGCGGGGATGAAGCCATTAAAATCTATAAAGATCATTTCGCCAAAATTGACCTGGTAATATTGGACATGATCATGCCTGGCATGGATGGCTGCGCGGTATTTAGGCTGCTCAAAGAAATCAATGCCCATGTCAAAGTCATCATTACCAGCGGATTTACTGTGGATCGGCGTATGGACCAGATGCTTTCCAGCGGCGCTCATGGGTATCTAAAAAAACCCTATACTCTCGACGAGCTGTCCGAAGAGATCGCGAAAATCCTTAGCCGCAAGCCCCCCGAGGCTGACATTTCCCCGGTTGAAGAAAATTGATCAGGCAGTAAGAAAAACCATGGGGCTGATTAAACTTCCACCTTTTTCCTTTCACCGTATGCTTCAACTTTCTGGTTTTGAAAAAATTGCGATATGAGGCGTCACCGGCCGACGGTTCGCGGAACGTCAGCAATAAGTTTTAGTGCCCCTTGGGCGCAGCGAAGGATAAGCGGCCCGGACTGTTTGAGCGACAGCGAGTTTCCGGGCCGCCCACAGCGCGCCTTAGGGGCACTTAAACGAAATTGCGTGTGGCGCGAACCGTCGGCTGGTTACGCCGGCTTGTGAATCCCGGCAGTTGACTTATCTACTTCATACCGCATGCTTTTCCTCAAACCTTGCCTCCCATCCGCTTCACAATGGTTTTGGCCGGAATCAGACCCGTCGCAGCAGCAGATACGATATTGCCAGCTACACCAGGACCATCTCCGGCTACGAACATGCCTTTGATGACGGTCTCCAAATTATTATCGGTCTCCACCTGGGTGGCGAAGAATTTAATTTCCGGGGCGTAAAGAAGGGTTTCGTCGTTGGAAACGCCGGGTACCACGCGATTGAGCTTTTCCAGTCCTTCGATCAGATTGGTCAATATTCTTTCCGGAAGGGCCATAGCGATATCGCCGCAGACCACATTGGCCAGAGTGGGGATAATGTAACCTTTACGAACACGATGCCAGGTGGAGCGTCGACCGCGTTTTAAATCCCCGAAGCGTTGCAGGATCGGCATTCCACCTCCGATGAGGGATGCCAATTGTCCAATGGCTTCGCCATAGGCTTGGTTGTCGGTGACCGGCTCGGTAAGCACCACTTTAGACAGAAAGGCAAAGTTGGTATTCTCCGATTTCTGATGGCGATAGGCATGGCCGTTGACGCATACAAAGCGATTATAGTTTTCCATGGCCACGTACCCACCCTGGTTGGTGCAAAAGGTACGCGTCTGATCATCATACTTGCCGGTTTGAATAAAAAAAGTGGGGTCATAGATAATATTGCACAGATCCTGAAGAATATCGTTGTGGACCTCTACCCGAACCCCCACCTCAATGCCACGCTGAATTAATCCCAAGCCAAGCTGGAGTGCCAGTTGGCTCATCCAGTCCGAACCAGCCCGGCCGGGTGCCAGGATGACATGGGGGGCGTTGTAGGTCTTTCGATTGGTGATCACGCCGGTCACACAGCCGTCAGCGATGGTGACATCACGCACCTCTTCCGAGGTATGCAGGACAACGCCCCGGCTGCGAATGGCCTCGGCCATGGTCCCGATATAATCGGGCAGTCGATCACTGCCCAAATGCTTTTGCTTGATGATCAGTAAATCGATACCGTGGCGCTTGGCCGCCTTGCGAATGGCCTGAGCAGCATCCATATCCGTGGGGTAAACCGGCCCATCCATATCAAATTGATTAAACACCTGCTCGGTTTCATCAATGAGCATCTGCGCCCGGTCGATGGCCATGAACTGGGACAAATCGGTTTTACCCAGTTTGTAAATGAAGTTGAGCTTACCATCCGAAAAGAGTCCGGCGCCGCCCACACCGCACAGAATATTGCAAGGTTTGCAGCGCTGGCAAGCCTCTTTGTCCGCGATGGGGCACTTGCGCCGGTGGGGTGCTTTGCCCTTTTCGATCATCAGGACTCTCAAATCGGTATGCTCGCAAAGGTAATAGGCTGCAAACAATCCCGCCGGTCCTGCGCCTACGATAATCACGTCATAATCGTAATCGGATGTTTTTTGAACCGAGGTGGTCATGGCGAACCCCCTAATTCGGAATTAAAATTCAGTTGTTCAATCAATCGATACTAAGGAATATCACCGATTAGATCAATAGCAGTATCCCGGAATGCACCTAAATCCGTTTTCTCTCAAAAATGCCTTTGACTCCCTGCTTATGATGCATTTATAATGAAATAAATTCATGCAGTAATCATTCTTTGCACAACCCATAACCATAGGAGGTTTGCATGGCTGTCAAAGTGATCATTAAACGAAAGGTCCCGGATTCCAAGTCCAGAGAAATGATTCCCCTTTTCAGGCGCATGCGGTCCCTTGCCATGAACCAGGAGGGTTATATAGCCGGTGAAACGCTTCGAAATTTGAACGATCCGGAAGATTTTATCGTCATCAGCAACTGGCAATCTTCAGAAGATTGGATCCGGTGGTTAAAGAGTTCGGAGCGGCAGGAGATCCAAGGGCAGATCGATATTCTGCTCGGCGGGCAAACCCAATATGAGATTTATCATTACGGCTTTTCCGAGTAGGCTGCCAAATCGGAAATCATGCAAAGCTGCCTGAGCCAATCGTCCAACCGATAAAATGCATGGGTCAGAAGTGATTGAATACCTTCTGGCCCATGCTGATTTTCCGCAAATAAATCATCTATGGCGTGAATTTAGTCAGAATCTGGCCCGTGGCACTCCACAGGTCATACCAGGCCTGATGCACGGTTGTCTGGGCCAGTGCCAAGCGAACCTGAGCGGCGGTTAAATCACGCCGGGCCTCGTTCAGACGCACCAGCGATCCCACGCCGGCCTTATATTCCTTTTCCACCAAATCCCTGTTTTTTTGAACCAGCTTGGCATTCGTGCGCAACAGCAGGAGCTGCTTTTGGGCCGAAAGCACCCGCTCAACAGTCGTCTGAACCTGGGAAGCAATGCTTATCTTCGCATTTTCGCGGCTCTTTTCCGTTTCTCGCAAGCGCGCCCTGGCCTGTTGGTACTGGGCCTTATACAAGCCTCCGGCAAATAGGTTGTAAGACAGAAAGATGCCCACGGAATTACCGAAATCCTGGCTCTCGAAGCCGAATCCATCCGTTCGCTCGCCGTCATAGGACGCTGCAAGGGAAATAGCAGGATAATAATAGTAAGCTTTTTTAGCCTTGGCATCGGCCGCTGCCTGTAGAACCGCCCGATCATTTTGCGTCAGATCGGGTCGCTGGGCCAAAGCATCCTCCAGCAACCGGTTAAAGTCGGGCGTCTGAAGCCGGTCGGGCGTGACGTCTTCCAAAGGCGCCAATTGGCAAAGCTCGGGTAATCGGGCGTGGGGCACCCCCAACAGGGCCGCCAAGGCGATTCGATCTGTCTGATAGGCCATTTCGGCCACAATTCGATTGGACTGCGCGGTGTTGACCTTGACCTCGAAATTGAGCATATCGCTCAAAGCACCGGTGCCCACTTCATAGCGCAGTTTGGACTCCGTGAGCTGGCGTTGATTAAAGGCTTCATCGGCTTTGGCAATGGATATATTTTCAAGAGAGAGTTGGGCAGACAAGAAGGCATCGGCAACCGTCTGCAACAGCAGACGCCGAACATTGTCCAAGGCGGCGGCCGCGGATTGTTCGCCGTAGCTGGCCGCAGCCACAGTAAACTTGCGCGCAAATCCGTCAAAAAGCAGCCAGCTGGCAGCCAATCCGGCCCGGTAGTAATCCTGCGGGTCTACAATGGTGGCTCCGAATGCCTGGTACAAGTCCACCTGGGACTGGTGCGCCGTGTCGGAAAGCTCTACCCGGTTGCGCGAGGCGCTCAGATCCAACTGTGGCCAGTATGCTGAACGGGTTTGATTGACCACTTCGCGGGCCTGTTCCACCCGCGCCTGGGCCACAGCCAAGGTCGGATTTTCAGCCACTGCTATTCTTGCAGCGGTGGCCAGATCCAGCACCTGAATCTGTTCAAGATCAATTTTTTCCGGCATGCCCTCGCCGGCCGATGCCAGCCCATGCCAGCCAAACCCCATTACTACCAGAAGGATAAATAGCAAAAAGCATTTCATTCGATTCATATAGACACTCCAAATTATTTTTAGCAGATTGGAAATTTTAACCTTGTCCTGGAGGCTATCTAAATTGTCAGAAACTGATTCGTCGGTCAATCAGTTCCTTGCATTCGGGCAATTAATCTGAAATTTTCGCGCGGCCATAGTCAATGCGCCTTGAACCGACCATCTCCGTCACGGGCGCCCAGGTTGCAATTGGGGTTCAATACAACCTTCACGCTGGCAAGCACATCACACCACTTTTGAGCATTCTCAGCACCAATCTTTTCTACCAGATCGACGAAGAGCTGCAAAATGCTACCCTCGATGGTTTCAGCCTTTTTAACGGCATCCGGGGAGATGCGCACCACCACCTTACGTCGGTCTTCGGTGCTGTGCTCTCTTTGCAGCGCCCCCTTTTCCACCAGACGATCCACCATGACCGAGGCCGACGGGGGCGACACCCCCATCAATTCGGCCAATTCACGCATGCTCACTTCGCCGCAACCGCGCACAATCCTTAGTACATGCAGCTGGGCTACCGACAAATCGCTGATCGGCCCTGCCTCGCATGATGCCAGATAGCGGCTTTGAATCTTTAGAATATGGTCGTGAATCAGCTTGCCAGTGGTAAATATATACCGGGCTTGGTCGATAGTGGTTGGTCCATGCTGCGTCATCTTACCCTAACAAGTCTTCGACAATATTTAGAAGTTTTAATATTTAGGATATCTAAGCTTTTTATTTGCGCTGTAGCCGCTTTCATTCCAAGTTGTCAACTAAAAAGGTTCGATCCCCCCTGAACAGGCGGATCGAACCTTGTACTTCAGACCGTTGCAGCTATCGGCTATATTGTCATAGCCGCGCTTGGTTTATATAACGTCGTGACTATTCATTATCCCACCACTCGGTGATGGTACTCTTGAAATAGATGGCCGTGTTGGTTTTTTCGCTGCCATCGCCACGGTTGCTCATTTGCAGCATGGAGGTGGCACCACCTTCGAGACCCACGTGAAAAACCACTTTGGGCGCCGGCATTCCCTGCATCAAGCGGTCATCACGAATCTCCACAACCTCCTGGGACTCCGTTGAAGGTGTCCCACCATTATCGACAGTCACATTCGTCATTCGAATGGTATTGATATCGAAAATCTGACTGGTGAACCCGGTACCGGTTTCATAATAGACCCCGATCAGTGCGGTAGTACCAAGAAGATCACATACATCGGACGGCGGCGTGAAGGTGGGGGTCAGCACGATACCACCCAGGATGGCCGGCCGGGTAATCACGCGCTCGGAGGGGTCGGAGCCGTTGACGATCAACGGCAGGTACCAGCCGTCCTCGTTCAAGCGCATATCCTGGACAAATTGGCTGAATTGCTGGTCGCCTCCCGACGGAAGACCGGTGACATAGCCTCCTGTGGTCACCAACACATCTTCCGAATTAAAGAGATCGTCGCGGGTCAATGTCAGCGGGGTGCCAAAGTCATGGTAATAATGGTCTGGGTCGTGCTTCTCCTGGTTATAGAACGGGTCTTTGATGCCGTACAAATACTGCTGACTCGTGTCGCTTTTGTCCGCCTCGGTCAGATAACGCCCTGTACCAAAATAGAGCAGGACATTTTGCAGGGGGTCCACAGCGGAGTTCAGCTTCACGGATATGGGCCGGTCACTTTCAAAAAGGGTTCCCAAGTCCCAATTTTTAGGATCAGCGGCATATTGGACTTCGGAGGATGCATAGCCGTCCCATACACATTGGGAACAGGGCACCCTAATTTTAAGCACATCCGCCTGCCATTGACTATTTGCACTATCATAGTAGTTCTGAGCCAGATAGATCGCGTCGGCATTGGTTGACTGAAAGATGTCCAGGGCCAGGGGATCTGTAAAATAGCCGCTGGTGCGACCACCGATACCGTCGGCGATACCGTCGCCGTCGGTGTCCGACCCGCCCCACAGCCAATCGGTGCCGAATCCGGCGCCGATGGGATTACCGGTTTTCATATCCACCACATAGACATATCCACCGTAGGGGCTGGTGCCGTCATATTCCATCGGCCCCGAACCGAAGACCAGGTACCAGGTATCGTTTACGCGCACCGGCGCCGGGGCGCTGTAGGAAAAGCCCAAACGATCATAGGTGCGCTCCCACATCAACTTCGGCGCATGGGGTTCGGTGATATCCAGGAGGACATAGGTGGGCTTGAAGGTGCGCTCTTCCACACCGCTGCCGAAGTCTTCTTTGACGCTGATATCCTTACCGCCCATGCCGAAGCCCACCACCAGGAAGGTGCCGAA
>Ga0055480_10001205_pt1 | contig 10249 bp, 5 predicted proteins | sample Muzzi_PWB_D2_FD_57935 | JGI IMG/M metagenome (GOLD analysis project Ga0055480, IMG submission 57935) | Wetland microbial communities from San Francisco Bay, California, USA, that impact long-term carbon sequestration - Muzzi_PWB_D2 | ecosystem: Environmental > Aquatic > Marine > Wetlands ... | reverse complement strand
CGGTGGGGATGCTCACCGATCGCGATGTCGTGATCGCCGTCGCCGGGAAGGGTCGCGACGCACGCCAGACCCTGGTCAGCCGGGTCATGAGCAAGCCCGTCGTCAGTGTGACGGGAGGGGCACCCGTCGGGGTCGCCATCCGCTTCATGCGGCAATACAGCGTGCGGCGCATTCCGATCGTGGACGGCTCGTCGGGTCGCTTGAAGGGAATCCTGACGACGGACGACGTGATCGAGCTGCTCGGGAAGGAGTTCTCCAGTACGTCGGAGTTGATCCACATGCAGCTTCCGCCCGACGCCCCGGGGCAGCCGCCCTTCTCGGATGCGGCCGAAGGGAGGTGACGAACGTGCGAAACTCGAGTCACTACGAGAGCGGTGTCGTGCAGGTGGGGCCCGAGGACAACGTCGGAACGATCGTGAGCGAGATGATTCACTACGCCGTCGGCTGTGTCGTCGTCGTGGACGAGCAGACACGGCCGTTGGGAATCGTCACGGATCGGGATCTGCTCCGGCGTGTCGTGTGCACAGAGCGCGATCCGCGTACCACGCATGCGCGGGACGTCATGACCGCGGAGCCCGTCACCGGAAGGACCGATGAGCCACTCGAGCGGATCCTCGAGAAGATGAAGTCCCTCGGAGTTCGCCGCCTTCCCATCGTCCACGACGAGAAGGTCGTCGGTCTGGTGTCGCTGGACGACATCGTCGCTGAAATCGGCAGAGAGCTCGCGGACATTCGCGCCGCCCTGCGGAGTGAGGTGCTCGGGTCGCGACGCGACGCGCAACGCCGGCGGCGGCGTGACGAGGTGGTTGCGACGATGGAAGAGCTGCGCGGCCAGATCGCAGGGATCAGCGCGGAGTCCAGGGAGTGGATCCAGCGCGAGCTGGAGGCGTTGCGCAAGCGCCTCCACAGATGAGCGAGAGCGACAGCCGAGAGTGGTTCGCGATCGCCCTCGGAGCGCCGGGAGGGCGGTGTTGGAATGAGCTGGGGGGAACGAGGGCAGGGCGGGCAACGCTCCGGCACGGCACGCAGCGGGCGGGCGCGGCGCCGGGGTCCTCGAGCCGAGGCGAACGGGTCGCTGCACCCTGATTTCTTTCGGGTGGCGGCGGTGCTGCGTCGTGTGATCGATCCGCATCCCGGAGGCGCCGCCGTGTGCGTATACCACCATGGCGAGCCGGTCGTCGATCTCTGGGGCGGCAGCAAGGACGAGGCGGGTACCCCCTGGAGCCACGACACCATGGCGCCGAGCTTCTCGACCACGAAGGGTGTTGCCTCCACCGTCCTCCACATCCTCCGGGACCGCGGCCTGATCGACTACGACGACCGCGTCGCCCAGCACTGGCCCGAGTTCGGACAGGCGGGAAAGCAGGAGATCACGATTCGCCAGGTGTTGGCGCATCAATCGGGCCTCTATCACATCCGCCAGATGATCGATCATGCCGACCGCATGCTCGACTGGGAGCACATGATCGCTGCCATCGAACGAACTCCCCCGATCCACCGGCCCGGGGCGCGAACCGGCTACCACGGTCTGACCTATGGCTTTCTCGTCGGAGAGATCGCCCGTCGCGTGAGCGGCAAGCCGTTCTCGCAGCTCGTCGAGGACGAGATCGCTCGCCCGCTCGGCCTCGACGGCCTCTACATCGGCGCGCCGGAGGAAGCGATCGATCGAGCCGCACAGCTGTCGTGGGCTGCGGGCCGAGGGCCGAGTGCCGCCCCGGGCCAGCAGCCGAGGCTCGGAGTCGCCGTGGAGAGCACGGCGGCGGCCTTACAGCAGCTGCTGCGCCGCTTCGGCTTCCGGATCGACCCGGCGAGTCTCCTCGATGCCCTCGCGCCCCGCGGCATCCGCAGCTTCGATTTCGGCGGGCCCGAATGCCTGCGGGTCGCGATTCCGGCGGCCAATGGGCTCTTCACGGCGCGATCCCTCGCTCGTATGTACGCGGCCCTGGCCGCGGGCGGAGAGATCGACGGCGTTCGCCTGTTGTCCAGCGAAACCCTGAGGCTCGCCACGGAGCGGCAGCCAGAGGCGCCCGGCCGCTCGGTCATCCCCTTCGACATGCGCTGGCGCCTTGGGTATCACGGCGTCTACACGACGCGGGGAGTTCCGCGTCGCGGCTTCGGCCACTTCGGCTTCGGCGGCTCCGGCGCCTGGGCCGACCCGGGGCGGAACCTCGCCGTGGCCTTCATCGTGAACAGCGGCATGGGCACGCCCTTTGGCGACCTTCGGATCGCTCGCATCAGCGGCGCGGCGCTGGCCAGCGCCGATGCGCGCAGCGGGCGCGGCGGCGTCTGGTCGCGAATCACGCGCTCCCGGTCGCGTCGCGCTCCGGCGTGAACCCGTCCGTCGGGGATCTCGCAGGCCCGGGCTCCGGCCGGGTCGGCCACCGGTCGCGAGCCGGCTCGAGCGCGAAAGAAATCGCCCAGGAGAATCTCGGAATGTCCTACAACCACTACGACCGGATGTCGGCCCTCGATGCGGCGTTCCTCACGCTCGAAGATGAGAACGCCCACATGCACATCGGATCCGTGGCGCTGTTCGACGCGGAGCCGCTGACGAAGCCGGGTGGGGGCATCGATTTCGATCGGATTCTCGCGTACATCGAAGCCGTGCTCCCGAGTCGGGAACGCTTCCGGCAGAAGCTGGCGCGGGTTCCGGTGCTGCAACACCCGGTGTGGGTCGACGACGAACGCTTCAATCTGCGATACCACGTGCGGCACGTGTGCCTGCCGGCCCCGGGAGACGAGCGACAGCTCAAACGCCTGGCAGGTCGGATCATGTCCGAGGGGCTCGATCGCGCCAAGCCCTTGTGGGAGCTGTGGATCGTCGAAGGCGTGACGCGCCAGCGTTTCGCCGTCGTCTCGAAGATCCATCACAGTCTGGCCGATGGCATCTCGAGCGTTGGTCTACTGGCCGCCATGCTGCGGGCGGACGCCCGCCATGAGCCGGCGCCGACCGAGGTCGTGACGCCGCGGCCGGCGCCCCGGGGCACTCGGCTGTTGCTCGACGAGCTCTCGCGGCGAGCGACACTGCCGGTCTCGCTGGCTCGCGCCACGCTGCATGCGCTGACGAACCTGCGGGAGACCGCCGAAGCTGCCCGTGACATCGCCACCGGTCTGGTGGAGGTGTTGCGGGTCGGTGCCTCGCCGGCGTCGGTTACCCCCTTCAATCAGCCGCTCGGTCCGCACCGACGCTTCGATTGGACGCGTTTCGATCTGGAAGCCGTCGAGGCGATCAGGCGTCGCTTCGGGGGTACGTTGAACGACGTGGTTCTGTGCGTCGTGGCGGGGGCCATTGATCGGTTCTTCACGACTCGCGGCTGGCGCGCAAGTGGCCTGGACTTCCGCGTCCTGGTTCCGGTCGCCATCCGGAGCGAGGCGGAGCGCCGGAGCCTCGGAAACCGCGTGTCGATGCTGCTGATGCCCCTGCCTCTCGAGGAGCGGGATCCCCGTCGCCGCCTGAAGCGCGTGAGCGAGACCACACGGGAGCTGAAGGAGTCGAAGCGCAGCGAGGGTGTCGAAGCCGTCGCGACCCTCGCCGACTGGACGCTGAACGGCCTGCTTTCCCAGCTCGCGCGCTTTGCCCTGAAGCTCCGGATTGCGAACATGGTGGTGACGAACGTTCCCGGACCGCGCGATCCGGTCCACCTGCTCGGAGCGCGGATGCTGGCCGCGTATCCCGTCGTGCCCCTGGGCGCCAACCAGAGCCTGGGCGTCGCCGTTCTGAGCTACGCGGGTGGGCTGTACTGGGGATTCAACGCCGACTGGGACGCGATGCCGTACCTTCACGAGGTCGTTCGGGCCGTCGAAGCGGAGTTCGAAGCGCTGTCTTTGATGGTGCCCGCTGCCGCCGCGAAGTCAGCCCGCAAACGGACCAGCCGGCCCGCGATTGCCGGGGCCGAATCGTGAGGCGCTCGTGGCCCGAGACGGCGCATCGCGCTGGCACCGGCAAGCCTGGCGACGCCGTTCGTTCTAGACTGGATCGGAGGGGGTCGGTCGTGAGCCGCCCAGTTCGAGCCACGGGCGGGCGGGAGCCGGCCCGGATGCCCGGAGAGAGGGGAGACGCGTATTCATGCTGGCTGTGACCGCCGTCGCTGCGATCGGAGGGCTCACCCTCGTCCTCGCGACGCTGCTCGTGCTGGCCAACACGAAGCTCTACGTCGAGGAAGACCCACGGATCGATGTCGTCGAGGAGATGCTGCCACACGCCAATTGCGGTGCGTGTGGGGTCCCGGGCTGCCGAACCTTCGCGGAAGCGCTGGTTCGCGGCGATGCGCTGCCCGGACAGTGCACCGTCAGCAGCAGCGAGGGCAGAGAGCGCATCGCGGCTTTTCTGGGCGTCGATGTCGGATCCCAGGAGAAGCGGGTCGCACGCGTCGCCTGCATGGGGGGCTCCAATGTGTCGCGCAACCGCGCCCGCTATCACGGCCTCGCCACCTGCCGTGCGGCGGCGCCGGTCGCCGGCGGCGGCAAGGGCTGCTTCTGGGGTTGCCTCGGTCTCGGCGATTGCTGCGAGGTCTGTGACTTCGATGCCATCCACATGAACGAGCATGCGCTGCCGGTCGTGGACGAAGAGGCCTGCACCGCCTGCGGGGATTGTGTCGAGGCCTGCCCGAAGGACCTGATCTCGCTGCATCCGGTGAGCCACCGGCTGTGGGTGGCTTGCCGCTCCCTCGATGCGGGTGACGAGCTGCTCGAGGATTGCGAGGTGGCTTGCACGGCCTGCGGTCGCTGCGAGGTGGACGCCCCCGGGCTGATCGCGATGGTGAACAACCTGCCGGTCATCGACTACGAACGGGACCACGCCACGCAGGTGCCGATCCAGCGTTGTCCCACTGGGGCGATTCTCTGGATCGACCCCGTGGCCGGGGTCGTCAAGGGCCCTGCCGCCCGAAAAATCATCCGTAGGGGCACGCTCCGCGATGCTCCGACATAATGAAAAGGCGTCGGGTACCGATGTTGCAGTTGTGATTCGCCCGGTATCGGAGAGGGGGTTTCGATGTCCATATTGACGCTCGGTCAGAAGGCTCTGGAAAAGCGCAAGGAGCAGCGCGAGACGGTCAAGTATCCCGGCATTCCGAGTGCCATGGACGGCAATACAGCGGTGATCATGTGCGAACGGGAAGCGACCGATGCGGCGGGCGCCTACCCGATCACGCCGTCGACCCAGATGGGCGAATACTGGGCGGAAGCCGCCGCCAGCGGACACATCAACGTTTCCGGCCGGCCGCTCATATTCATCGAACCGGAGGGGGAGCACGCAGCCGCCGCCGTGACCGCGGGGCTGGCGATGACGGGCTTGCGAGCGGCGAACTTCTCTTCGGGTCAGGGCATCGCGTACATGCACGAGTCGCTGTACGCCGCGGTGGGGAAGCGGCTGACCTACGTACTCAACATCGGCGCTCGAGCGATGACGAAGGCGAACCTCAACGTGCACGCGGGGCACGATGACTACCACTGTATCGATGACACGGGCTTCTTTCAGCTCTTCGCCAAGAACGCCCAGGCTGCCGCCGATCTGAACCTCATCGCCCACCGCATCGCGGAGCTCACGCTCACTCCTGGCGCCATTGCTCAGGACGGCTTCCTGACCACCCATCTGATCGAGTCGATGCGGGTGCCCGAACGCGAGCTGATCACCGAGTACCTGGGTCGCCCCGACGACATGATCGAGACACCGACGCCCGGGCAGCGAATCGTGTATGGCGCCACGCGTCGTCGCATCCCCCAGCTCTGGGACGTCGACAACCCCGTCATGGCAGGCCTGGTCCAGAACCAGGACTCCTACATGCAGAGCGTCGCGGCTCAGCGACCGTTCTTCTTCGACCACGTGGCCGAGCTGACGGACCTTGCATTCCGCGAGTATCACGAGCTCACGGGCCGCTCCTACGAGCGGGTAATGACCTACCGAGCGGAGGATGCCGACTACCTCATCGTCGGTCAGGGCAGCCTCATCCCGTCCGCTGAGGCCGTGGCCGATCACCTGCGCGAGACGCGCGGCCTCCGCGTCGGCGTGGTCGACTTCGTGATGTTTCGACCGTTTCCCGCCGACCTGATCGGGCGGATTCTGAAGGGCAAGAAGGGCGTCGCCGTGCTCGAGCGCCTCGACCAGCCGCTGGCGGTCGACGCCCCGCTGATGCGTGAGATCCGAGCGACGCTCTGCAAGTGCCTGGACAACGGCAAGGACCCGGGGAATCCGGTCTATCCGGAGCTCGAGACCTATCGAAAGCTCACCGATGCACCCGCGCTCTACTCCGGGTCCTTCGGGCTCGGGAGCCGCGACCTGCAGCCCGAGGGCATCGTGGGAGCGGTCGAGAACATGCTGCCGGACGGCAAGCACAAGCGGCAGTTCTACCTGTCCGTCGACTTCCTGGTCGAGCACCCGATCACACCCAAGCAGGAGCTCTATCAGCAGACCATCGAAGAAGCCTACCCCCATGTCCGCGATCTCTCGGTGCGGGGATCCGAGAACCCGAATCTTATGCCCGAGAACAGCATCACGGTTCGTTTCCATTCGGTCGGAGGCTGGGGCGCCATCACCACTGGGAAGAATCTGGCGATGACGTTGTTCGACCTGCTCGGCTACCACATCAAGGCGAACCCGAAGTACGGCTCGGAGAAGAAGGGACAGCCCACCACCTACTACCTGTCGGCGGCGCCGGAGCCGATCCGGATCAACTGCGAGTACTTCTACGTCGACGTCGTGCTGTCCCCCGATCCCAACGTCTTCCACCACACCAACGCGGTCGCCGGGCTCAAGGAGGGCGGCGTCTTCGTCATCCAGAGCGACCGACCGTCGCCGCAGGAGGTCTGGGAGGACATCCCGGCGCTCTTCCAGAAGATCATCATCGACAAGAAGATCCGGGTCTTCTATCTGAACGCCTTCCGCATCGCCCGGGAAGAGGCGACCGATCCCGAGCTGCAGCTCAGGATGCAGGGGATCGCATTCCAGGGCGCCTTCTTCGCCGCGTCTCCGGTGATGGAGCAGTCCGGTCTGGACGACGCCAGGCTGCTCGAAGCGATTCGCAGCCAGCTCCAGGAGAAGTTCGGCTCCAAGGGTGCGCGGGTGGTCGAAGACAACATGCGCGTGGTCAAGCGGGGCTTCGAGGAAATTCGCGAGGTACGGCCCGGTCCGATCACCGAGGCCAGGGCGGGGGGCAAGACGGCGGGCGGTGAACCGCCGATTCCCGTGATGGTGAGGCCGCTGCCGGCGAGCAAGGCGCCGATGACCGACATCCACCGGTTCTGGGAGCAGACCGGGAATTTCTACGCCCGCGGCATGGGGAACGACGTCATCAGTGACCCCTTCATCGGACTGGGCATCATGCCGGCGAGCACCGCGCTCTTCCGCGACATGACCGGAATCCGTTTCGATCACCCTGAATGGATCGCAGAGAACTGCACCGGATGCGCCAAGTGCTACACGGTCTGCCCCGACACGGCCATCCCCGGGCTGGTCAGTGAGCTGAGCCAGGTATTCGACACGGTCGTGAATCGCTTGCGAAAGCACGGCACCGCGACCCTGCACCTGCCGAAGGCGACGCGATTGATGGAGCGCAATCTGCGCACCCGCCTGGCCGAGGCGGCCGAGACGGATTCGGTCGCCCTCGCCCTCACGGCCGCCATCGAGGCCACGATCGAGCAGAGCGAGCTGGAAGGAACGGAGAAGCAGCAGCTGGAGAAGGAGTTCGAGCTGTTCCGCGAAGAGCTGCACGGGTTCCAGTTCGCGTTGTCGCGCCCGTTCTACACACTCCCGGAGAAGCAGCGTCCCGGCAGCGGTGGGCTGCTCTCGATCACCGTCAATCCCTACACCTGCAAGGGCTGTATGGAGTGTGTGGCGGTTTGCGACGACGACGCGCTGCGTCCGCTGCAGCAGACGGACGAATCCGTGAAGAAGCTCCGCGAACATTGGGACTTCTGGCTCGACCTTCCCAACACACCGAAGGAGTACATCCGCATCGACAACCTGGAGGAAGGGATCGGTGCGCTGGAATCACTTCTCCTCGACAAGTCGAACTATCTCGCCTTCAGCAGCGGCGACGGCGCTTGCCTCGGCTGCGGGGAGAAGACGGTGATTCACCTGTTCACCGCAACCATCGAGGCCCTGATGCAGCCCCGCATCGAGCGGCATCTGGCGCACCTCAGCGAGTTGATCTCCCGTCTCGAACAGCACGTTCAGCTCCAGCTCGCCCGGGAGATCAATGTCGGCGATCCGGACGCGATGGCGCGGATCGTGGAAGACGCTGCCGGGGGAGACCTGACGCTCGCCGGCATCGCCAATCGAGTGGAGCGCCAGAGCGGTGGTCAGCCCATCGATCAGGAGTGGCTGCGCCGAATGACCGGGCTCGTGGCGAAGCTGAAGGAGCTGAAGTGGAAGTACCAGGACGGCACCACCGGCCGCGGACGGTCGAAGCTGGGCATGATCAACGCGACGGGCTGCACTTCGGTCTGGGGCAGCACCTACCCGTTCAATCCGTACCCGTTCCCGTGGGCCAATCATCTATTCCAGGATTCACCTTCGATGGCGATGGGCATCTTCGAGGGACACATGGCCAAGATGGCCGAGGGTTTTCGCGCGATTCGCACCGCCGAGCTGGAGCTGGCGGGGAAGTACAATCCGGCGGAGCACGACGAGTTCTTCACCTACTTCGACTGGCAACAGTTCAGCGACGAGGAGTGGGAGCTCTGTCCGCCGGTGGTGGCCGTGGGCGGCGACGGCGCCATGTACGACATCGGCTTCCAGAATCTCTCGCGGGTCATGGCCTCGGGGAAGCCGGTCAAGGTGCTCGTGCTGGATACGCAGGTGTACTCCAATACGGGTGGACAGGCGTGCACCTCGGGCTTCTTCGGCCAGATATCCGACATGGCCCAGTACGGCAAGGCGATCCAGGGCAAGCAGGAGCCGCGCAAGGAGATCGGTCTGGTGGGCATGGCCCACCGCACGACCTACGTGCTGCAGAGCAGCATCGCCTACCCGAATCACATGATCGAAGGGTTCATCCGGGGACTCAAGGCACGGCGCCCGGCGTTGTTCAATCTCTACACTTCGTGTCAGCCAGAGCACGGTATCGGGGACGACATGAGCGCGCGGCAAGGGAAGCTGGCGGTGGAATCGCGCGCCTATCCGCTCTTCCGCTACGACCCCGATTCCGGCAAGACGCCGGCGGAGTGCTTCGATCTGGAGGGCAACCCGGCGCCGGACGAGGACTGGCCGACGTACACCATGAAGTATCAGGACGGTGGAATCGAGAAGACGCTGGAGCTTCCCATGACCTTCGCGGATTTCGCGATCACCGAGGCGCGTTTTCGCAAGCACTTCCGGGTGGCGCCGGTCGACACGTGGAACGAGAACATGGTACCGCTCGCCGAGTTTCTCGAGTTGGACGAGGACGACCGCGACGGCCGGTTCCCCTATTTGTGGTCGCTCAACGAGAAACGCCAGCTCAGCCGTCTGCTCGTCGCCAGGCCGATGGTGGAGTCCAGCGAGGACCGTCGTGACTTCTGGACCATGCTTCGGGCGTTGGCCGGCGCGGACCAGCCTTCGCGCGACGAGATCGAGCAGCAGGTGCGCGGCGAGATCGCGGGCAAGATCGCGTCGGGCTTGATGAAGCTTGCCGGCGGCGACGGTGGCGGGGTGGCCTCACTGGCGGGAGTGGAGGCCATACCCAACGCCGATGCTGCCGCTTCTGCTGGCGACTTCATGGCGCCGTGGATCGACACCGATCAGTGCACTGGCTGCGACGAGTGCATCAACATCAACCCGAAGATCTTCGCCTACAACGACAGCAAGAAGGCCTACATCAAGAATCCCACGGGAGGACCGTACAGAGATCTCGTGAAGTCCGCCGAGCGCTGCACGGCCCGCGTGATCCACCCGGGCCTACCCTCCGACCGCAGCGCCAAGGACATCGACAAATGGATCAAACGCGGCGAGAAGTACAACTAGCCGCGGGTCTGGACAATGAGTCTGTTGGGGTTGAAGACCTTCCGGCACGGAATTCACCCGCCGGAGCTGAAGGACGAGACGAGCGGACTTCCGATCCGCCAGTTCCCGTTCGCGCCCCTGTTGACCATCCCCCTGGTGCAGCATCTCGGCAAGCCCTCCATACCCGTGGTGAGAGAGGGGCAAGAAGTCGTTCGCGGTCAGCGAATCGCCATTCCAGACGGTTTCGTCTCGGTGTCCCTGCACGCGCCCGCCTCGGGAATCGTGCGCCGAATCGCGCTGATGCCGAGCATCTCCGGTCGGATGGTCCCC
>Ga0055480_10001204_pt1 | contig 10251 bp, 9 predicted proteins | sample Muzzi_PWB_D2_FD_57935 | JGI IMG/M metagenome (GOLD analysis project Ga0055480, IMG submission 57935) | Wetland microbial communities from San Francisco Bay, California, USA, that impact long-term carbon sequestration - Muzzi_PWB_D2 | ecosystem: Environmental > Aquatic > Marine > Wetlands ... | reverse complement strand
AAAAAAAGTGTATTTTTTTAAAAAACCCAAATAAATATTTTTTACACCTCAACCCAGTGGAAGAACAACCACAACAGGACCAAATTACCCATGATGCAACGGGTCGTAAACTTACTAATTGTCGTGCTTATCCTTATACCATACGTCCACACCACGGACCCCTCACCCTTTGGTACCGACTGGGAAAAAATAGAAGAAGACGGAGCAGGATCAGGAATAGATGAAGCGTCCAACGAAGAAGAACAAATCACCGCCAAAGAACAGGTGGCGACGTGGGTACTCCATGGACTGGAACGAATCATTCTCAAAGAGATCCGGGAGACTTCCTTTACACAACTGATCACGGGTAAGCCTGACGAAGATCCCCAAACGACCATGCAAAAGCGTAACGAGGCGTCCTCCGCGTACCTTGCCAGCTACACCGCAGGGGTGATCGGTCTCCTCGCCTTTCTGGTGGGAGTGTTACTTTGTCTTTGGTGCACCATCGTCCGACACGTCTTCAGGGGCGCAGTGTATATATTCGTGGGGGTGTTATGTCTTTTCTTGTTGGTTCTTTTCGTGTATCCTTCGGGTTACCTGATTACGGCGTAATAAAAAAAATACAACACATCACAATAACAAACAACAAAAAAAAAGAAGGGAACAATGGGTGTTGTGCGTTTGTCTATCTTTGAAGCAGCAGGATATGAATGAACCGTAGCCACGGTCATCGTTTGGTTGGTAAACCGAAACGTTTCTTGGTTGTACGTCACGATAAACGTCGTATCTCCGCCATGCAAATCGATCAACAGCTTCACCACTTTGGCCAAGAACATCACGGACGTCCGCTTGGCCACGGAATAAATATCGGCTTGGGCCTCCGGCTGGGAATCACAATAACACGCAATGAAAAAGGCGGCAAGGGTCGTCTTGCCCAACCGACGCGTAGCTTTGATCAATACCTCTGTTTTAATCTTTTTTTCAATGTTAAACCGGTCCATCAACTCCGCCATACGCGACTGGAGGTCTTCTTGCATGATTTGCGGAAGGGTGGCGCATATCATTCCGTTCAACATCTTCCGTTGTTGGATGGACAGTTCCCATCCGATGCGTTCCAACCGCTTGATCGTCTGGAGTAGGTTTTCCAGTCTCCGGTCGCCCGCCCGATCCCTCTTTTCGAAATCTTTGTGGACGTGGTAGGATTCGTGAAGGGACGTCTCCGCCCTGAGTTTCTTTTGGCGGGTTTCGTAGGGACGTTGGGTCAATGATTCAAAATCGCCACATAATCCTTGGAACGAAAGAAGGGGGAAATTTTGAACGGGCATGGCGTCGCCGCTGTTCTTTGCACAAGGGACGGGGGTTTATTATGAATAAAAAAAGGTTTTTTTTCTCCAAAAAGGAGAATCACATAAAAAAAATCCTTCCTAACAAAGAATAAGAATACGCATCGGATCACTGGGTGCCGATTCGTTCAAAGATATCGCCACCACGTCGTTGGTTTCGATGGAGCAAATCGATTTGATCGCGCCCAACATTCCTTCCAATGCATTGTCTTTCGTCAAGAAATATCGCACCAACTGTGGGAGTTTTGCCTTGGACAGGTCCGGACGTTCTTCCGTAAACGGAGACCCAACGGAAGGTTTCTCCGAAAACAACCGGGTCACCGCCTCAATGCGCATTCGGTAGGCGTCATCGACATCCTTTTTGGCACTGGCACGAAAGGCGTATTGAAGGGCACGTTCTGATTCCTTCAGCTCTTCGTCAAAGTGTGTGTTTACACTTGCTCCAGTATTCAGACCGTTCACCAAACTTTGGTACACTTCCTCAGAGGAGGAACCGGGCGCCTCCATGGAGGCAATGAACAATGCGCCCACCACGGTCACCATGTCAGCAAACCGGTTGGCTTCACAAACAGGAAGTGTCCGGACACGTTCGGGATCACGGGCAACCTTGGCCTCGTTGGAGTTTTTCACACGGACGGCTTCAGTCAGGAATTTCACGACTTCCTTTTGGCTCTTGGGGTCGTATGCAGAAAGGAACAAGGGCACTTTTTTGGGATCTTCGCCGGTAATCTGAACTTTCTTCTTAATACGCATGGCATCCACTTCATCTTCTGGAAAATCGACTTTCAACAGGGTATGGGCGGGAATTACATGCGGAGACCGGTTGATTACGTCCACCAATCCTCCGTTCAGTACGGGTACCATAGTACGGTCGTTCTCACCCAACAGATTTTTATCTGCGGCTGTTTTGGAAAAACCTACGTATTCGAAGCGGTCGCGCGTCTTGTGTTTAGGTTCGCCGATGTCACCCAATCCGTTCAGCCCGGAGGTCACCTTGAGGGTGCTCTGGAGCACTGTTGTAGAATTTTGACGTGTGTGGCGACGTTTGGACGCCCGATTTTTGTCCATGATCAAGATATCACGGTCGTTGATATGTTTGGACACTGTGGGATCACCGCCAAACTTGGCGCTTTTTTGTCCTTTGACTCCACGTCTACGCTTGCGCTTGGTTGAGATTTTGTTGTCCACGTACGCATTGTTTACCGCCAACCTTTGGGGGACAAAAGGCTGGTCCAAGGAGCCGTAGGGCGTGTGCTGACCACGTCCTCCGTACAAACCATTTTTGGGGTTCATCATTTTTTTTCTGGGATGGTTACAACTGAGGAGTTTCTGTTGTTGCTGATGTTTCTGGGTTGGGCGTGTTGTTCAGGAAACAGCGTGTTCTTTTTTCCCCCTCTTGCATTGGAACGTTCGCCCGGAGCCGAAAGAAAATAACCCATCTTTTCTTTTTTTTCTTTTTTTATTTGGGGAAAAAACAAGGGAAAAATTTCCCTCCCTTTACAAAAGATGCTTCTTGATTCCGTACCGGTTGATATTGATCGTAACCAGAGGACAACGTGTCACATTGTACGCGTCATGGTACGCTCCGGGGGCGGCCATATACTGGTCCGAAGGACCAACGCCACGCACCTGTCCCACATAAATCCTCTCTCCAGTGTGTCTTGTTCCGAATTCGTCAAAGTATTCCAAATCCGCACCCGTAGGAGCGTCCTTAATAGCAGACGTCCAAGGAACCACCTGCACCGGACGGTCACAAAAGATCAACCCTTGTTTGACCATAGAGGGCGTAGGTCGTGGGTGCGTGGGTGCGTACGCCTGTGGGTCAATGCGGTAAGACGCCGACGACCATTTGGCGCCACTTTTAAAGGTAAACGTATGGGTTTCTTTGCTCCGGTCTACGCTTTTGACCAGAAACCACAGGTGTTGGTTGTCTTTGATGATGCGGTCGCCCCAAAGGTTGTACACTTTGGCTGCTTCTCCGTCCACCACGATGGCAAGCGTCATTCCGTGGTGACGGTCAATGTCTTCTGCACGTCCGCGATACGACGCGCCCTTCATTTGGGAAACCACGAAACCGTCAAATCCCCATTCCCGGATCACTTCCATGGGATGCAAGCTTTCTTGTTGGTAGTATTCTTTCTTTGGAATGCCTTTAGTGTCTGTATCCGTCTGTTTCAGGGGATATTTCACCTGCGACCGGAACAACATTTCGTTGAGTCCGGGGAGGGTGAGGACGGTGTCTTCACCCAATACCGCCTTACCCCTGCGTAGCAAATGCGTCCGTTTGCTGTATGGCGTAGCCCGGTGCCCTTTCCACACATACTTGGCGTCCTTGGTTTCCCGTCGTTTGAAGATGGCCATTTTGTCGTGGAACACGTTAATGCTCATGGAAAATTTGGTGGGCTTCCTCTGAAGGATGCCACGGTCATTTGGCGTGTCAAAGGGCACATTGTTGATCGCATCCAATACGGGCGTGGCGGGTCGTTGTCCACGAATGGCCGCTTCCGCCGCATCACTCGAAAGGGGACGAATGCCCGCGGACAAGGGACGTGTTCGTCTCAACATTCCGGGTTGTTTTCCGCTTCCGGTAAAAGCAGACTGACCCATCACTTCGGGATTGGCCATAGCGGGTCCGGTCAACTGACGGGCGCCTACTTTGACGCCCTTGAGGCTGTTTGTGGGGGTGGTGAGTTGTGCGCGTGCCGATGCATCGGAAAGTCGTGGTGGGTTGCCCATGGGACGTGTTCGTCGAAGTCCATTTCTGTCGCCCATTATGCTTGTTTTTTTTTCTTGGGGTGAAAGTTTTCTCGCGGAAGCTGTTATCGATTCTGAAGACGGCTGATGAACCGGGTGAATGAAAACAACGTGGGTTGTTTTTCTTTTGCATTGGTCGGGAGGGCCAGAGAGAAAGAAAAGACTATTTTTTTCTCTTTTTTTTTAATTATTTTTATTCTTTCTTTCAGAAAATCCGCGCAAACGCCCCCAACTTGCTGCTGTCGGCAACCGCGTCGGTCGAATGGCCCACCATATCCTTGGCGTCCAACCTGTACAAATCAATCAAATGTTTCGACATTTGCGTCTGGGCGTTCAACACTTTGGTGTCCAAACGGACGTTCCCGTCATCGTCCGTGAACCGGACGAAATTCTGGCAGGCTTCGATGTTTTTGATGGTTTGTGTGATCAATTTTCTCTGTGTGACGGTGAACGAAAGACCCATATGGTCCGGGTCCACAATGTGGTGGTAAAAATCTCTCCAGTGGTACCGGGGAAGGTTGCGCGGGTTGCCTTCGATCTCCACTTCCACTTCCCATATCATTCGTACGTACATTTTGTGCAACATCTTGGCGAGGGATTCCAACGACCTCAGCCAAAATTGGTCCCAAAACGCCTTCCACATCCGTTGAATGATCGCATTCTCTGAAGTCTGGCAAAAATGACCGCATAAATAACATTTTTTGTGGACTTGGTGTACATTGGGCGCCTGTTGCATGTACGCCGGTAATATCACTTCCTCCGCTTCTTCGTTGTCTTGTCCGACGACGTGGTCTCCTTGGACGTGGTCTTCCACTTCTTCGTCATAGTCAAAAGAAATCGGAATGTAAGACTGAGAAAGTCCCACGGTTGTGTCGCGTGCACTCCGGTCGTAATGACGGTCGTCAAACGATCCGTTGTCGTCATCGTACAGGTGGTCGTCGTCATTGTCACTGTTGAACTGGGACGTGGGTCTGCTGTACAAACTTCCGGTGAAATGGTACCCGGAAGAGGAGGACGAAGAAGAGACACTCCTTCCGGTGGATAAATGCCGTCTCCTCCGTTTTCCCGTGTTATCCGTCAGGACGATGCGGTCGGCACGGTTCAGGGGACGTTTGGTTTTGAGGTTCAGGGCGGAAGCGATGGATCTTCCGATTTCTTGGTTTGTGTTTGTCATGTCGGGAAGTTTTTTTTGTATGTGATTCTACCGGACACGCACGGCGTTGTTCTTTTCGGGGCACCGATGTTTCCTCGTTTAAATGACACCCATAAAAAATAAGGTGAAGCCGGATAAAAAAGAAGAAAAAAGAAAAAAAAGAAAAAAGGTGTTAAGAATAGCGTCCACAATGGCATCAAACAACCATAGAAGGCTAAAAAAACAGACAGACCGTACACGAAAAAAACCCCAATCGAAATGGACCCCGTAGGTGGCGATGAAGTTCGCTCACGTAACCGTCTCTTTTCGATTCTGATCATATTGGGCGTGGTGATCATGTGGCTGGTCATCGTTGCCTATTTCGCCATATTCGTCGGCGCCCAATTTTACAGTGTTCCGCCCACGTCATTCTATTTGGTCGTATGGGCCATCCCTTACTTTGTTGCGGCCGGAATCGCCGCAGTGGCCGCTATTTACGTCAAAGACATCAACCGAGGCCTGTTTGATGCTTCCATTGGCACTTCCGTGGTATTGTTCATCGGAGCCGTGTCCAACGGTTTCTTCGCTTACTTTGCCACGTCCGTATGGGCGAGGTGTGTCACTGGGATTGCGTCGTTAGACACTGCCGAAAAAATCATGTGCAACAACAACCAATGGTTGCTCTACGTTCAGTTAATTTTTGCATGGCTGTTTCTCATTACGGGCGTCATCGGATTGGGCGTATTCATTATCGACGCGTTTATGCGGTTCAATACACGACAGACCGCTGCCAAATTATTACGCGGGGTGCGAAAAGCGGGAGGGAAAGTCAAAAAGTTTGCGACAACGTCCGAACCTATTCCGAACGTTCAAGTGGCGCCATTTCAAGGATATTACAAAAATTCAGAAGTGTGAACAAATAAAAAAATCCCATGTAGTTAAACCTCTTCTTTTTATTTAATGTTTGTTTCATTCGAGTGTACAATGAGTGTGTGTGCCCCCTTAATAATCAGGCGAAACGTCCGTCTTCACGTCAAAGAAAGTGCCCTTGCCCTTGGATTTGTGCTTGAGCGTACGTACAAACGACAAGTTTTCATCGCTTGGGTTGTCCACATGTCCACCCTTCATGCGGAACGTGAGCGATCCGTCCTCGTTTTCGTTGTCCGTAGTCACGGGATTGTCCGTAAAATAAAACAACACCATGGAAGGGTCGTCGTCCAACGTGCTGTCCTTCTTCTTGATGACCATCTGTCCAACGTACATCTTGGTACCGGGCTGTACCTCTGTCTTGTCCGGGTTATTCTTGGCAAACTTGCCGCCCAAGGTGGCGGGTTTGTTGACCACGGTGACTTGGATGCCTCCTTCGTTGTACTTGTCTCCCGGTTGAATCAGGGAAGAAACCCCGGCCCCCACACTGTTGACCACACGCGTCAAACGGTCGTCCGTGGAAAAATGAGAGATTTCGTACTGGTCGTTCACGTTGAGGGTTCCGTCGGCTTCTTCCACCGCGTCCTCTACGTCAATGCCGAAATGGGCGTTCAACAATTGGTGGGCGGCGTTGTTCAAGGTTTCCATGTCTTGGTCGTCATAGTCCAAGTGCACAAAATGGAACGGTTTGCCGTTCTTTTTGTTGTTCAGGGCGCTTCCTTCGGGAAGCACACCCTTGGCACTCAGGGAAAATTCGGTGTTGTGGATGGGTGCTTTGGAGGAATACTCTTGCCAAGCACCATACGCGGCGTACCCTTTTTTCCCATATTCTTCCGCATACTTTTTCGCCTTTTTACCATACGATTTTACCCTTTTGCGGTACTTTTTCTGACGGACGGTGCGCAATATGCGTCTGGTGTTGTGATATGCGTTTAGTGCAGCACTGTTTTGTTGTCTGGCCTGGCTAATAGACGCGATCGAATTTGGGTCATTTTCGTAGGTAATGGTAACCTCAGTTCCGATGGTTTCCCCTCCAAGTTTTTCGTAGATTCGTTGGGTGTTGAATACAATCGGCGATGTCTTTGCGTCTATTGATGGACCATAAAGCGGATGAATAACCAAATCTCTGGGAGGAAGGGGCGGGCCTTCTTCCACGGCATAGGTTATTGCCTCGATGTCTCTTTTGCTCACGTAGCCATCGTACACGGCGTTTCCTTCTTTCACCACATCTTCCACGAATTCTTCTCGTTTGGCGGGATTTTCGATACCTGCGGCAGTGATTCCGGCCATCTGTTCCAGTTCATTGGTCGAACTGGAATCTTTGACCAATTCAAAAGCCATTCCTTTCAGACTGATCGCTCCAGAATGGAATTTGCTCCACGCACTTTCGAGCATTCCCCAGTGTTTTTCGGCCATGTGACTCAAAGGACGTGGTCGGTCATGTTGTGAAGCAGGCGTAGAAGCCGTAGTCACTGCATCGTGCCAATTACGCACACTTTCTTCATGTTTGGGTTCGATTATGGGGACACCAAAGTCCGCCAAATTCATACCGAATGGGTCGCTCAATTCATCCATTATTTTTTTCTTTCTTGGTATACAAACAGCAGAGGAGGACGAGGAAACCTTCGATCTACTTTTTTCTGTGTAGATTTCCTAAGTACGCGAATTTAAGTTTCGCCCTGTCTTATTTTATTTTTTTCTCTTTCCTTAGTTTTATTACAGGTACGGAGAGTAAAAAAATCACTGTGATTCTTCAGAACTGTCCAACGGAATTTCTACTTCCACTTCCGTAGGGTTCATCGGTTGCATTTCGATCTCCATCACATCGGTCAGACCGTTTTGTTCTTCCCTACTGGTCCTTTGGTAATTTCCGGAGAAAAGGGCGTCCAACGAAGTATCGTCAAAGTGTGCCGGATCGGGAAGCAATTTGATGGCCGACCTGTCCCAAACGATCAGGAACATCCCGCAAGACACAGACACACATACAAAGATCTGAGAAAGGGCCAACTGATGTGCAATCAGACGGTATATTATCGCCACCATACATATCGCAAAGTACAGGATGTGCGTGTCATGTACGATCAACCAATGCGAACCATGTGTCGGAATGAATGCGATCAACGTTTGTATCAAGGCGGTTGCGTTCACCAGTAACCATAGGATGGACCAAGTGGTCAGAGGGGCGGTACCGACAAAAGGTTGTCCGATGTGCCACAGGTATTGTTCGCCCACGTCCGTGAATAACAGGGAAATAGTAAAGGCGATCAATGCGAACATCCCGATAGGGTTTCGGTACCACCGCGAAAACGACCTGCGTATGAAAAAATGTATACATAGTAAAAGGACACGTAGCCACAACAACACGGTTGCCGCGCCAACGATGGGGTAAGCATAAGGAAACTGAATGTCCTCTAATGTTTTTAGTTGAATGGAACATGACCCGTCGTCACTGTCGCCACTCATTTTTTTAACAGTTTTGTTGTAGTTTTTTTCCCGCCTGATTGAGAAAGGATAGATTCTTCTCTTTTTCACGCACGCCCACAACGACGTCATGGACAAAAACGACGAACCCCAAAGCAAAATAAAACAACCAGAGTGGAAAATTCTCATTGACGTGTGTCGTATATGCAGCAAAAAGGTAAACCAAGCGGACATGTGTACCCGTCTCCCCTGTTGTTCTTCCTTGTTCCATTTCCACTGTCTCCTCAGCCAAGAAAGCAAATGGGTCAAAGCGAAAAAGGGCATCATCTGTCCCCGATGCAACGACCCCAAAACAAACGACGAAACCATACGTGGACAATACGAAAAGATGCGTACGACCAATCGCGAAGGATGGACCGCATACACGAGTGACGAAACCCATGCCGAAAAAACCAAAGAACAGTTTACCATGTTACTGGAACACGTCCGCCAACGAAAAGCCAGACGGTCCGCCCGTAAACGTTCCCAAAAACTGACGTCTTACTTCAACGCTTTGGAGGAATTGATCACAAAGATCGACGAAGACCATCTGGACGATTCCTTGAAGAGATGGGCGTGTGAAGAAGAACAAGGAGAGTTGTACTTGTTACTCAAACGGGCGGGAATCTCGTTCGACACGTTGCACGGGATGCAGTTTTCTCTGTACACCATGAAACGGTACGTGGCCAAGACGTGGGACGAACTGGTCAATTTGGGATTCTTGTTGCCCAGTCTGAAGAAAATCAAGTACGCGGACCAACTGTTGCTTATTGGAGCGTACGACGTGGACATCCATAAAATGCGTCACCGGTACGGTACCACGGATAAGGGCGTGTGCATGCCCACCATCCAAGACCTGACACTGTGTCCTGATGTCCTCGCCCTGTTGGGAATCGACGCCCACGAATTGATCTGTTTGGGACTCGACAGAAACCGGATCAACAAATTTCCCCTGATCACCTTGAAGGAATGGGTCGAAACGCTCAACCTTTCACTGATTCATGCCGTTGTGTTGGACATTCAGACGCCCAACGACCTGAACAACATACCGACGTGGGAATTCTCCACACTGGCCAATCTACTCGGGTTGAAACCGAAGCAAATCCGACATTACCGAATCCGGTCGTATTGCGTGTTTCCGGGCGATCTTAACTATGCCAAAAAGGTGACCAAGGGACCCTTCTCTCCCCAACCACTAAACAAAGGTGGACGTGGGAGAAAACAACCGGTGAGGAAAAGACCGATGGGTAAAAGACCCCCATCCACGGGGAGAAAGCCATTCGTTCGCAAGGCATCGGGGATGAACCCTTCCGCCAAACCTTTCCAGAGCGAACGGTTTTACTCTGGCACGGGTACCATGCCGCCCCAACGGGTGATGTACCCGACCGTGTCTCAGGCGTACTTTCATCCTCCGGGGGCGTATACATGTACCCATGGACGGCCGGAAGTACCCATGTATTATTACGACAGACACAGAACGATGAACGGGTACGTCCATGCTTATCCAACGGTGCACCATGACCGGTCTATATTGGAGGCGGAAGAGGCACGGAACAAGAAAATTGTGACTCCGTTGGAGGCGTCTCAGCTTACCTATGAAGGTGTGCCGGTGAGCGGAGAGGTTGGACCGACGTAGGGGGGAATGATTCTTTTTTT
>Ga0055480_10001203_pt1 | contig 10252 bp, 6 predicted proteins | sample Muzzi_PWB_D2_FD_57935 | JGI IMG/M metagenome (GOLD analysis project Ga0055480, IMG submission 57935) | Wetland microbial communities from San Francisco Bay, California, USA, that impact long-term carbon sequestration - Muzzi_PWB_D2 | ecosystem: Environmental > Aquatic > Marine > Wetlands ... | reverse complement strand
CAGATTGCCCTGGCTGAAGGCCGGCCGGCCGCAGCACTTGCGGCCGCGCGGCAGCAGCACGGTATGGCCCGCCGCTTCGAGCACCTGCACGGCCGCGTGACCGATCTGCCCATCGTGGTAGCGGACGAAGGTGTCGTCCCACAGCACCACGGGCCCTCGCGAGCCCGGCGGCGGCGCGGGACGTCGCCGGAACCAGCGGTCAAACCGCTCTGAAGCGTAGGCTGGCAGAGTGCGCCGGGCCGCGATGCCCAGCGTTCTCTCCATGGCACGGCGCACCACGGGCCGTTCCAGCGCAGCGTTTGCCAGCTCCGGCAGCCGGCAGCCGATTCGGCTCAGCACGTCCACGGCGCTGATCACCCGCGCGCTCCAGGGCAGGCCAAACCGCTGATGTCGCGCGTGGAGCAATTCCGCCTTGAGCAGTGGCAGGTTGACGTTCGACGGGCACTCCGCAACGCATGCTTTGCACGACAGACAGTTGCTCAAGGCGGCCTCGAGTTCGGCTGAATCCAGCCGGTCGCCGTGCGCCAGGCCGCGTCCTTCGAGCACGGCGCGAATGGTGTTGGCCCGGCCGCGGGTGGACATGAGCTCCTCGCCGGTGGCCACGAAGGTCGGGCACATGGTGGGAGCGTCCTTGCGACACTCGCCACAGCCGTTGCACTGATCGAGATTGGCCAGGAATGAATGATCCTTCGCGGCAAAGGCGAGCACGGGGGTGAAGGGCAGGTCGAGCGTGTAGCCCGCACCGTAGCGCAGGTGCGTGTCAATGGCGTAGCCGTTCCGCCGCCCCGGTCCCGGGAGATCGATGAGCTTCCCCGGGTTGAAGACATTCCCGGGATCGAACGACGCCTTCAACTCGCGCATCACGCCCAGCAACGCGTCGCCCACATGGTCACGAAGGTACTCCGTGCGCGCCATGCCCACGCCGTGTTCGGCGGCCAGTGAACCGTTGAACTGGCGCACCAGCGAGGATACCTCGTCGCAGAGCTGACGGAACTTGCGGAGGTCTTCCGGCTGGCGCAGGTCGAGCACGGGCCGGACGTGCAGCAGCCCGGCCCCTGCGTGCCCGTAGAAGCAGGCTGCCACACCGAGCGGATCGAGGAGTGCGCGCAGGGCGGCCACGTATTCCGGCAATCGCTTCGGGCTGATCGCGACGTCCTCGATGCCCGTTACCGGCTTGGCCGGTCCCGGGCGGCCCGTCAACAGCGACAGGCCGGCCTTGCGCAGGCCCCAGACCAGATCCAGCTCGCGCGGGTGTCGCAAGAGCCGCGTGCGGAGTCCCAGCTTCCTGGCGGCCAGTGCCGCCAGGCGCTCGTCCACGGCATCGTAGAACTCGACGATCAGGAACGCCTCGCATGGCTCGGTGTCGAGCGCCAGCAGGTCGCGAGCGGGCTGGAATTTCAACTGGCCACGCGTCTGATCGAACAGCACCCGGTCCACGTGCTCGATGGCCACCGGCTCGAGGTCGAGCAGTTCCACGGTCGCCTGCAGCGCTTCATCGACCGAGGCAAAGAAGACGAGGCCGATGCCCTTTTCCCGCGGCAGCGGCACCAGCCGCAACTCGGCCGAGACAATCGCGGCCAGCGTGCCTTCGCTGCCGGCCAGCAGGTGATTGAGATTGCCCGGCTCCCGGAGCCATCGGCTCAAGCCGTAACCCGGCCAGCGCTTGACCAGTCCGGGTGGCATCCGCTTCCTGACCTCGCCGGCGTGCGACGAAATCAGCTCGGTCGCGCGGCAGCGCTGGGGCGCCATTGCATCCGGTTGGGCGCCGGTCTCCACCACGCGTCCATCGGCGAGGACAAGTTCGAGCGATTCGACGTGCTCCGCCGTGGTGCCGTAAAAGGGTGCGCGGGCGCCGGACGAATCGTTGGCGATCATCCCGCCCAACGTAGCCCGGGAACTGGTGGCTACGTCGGGGCCGAAAGCAACGCCGTGCGGTTTCAGAAACGCGTTCAGCTGATCCAGCACCACCCCGGCACCCACCCGCACCGTCCGCCGGTCCAGGTCCAGGCCGGAGATGCGGCGGTGATGCCGGGAGAAATCGAGAATCAGACCGGCGCCGATGGCGCCCCCGACCAAACCGCTGCCAGCCCCACGGGGAATGAGGGGGACGCCCTGAGCCGCTGCCGCACGGATGACGGCGGCGGCTTCGGCCGCATCCCGTGGAAAGGCGACACCCCACGGCTCCATGCGGTAGATGGAGGCGTCCGTAGCGTAGAGCTGCCGGGTGAGCGGGTCGGTACGCACCTCACACCCGCTCGCCGTCAGCGCCGACATGGCCGAGTTGCTATGCATCCAAGGCCGCAGCAGCCTCAACGCACCTCAGGCTGTCTCACCCAACCGGAGTACCGTCAAGGAGTGGGGCTTGAAGGTGTAGCTGAACTCCGGTTTGACGCCGCTGACCGTTGCCGAGACCGGCGCTACCTTTCTGGGCTCGTCGAGGGAGTTCTCATCTGCCAGCCCGCCACTGAGGGTCATGGCCAATCCCGTGGACTTGAGCTGACTCGCGCCGTCGATCCTGAGTGCGGCGGTCACCGGCTCAGCCCCGGTATTCACCACCTTCAGAATGATTTCTCCAGCGGACTCATCACGCGTGGCAGAGGCGAAGAAACCGGGCTGGGAATCGGTTTGCCCACCTGCCAATTGGACGGGCAGAACCACATCGCCCCGATTGATGCTGAAGGCCTTCTGCACATAGTAGTTCGGCGTGCCATAGACACGGAGGTTGTCGCACCAGATCATGTCAGGCGTCCACTGCCAGGCGTCTACATGGCCAAACAGCGGGGCATAGCAGCTCATAACCACCAGATCAGCGTTGCGCTCCAGCCCGGTCATGAAGGCGGCCTCCGAGATAGCTGTCTGCCAGTTGTTCCGGTTGTCCGGGCTGGCCACCCCTACGCTCTGGGCGGCATACTCGCCCACGAACACTCTGGGGCCGTTGCGGTCGAAGGCATCGTACAGATTCGCATTCTCGGCAAACCATTCGGGGTTGCGGTAGAAGTGCTCGTCCACGATCTCCGGTCCGAGCGCACGCCACTGGGACCAGAGGTATTCAATCTCCGCCTTTCCATTGGGGAAAATCGTGGCATCCGAGCCTGTCGCGGCCACGAGCTGCATCTCCGGATACCTCGCCTTGATGGCAGCGGCAAAGACCTTGTATCGCTCGACGTACTGCGGCCCCCATTGCTCGTTGCCCACACCGATCATGTTCATGTTGAACGGCTCGGGGTGGCCCATCTCGGCCCGGACCTGACCCCAGGTGCTGTCCGCCGGGCCATTGGCAAACTCGATCAGATCCAGGGCATCCTGGACGTAAGGCCCGAGCTGATCGAGGGGGACCAGCTCGCAGGAATTGAACTGACACGCCATGCCGCAGTTGATGATCGGTAGCGGCTGTGTGGCGAGGTCTTCACAGAGTTGGAAGAATTCGAAAAACCCCAAACCGAAAGATTGGTAGTAGTCCGGCGCGGGCCGATGCAGAAACTCGTAGTTCCAGCGATTGATGACGAGCTGGCGATTCTCGAGCGGGCCAATGGTGTTCTTCCACTGGTAGCGGTACGCGAGCTCGCTGCCTTCGACAATGCAGCCGCCGGGGAACCGCAGGAAGCCGGGCTTCATATCGGCGAGCAGCTGCACCATGTCGGCGCGGAGGCCCCCGGCACGATTCCTCCACGTGTGCTCCGGAAACAGCGACACCATGTCGATGTCCACGACGCCGCTACCCTCCACCAGCACATACAAAGTGGCGTGGGCGTCCGTGTTCTGGGGATTCAGCACGGTCGTGTACTTCTTCCAGTCCGCAGAGAACCCCTGCAGCTGGACGGAATCCAGCAGGTGACCCCTGGCGGAGTAAAGGGCAATGCGTAGTGCCGGCGACCCGGAGACGTTGCGGATCTGCGCCGAGAACTGATAAGCCTCACCCTGCCGTACACCCATGCCGCGGAAACCTTCGTTGGCCACGCCCAAAGGCGCGGCCGCCCGCGACTCGATCCGCAGGTAGTTCGGATTGGCCGGAGCAAAAGGGTCGTCTTGCCGGATCGACAGCTGGCCGCGGGCATGGCTCGGGCTGATCTTCGACCACCCCGTCAACGGCTCGGGGAATTCAAACGACCGGTTCTTCACCAGCTCCGCGTAAAGTCCGCCGTCCGCTCCGAAATTGATGTCCTCGAAGAAGATCCCCCACATGGCCGGGTTGATCCGGGCCCCGGGCCTGTCGGCCCCGATACTCAGGCTGATGGCGGTTCGTGTCTTATCCATGATCAGCTCCCGAAAGCATTGGGCTCAATCCCGGCTACGTGGAGGCCACGACCTCCCCGGTTGCCTCCTGCAGGGCGGCCAGTTCGTGCTTGATGTTCTCTTCGTAATACTTGTCGGTGATGAAGTAGCCGAACATCACGATACCGGTGACCAGGTGGAAAATGCCCGGTATGATCGTGAGCATCAGGGCAATGCCCCGCAGCGTGAACATGTCCTGCGGAATCGCCGGATTGTAGACCGTGTCCGCAATGTAGCTGTAGTAGGTGAGGATCCACCCCGCCATGCCGGCGGCCAGGCTCATGCCCATCTTCTGACACCAGGAGATGCCGCCGAAGGCCATGCCCGTCACGCGCTTGCCGCTCTTGAGCTCGCCATAGTCCACGGCCTCAGAAATGATGGACCAGAACACCGGCCCCTGGAGGTCCACCACGAAATTGATGATGAAATACAACACGAATGCCATGACCCGGTCATTGGCGCCCGGTTCCACGGCCAGGAACATGACGATGCTCAACGCAAAGGTGAGCAGTTGGCACCAGCGAAAGAGCTTTATCTTGCAGTAGTATTTCGTGATCCACGTGGAAGCGACCATGGCGAAGATGTTGCCGACGATACCGACGGTGACGAAGGCGGATTGCAGTGCGGCATCACCTCCCAGGAAGTACTTGGCGTAGTACAGCCCGACCGATCCGCGCAGTACGTAGCCAACCGTCATGAGAATGCACACAACCGCCAGGATGAGCCATTGAGAGTTGTGGAAGAGCAGGCCCAGTTGCTCCCCGATCGGCTTTCGATCGCTCTTGAGGATCACGCGTTCGGTCGTCGTGAAGAAGCAGAAGATGAACAGCAGCGTGGCCATCACGGCCATCGCCCCCATGGCGATCTGGTAGCCCTTCGGGAGCAGCTCATCTCCCCACTTTGCCGCATAGCTGGCTGCGAACAGCGGCACGAAGATGTTGACTACCAGCGACGCGCCCTTGGCGAAGAACAGGCGGTACCCGTTGGCCGACAGACGCTCCTTCGTGTCGGCTGTCAGCACGCCCGGCAGTGAGATGTAGGGAATGACGATGCCGGTGAAGACCAGCATCATCAGGATGTAAGTCGCGTAGGCCCAGATCAGCTTGCCGTTGTACGAGAGATCGGGCGTCGTGAACACGAGCATGACCGTGATCCCGAAGGGCACGGCCAGGAGCAGGAGGTACGGCCGATAACGGCCCCAGCGGGTACTGTGGCTGTCCGTGAACATGCCCATCAGGACATCGGCGAAGGCGTCGATCAACCGGGGAATGAGCCCCAACATCGCGATGTGCTCAACCCGCAGTCCGTACACGTCGGTGTAGAAGAAAGTGATGATGATCGCCAGTGCCGACCACACGACGTTCACCGCTGCGTCGCCGGCGCCGAAGCCGATCTTCTCGAGAATAGGCAGTTTCTGGCTTTTATCGCGAAGATCGTACTGTGCGGTTGCTGTGCTCATGCCCGATTCCCCATTGATTGGACCTGTTCGTTGGTGCCGTGCCGCACTTCAGCCGCAGGCAGTGACGTTGTTGAAGCAAACCGCCTTCCGATTCGACGCAGGCTGTTAATGAATGTGCGTGTTCCGGGGCCGCTCCGATCGCCAGCTTTCTGTAAGATGTTCGAGCCAGGTGGTGGCCGTCGTAGTGGAGTGGCCTTCCCGCGTCACCGCTCAGGACCGGGCGGCCCACGCAACCGCGCCCGGCCCGGACCCCGAGTTCCAACCCTCCTGCCGGGGTGAACCGATCGGGTTACGGTGGATCGGCGACCCCTCGCGCGGATAGGTCGACACCGCCTTCAGCCCGCGCTCAGCCGCTCCCTCCACCGCTCCCGAACATGACGGTGCTCTGGTCGGGAACCGATTGCGGCCGAGCGATGGCGTTCCGCCCAAACGCGGGAGCGAAGGAAACACCGGCAGCGCCGAGCGACACAGTCTTGAGGAAAGTCCGCCTGCTGGTCGTCATGAAGGTCCTCCTCAGCTTGCTGGTCGGTCCGTTGCAAGGCCCATTTCACCTTTTTCAGTTTGGACCGAAGTGGGCTCAGCTCGCTGTCGGGAAACCCCACGGAACCGTGGAGGGGAATGCCTGACATCGGCCCAGGTGCCTGCCTGCTTCGGCCACCCTATCTTCGCCCACCACCCGAGCCTGTGAAGTGCGTCAACTGACGGCTCCGCGGGGATAGGACACGACCGGATGGGGGCTCGTCTGCCGAAGCCACGGCAGCGAACACCGGCCGCAGCGTGGGGACGTCACGCGCGGGCCTCTAACGCAGCTTTTTGCCGCCCTCGGGAGTCACGTCACCCCCTCGGGGACTCTTCGGTCAGTGCGGCAATCCAGTCCACCATCACCTCCACCGCTTCCTCGTCGTCGAGACCTTCTTCGGTGAGGGAGCGCCAGGTCTCGAAGCGGAGGGCGTGCACGACCACCGCCCGCAACCGCCGCTGCCGCTCAGGATCCAGGCCCCAACCGGACGCGAGGCCCCCCGCGATCTCCCGCATGGCGTCCCACCAGGGACTCATCACCTCCGCCAGCGGGGGCACCTCCACTTCGTCGCGGAGGACCTGCGCCAACATCGGAGCACCTTCCCGGAAATAGGCGTAAAGGGCCTTGAGCGCGGCCGCGAGCCGCTCTCGAGGATCGCGGATTCCCGACCAGCGGGCCGGCGACGGGAATGGATGATCCTCCGACCAGTCCGACGAGCACGCCGCGATGAGGGCCCGCTCGTCGGGGAAATGGCGGTACACGGTCAGGCGCTGCACGCCGGCGCGCTCGGCGATCGCGCTGATGGTGGTGGAGGACGGCCCGACCTCCTCGTGAAGGTCCCGGATGGCGCGGACGATGCGATGGCGTGTGTCTTTTCGGCTCATGTAGTAAACATATGTGATCACTAGAGTCTTGACAAGCCTAAATGAAGCCATATTTTGACAATCAAATAGTGAACACTACTGTTCAATATGTGACCACTGCGGTCCCTTCGGTGGGGCCGCGGAACATGAGAGAGGATCCCAATGAGTACAGCCACGGCAACAGCTCCAAGCAGGCGGACCACGCATTCCGCGAGTCCTCGGATCGTTCCCGCTTCCTCGGAGGAAGTCTTCGACTTTGGTGGTCTCGGCGTGGTGTGGAAGATCGATGCCGGGGAGACCAGTGGGGGCTTCTCGGTGGTCCATCACCCCATCGCGGCCCACGCGCTCGCAGCACCTCTCCATCGGCACCACAAGGAGGACGAGTACTCCTACGTGCTGAGTGGCACCCTGGGGGCGCTTCTCGGCGACGACGTGGTGACCGCCGGTCCCGGCACCTGGGTGTTCAAGCCCCGGGGTCAATGGCACACGTTCTGGGCCGCGGGTGACGAGCCCTGCCACATCATCGAGGTGATCTCTCCCGGCGGCTTCGAAGATTACTTCCGCGAGGTGTCGGAGGCCTGGGGCGATGTGCCAGCCTTCCTCCGAATCAGCGAGAAGTACGAACTCGACGTCGACCTGGAGAGCGTTCCGGCCCTGTGCGAGAGCTTCGGGCTCACCTTCCCCGAGCTCTGAACTACTCCTCTGCCGTCCGAGCCCGGAAGGCCGGCTCCGATCGGGGGGGGGCCGTCGGAGCTACCGGTGCCCCGCTACCGAGCGGGCGCGATCCTCAAGATCTTGTCGTCTCCCTCGTGGGCCGACGCCCGTCCGAAGTTCGAGGTCCCCACGTAGATCGCTCCGTCCGGCCCCACGGTCATCCCCCTTAGCCGACCGAACCGCGAGACGCCCGTCTCCGGTCCCTCGTGGAACCACCACTCCACGGCGGTGATGCGGTTCGGGTCGTCCTCGTCCTTGAACCGGATCCGCATCAGCGTTTCGCCGCGAAGCGTGGTGAAGAGGAGGTCCCCCTTCAGCTCCGGGAACAGGTCGGCGTCGTAGAAGGTGAGGTCGCCGGGAGGTTGGGACGGGTCCCAGGCGATGATCGGGTCCCCGAAGCGGGGATCGTTCGGCGCACCCACCGCGAGGGGCCAGCCGTAGTTCCCGCCCTTCTCGATGATGTCGATCTCGTCGTGACCGGTGATCCGGACCGATCTCCACTCCCCACTCGGGCCGTTGTCGGCCAGGAAGAGGGCGCCATCGGTCGGACGGAAGGCGAGCCCGTGGGAGTTGCGAACCCCGTATGCCCAGATCGGGCTGTCGGGGAGGGGGTTGTCCGAGGGCACCTTGCCCTCCGGGGTGAGGCGCAGGACGCTTCCTTGGAGCCGGGTCAAATCCTGAGCGAGCATCGATTGCGTGAGCTCTCCCAGGGTCACGTACAACATCCCGTCGGGACCGAAGCGCAGCCGGCCGCCGTTGTGGACCATCCAGGATTCGAGATCGTCGAGGAGCACCTCTTCCTCTCCCGCGCGTCCGTCCACCTCGCGAAAGCGAGAGAGCCGGTTCACGAGCTGGTCGCCCTTCTGCACCGTATGGAAGAGGTAGACCCACGGTTGGTTCTCGAAATCCGGATGGAGCGCGAGTCCCAGAAGGCCGTCTTCTCGGCGCACCCCATCGGGGAACTCCACCCACGGCTCGGGATCGAGCACCCCGTCCGCGCCGATCACCCGGACCCGCCCCGCGCGTTCGGTTGCGAAGAGCCTCCCGTCCGGGGCGAACTCCAGGCTCCAGACGGTGTCGAGGTCCCGGGCCAGCACGGTGACGGCGACCCCCTCGGGCTCCGGATGGTAGGTGGGGTCCGGAACGGCAGGCAGCTCTCCCTGGAGAGGAGGCGGGAGCTCAGGCCCGCCTCCTCCTCTGCCGCCCCCCCTTTGAGCGTGCAGGGCGGCCGGGTTGATCACGGCCGCTGTGGACAGCAACGCGACCATCAGGGCCGCCTGCAGATTCATGTTCTTCCTTTCGACCATTGTGACCGACCCCGACCCGTAGTAAACCCCAACGTCCGCTGGCTAGCGGGCGAACGATAGGAGGGGCCCATCGACCGGACAAGAGCGGGGCGAACGGTCACGGGTCGTCCGGGTCGGCGCCGCCGTCGACGAAGCTGGCGTACTGCATCGCGACCTCCTCGGGCGTCACGATCCGGTTGAGGAACATCAGGTCGTCCATCCGGCAGTTGCACGGGTTGGCCTCGGCCGTGTTCTGGGGGAACGATCCGCCGATCTTGATGCCGGCCGGGTCCGACGGCGACGTGAAGTACGGTCCGTCGCCACCACCGACTTCCCAGGGGTCCCCGGCGGAAGTGTAGGAACCCTCCAGCTCCTCGCCGTTGGCGTACAATCGCATCTCGCCACCGTCGAAATCGAACGTTGCCGCGAGATGCACCCACGCGTCGGAGGGCAGGAGCTCGTCCCACGGCGCGTCCGCGGCGAACACCCACGAACCGCCGTCGTCGATGCGGCGGCCCAATCCGACCAGCCGAAGCTCGCCGTCGACCTCGAAGACCTCGAGCAGGGCACGGACGAGGTGACCGTCCGACGTACCCGACAGCACGCCGGCGAGGCCGACGGCCCCGTGGCCCGGGCTCGGGTTCAGCCCGGTCTGCTTGAACCAACCCGCCATGCTGATCGCGTCGGTCTGATTGAACGCACCGAGCGACTCCACGCCGTCAGCCTGGTAGACACCGGCCTTCCAGTCGTCGTCGCTCCCGTCGACCTGCCGGGTTTGCAGGGCCTGGCCGGCCCCCGGATAGGCTGGATCACCGCCGACCCGCATCCCGGCTCCGCCGTTGACCAGTTGGATGGGCGTGTCCGACAGGCCACGATCGGTCTCCAGGGTCGCGTCCTCTTCGTCCGGGTGGTCGAAGTCGTAGTAGGCCACCAGGTTCTGGGCCAGGCTGGGTAGCACGCGCGGGTGGTCGTGAGGGGGGGTCACGATCGCGTCGACGATCCGCCAGATCGTCCCGCTCCCCTTGGACAGCAGGTACAGCTCCCCCTCTGCGTCACGGCCGACACGTAGGTCGATCCGGTCGTAACTGCGCCCTTCGGGTTCGGCCACGCCGTTGAGCTCGGCGAAGGTGGTCTCTTC
>Ga0055480_10001195_pt1 | contig 10296 bp, 7 predicted proteins | sample Muzzi_PWB_D2_FD_57935 | JGI IMG/M metagenome (GOLD analysis project Ga0055480, IMG submission 57935) | Wetland microbial communities from San Francisco Bay, California, USA, that impact long-term carbon sequestration - Muzzi_PWB_D2 | ecosystem: Environmental > Aquatic > Marine > Wetlands ... | reverse complement strand
TTGTAGCGAAACACCACAGGAACGCTGAAACCGCAATTATCATGTTGAAGGAGTACTAGCGCCGGGGAAAACCACTGCGATTTGAGTAAGTACCAGTGTACCTCCAGATAATGCACCCATTCCGGGTGGACAGTACAATTACCTTGAAGTCATGGCCGTATTCGCATACAAGAATAAGAACCTGCCGGGCCACACCCCTGTATTGTTGCCAGTATCGTATTTCGCACAAACATGAAGCGGTAAAGATCCTCCTGGCCAGCCCGCATAGTGCACCAAACATTAAAGGCTGTCTGCACGGAAACGGTTGCCCCTCCCAGTATTACCGCCATGGAGGAAACAAGGGAAATTCCAATAGCTCCCGCATTCCAGGTTTCAGTCAACGCCTGATTATTCACCGGCGTTCAACCGGTAGAACATGGTTGCTGATTTTGCCACAATCGTCACAGCATAACGCGGAACATCATCAGCCGTGAGCAATTTTGACAGAAAAATCCAGCAAAATTGGTATAGTCGGCGCAGGATGCTCCGGTGCTGTAATTGCCAGGGAACTCGCGAGTACGGTGTTTGAAGTGGCGATCATGGAATCCAGAGATCATATCAGGTGAAGCTGCCATACAAGTCGCAACACGGAAATAGATATACTCCTGTAACGAAATAAGCTAATCCTCTCGCCTGACCTGGCTTCGGATACCATAAACCTGACCTCCAGTCCGGTAATAAACTGCGTGGTGCAGACAGCGGTATTCACCACCACCCGGCATCGACTCCGGACTACGCGAGGATAGTGTTTATCCATGCACCACCATGCAGGACGCAGTACGGCAAGGCCACTGGAAAAAGCCATATCCAGCGACTGGTTATAATTCCGGCTCATTTCGAAAGGCCATCCAGCACTCTGAAATAACACTCCAGGGTATGTTCAGTAACCACGGCATTACTGTAAAATCTTTCAACTTTGCTCCTGCCAGCCAGCCCCATCCTCTCCCGCGTCGCCGGGTCTGCGACCAGCCGTTTCAGGGCCATGGTAAGGGCGTCCACATCATCTGGTGCAACCAATAAACCGTCAACATCATTGTTGACAAACTCCCTGCAACCCGGAACAAAAGTGCTGACAACGGCACGGCCACAGGCAGCGGCCTCGATGAGAATACGCGGAATACCTTCGCCATAGGTTGTCGGTAAACACACAACATTACTCGATGCAATCATCCTCTCAACATCCTGCATGTTGCCGTGCCAGACCAGCTTACCCTGCGACACCCAGGTATCAATTGTTGAAAGTGGAATCGGATCCCTGGCGTCAAGATCCTGGATCCCGGCAACATGCAACTCAGTGGGAATTCCTGCTGTGTTCAGGTGCTCAGTCGCATCGACAAGTATTTCCAGCCCCTTGCTTCTTAACAGCCTTGATGCAAAGAATATTCTGAATGTTCCGTTTATTGTTTCCGGTATAAACTTAAACCGGTCCAGATCCACACCGGCACCCGGCAGGATCACTGTCCTGTCGAGTTCAATTCCACTTCGTTGCACAAGCACATCACGGTCGTGACTATTTTCGAACGTCACCAAACTGCGATCGGTCTTCATCGCAATCATCATGGCACGTGACAATAACCACCATACCGTTCTGGATGATGCTGACTTGTCTATAAAGACAGACCCGAGCCCTACGATACTTGCCACACAGGGTATCACCCGAATCCTGCTGAGCAGGCCACCGTAGACTACCGGTTTTATAGTTACGCAATGTACGATCGCAGGATGCACATTTACGATTGCATTCCACAAATAAAGAAAACTGTATATATCGCGTAATGGATTCATGCTATTGCGCGTAAACGGCACGTGATATACCTTGAACCCATAATCACTGAGTTTTTGTTCATTCGCTGCACTGCTGATATTCGTAGCAATGCAGACATCGAATCCGGCATCCTGCGCAGCCAACGCTCTGTCCACCCAGTGTAATAGAAAATACCAGTCCACATTGACTACATAGAGCAGTCGGCGACTATTATTGGTGTCAGTATACTCAGCCATTCCAGGTTATCCGTCACAAATGCCAGTTAATTCAATATGCCGATCGCTCGCGTCCCACTTATACCTGCAGCGTGCCGTACTTTCGATTGTCTCCCCCGGGACAATCAGCAGTCCAGGTATCAGCCGCACCTGATTTTTTACCAACAGTCAACAGGTAGAACAGGGTTGCTTATTTTGCCATAATCGCCGCAGCATATCGTGAGACAAAATCAGCCATGAGTAAGATCGACAGGAACACCCGTAAAATAGGTATCGTCGGCGCTGGATTTTCCGGTGCCGTGATTGCGAGGGCACTCGCAACTGCAGGATTTGACGTAGAGATCATCGAATCCAGGGATCATATCGGGGGAAACTGCCACACCTGTCGCAACACGGAAACCGGCATCATGGTTCACACGTATGGCCCGCATATCTTTCATACCGATGACCAGGAGGTTTGGGATTATGTCAACCGATTCTCCGAATTCAAGCCGTACACCAATCGTGTCAAGGCGGTTGCCAACAACAGGGTGTACTCGCTCCCCGTCAACCTGCAAACCATCAACCAGTTTTTCGGCACGGTACTTGGGCCTGAAGCTGCAAGAAAACTCATCGACAGCAAGGCCGACAAATCGATTGGCACACCAAGAACGTTCGAAGAACAGGCGTTGCGTTTCGTGGGCCCCGAGATATATGAAGCATTCTTCAAGGGGTACACTCAGAAACAATGGGGTGTGCATCCCAGTAAATTGCCCGCCGAGATATTAAAGCGCCTGCCAGTACGGTTCAATTATGATGACAACTATTTCAATCACAAGTACCAGGGAATGCCGAAAGATGGCTACACCACCCTCATCGGAAACATCCTGGATCACCCGGGCGTCAAGGTATCACTTAACGAAGAATACACACGCGAACGCGACATAGAATTCGAGCACGTGTTCTATAGCGGCCAGATCGACGGGTACTTCGATTACGAATATGGCTTGCTGGGCTACCGGACTCTTGATTTCGAATCATTTATCGAAGACGGCGACCATCAAGGCAATGCCGTTATCAATTATTGCGATGCGGATATTCCCTATACCAGGATCACCGAGCACAAATACTTTTCACCGTGGGAATCATTTGACCGCACCATCTGCTACAGGGAATACAGCCGCGACTATCGACAGGGAGACATCCCCTTCTACCCCATCAGGCTTGTAACTGAGAAAAAATTACTTTCGCAATATATAGACGCTGCCAACAGGCTGGCAGGAATTACATTTATCGGAAGACTGGGGACCTACCGCTATCTGGACATGGACGTGACAATTCGGGAGGCACTCGATGTGGCACGAAGCTTTTTAAAAAATGACCAGAAAGGCATCCGGCAACCTGTTTTTTTTATCAACCCGTTGTGACCGGACCGGTACGGACGCGGAAATTGCCCCCCACCACCACCATTGGAATCCTTGCCGCACACCAACTCTTGCCAGCGTTCAGTTCTACTAATTTGCAGTAATAGAAGCCGAGGATGTGCGCACAGATGGTCCGCTTATATGCCGGCAGCCTATAATATTGGATATTTGAAGCGACTTCTAAGGCCGTCCCACATGGCCGAATAAAACAGTTTCAGGCCCTTCCAGTCACCCCGGTTTTTTACAATGAAGTAATAGGGGTACCTGAACATGTCGTACATGAAAAGTCTAAATAGCCCATAGCGCCGGAAAATGTATCCCCTGTTCCGGAAGAAACAATATTTTTTTATATCCGAGTTCGGCACCACAGCATGGAAATACCCTGCGACAAGAGGTACGGTTTCCGGCCAGCCGGAGGGATGCATGAAACCGATGCGAGTGGCCGTACCAAGTCTTATTTTCGCTTGCCGCATGCGGTGCATGAATTCGACCTCGTCTCCCCTGATAAACAGCCGCATATCGGGTAAACCGGCACGGAAGAAGACGGCTTTTCTGAACAGTGCGCCGTTGAAAAGATGAGTGAAATTTTCTATCACCTCGGTTTCCTCGACATGGGCGCGCGCGTATTGATAGCGCCCGTTGAAACGATGCGGGAATGACAGTCGCTCCGGGTCTTCTGGATCAATCACCAGCGGAGCAACGACGTCGAGCCTACGATTATCCGCCGTATCGATCAGCTGCTCGAGGCATGAGACGGTCTCCGGGTAACCATCGTCATCCATCAGCCAGATCCAGTCTGCACCTTTCGAAATGGCCAGCATGACACCGAAAGCAAACCCGCCGGCTCCCCCCAGGTTGATCAGGCTGTGAAAATGTTCGGCAAGAGGAAAACCGGCGATTACTTCACGCGTTTTCGGATTGTTACCTGTATCGACAACAACGATTTTTTCAATCTTCCGACTCTGACCGGCAACCTTTTGGAGGGTAATGAACAAGTCGTCGGGACGGTCAGTAGTCACGATTACCGTAGTGACATTATCCTTTTCAGCGGTTGCCATAGAGGTATCTCAGTCCGTCTACTGCCGTCCAGATCTACAGGAGAAAAAGGTTGATCCCGACCGGCTAACTCGAGCAATCTTATCAGTTTAAGGCTCGGTCCAATACCACCAGATACAATGCCACAGCCATATCGGCGGGAGAGCAGATATCGATTGCAGTTCTACCGAAACCCGCATTATTGAGAATCACTACGGCTGAATTTAGCGCAGGTCTGTACGAACAGACCTGCCAAGTAGTACATACTTCACGCAGTTCCATCCACACATAAACTGCAGATTCGGAATTGTAATCGGCTGATGTATGACGCTGGAATCGTTATATCCACAAGCAAGCCGGCTGAAGAATAATGGAGAATTCATTGCAGGTTTGTTGAACAACAGGAACCGATTCCCTGTTGCTGATACAGATACGAATATGTAGACTCTAAAGTATAAACAGCCGGAAAGGGTGAGGCATAGCCGGGTAATCGATCCTGTAAGATCAACGCATGTATCCTCCAGCCTGCTCATCTGAGTTACATCAGGATGGATATCTTATTTGCGACTTAAAAAGGCATCCAGGGAAAACCAGTGCCCGGGAACAGAATATCCGGTATATCGGCCATATGCGCATGTTAAAGCAGTTGCGGACCCGCGTGGCGAGCTTTCTCAGGTATCCGGAGGTTACTTATACCGCGCCAAGGTGAAAGCACTTAATTACCGGGTTAGGACTAATATAGGGATTTCACATGAAACTACGCTTCCTGTTTACCGCTGTAAACATTCTGGTCATGTACCTGGTAACGGGCGTCGCGGCGACCGCCATCATTCAGGCATACGCCTGTACAGATATATCCGGGCGATGGCTGGTTGACGAGACGGCTGATATAAACTGCACGAGCACGGGTCCTATCAATCAATCTGCCTATGACTACATCACAATGAATCAGACGGGATGCAATATTTCCTACATGCGTAATATTGGACAATATAGCGTGCTCAGAAGCGGGGTCATCCGTGAGGATGGCAGTCTGACGATGTCCGGGAAATTGGTTATTTTTAACGAAGGTGTGACTGAGCATGAAAACAATCTCACCATAAACGGTACTCTCGTGAATGCCGGTTTGATCTCATTTACCGGTGAAGGCAGTGCTTCGGGCAGCCTGGGTGGCGCTACGGAAACCTGTACAGCGACCACCTCCGGCACTTTCACCAGAGACACATCTGATCTGGTCGTTTCCGCTGTAGGCGTGTCAAACGACAAGCCGATCACGGACCGGACATTCACCATCAATGCGACCGTTAAAAACCAGGGACAATTCAGTGCTGACAGCACCACGCTGCGTTACTACCGCTCGGCGGACGCGACCATTACCACGGGTGACACCCAGATTGCTACGGATGCTGTTCCGGCCCTTGGGCCGGGCGGGTCTTCCGCCAAAAGCAAAGCGGTGTCGATTGTACCGACGGGCAACTTCTGGATCGGTGCTTGTGTCGATCCCGTCAGCCGGGAAGCACCAATCACAAACAACTGCTCAAATGGTGTAAAGATCACGGTAAGGGAACAGGTTGTTCCCATTACATCCATATATATGCTGCTCTTTGGTTCTGATCAGTAGGGTGCCGGTTTCAGGATGATTGCATTGCCTCCGTAGCTTTCGCTAACAGGTTGAGCCTCATCGACGTTGCCGCTTGTTGCAGTAGTTCTCCCTTTGAAGGCAATACCGCACCCGTCCAGCATGACAATTAACAACTCACGGCAAATATGACACGGCAATTCACTCGATTGCCGTCACCTACTCCAGCAATAAGGGTAACCAGGGCATAAAGCTAACTGCTGGTGAACTGGTTGGAGCTTGTGGCAGGACTTCCACCCTTGGCGCCACCCAATCTCCCTGCGCAGTACAATACCCGTCGTTGAAAAGCAACTCACCCGTTGCGCCTGGCACACCAAGGTTCACCAGGCCGGTAATCTTTGTGCCATCCAACAGGGTACCGCTGATGATTCCATTGTCACTCACATCGAAGAAGCCACCCTCCACACCCAATAATGCTCCATCGAGGTTTGTGACTCCGAACATATAGGCCATACCGTCTGCGGCCACGAGAAGATCAATAGTGCCCGATACAACGGTACCCTGCGGCACTCCACCGCAGGTGACAGTCCCTTGCAGCTTGGACCCCGAAAAATAGCCGCCGGCGGCCTCCAATGGACCGGTAAAAGGCGCCTTTGTGCCGGAAAATGTCACATTCGTACCAGGACCTTGACTGGTACCGGAAACACCAGTTTCAGTGAAGATTCCTGCAACAGTGTCAGCTTCCAGCGGAAAGCTAAAAGTTCCACCCGTGTTAACCGGTATCGCTTTTACGATCGCACCTTGTTCGTCAAGCTGATCATAGAAAGAAATCACTGCAGTATTGTTCGCGCGTACCAGAGCGGCGAAATGACCAGAGCCGGTACCCATAAAGGTCCCGAAATAGATTCCCGCAAATTCACCAAGAGCATGACCGCATAATGGAAATATCAAAGCCACCAGACCGATAAGGGCCTGCATTCGATAATCCTTCATTAACTTCGATTTCCTTTCCATCATCCAGCCTTGATCAAGAGTTTACCCCAGCCTTGCAACAATCCCCTCTCCCTGCGGGAACACCCCGTAGGGCATAAAAGGGTTAGGGTGAGGGGATAAAACAGGATAAACGCATGTTTTATATCCCCTCATCCCAGTCTTCTTCCTTCGGAGGGAGAAGGGGATGCAACCTTTTACAACACCCTCCACCGGGAGGGGGGTTCTGTTTTCTTAAATTCACAGTGAGTGAACTTCAGAATCACCTGTCAGACATCATGCAGCCCGGTTATACAAGCACATTTCGCCGTTCATACCGAAATCTTTTGCAGCAGTAAGGGTTACGGTAGTTTCAATCTGAACGCCCTGTTTCGTTACCTTAAACCAATGCCGGCGCGAGACAGATGTTCTCTATTCTTCGTCCAGCAATAGTTGAAGGAATGGCATCAGCTTCTTCGATTCGGCGAACGTTGCTGATATAATGTGATCAGCCGTTATGTTGTTAAAGGTATAGCCTGGCAGCGCACCTTTTGAACCACCATCAACGATTACATCATCGACCGTAAATCCTTTGTCCGCCGTTATCGTGAAGGTTATACTGGATTCCGGGGCAAGCTCGAGTTTTCCGGAAGGGTCCATGCTGCCGCCGGTTCCGGCACTGGCGGTAATCGTACAACAGATCCGGTTGAGTGAAAACGTGCCACTATCCCCGATAATCCAGCTATCATTTTCGAAATATTCGGCTGTGAAATCACCGCTCAGGTAATCCCCGGACCGTGTCGCGGTTAACGAAAGTCTCTGTGGTTCTGTAGGTAAACAGGGATCAGTGAATTCATTGTTTGTGAAAATAGCCGTATTACCATCACCGCTCAACGTACCTTCCAGTGGAAAATCCAGCGACCCTCCGCAATCAGTAGCATTTGGGGCAATAAGCTCCCCAGTGAGAGCACTCCCGGACTGTGAAATTCTGACTTCGAGATCACCTCTGTCCCCAAACACACTGCTAAACCAACTGCCCACCCAGGTTCCGCTGAAATTTGTGGCAGCAGCGACTGCATGGGGTACCAGACCGGTAGCCAGGACGGCCCAAAAAATAGCCGTAAGGAATTTGTTAATCATACAATACCTCATGCCTTGTCGTGCGAAACGTTATAAAGGTCACGGGATCGAAGGCCGGCAACTGAGCTTGGACATTTAGCTGTGGTATTTCCATGAGTTCTGGTTCTATCTCGTATCACGCCTGGACTTTGTTGATGCTCAGGGTAAATTTTCTTGAAGTACATAGCCAGCCCCGACTGCAAATTGCTAATCATGGTAAACATCATTGAGAATTTCCACCGTGCGAATTTTATATCATATTTTCATTCCTTTCGATGACTGGACACAAATCATGAACGCGTCAGGAGCATGGCGGTATAGGATACCAGCCCAGCAAATTCCTGAACCGGGTTAAGAGCCGGCGTGTGGCTGGTATGGTGGGCTCCAGCCTGTTACCGGGTGGGATTGACTCTCACTGAACGCGCCAGACTTCGCTGTATCCTCAATGACTGCTTAAACTGAAGTACTTGTCATCCGCTGGAATTTCCTGAATGACATGAGTTGCAACACAAAGCGGGAAAACGCACTATGGAACTTCTGACTAATCAGAGACTCTCGAGCATCCCCTCGGACTGCTCAAGTCTCTCGGCGTTTGTGAGCCCGGCACCGCGAATTTATGCAACAATCGGGAACCCGATCATTGTAAAAATCTTTCTGTAGGGGCGGCCACCGCCGCGACCGCGCCGGAGGGCGGCGCTCCTACAGGAGTGAGTCAGAACTTCACTATCGGTGAATTCCGGAAATTGGGCAAAATACCCGTTGCATCCCGCAGATCGTAATTTATACAACTGCCGGGTTAACTTCAGACGCTTGAGTGTGCTCTTGCCCGCCATGTCACAGCCGTTGCACTGATCACGGCGTCGACCCTGCCCTGTCGGCCAGCCGCATCGCTGAACACTGCCAGCTCGGGACTGCCACAATGTATTGTGGTCATTGAGGTCTTCATAGCCCGGTGCCAACCCCTTCACACGCCGCTTGATCAAAGAATATGGGTCGAATTTCTCACCGGGATACCGGTGAGAAATCCGGGTTAAAACTTCGTTAGTAGGTATTGGCAGTCACAAACAAACAATTCCTATCTTCCCTTTAGCGGTCTTGACCGGGAAGCACAGTCCCTCCTCGCTGCTTTCAGGACATGCATCACCGACCCCGTCACCGTCCGTGTCCTTCTGATCAGGATTGAACGTAACCGGGCAATTGTCTGTGCCATCGAGCAAGCCGTCACTGTCGGTATCGTCATCATTCGGCTTGGTACCCTTGCGGTATTCCTCCAGATTGCTCAAACCATCATTATCCTGATCCTCGCCGGCATCCGACTCATTGAACGGGTCCAGGAACGCATACATATTTTCATAGCTATCCGGGATTCCGTCGTTGTCATCGTCGTTATCGCAGACATCCCCGGCATTATCCACATGATAATCTTCTTGGAATACATTCGATACACCCGAACAATTATCAAAGGGATCCATAATTCCATCGGCATCCGTGTCTGAGAATGCACTATCCGAAACCATTGTGGTCGTTTCTTGCGTTATTGCATCTCCATTGTCCGCGGATAGAATCGCCTGCCAGTTGATCAGTGAACCGCTATCCAGCGCGCTTGCGATTGTCGGCGCTAACGAAAGGGTTCTCGTTGCACCAGCGGCGAGCACATCGAGATTCCAGAAGGCGACCTCTCCGGGACTGCATTGAGACGCAAAACCGATACCGCCCTCACAATCGGTCAGGTCTGTGACAATGGATTCATTGAATACATTCAGCCCGACCGGCACCTGCAAGCGCAATTTTGTGCCCGTGACGGGCGAGCCCGAGGTATTCGTCACTTTCAGTTGGACGGTGACCTGCGTGTTCGGTGCGGCCGGGTTGGTCAGTGCCGTAAGCGACAACTGCAAATCATTGGCCGTGTTGTCGATATAGGCAACATTCGTGGCCTGCTGGTCCTTCGATAAACCACCGATCGTCCCCGTCAGTTCGGCCGCATCCACTTCCACCAGGGCGCCCGAATCCAGCCCGCCGGGGAGATCTGCCTGGACCTTGACGCGCCCGATCGCGCCAGGCTGCAGTGTGCTCAGGTTCCACTCCACCTCGCCCGCGCCCGGATTGAAACTACCCCCGTCGGTGGCCGACACAAACGTGCTGCCCGCCGGCAACGGGAATGCCAGCGACGTG
>Ga0055480_10001194_pt1 | contig 10301 bp, 8 predicted proteins | sample Muzzi_PWB_D2_FD_57935 | JGI IMG/M metagenome (GOLD analysis project Ga0055480, IMG submission 57935) | Wetland microbial communities from San Francisco Bay, California, USA, that impact long-term carbon sequestration - Muzzi_PWB_D2 | ecosystem: Environmental > Aquatic > Marine > Wetlands ... | reverse complement strand
CGGACACATCGACTTGCTCGTGGCCAACGATACGGTGCAGAATTTCCTGTTTGTCAACCAGGGTGATGGCTATTTCGTCGAAGAAGGCGCGCAGTACGGCGTGGCGTTCGACCGCAACGGCAGTGCGACCGGCGCCATGGGGATCGACTCGGGGTTTTATCGAAATGACACGGATCTGGCGTTTTTTATCGGCAACTTCGCCAACGAGATGAGTTCGGCCTACGTCACCCAGGGGTCGGACACGCTTTTTGCGGACGAGTCCATTGGTGAGGGGATCGGCGCCACCAGTCGCGGCATGCTGACGTTCGGTCTCTTGTTGCTCGACTACGACCTCGACGGACGGCTCGACCTACTGCAAACCAACGGACACCTCGAGGAGCAGATCAACGTCGTGCAGCCGAGCCAGCATTACGAGCAGCCATCGCAACTGTTCTACAATTGCGGCGGCGCAGCGGGCGCGACTTTCGTGCCGGTCGAACCTGCACTCACCGGTGATCTCTCGAAGCCGATTGTCGGACGGGGAAGCGCATTTGCGGATATTGACGGCGATGGCGACCTGGATGTCGTTATGACCCAACTGGGTCGTACACCGCTCTTGTTGCGCAACGAACTTCGGTCCGATCACCATCGCATCCGCGTGCGGCTCATCGGTACAGCTACCAACAAAAACGCGATCGGTGCGTGGGTGGTCGCCACGGTCGACGGCAGGCGCATTCTTCGACAGATCATGCCCACACGAAGTTACCTGTCTCAGTCCGAACTGCCGGTTACGCTTGGTCTCGGCGGCGCGCAAAAGGTCGAGAGGCTTGAAATCCGCTGGCCTGGCCAACCGGCATCGGTATTTGAGGGACTCGATGCCGACCGTTCCTACGTCATTCATCAAAAGCAGGGGATCACCGCGCGTAAGCCGCTGCGCCATTGAGGCGCGATCGAACGCCGGTGAGTTGAGCACATGAATTGAGGCCGCTCTTTGGCGTCGCGGTATCGTAGTGGCCCGGATGACAGTGACCCGCTGGCCCAGAGGGCGCGCGGCCCGGCGATGCTGTCAATCCATTCATGTTATCGATTGGGGCTCTTGCTTGATGTCGAGGTGACAAATCAAAAGAGAGGCGCCGCCGGGATACCGGCAGCGCCTCCACAATGATCAGATGCAATATTCGCCGGGCCTCGATACGTCGGCCGGCACACGAGCGCATCAGCCGCCGAGTGCGGTCGTGGTCTCCGAAAAGATGGCCGTCACCCGATTACCAAGCAGCGTAATCGCCGCGATGGCCGCCACAATAATCAGTGCCAACATGACTGCATACTCTGTCGCCGTTGGGCCGTCCTCAGACCTCACAAAGCGCTTCGCCGTCGTCATGAACCTCTGCATTTGACCTCTCCTTGCGGGAATGGGGGCTTGATGGTTCGCCCCCGAGCATTGTTGAAGGGCGTACAAGCAGCACTTGGCTTGTCCCCTCCGTCTAGTCTCGTCCCTCTTCGGGGCAACGAGTGTCGTGTTGCCTACCATTTTTACAGGACGCTATCCGCTGCATAGACGCTGCAATGCTATGACGAACAACACATGCTTGTTTGACACCAACTGCTATCGTCGAATGAGCGTACGCATAAGATTATCAGGCGTAGTCTCGACAAGAAGAGAGACGCTGCCAGAACGCCGGCAGCGCCTCCACGATGATCAGATGCGGTTTTCGCCGGGCCTCGATGCGTCGGCCGGCGCGCGAGCGCATCAGCCGCCGAGTGCGGTCGTGGTCTCCGCGAACATGGCCGTGACGCGACCACCAAGCAGCGTAATCGCCGCGATGGCCGCCACAATAATCAGCGCCAGCATGACCGCATACTCGGTTGCCGTCGGGCCGTCCTCGGAATTCACAAAGCGCTTCACCGTCGTCAGGAACCTCTGCATTTGACATCTCCTTGCGGAATGGGGGAATGATTTTTCGCCCCCGGGTGTCGTGGAAGGCCGTTCAAGCAACAACCGGCTTGCCCCTCCGTCGCAACTCGTCGGTCTCTCGGACAACGAGTATCGTGTCGCCTCCCCGATCTGAGGGATGCCGCCTCCGGCATCCAATCGGCAACACTATGACCTACAATACGCGATTGCCCCATGCCAACCCAATTTTTGGCCGGGTGTGGGACTTGTGCATGATCGGTCTTGGTGACGATAAAGAGGTCGGCGCCACCGGATTGCCGGCGGCGCCGACGAAAGGATCACAAACGATGTTCGCCGGACTTCGAAAGTCGTCCGGCGGTCGAACGCGTTAGCCGCCGAGCGCCGTGGTTGTGGAAGCAAACATGGCCGTCACCCGACTTCCAAGCAGCGTAATCGCCGCGATGGCCGCTACAATAATCAGGGCCAGCATGACCGCATACTCGGTTGCCGTCGGGCCGTCCTCGGACTTCACAAAACGCTTCGCCGTTGTCAGAAACTTCTGCATTTGACATCTCCTTGCGGAAAAGGGGATCGATGTTTCGACCCCAGGTATTGTCGAAGGCCGTACAAGCATCAAACGGCTTGCCCCTCCGTCGCGACTCGCCCCTCTTTAGGATCACGAGTATCGTGTCGCCTTCCCCCGTCTACAGGACGCCGCTTCGAGCATCCAAGTGGCAACACTATGACATACAAAACGAAACGGTCCGATGCCAAATGGAACCTCAAAAAAGTCCGCTATTTGAGGTTATAAGGCGTTGCGGCGCCGACGTTTCCACGGCCACGCAAAGGAGTAGGCCGATAACGCGGCGACATGATGACGTTTTCTTTTGCCTTCCACGGCTTCGCGATTTGTTTGCCAGGCAATGGAATCACAATCGGAGTCCACTCGCGTATTCCATAAGTCGATACGATAACTGGGGCCGGTTTGCGTCCGGTGCAAGGTCGCCCGGTAACGTGGGGATTCTAGAATGATGGCGCTGCAAAACGCATCACCGGATGTTCTGCAAGCCAAACTGCGGGAGCTGTTTCGCAAGGCCAAGATGCCGAGCAGCCCGGCGCTGGCGGCACAGATTCTCGCTTTGGTTGAGGACCCGGATTCAAACGCGTCCGATTTCGGGAGGATTCTACGAACCGACCCGGCGCTGGCGACGCGTTTGCTCAAGACCGCTAATTCCGCACAGTTTGCCCAGCGCAACCCGGTGACGACCATCGAACGTGCCGTCACCGTGCTCGGCTTGAATCGTGTCAAAACGGTGTCCCTTGGATTCCAATTGGTAAACCACCTCGATCGCCTGGGCGGCACGTCGTTCGATTGGTCTGCATTCTGGCAGCAGGCCTTGCTCCGCGCGTGTTTGGCACGGTCCGTGGCCCACCAGTCCGTTCCGGATCGGCAGGAAGAGGCATTCCTAATCGGGCTCTTGCAAGATTGCGGCGTGGTGCTGCTGGTGCAGATTCTCGGAAGTGACTATGCGTCGCTGTACGGACGCGATCTCTCGCCCGCGGCCCTCTACAGAATGGAGCAGGAGGGCTTCCCTTACACACATGTTGACGTGATCGAAGCCCTGTGCAAGGAGTGGCAACTGCCCGATCTCATGGTCGCTCCGCTCACAACGCATCACCAACGCGTTGAAATCACCCCACGGTCGACCGAGGCGGACCGCCTGGCGGCCGTGAGCTACTTCGTCGGCGGACTCTGTTTTGTGCCGGCCAAGACGCCGACGATCGAGTCGGACGCGCTGCGCGAATACGGCGGGAGTCATCTTGGCCTCGAACCGAAAACATGGCAGAAGAACAGCCACTCCGCCATCACGGAATACCGTCACTTGTCGGCGCTCTACGGCGACTTTATCGCCGAAGACACGGATGTGGTAGATCTGCTCGATCAAGCCAATCGGCAACTGTACAATTTCGCCCAAGAAGTCGACCGGCGGCTCGTGGACACAGAAGCCGAGCGCGACCACATCAAGCGGGAGCAGCAGCGCCAGGCCGGTGCATTGCGTGAATATCGCGAGCGGGCGGCGCTCGATCCTCTGACCCATCTCCTTAATCGCGGTGCCCTGACCGAGGTGGCGGGCCACGCCATCGAGTGTGATCGCGAGGCCGACGTAGCGATCGCCGTACTCCTGATTGATCTTGATGATTTTAAACTCGTGAACGACGAGTTCGGTCATATCAAGGGCGATTGTGTGTTGAAGGCGGTCTCCGCGCATTTCGAGCGCGTCGTCGGTGAGGTGGGCGTCGTGGGACGCTACGGTGGCGAGGAATTTGTCATCATCCTGCGCGGGGTGGATGAGACTCAGACGCGTGAAATCGCCGAGGCAGTCGTGCGCGGCGTGCGCGAGTTGGATCCCGCCGGTCTGGGGCTGACAAGGCCTGTGACCTGCAGCGCTGGCGGCTACTGGTGCGCTTACGTACCGGAGCCTCGTCCGGATGCGCTCTTCGCCCGGGCCGACCGGCTTATGTACAAGGCCAAGCGAGACGGCAAGGATCGCGTGTGCTTCGAATGCGTCGACGAACCGCGCGATCGTCAAGCTATTGAGGCAGACCCGACCCCCCTTCGAGTCGAGCTGTTTGATGACCGCTCTCCCTCCGATAGTCCGTTCGAGGAGGGAGAATACAACTTTCTCGCAGGTTTGGCGCGGCAGCTCAATGCGACGGACGCCATGGCGCCGGAGAATGTGCGCAAACAACTTCGAACAAAAGTGGTGGTGCCCTGCGTGCTTCGTCATTTCGCCGGATCTGGTACGGAACTGAGGGTGCAGCACGCGGTGACGCGTAACATCACCAAGGGCGGTGTCGGGCTTGTTGCGTCGTATCCGCTGGAGCGATCGGAAGCCGTGGAGATCGCCCTGGATCAGGTACACGGCCGACAGTTTCTTGCCGGTCTCATTTCGTTCTGTCGCGAGGTGGAAGAAAATTGCTTCGACATTGGAATGCAATTCATCCGCTGTTCACTCTCGCCGATCATCTCCGGCAACGTGAATCAGGCGCTGAAGGAGTACGACTGGCTGGCGCAGGCTCTGGCCGCCAAGCGGTCTCACGAGCCATCAACGTTGCCTGTGATGATGCTTTCAGATCGATCCTAGGATTCGGTGGTTGGCTGCCGCGGATTCCGGTGACAGGAAAGTGGTATCGCGCTGCGATAGATCCGGCGAGGACGAGCTTTCGTTCGCCCATACCGTCGCACTTGATAGGCGGGGCTCACCGGGATGTAATTTCTTCAATCAAACGCATCAAATCAGCCATTTCGCGGTTACTGTCGCCGAGGTCCCCGGGCCAGCTGCACGATCCTCCGAACCCGCCCAAGAGCGGGATACCGGCGTCGAGATCGTGCGCGTATCCGTTAAAGATGGCGCTACCCCTGCGAAGCGCATCGCGATCCGCGGCGGATCGCGTGGACTCAAACAGGTCGCGCATGGGCACACACTGAAAATTCGGAGTTGGCAGAATCAACGTGCGTACGTCGTAAACCACCGTCTGCACCGTCTCTCCGCTTCCGTCTTGAAACGGCTCACTTTCATAGAGGATCGGGGTCCGGTCCGATCCGTCGTGCCGACCCGCGCCTCGCCAGTCCGGGGGATAGGTGATGACACGTTCCGGAAGATCAGGCGGTTCCCCCAAATGTTCCAAGGCTTCGGCCAGGGGAGAGGGCCGATCCGGTGGCTTGACGGTAGAAAGGCCTGTTGTCGGATTGCGCGGCGGCACATCTGCACAAGGACGCGAATCGGTCGCCGTGTCGGACGGGGTGCGTCGCGACAGTTCGGCTTGCACCCGCGCATCAATCACGACCAGCATGAGGGATTCGATTAGCGAGGACCGTCTTTGCGATTGCGGTAGGTTCGCAGCCTGCTCCAATCCCGCCCAGGCCATGGCGATCGCGTCGTCTAGCCGGCCGTTCCCCAGACGGAACTCGGCGTCGCGAAGGGCCCGCGCTACCGTGTCGTCAAGTAACTCTACACGCGCCGCCTCCACACCGTCAGGTGCTTCGGAGTCGGCGATCGCAATCGGCTTGCCGGTCGCTTGCGCGAAGCCGGCGGACGCCAAGCAAATGAAAGGGAGCGCAGCGTAATACATCGACAGTTTCATGTGATAGTCCCCTGGTTTGCGGATGACCCGGACACGGCGACCCCTACCACCGTCGCGCGCCTTGGACAAAGCATGCCCACCCTTTGCTTACATAATTATCACCCCTTGGTAGGGCTCCGGTCAACCAGATTCGCTCTCGCGCTCGAAGACGATACAAATGTAGCGTGGCCGCAGATGCCCTGCTGGCCGCGATTTCACGCGGGAAGCACGGGCAAGCATATTTCTCGCGATAGTCCCTCGACTTGCATACCGTGCGTGTGTGCCGGCGTGGCGCGATCGATTCTTACACGAGCAAGATCCCCTTTGTCGAGGATGCCTCGGGCCTCAAAGTGAATCTCGAAGTAGCGATCGGCTCGGCCGCACGCGAGTCGCGATGCGCCGTCGTTCGAAGTCGTCAGGATGCCAACCTCCTCGACAAGGACCCGCTCCACCGTGCCGAGCATGCGACGACGGAACTGCAGCGCGCAGGCGTGCCCGGTCTTTTCCAAGGCGTGCATCCGTTCCCGCACAACCGGACCGGGAAGATATTGAGCGGTCCATTTTGCCGCAGCCGTTCCATCACGCGGGCTGAACGGAAACGCATGAATCTTGGCGAATTCGGCGTACTGCGTACATTCGAGCGTCTGCTCGAAGTCATCCTCGCTCTCACCAGGAAACCCCACGATGATATCGGTAGTGATGGCCGGACGATCGAGCGCCGCCCGTACGCGGTCAATCATGTCGATGAACGCATCAATGCCGTACTGGCGGTTCATGCGGCGCAGAATTTCGCCGCTACCTGACTGCAAGGGGAGATGAAGATGCGGCACGCAGCATTCGTGGGTCGCCATGACTTCGAGCAATGCCTCGTCTACATCACCGGGCTCGAGGCTCGAAAGCCGCAGTCTCTCGAGACCCTCGACGCGCGCGAGAGAGGCGACAAGATCGGCGAGTGGCGTCGTAGCGCCGCCGGACGTACGTTTTCGAATAGCTGTCTCGCGCCCGTAGGCGCCCAGGAAGATGCCGGTGACGATGATCTCTCTGTGCCCCGCACGGACGAGTGCGTGTGCTTCTTGGACCGCGTCGTCGACCGATTTCCATGAGAGCGAAGGGCGCAGGCGAGGTATGATGCAATAGGTACAATGGGCGTCACAGCCGTCCTGCACCTTGAGAAACGCTCGCTGGTGGCCGTCGAACCTCTCGATTCGCCCGATTCCCGCATGATTGTCGTTGACAACGGGCAATCTTCTTGCAACAATGTTATGGGTACCTGGCTTCTCGGACCGTTCGGCCCACGCCCGTACGGCACGGGGCGGTGGAGAGGCTGGATGATGGGGATTTGCCGGATCCACCCGATTCTTCGGTCTGTGATTCGGTATGCTCGTACTTGGTGTGCGAGCCGGGGTTTTTTCCAAAGCGGATTCGATGAAAGGCTGGAGTGCGGCCCGTAGGTCTTCGCTGTGGTCGATCGTACCCACTGCGCCGGGGATGCGGCGAATCCTTTCGCCGTCTGCGGCGGCGCCACACCCGACCACCACGACGTCGGAACCGTCTCGTGCGATCCTGCGAATGGCCTGTCGGCTCTTGCGGAGCGCAGTGCCGGTAACGGCGCAGGTGTTCACGACCGCGATAGTCGCTGCGTCCGAGGGCTCGGCCGGTTCCAGACCGTAGGACTCCAGCAGTTCACGGATTTGCTGCGACTCGTACTGGTTGACTTTACAGCCAAGCGTGGTCAGCCGATACTTCCCAGCCATAATCGGGGCAATCTATCCGGTGATCGTTGGGAAGGAAAGGGTGATGTCGGCCCCGAGGCATTCGATTCGGTCAGGTTCGAATCGCCCGCAGGCATGACGAGCCAGGACGGAGATTGGATTTATGGCGACCGCACAAACGGTGTGGGGTATCGACGTCGGGCGGTGTGCGCTCAAGGCTATCAAGCTTCGTGCGGTCGGTGATGGTAAGGTCGAGGTCCTGGCGCACGATTACATCGAACATGAGAAGATCCTCTCGGAGCCGGATGCCAACCGGCAGGAACTGATTGCCCACGCACTCGAGAAGTTTCTTTCTCGCAATGATATTACCAAGGACCAGGTCTATCTCAGCGTGCCGGGTCAGCACACGCTGGCCCGTTTTACCAAACTTCCGCCGGTGGCCCCCAAGCGCATTCCCGACATCGTGCGGTACGAGGCGGATCAGCAGATTCCCTTCGACATGGACGAGGTGATCTGGGATTATCAGATCTTCGAGCAGGAAGACCTGCCGGACGTGGAGGTGGGGATCTTTGCGATGAAGCGAGAGCTTCTTCGCGAGCATCTCCTGCATTTCGAGCAGGCATCGATTGAGCCCTCGGGCGTTCAATCGTGCCCCCTGGCCGTGTACAACGGCGCCCATTTCGACGGTGTACTGGGCAGCGAGACGACGGTGATTCTGGATATCGGGGCGGTGAACATCGATCTGGTCATCGCCACGCCGGGAAGTCTCTGGACCCGCACGATTCCCATCGGCGGAAACAGCTTTACGGAGGCGTTGGTCAAGTCCTTCAAGCTGTCCTTCTCGAAGGCCGAGAGCCTCAAACGGACGGCGGAGAGCAGCAAGTATAGACGGCAGATCTTCCAGGCCATGAGGCCGATTTTCGCGGATATTGTTCAGGAACTTCAGCGATCCATCGGGTTTTACTCGTCGACCCACCGCGATGCGCACATCGACTCCGTGACAGGCTATGGAAACGCCTTCAAGCTACCGGGTCTACAAAAGTATTTGCAGCAGAATCTCGGCATAACCGTCACGGTGCCGTCCTCGCATTCGGATGCCGTGACGATGGGGTCGGCGGTCGGCGGGGCCCTGGAGGAAGAGTTTCCGGCATTCGCCGTGGCGTTTGGCCTGGCGGTGCAGGGATTGGATCTGTCGAAAGTATCCAGCAACCTCCTGCCCACGACCATCGCGAAACAGGCCGTGTGGCGCCGGAAGCGCCCCGCCTTTGCGGCCTCGGCGGCTTGTCTCGTCTTGGCCGGTGCCCTGATTTGGTTTCGACAAACGACGGACATGAGTGCCCTCGCTGCCGGCGTCGGGGAGGCCGATCGGATTACGATCAGTGAGGCCGAGGCCCCACGGATTCTCGACAACGGGCCCTCGCCCTCACTGTCGGCGTGGGGGCAGGCCGCGTCCGTACAGAAGGCCGGGCAGGAGCTCAAACGCACGTTGGGAAAACTGACTGGCCAAGGGCAGGCGGAGCGTGAGGAAACACAAAAACTCATCGACATACAGCAGGGTAAGGGATTGGTGTTGAGAATCCTGCAAACGGTGCACGACTCGCTACCTCCGGAAGAGGAAGCGTTGTCGAAAGCGAAAAATCAGCAGGAAGTTCTCGAGGCCATCAAGGACGGACGGCTTCCGCCACGCTCGAAACGGAGAGAGGTAACGCTCCAAGCGATTAATATGCAGTACGAGCCGAACCTGAACGCATTTCAGGTGGAGCCGAGTCTGATCGAAGTGGAGGAGCGAATCAATGATGCAAAAGCTGAGTTGCCCGGGTTCTCGCTCAAGATCGTCTGTCGTACGCCTCATGAGTTTGGCACGCAATTCGTGGGCGACAACTATTTGACGCAACTTCGCAAGAACGGGCGGGAGCCCGGCCTGGGATTCTACTTTGACCGTGTGTGGTTGATTGGCGGTACTCAATTGTCGTCCGGGGGCTTGCCCCCCGCGATCTTGCCGAGCGCCGGTTATATGCTCGGTGCGGCGGGAACCCGTCGCGGCACGTCGAATGACGAAATGGCCCTTGACCCTCTCACGCTCGAACCCATGAATAACGACTTGGAACTTACCGTATGGGTCGACGTGATCCTCGAGGACTACCCCGGATCGGAGGAAGATGCAGGGACCGTCGGAGGGGAGTGATATGGGCCGGTTCTGTCTCGAGCCGAGTACCTAAGAGGCGGCACCTTCGACTTCCAGGTGCTACGGAGTGTTTCGTATGGAGTTTCTGAAACGCCATTTGTTCCTGATCGTGTGCAGCTTGGCCGGTTTAGGCGGTGTCGTGATCGCCATGACCGGACTCAATGCCATGCCAAAGGTTGTGGAAGAGCTTGAAAAGGGAAAAAGGCTCTATGGCGAACTTGACGGGCTTGAACGAAATCCGGTCAATTCGGAACGGGTGGCGATCGAACGCCGCCGCATTGATGCCACGCGCCAGGATCGTCAAGCGGTTTTTGAAGCCGCCCGGAAGCTGTATACCTACGAGCCCCTTGTGCCGGAGGCTTTCCCAAACGGCAACGACAACGCACGACGGCTATTCCGCAAGCAA
>Ga0055480_10001192_pt1 | contig 10312 bp, 6 predicted proteins | sample Muzzi_PWB_D2_FD_57935 | JGI IMG/M metagenome (GOLD analysis project Ga0055480, IMG submission 57935) | Wetland microbial communities from San Francisco Bay, California, USA, that impact long-term carbon sequestration - Muzzi_PWB_D2 | ecosystem: Environmental > Aquatic > Marine > Wetlands ... | reverse complement strand
GGATCCGGAACGAACCGCCGATCTCGACGAGTTCGCCGCGCGAGACGAGCACGTCGCGCCCGCGGGCGAATTCGTTCACCGCGAGCACGACGGCGGCCGCGTTGTTGTTCACGACGATCGCCGCCTCGGCCCCGGTCACCCGGCACAGCAAAGCCGAGCAATGGTCATAGCGGTCGCCGCGGCGCCCTTCCTCCACGTCGTACTCGAGGTTCGTGTAGCCGGCCGCCACGTTCCCGATCGCCGCGACCGCTTCGTCGGACAGCGGGGCCCGGCCGAGGTTCGTATGCAGCACGACGCCGGTACCGTTGAGCACGGGGTGCAGGCCCGGGGTGAGTTCGGACCGCAGTCGTCCGGCGGCCCGGCGCAGGATCTCGGCATCGCCGGGAACCTCTCCGGCCGCGGCCACCTCGCTCCGTACGTCGGACAGGACGGCGCGGAGGGCCGCGGTCAGCGGCTCGCGACCCCACCGCACCACCTCCGCCTCCGCGTCCGGCCGAGACAGCAGCCGGTCGACCGACGGCAGCGCGCGGCGTGGATCGGCGGCGGGACCGGCGTCGGTCATGGCGCGGCCTCGCCGTCCTCCGGCGCGGCCCCGTCGTCTTCGGCGGGCGATAGTTCCGGCGGGGGCGGTGGCTCGTAGCGGAACCCGGCCGATCCCCCGCCCTCCAAGCCCCGCAGGTTCGGGAAGCCGGCGGCCTCGACGACGTATGTCCCCGCGACGAGCGGTGTCGCCAGGCGGACGGTGACGCGCGTCGAGGCGGGCGTGAGCTCAGGTCCTGCGGGCGCTTCGTCGTCGGTCGTGTCGGCGGCCAGGCTGTCGGGTACGGCCAGGCCGTCGGGTGCGGCAAGGCTGTCGGACGGTACCGCCACCGTGTCGCGCGCGAGGCTGTCCGGCGGCGCCTCGACCGGAAAGACGGTTCCGACGACGAAGCCGGCCGCCTCCAGCATTCGACCGGTAGTGGTGTCGCGAACGGTCACGGCGGCGTCCGCGAGATCGGCGTCCGGGTCGAGAGGATCGTCGAACTCGAGCCGCACCGTGAGGCTGTCCACGACCTCGGCCCCCGCCAAAACGGGCGACGTGGTGTCAGCCGGAAGCATGATCACCTGCACATCCACCTCGCGTTCGCTCGTCGTCAGCGAGAGCGGCGTCGATCCTCCGGACTCGAACTCGGGATCGTACGCGAAGTTGCGGTTCTCATCGGTGAAGCCGACGGCCTCGTAGTCGCCGTACGGAAGCCCCGGCATCTTGAACACGCCGCCGGTGTCGCTGACGATCGTGTACGGAATCGAGTCCGCGCCGAGAAACCGCACGCGCAGGCCCCGCGCGCCGCGGGCCGAGACCCGATCGATCACCCGGCCGGTCACCTCGGTGGGCGGCACCTCGCCGCCGACGGCGAACAGCCACTCGACGGGACTCAGGGTCCGGTTCCGCAGCAGGTCGCTGACGCCCGCCTCCAGGCGAATGTAATAGATCACGCCCTCGCGCCATCCATCTCGCGGCCGCACCTCGAGGCCGCTGCGGCCCGGCTTCACGTCGTAGCTCCCCGCCGGCGAGCCGCTGACGTTGCGCTCGAGGTCCCGGGGGTTGGACAGCGGCTCGTCGAACCGGACCCGGGCGACGCCGTCGAAGCCCGGGACACTCGCCCCGTACTCCGGCCGCAGCTCGACCGGGCGCGGCGCGATGTTGTCAGGATGGGTGCCGGGTGGCGGCTCTTCCTTGGCGCAGCCCACCAGCAGCGCGAGCAGTACGAGCGACGAGGTCCGGGACGGCGTCATCCGGCCCGCGTCACCCGGAGGAGGTCTGGAACGCGTCCCGCTTCTCCAGCAGCCGCGTGCGGCGCTGAGCGAACGAGTCGACCTTCTCGCGCTCGCGCTCCACGACCTCGGCGGGCGCCTGGGTCGTGAAGTCCGGGTTCGACAGACGCTTCTGCGCCGCCGCGAGCAGATCGTCGAGCCGCCCCAGCTCTTCGCTGATGCGCTCGCGCTCGCGCTCGATGTCGACCACGCCTTCGAGCGGCAGGAACAGCTCCGTGCCGGCACGCAGCACCGCGTGGGCGCCGGGCACGCCCGTCGGGATCGTCTCGGGCCGTTCGAGCCCGGAAAGCCTGGCGAGGGCCAGGGCACCGTCCAGCTCTTCATCCAGGGCGCGCTCGAGACCGGGCGAGACGCTGGCCGCCTGCAGCTCGATCTTCTGGCCCGGATCGATGCCATACTCCGACCTCAGGTTCCGCACGGCGCCGACCAGCTCCTGCAGCTCCGCCAGCGCGGCGGTGGCCGCTTCGTCGCGCAGCCCACCCCCGGCGGGCCACGGACCGAACAGCAGGGTGTCCTCCTCGCCGCGACCCGGCAGGTGGCAGTAAAGCTCCTCGGTGATGAACGGCATGATCGGGTGCAGCAGGCGCAGCCATCCGTCGAGGACGTGGGCCAGCGTCGCGGCCGCCGCCTCGCGGCTCGCCTCGCCCCGATCGCCCCGCAGGCGCGGCTTCACGAGCTCCAGGTACCAGTCGCAGAAGTCGCCCCACACGAACTGGTAGGTCTCCTCGGCCGCCTCGTGCAGGCGGAATTCTTCGTGCGCCGACGTGATGGATTCCGATGCCTCCGCGAACCGCGTGAGGATCCAGCGGTCGGCCACCTCGATGTCGGTCTGCGCCAGATCGCGGCGGACGTCGCCTTCGGTCAGGCCGCCCAGGGCGAACCGAACGGCGTTCCAGATCTTGTTCGCAAAGTTGCGGCCCACGCGGAACGATCCCTCGAGGTCCTCGTGGTCGAGCTGCATATCAGTGCCGATCGCCGCCGCAGAGACCAGCGTGTAGCGCATCGCGTCGGCCCCGAACTCCTCGACCACCGCGAGCGGGTCGATCCCGTTGCCGAGCGACTTCGACATCTTCCGGCCCTGCGCGTCGCGCACCGTACCGTGCATGAGGACGTCGGAAAACGGGATTTCGCCCATGAACTCGAGACCGGCCATCACCATGCGGGCGACCCAGAAGAACAGGATTTCGGGCGCCGTGCTGAGTGCCTGGGTCGGGTAGAGGACGCGCAGGTCGGGCGTATCCTCGGGCCAGCCGAGCGTGCTGAACGGCCACAGCCACGAGCTGAACCACGTGTCGAGCACGTCGGGATCCTGCGTGAGCGAACCGCCGCAGGCCGCGCACTCGGTCGGGTCCTCGCGTCGCACTGTGATCTCCTCGCAGTCGTCGCAGTACCAGACGGGGATGCGGTGCCCCCACCAGAGCTGCCGGCTGATGCACCAGTCGCGGACGTTCGTGAGCCAGTGCTCGTAGATCGAGCCGAAGCGCTCAGGATGGAAGCGCAGCCGCCCGTCCTCGTAGGCGGCGAGCGCCGGCTTCGCGAGCGGCTTCATGCTCACGAACCACTGCAGGCTGAGCCGCGGCTCGACGACCGTGTCGCACCGGTAGCAGTGCCCCACCGCGTGCGTATGGTCTTCGGCCTTCTCCAGCAGACCGGCCGCCTCGAGCGCGGCGACCACGGCCTTGCGGGCCTCGAACCGGTCGAGGCCCCGGAACTCCTCGGGCGCCGCGTCCGACATCGTCGCGTCGTCGTTCATCACATCGATACGCTCGAGGTCGTGGCGATTGCCGATCTCGAAGTCGTTCGGATCGTGGGCCGGCGTGATCTTCACGAAGCCGGAACCGAACTCCGGGTCGACGTAGTCGTCGGCGATGATCTTTAGCGTACGCCCGGTGAGCGGCAGCTCGACCTCGCGCCCGATCAGCGCCCGGTGGCGCTCATCGTCGGGATGGACGGCGACGGCCGTGTCGCCCAGCATCGTCTCGGGCCGGGTGGTCGCGACGACGATGTGGTCGCGGTCCGTGTCGGCGTCGCCGCGCCTGACGAGCGGATAGCGGATGTGATAGAGCTTACCGGCGGTCTCCTGGTGCTCCGCTTCTTCGTTGGACAGGGCGGTCAGACAGCGCGGGCACCAGTTGATGATGTACTGCCCGCGATAGATCAGACCCTTCTCGTACAGTTGCACGAACACCTCGCGCACGGCGCGCGACAGGCCCTCGTCCAGCGTGAAGCGCTGCCGCTCCCAGTCGCAGGAGCAGCCCATGACCTTGAGCTGGTCGATGATGCGCGAACCGTACTCGTCGACCCACTCCCACATGCGCTCGACGAACTTCTCGCGACCCAGGTCCTGGCGGCGCAGCCCCTCGGTGGCGAGCTGCTGCTCGACCACGTTCTGCGTGGCGATGCCGGCATGGTCGGTGCCGGGCACCCACACGGCGTCGCGGCCCCGCATCCGCTGGAAGCGAATGACGATGTCCTGGATCGTGTTGTTGAGGCCGTGGCCCATGTGAAGCGCCGCCGTCACGTTGGGCGGCGGGATGACCATCACGTAGGGATCATCGGCGTCGGCTGCATCGACGTGGAACGCGCCGCGGTCCAGCCAGCGGGCATAGAGGGGGGCTTCGATCCCGGACGGATCGTAGCGGCTGCCGAGCTCGTGTGTTGATTCGGTCATGATGTCTGCGGGTCGCGGGTAGTTCGATGGCCCGACAGTTTAACGGACCGCGCAAGGCGGGGCGAGGCGGAGGAGGCGGCCTAGTCGTCAACCTCGGCGGAGTCCTGCTCGGCCTTCAACGAGTCCTGCAGGCGCTTCTCCAGCTCTTCCTTCGTGCGCTCGCGTATCTGACGGGCGCGCTCTTCCTGGATGTCCTGGGACTCGCCGATGAGATCCTGGTAGCGGATGTCGCGCAGATCCCTCGCCCGCTGGCGCGACTCGCGGCCGTTCGGGCCTTCCTCCTGCAGCAAGGAGCCGAGGTCGATGGGGATCAAGACGCCGCCGATGTGGATGCCGTCCTCATCGACGCCCCACTCCTCGCCCTCGTCACCGGTCAGCCATTCCAGCGCCTTCCGGCGTTGCTCTTCCGACAGACTCAGGCTGTCGAGCATGATCCCGAGCCGGGCCCGGATCTCGCCCTCGTAGCGGGCATAGGGGTTCTCGGCCAGGTACTCGGGCACCTGGTCGTCCGGAACGTCCGGGTACAGGCGCTCGTCGCCTTCCTTCGGCTGCAGCTTCTCGGCATTCGTCAGGTAGCCCTCGTCCGCGGACGGCCGCTCGCCGGGCTCGGCGCGAACCGGCGGACCTGCCGCTTGATCGGGCCGCGCCTGGACGGTCTCGTCGGGAACCTCGCGGGGCGGCGGCCGGCCCTCGTCCTCCTCGGCCGCAGACGGCGGCAGCACGTTGCCGATCACCACGGACTGCGGGCCCTGCAGGGCGATCGCCGTCTCGGGCGGGCGCGGGGCGGCCGGGGCCTCGACGCGAAGGCTGCGCCCGAGCACGAACAGGACGAACAGGTGCACGACGAGCGAGACGCCGAGGCCGATCCGCACGGCCTTCGTGTAGCCCAGCCGCCGTCCCGCCAGGGCACGGGCTTCAGGGCGATCCTGGCGGGGATCGCTCACGCGAAGCGCTCCAGCCGCGTCACCAGCTCGGCGTAGCGTTCGGCCGGCAGGGTGAGCGAGGCACGAACGAAGCCCTCGCCGCCGGTTCCGAACGCGCCCCCGGGCAGCAGCACCACAGCCTCCTGCTCGAGCAGCTCCCGGCACCAGGGCTCCGATGCGCCGCCGCCGGGAACGGGCAGCCAGAGATACAGCGTCGCCTCGGGGGTCGGCAGCGCGAATCCCGCGCCGCGGAAGGCGGCCAGCGCCGCGTCCCGCCGCTCCTCGAGCCACGCCACGTTGCGGGCGACGAAGGCCTCGGCGTCGGCCAGCACGGCGGCGCCCGCCGCCTGGATCGGGAGATAGGACCCCGTGTCGAAGAACGTCTTCACCCGCTTCAGGTCGGCCATGAGCCCGGCGTTGCCCGTCGCCCAACCGAGCCGCCAGCCGGTCATGTTGTACGTCTTCGAGAACGAGTGAAACTCGAGCCCGATCTCGCGGCCGCCCTCGACCTCGAGCAGGCCGGGTGCGCGGTAGTTGCCGAACGTCAGCTCCGAGTAGGCGTTGTCGTACAGCAGGCAGGCGCCGCGCTCACGGCACGCCGCCACGACCTCGCGGAGATAGTCGAGGTCCACCGTCGCGGCCGTCGGATTGTTCGGGTAGTTCAGATATACGAGCTTCAGCCGGCCGGGTGCCTCGACGATCCGCTCGGGCGGCACGAGGAAGCCGTTCTCCGGCCGCAACGCGACCCGCTCGATCTGCGCGCCCGCGAAGTAGGCGCCGCCGAAATACGGGGCGTATCCGGGGTCGGGGATCAGCACGGCGTCCCCCGGATCGAGCAGGGCGAACGCGGTGAGCGCGATGGCCTCCTTGCTCCCGATGATCGGAAGGATCTCGTCCCAGGGGTCCACGGCGGCACCAAAGCGGCGCTCCATGAACGCCGCGGCCTCTTCACGGAAAGCCGGATAGCCGCGCTGAAAGGCATAACCCTGCAGCTTCGGGTCGCCGGCGGCGCGCCGGAGCGCCTCCACGGCGATCTCCGGCACGGGCAGGCCCGAATCGCCGGCTCCGAGGTCGAGCACGTCACGGCCCTCGGCCGTCAGACGCGCCCGGATCTCGGGCACGTCCTGCAGGGGATACGGGGGCAGCTTCCGAAGGCGCTCGGCGCTCATGTCTTCAGGGCCTTCTTCTTCGCCGCGGGATAAAGCACGTTGTTCAGGATCAGTCGGTACCCCGGTGAGTGCCGCTTCAGTTCCAGATCCGTGTCCGGATCGCCGATCAGGTGCTGCGGATCCTCGGGATCGTGTCCGCCGAGGAATGTGAAGCTACCCTTGCCGAAGTTCCCGTGCAGGTACTTCACGGCGTCGAGGTTCGCTTCGCTCGCAAGCGCGATCACGCCATCCTTGAGATCGGCGGCGTTGAAGCTTGTCGTCAGCCCGTAGAAATCGGGTAGCACGCGCTCCTGAGACTGCGTGAGCATCGTGGGGACCGGGTCGATCTTCGCGCTGAACTCGAACAGGGTGAAGCTGCCGAGCGGCTTGCGCCACGGCGTGTTCACCTGGTGTGCGTCGATGTCGCTGAACGCCGAGAGTGACGGATCGAGGACGACGGTGGCATTTTCGAACGCGAGCGCCTGGGTCCAGTCCATGCGGGCCGTGGCGTCCGGGTCGGGCGGCGTGCCGTCGGCGAACGCCGCCGCGATGTCGACGTCCTGCGCGGCGAGCGCCAGGTCGAGCGTCTCAGTCGCCGTACACATGGCGAACAGGAAGCCGCCCTGCTCCACGTAGTCGCGGATCCCGAGGGCCACGGCTCGCTTGAGAGCCGGCACGTCGGCATATCCGAACTCATTGGCCACCTGCTGGTTACGTGCGACTTCCTCACGTAACCAATCAGATCTCGTATAGTTTAGATAGAACTTCGAGTACTGTCCCGTGAAGTCCTCGTGGTGCAGGTGCAGCCAGTCGTAGTCGGTCAGCTTTCCCTCGAGCACGTCGGCGTCCCACACCTTCTCGTAAGGAATCTGCGCGTACTCGAGGGCCATCGTCACGGCGTCGTCCCACGGCGAGCTGTTGGGCGGTGTGTAGATCGCGATCTTCGGCGCCTTCTCGAGCGGCACGGCCTCCATGTTCTCGGCGGCGATTGTGGCGCGGAGCTGCGCCAGTTCGGTGCCCGAGAGCGGCTGCACGGTCACGCCCATCAAGGCGGCCTGCTCGACGATACGGCGCTGATTGGGCAGGAGGAACGAGCCGTCCCGGTAGTTCAGCAGCCACTCGGCGCTGACGCCCTGGTCAATCGCCCAGTACGTCAGACCATAGGCGCGCAGGTGGTTCTCCTGCGCCTCGTCCATCGGCACCAGCAGGTTCTGGGCGCGGGCGGCCTTCGCCAGCGGCGGAGCGAGGACCAGGACCAGGAGGAGACCCCACGTCAGAAACGGCGGACGCCTCACAGCGTGCGCTCCGGTGTCGCCGATGACGTGCTGGACGGCACCTGTCCCTCGATCTCCGCCAGCAGGCGCCGCGCCACGGGCGCGAGCGCGCTGTCGGGGTGGTCGATGATCAACCGCTGCAACCACGCGCGGGCCGCGTCGGGCCGCCCGGGAAGCTCGGACCGCGCGAGCGCGAGCAGCGCACCGGTGGCCTCGGTGGACTCCGGAAACGCCTCGACGAGCCGGCGCCGAACCCCGAACGCTTCGTCCTCCAGGCCGGCGTGGGCCAGCGCACCGGCCGCGAGGCGCATCAGCCCGGCCGGCGCGTCAGCGTCGGGCCGCCGGGCCCATCCGTCGGCGGCGTCGATCAGCGCGCCCGGCACGTCGTCGGCCCGCAATGCGTAGATTCCCTGCCCCAGCAAGGCCACGTCGGCCGAGTCGGCGCGCGAGAACACGTCCAGCAGCAACAGGATCTCGGTGCGATCCCCCGGATCGCCGCCCGGAATCTGGCCGGCGGTCTCGAGATGCTGCAGGGCCGCGTCGACGCGGCCCTGGAACAGCGCCAGGTGGCCCCGCTGAGCCTCCAGTCGCGAGGCGGTCGCGGCATCCGACGGCTGCCTCGGCGCGAGGTCGAGCGCCCGGCGGGCCGCCTCGATGTCGTTGCGACGCACACGGGCCCTGGAGAGCCGGATCGTCAGATCCGCGAGCTCAGCCTCCTCGTCGGGATACTCCCGGGCATGCAGGCGGATGAGCCGCTCGGCCGCATCGTCGTTGTCGTCCGCCCGCAGCACGACGAGGCTGTTGATAGCCAGCCGACGCGTGTCGCTTCCCTCCGGCGCCTCGTCGAGAATCCGCTCGAACGCGGCGCGCGCATGCTCGCGGTCTCCCAGCTCGAGGGCGAGGCTTGCCTCGACGGCCTCCCACTGCCGCCGGTCGCGAGTCTCCGCGGCGTCGCTCGCCAGCTGGCGGGCCGCCCACCGTGCATCCTCGGGATAGCCCCGCTCCCGGGCGTCCGCGTAGTACTTGCGGAGCATCGGCCAGCGCGTCTCCCGCGGGGCGCGGCTCACGACCTGCTCGGCCAGGGAGCGCGCCCAGGGCCCGCGGCCGAGCCGCAGGGCCAGGTCGAGGCCACCCCGCAGGGCGCCGAAGCCCGTCGAGCCGGCATTCAGGGCCTTTTCGATCGCATCGACCACGGCCTCCCGATCGACACCCGGCGTACGCAGGCGGGCCTCGACCGAAGTCACACCGGCCTCGCCCCAGGCGAGCACCCGCAGCCACTCGCGGGCGGCGTCGTCGTACCGGCCGGCCTGCTCGTACAGCACCGCGAGCTCCTGCGCGAAGACATCGTCGTCATCGGTGCGCTGACGGGCGTCCAGCAGAGTCTGCACTGCCTGCTCGTGGCGGCCGAGCTTCTCCAACGTGACAGACAGCTCCCCATAGCCCGAGATGTCGTCGGGTCGGGCCCGAATCCACGCCCGGGCCTGCTCCAGCGCTTCCTCGCCGCGGCCCGAGGCGGCCAGCGCCCGGATGAACACCTGGTGGATCGCAGCCTGGTCGTAGCTCGCCTCGGCGGCCGCGGCCTCGGCGTATGGCAACACTACGTCGGGGACGCCTCGCTCGTCGGTGAGCTGGGCCAGCATGGCCAGGGCCTGCGAAGCGGTTGGCTGCGACGCGAGAAGCTCGATCAACACCCGTTCGGCTTCACGCGCCTGGCCCGACCGCTCGAGCTGGATGGCCAGGGCGAGCGCCCGGCTCTCCTCGGCCCGCGCCCCGCTGCTGACCTGCGCGGCGGCCGGACCGGCGAGCGGCACGGCGCCCGCGAGGGCGAACAGGACGGCCAGGACGACGGCGCGGCGACGAGCGCTCATGGCGTCCCTCCTTCCACGGAACCCGCCGCTGGGTTCGCGTTCAGGCGGTCGAAATACTCGAGGATCAGGCGGCGTCCCGAGTTCGAGACGCCCCGGAGGGCCGCATCGTCCGGGTAGGGATAGCGCGGCCCCGTCTCGACGTCACCGACTTCGGGAACAGCCCCCGGCCGTGAGAGATCGGCCGCCTGCGACTCGCGCCGACTCGGATCCTCGTCGCGCTCGAGCGACTTGCCCGCGTCGAGCAGACGACGGAACAGCCGCTCCTGGCGCTGCAGCGTCTGCTTGTCGATCTGGCCGGCGCTCAGCTGCGCGGCGATCTCATCGGCCTCCGTGGCGAGCAGCTCGGGGCGCGCGGCCAGCTCCTGCGCCTCGGGCCGGCCCGCCAGCTCCTCGAGCTGCCGGGCGATCTCCTCCTGTCGCCGGGCCAGTCGCTCCATCCGGGCGGCCATCGGCTGGCCGCTCTGCTGCATGAGCATGAGCCCGCCCGACTCCCGGTTCAGGCCTGCCTGGCTCTGGCTCATCTGCGCGAGTTGATCGAGCATCTCCTCCATGCCGGTGGCGGAGCCGGCGTTCTCGACCTGTTGCCGGCTCGCCATGAGCCGGCCCGCCAGGT
>Ga0055480_10001190_pt1 | contig 10312 bp, 10 predicted proteins | sample Muzzi_PWB_D2_FD_57935 | JGI IMG/M metagenome (GOLD analysis project Ga0055480, IMG submission 57935) | Wetland microbial communities from San Francisco Bay, California, USA, that impact long-term carbon sequestration - Muzzi_PWB_D2 | ecosystem: Environmental > Aquatic > Marine > Wetlands ... | reverse complement strand
GCCCATACCATCTCCCAGCCCGGACTCATCCACATAGTCGGCTCCCAGGTTGGGCATGGTGGAGACCAGCAGGTCGAAATTGGCTTTTTCGCCCGTGGCTGACTCCAGGTACCCCTCTTCCAGGTTGACGCCGGACAAGTGGAAGTTGGACGTCACTTTGATGCCCTTTTCTTCGGCAGCTTTGCTCAGTATTTTGGTGGCGATGGGTTTGGTGAAAATACCGGTATTGGGGGTGACGAATTCGATTTCAATGTTCTTGCGCACACCGTTGACCTTGAAAAACCAATCGGCCATGAAGACAAATTCCACCGGTACCACCGGGCATTTGTGGGGCATTTCGGCAATATTGAATATCAGGCGGCCCTCTTTGAAATATTTCAATTTTTTGTAGAGGGCTACGGCGCTTTCCAGGGTAAAGAAGGTATGGACACTGGATTTGGGATCCGGGCCCCATTCTTCCAAACCTTCCACTTCTTCCGGTGCAATCCGGCATCCGGTGGCAATCACGAGGTAATCATAATCATACTGGCCGTTCTTGGCTTGTACCGTGCGTTTGTCGGCATCCACATGGGTCACTTGGTCCAGAATAAAGTCGACCCCCTTGGGGATAAAATTGCGCTTGGGTTTCATGCAATCTTTGGCGGTATAAATGCCGAAGGGAATGAACAACCAGCCCGGTTGATAATGATGCATCTCATCGTTATCAATTATGGTGATGGACCACTCCAACGGGTTGAGTTCCTTGCGTAATTTGGCAGCCATCATGGTTCCGCCGGCGCCTGAACCCAGAATCAAAATTTTTTTCATAAAACCTCCTTGGTAACTGAAAATCGCGCGATTGTCGTCAGCATCCGTCACTTGTTTTTCATTTGATTGGGTGATTCAATCCATTGACCTTGGTTCGGTGGGGGTACTTTTTGATTGACCTGCAGCCGCCGATTCGGTATCGAGCCAATAGAACGTTGAACCAATTCAATATAGATCAATACCATCTATATTGAAATTGTATGAATTAAGAGTGAAAAGCCATTCTTTGTCAAGAAAAATTTAAGGGCAATTCGTTGACTGATCGATCCATGAGTGGCTGTTCATCAAGGTCATAGAGTGCCTTTGGCCCTTTCACGATTCAACGCAAACCGGCCGGGAGAGCTGTATTGGCTAAGAAAATTCTCATTATTGAGGACGAACCCGATATTCTGACTTATTTGACGGCGCTCTTGGAGGATCATGGCTTTCATGCTTTTCCAATTGCTGATCAGATGGCTGTGGCCGACACTGTCGCAGCAGTTCAGCCGGATCTCATCCTGCTTGATGTCATGATGCCCAAACGATCAGGGGTCTCGATTTACAAGGAATTGAGATCTTCGCCCGAACTGAAAGCGATTCCCGTGGCCATCATCAGCGGTTTTTCTCCGGAAGGCAATGATATGGCCACCGGATTCAGCCGCATGCTTCCGGATGAGCAGATCGAGGCGCCCAGTGGATTTGTGGATAAGCCGGTGGACCGGCAGGCCTTGATTACCATGGCCCGCCGCTTGACGGCGCAGCCCAAGGATTTGACCTGATGGCGCCCCCGAAAGAATTGTCTCTTTGGCTCCAGGATCACTTGTTTAATGCGGTCCCCATGGCGATTGCCGTCATTGACCGTCAGTTTGACCTGATTTATGCCAACGATGCTTTTGAGCGCATGTTTGGCCAATGGCAGGGGCGCAAATGCTATCATGTTTACAAAGGACAGAATGCCAAGTGCAGTCAATGCCATGGCGCCAAGGCCTTCAAGGAGGGCAAGCCGGCCGTCAATGAGGAGATCGGCTACAATAAAGAAGGGCGCCTGACACGCTATATCAAGCACACGGTCCCGGTTACCGTCGGAAATGGCGAAATACCCTACCTGATCGAAATGTGCACCGACATTACCGAAACAGAGCAGATTCGGCGGGAATACCAGTTGCTTTTCGATCAGGTGCCGTGCAGCGTCTTGATCATCGATAAAGCCTACCGCATCGTCAAAACCAACGAGCGCGCCCGCAAAATGCTTGGTGATCTTGAAGGGTTGCACTGCTATAGCGGGTTGAAGGGGCAAGATACCAAGTGTAAAGAGTGCACAGCCCGCCAGACATTCACCGACGGACGCCTGCACACCGGTCACCATGCCTGGCGCACCAAGAAGGGACAGACCCTGCACCTGCATGTGGTCACCGTGCCGGTGCGCATGGCCAATGGTTCGTTCGACATGGTGATGGAAATGGCCGTGGATGTCACCGAGACGCTCAAATTGCAGGACGGGCTTAAGTTTGCCCACTCCTTTCTGGAAACCATTATCCGTACCTCCGTGGACGGCATCCTGGCCGTGGACGCCGACGGCCGGGTCACGATCTGTAACCCTGCCGCCCGCAAGTTTTTTGCCATCCGGCCCGATGAAACCTTATCCAACAAGGAACTGGCCGGTATGCTCCCCGAGGACTTCGTCAAGCGGGTAACCACCGGCCCCCAGCACATCTATCTGCCGGAAACCGTCATCGTGGATGCCGCCGGGTGCCAGAAACCGGTCCGTTTGGCAGGCCATCAATTGAGCATCGATGAGCGGACTATCGGGGCGGCGTTTTCCATCCAGGACTTAAGCAGCATTAAAAAGCTGGAAGAAGAGAAACTTGAGGCCGAACGGCTGGCGGCCGTGGGTCAGACGGTGGCCGGGCTGGCCCATGGCGTGAAAAATTTGACCACCGCTTTGGAAGGCGGCATGTATATGCTCAGCAGCGGGATTGAGAAAGGCAACCTGGATCGCATCCAGAAGGGCATGGCCATGCTGGACCGCAACACCCAGCGGATCTCCATGTTTGTAAAAGCATTTTTGAGTTTCGCCAAAGGGCGCGAAATCAGAGCCCGGTTGAATGATCCCGCCGAGATCGCCAGGGAAGTGATCGACATGTATGCTCCTAAAGCCGATGAGTTGGGAATTCAATTGATTTTCAGCCTGCCGGAACCCATCGCGCCCGCGGCTATCGATTACGAAAGCATGCACGAATGCCTGACCAATCTGGTGGGCAACGCCATTGATGCCTGCCAGGTCAGCATCAACGGCGGTTCGTGGGTCACATTAAGGGTCCATGAAAAACGGGGGATGATCTATTACGAGGTAATCGATAACGGTTGCGGCATGGATTATGAGGTGAAAAGAAAAGTATTTACCACCTTTTTCACCACCAAAGGTCTTGGCGGCACAGGCCTTGGACTCCTGATGACCAAAAAAATCATCCAGGAGCATGGGGGTACCATCAAGCTGGAATCCCAGCCCGAAAAAGGGACCACCTTCAGGATCTGTCTGCCACGCAAGCGTCTGCCCAAGGTCGCGGATCCGGAAAAGCCACAAATGCAATAATGATGAGGTGTGCGCATGAGTTATCTCAAACTGGTTAATGTCCGCAGAAAGAGCGGTCCGCAACCGACCATGGTGCCTATACGCTTGACGGCCGAACAAAAGAAGCTTGCCGATACACGGTGTTGCATCCAATGTGGCACCGCCAACGCAGGCACCGATAGTTTTCTTTGTAAGAATTGCCAGGGCAAAGAGACTATCGAAGATATTCGCGACGAGATTGCCGCCTTGCGCAGCAATTTGTTGAATAAAAAATAGACGGTGGGAAGTTATACGGTTATACGGTACGAATAGATGGCCAATCAGTTTCTTGCAGAAATTCACGAATATATCAGCCGGCAGATTGAAACCGATCTGAAAGAGAGAGCCACGGCCAGGGGTAGGGGCGATGAAAACCGTCTGTCTTTTCTGGATGGCAGACTGTCCGAATTGAAGTTAATCCGGACTTATCTCAGCGACCACTTTGACTTGAACACACAGAAGTACTACTAGCGAAATCAAAATATCACGATGTCATACACTTACCTTTTAGACACCTACACTTTCATTCAGAAGCGACTGGACGATGTTCAGCGGCAATTGGCCGATGCGGCGGATGACGACTGGCAGGCCAGGCAATATGCCGCCGGTCAAACCGATGCCCTTTGCGAACTGGGTCGTTTCTTGAGCGCCCATTATGATGCCAAGCTCCCACGCCGGATTTTGCTTCAACGGTCTATCCCCCATGGATCATCGCATCGGGATCCATAGGGGCCACCCATCGGGTCCACCTCCTTTCCCTTTCGGCATAATAATGCGCTATGGCCGATCCGTCCCGGTTGGGTACTCGACTGCGGTTGCCCCGCCTGGCGTGGTGTGTTCAGCATGGAAGCATTCTCGACTTTCGCTCGATTATGATTACCCTACCTGGAAACACGCTCAAAAGCGCAATGGAGACATGAGTATGCGGGTGAGGCAGCGTTTGCCGACCGAATGCTGTCATGGATCCCAACGCATTGAGATTGCTCGAATATAGGAGGGTACATCATGAAAATCATAGTAATCGGCGCGACCGGCACCATCGGTCGGGCGGTGGTTGAATTACTGGCCACCGACCATGAGGTCATCAGGGTAGGCCATAGCAGGGGCGATTTTAAAGTCGACATTTCGGCAGGCGCCTCAATCCGTAAATTATTCCAAGATGTCGGCAAGTTTGACGCCCTCGTATCAGCAGCCGGCTCGGCCAAGTTCGGGCGCCTCGAACAACTCCAGGATGAGGATTATAGGGTAGGACTTGCCAATAAACTGATGGGGCAAGTCAATTTGGTCCGTGTGGGCCGGGAGCACATGAACGACAATGGGTCATTCACTTTGACCAGTGGCGTTCTCAGTCAACACCCGATGCCGGGCAGTGCTTCCATTAGCATGGTCAATGCAGGCATTGAAGGCTTTGTGCGCGCTGCAGCGCTTGAAATGCAACGCGGCATTCGCGTGAATGCGGTCAGCCCGATCTGGGTTAAGGAAACCATGCAAGCCATGGGAATGGACAGTTCGGAAGGCATGCCCGCAGAACAGGTTGCCCAAGCGTATCGGGCAAGCATCATGGGCCAACACAACGGAGAGGTCCTTGATGTGAGACAGTTTGTTTAATCCCGGGATGCTGAAGTGCTCTGTGCGGGTTACCGAATAGCGTTCAGTCGGAATTGCTGCGCTAATCCTTGCTTTCTCATAATACGGTAGTGTGATACCCTAAGTATCTGAATTGGGAATAATCGCCGGTTACCCCTTGCGATTCCATTTAACTGTCGGGAGGATGTGTTTTGAAAAGAGCCTTTATTCTATTGGTGGTGGCAGTCGCCATCGCTGCCCTTTCCGCAGCATGCAGCGAAAAGACCCCCAAAACCGCTGACCTTGTGCAGCCTGAAACCAGCAAAACCACCGCTGCACAAACCATGGACTCACAGCCTGGGGCCTCTCAAAAGGTCGGCAAAGTCCTCGAGACCATGAATTCAGGCGGCTATACCTATGTTCAGGTCGATACGGGTTCGGAAAAGATCTGGGTTGCCACACCGGAATTTTCCGTCAAAGTGGGCGATCCTGTCGTGATTCCGGCTGGCATGCCCATGTACAACTTTCACAGCACGACGCTCAATCGGACCTTCGAGGTGGTCTATTTTGTCTCCGCCATCAGCGTGGACGGTGTCGATACCGGCCTCAAGGCGGGCACAATGGGCCAGACCCTGCCCCAAATGCCACCGGGACACCCGCCGACGGTTGCCAACAAGACCGCTGTCGATCTTTCCGGTATCGTTAAAGCCCAGGGAGGTCTCACCGTGTCGGAGGTCCTGACCGGTAAAAACGATCTGGCCGGCAAGCAAGTGATATTGCGCGGTAAAGTCGTCAAGTTCATGGCCGAAATCATGGGCAAGAACTGGATTCACGTGCAGGACGGCACCGGCAGCCAAGGCACCAACGATCTGACGGTGACGGTCGCCCCCGAAATCGTGGCCAAGGTTGGTGACACGGTCCTGGTAAAGGGTATTGTTACCACCGAGAAGGATTTCGGTTACGGCTACAAATACGATGTGATTCTGGAAGATGCCCAAGTTACTGTCGAATAGTGCGACGACTTAAGAAGTCGCCGATTTCCCGATAGGCGGATATGCAGGTTTCCTTCACAAGATTCTCCATATTCAGAAAGGCGTGTATCATATCGTTGTAGTGCACATGTTCTGCATGAACACCGGTTGATTTCACTTTTTCCACGTAGGCCATGCCTTCATCCCGCAAGGGGCAAAACCCGGCCGTGAGCACCAGTGTTTCCGGCAAATTCTCCGTGAATGCCATATGTAGCGGTGAGGCTGCCTTGCGGTTTTCTGCGCCTTGGAAATAATTGTCGAAATACCACAGGATTTTATCTTTTTCCAACAGGTACCCAACGGCATTTTCTTCAACAGAGGGCCATTGCAGGGTGTAGTCCAGGCTTGGATAGATCAATACCTGGCAGCGAATCGTCAGATCGGCATCGTGCTGGGCCCGGTGCGCCACAGTGGCACATAAAGCCCCGCCGCCGCTGTCTCCAGCAAGGGACACCCGCCCGGGATCATAAAGGAGGCCGCGGCTGTCGAGGGCGGCCCGGACATTTTTAACCACGTTGCAGGCATCAACGACCGCCGCCGGGTAAGGGCACTCAGGCGCCAGACGATACTCTGCGCAAACCACGATGTGATGGGAAGCCAGGGCCAGCTTGCGGCAAATGGCGTCATAAACGGACACGCTGCCGGCCATGTGCCCACCACCATGAAAAAAAATCAGAACCGGGAGGCTGTGGTTATAATTCGGGTGATAAATTCTCACCGGAACATTGTACGGTGTTGCCATCACCAATTCATCCTGAACCCAGGATACCTGGGGCCGGTCTGTGACCAGTCCAAAAGTCAAGCCGGCCAATCCCTCTCTGGCATTGATCGGAGAGGGCTTGAAGCCAGCCTTCAGCATGTCTTTCATCATTCGGTTGAAGTGTGCCAACCATTGAGATAGGCTGGGTGAAACCTGCTGCATGATCACACCCTTCAGTGCTGGGTTTTGATTTTTCGGCAATACCGTAAAAAGTCTCTATATTTTATCGACCCAATCCTTTAACCACAACCCATAAACCGCAGTTAAAGCCTCAGGTAGAAAAATTCATACTCCCCGTTATTAATATCGATCTTCAGATTGTATCCTCTGGACTCGGCAAACACGATCCAGGGAGGCCGACCTGCGCCGCCGCATTCGTAGTTGGGCCAGAATTCTCCGGTCTTGCCGCTGTGATACGATAGCATCATGGCGTTGCGATCCAGGGCGCGGGCCTTTTGTTTGGCCGCAGCGCTGGCCGCCGCCAGGTCCAGGTCAGCATCATCAATGGTTAAGAACACGGATTCGAAGGTATATTGGGTCGTCGATGTTATCTCTGCCATCTGATAGCTCCTTTCACCACATGATCACAATAAATCAGGATAAGAAGCCTTCGGCATTTGTAAATCTTGGGGAATGCGTAAAAGTTCCCCTATTCCCAAAACCGGGAACCAATTTCTTCTCGTTACATGGTTGCCTGGTACGTGGCAATATCGGTGGGTAGGTCTGATTTCCCACTCCATTTGGCCGGTTGCGGCATGGTCCAATGAGGAAGATACATGGCGCTTTGGACGCGTTCGAACATGGCCTCCAGAAGCTGATCGGCAGCTATGCGGCCGGCTTTCGCCTTGAGGGCGGCGGCGGCTTCAAGTTTGCGTTGCAACCGACCTTTTAGGGACTGGATGTGCTCCAATAGCTCCAAGGCCTCTTGGCGCTGCTTGGCGCGCTTGCTGCTCCCTGGTTGAGCATCGGAAAGCTTTTTGGTCATCTTCTGTATTTTTTCAACCGGTGCCTCAATCAAGAATCGGCATTTCCCCGGGTCGCTGAAAACCGATTGCTGCCCAATGACCTTTTTCAGCCGAAGGGCAATCTGGTCGCCGCCGCGGTGCAAGGCTTTGATGATATCGGCCACCAGGGTCTTGGGGATGACCACTTCTACACGCGTTAAAACATCCTTGTCCTTGTCCATGCCTTCTTCAAATTCGGCTAGGGCGCTGTTCCAGAAAAGCATGTTGATGGCAGCTACATCGCGTTCCACATCCGGTCCGGCGGGATCGATGAGTTTGATGCGTTTGACGATCTCGGGGAAGGTGCGGGCTGTTATGGCGAACAGGTTTCGCCCGGTGATGATTTTATAGATAATGGCGATGGTGGCATACCAGTCCTGCATGTGAAGGATGGTGCGCAAATCCGTGTAAACTTCAAGCAGTGAAATATTGGGGATCAGATGGGTCGGTGTTGCGTAGAGCGGGGTCCCAGCCAGTTGGGGCTGCGGGATGTCTCCAGGTTTGCCGGCATCAATGATCACAGCAGTTTCAACATCAATCAGCCCGATTGAAAACCTTTCCGCATCATTCAGAAAGATGGGATAGGCTTCGGGCTCGCCGGCCACAAACAGGTTCTCCGGTTTTAAATCGCGCAGCGCCAGGCCCCTTTGACCGATCCATGCCAAAAGGTCCAGGGCGTTGGTGGATAAATTTTCCAACTGGGCACGATGTTGGGAAAAGCGCATTTCTTTGATGTAACGGCGCACACCCTGGCGGTAGCGTTCGGCCTGGTAGTGATTTTCGCGGATCACTTTGGACAACAGGCGATTGATGCGATCGATGAATTCTTCAGGTAAATCTTCATTGTCCGCATAGATTTTTTCACCTGCCAGATGGGTCAGAAACCACTGCTTCAATTGAAAGACAGGGATGTCTTCGGTAAAATGCGCTTCTTCCACCAATTGGCGCAACCGGCCCTCACAGCGGTAATAAGCGTCCTGCAGTTCATGGCACACCGATCCGGTTTCTTCGCCGTAGCGGCACACAAAGCCATGCTGGTCCCAGAGCAATTCATGCTGCTTCATGGCCTCGTTGACGATGCGGTGATCACCGCGGTGAATTTCATCCAGTGTGCTGCTCAAAAAGAAATGCCTGGCCAGATCCATGAAAAAAGCAAATGAAGTGCCGATTTTCAAATACTCCTGAAGATCCGGATTGACTTCGAGCAGGTGGACGTAATGGTCTTCCAGGGCTTCCTCGGATAATTTTGTACTGCTCGTGATGGCGTGCACGGCCTTAAGGATTACAGCCACGCGCGGTACGATGCATTCCCGAGGGGCCAGACGTTCCACAATATGGGCTTCGCCTTTGATTTTTTCCCGGTACGTTGAAAAGCCCTGGATGGCTTCGGAAGGAATTTTCAAGACCATATGCGAGTCGTAAATCACATAAAAACATTTGCTGCGGCTGCCGCCGCCCTGGCCGAGCAGCCCGATGGACATGCGCCGCGATGCCCAGTCATTGCCCTGCAAAATGCGCATTTCGTAAGTTTCATTGGGGCAGATGGGTCGGCTTTCAATCAAAGTGAGTTCCGTGGGTGCGTCCGGATCGGCACCGACTTGCTGCTTGAACAGGTGGAAGAAGAATCGCAGGATGCGTTCTTTGTCCGTGGTCGGCTCGCGTTCCTGTCTGGACTTGTAGGCCATTTGAACCAGAGGTTTTTTGATTTTGGCGGCCATGGATCGCTGCAAACTGGCGGGTGTGATTTTTTTCCTCCGCGGTCGAAATATCATCGCAATCAAAATGACAATGACTAGGGTGGGGGCACCTACGATCCAGGTGGCATAGTATTTGGCGAACTCCAGGTTGATCCCCAGCTTGGAAAGAATAGCCTCGGCGGTTGTTTTGATTTGGGCCGCGAGGGCTTTTCCATGGGATTTGGTTTCTTTTTTCGAAGGCCCCTTGTCGCCGATAGGATTGGTTGGCGTTTCAATAGCGCTGGATGCCCTGGCCGTGCCAGCCATCCAGCAGTCAAAGGTCGGCGTGGCCAATAGGATGGTCAGCAACGTCCAGGTTATGAGTTGCAAACGTCTGTTCATCGGTCCTGTTCAGTTGGAGGGTCTTATGCTTAATTGGACCTTTATTTTCAGAGGGCCGACATCAACGATGTCCTCGTGGTTCAGTCTGATGGTTCCCTTGACGCTGCTGCCGTTTCGTTTAGGTTTGATCAACCCGCCGTTGAACCGTAGAAATACATCGCCGGCCTGTTTATTGATGGTAGCCGCTGGACTGCCGGTCAGCAAGCCCCACAGGCCGCCGATTACAAAATCGGCATCGCTGTTTTTGCCGATGGTGATCGGCTTATGGGAAAGCGTCAATTCTCCGGCGCCGCCGGATAGAACCGTCAGCAGATCGATATCCGGATGTTCGGGTTCGGCTGAGGGCGGCATCTCTTCTCCTGGCTTTGGGTGCGCAACCGGCGTATCCAGCATCATGGTTTGATCCTCGATGAAAGATGCAGGTCCTCCCCCAAGGCCGTTGCCGGCCTCCAAGTGTTCATCCACCTCGATGCTGT
>Ga0055480_10001189_pt1 | contig 10315 bp, 11 predicted proteins | sample Muzzi_PWB_D2_FD_57935 | JGI IMG/M metagenome (GOLD analysis project Ga0055480, IMG submission 57935) | Wetland microbial communities from San Francisco Bay, California, USA, that impact long-term carbon sequestration - Muzzi_PWB_D2 | ecosystem: Environmental > Aquatic > Marine > Wetlands ... | reverse complement strand
CGAAAATGCCGGGCTGAAGTTTGAGGATATGCCGGCCGTCATGGCCAAGGATGGCGTCGACTACGCCGAGTACCGACGCGACATGCGCAAGCAAATGATCCTGGAACAACTTCGCCGCATCGATGTTGTCAATCGCATATCCGTTTCACCACGCGAGATTCAGCAATGCGTTGCGGATCTCGAAGACAACGCCGTGGTGAATTCCCGCTACAACCTTTCACATATTTTTATTTCGGTGACCGGTTCGGCAACGGCGGAGGAATACGCGGAGGCGGAAGCGGAAGCCAACGAAATTTATGACGAACTGCAAAATGGTGCCGATTTCGCGGAAATGGCCATCCGCCACTCGGATGGCGATACGGCACTGGAAGGCGGCAGCCTCGGCTGGCGTCAGGGTGATCAGCTGCCAACATTGTTTTTCGATGTTGTCGGCGACATGGAGGCAGGAGACGTGTCGAAGCCGATTCGGGCGGTCAGCGGCTATCACATTGTCAAAGTCAATGAGATCGAGGGTGTCAATCAGACCAGCACCGTCAACCAGACACTGGTCCGCCACATTCTGGTAACGCCGGACCAGATCACGGACGAGGAGACGGCCAAGCAGAAACTAGAGGACGCCTATGATCGCATCATGGCTGGCGAAGATTTCGGTGAAGTCGCGAAGCTGTTGTCCGATGATCCGGGATCGGCAAACACGGGGGGCGAGATGGGCTGGACCAATCCTGGCACGTTCGTTCCCGAATTCGAGGAAGTTGCAGATAAACTTGAAATCGGCGTTCTGTCCAAGCCGTTTCGCAGCCGATTCGGCTGGCACATTCTTGAAGTGATGGACAGGCGCGTGTACGACAACACCGAGGACCTCAAGGAGAGCAATTGCGTACAGCGCGTGCGCAACGGCAAGTTGAATAATGAGACCGAGCTGTGGGCACGGAGAATCCGCGACGAAGCTTACGTCGATACGCGCATCTGATCGTGGAGCACACCGGTGTCGTCCGGTAATTCAATAAGTCCCCTCGTGATCACTGCCGGCGAGCCGGCGGGTATCGGCCCGGAGATCTGCCTGGCGCTGGCGGATACCTTGTGGGCGCGCCACGTCGTCGTCATTGCCGACGCGAACATGCTGGCAGAACGTGCGGCCCTGCTGGGCAGCGCTGTCAGGTTCAACGTATACGAGCGCGGAGCAGCTCTCCGCGCCGGCGAAATTACCGTCATTGACCTGCCGCTCGCGAGGGCTGCCACCTGCGGGAAACTCGACACTGCGAACGCGCAGTCATTACTCGATGGATTGTCACGTGCTGTCGAGGGTTGCCTGGCCGGCGAGTTCTCCGCACTTGTGACGGCGCCGCTGCAGAAGAGCGTCATTAACGATGCCGGAATCAGTTTTACCGGCCACACCGAATTCCTCGCGGCGATTACCGGCAGCGACATGCCGGTGATGTTGCTGGTTGCGGACAAACTTCGTGTCGCGCTCGCCACTACGCACCTGCCCCTGCGCGATGTACCGGGTAGCCTGACGACGGATGGCATCGTCCGCGTTCTGCAGGTCCTGCACGCGGATCTCGGGTCAAAATTTCGGATTCCGGGAGCGGAGATCGTTGTTTGCGGCCTGAATCCGCATGCCGGAGAAGGCGGCCATCTCGGCACAGAGGATCAGGACATCATCGCGCCGGCGATCGCGATCTGCGCCGGGAAGGGCATGAATGTTCGCGGACCGCTGCCAGCCGATACGGCATTTACGCCAGCAGCCGGACACGCGGACGCGATACTCGCGATGTACCACGATCAGGGCCTGCCGGTAATCAAGTACGCGGGCTTCGGCAACGCCGTTAACGTGACGCTGGGTCTGCCGATCATTCGAACGTCTGTCGATCACGGCACCGCCCTGGATATTGCGGGGAAGGGTACGGCGGACGCCGGCAGTTTGATTGCCGCCGTGAAGCTCGCGGCCGAAATTGCGGGGCAGTGAATCACCGACCCAGAAAGCGATTTGGTCAGCACTTCCTGACAGCGACGGACATCATAGAACGCATCGTCGCGGCAATCGCAGCACGCAAAGGTGAGACAGTCGTCGAAATCGGGCCCGGTCGGGAAGCAATTACTGCCCCCCTGGCTGAAACCGGTGCAGACCTGCATGCGATCGAATTCGATCGTGACCTTGCCGGGATACTGAAAAAAAAGTACGCCGGCAGAGATAATGTCACCATTCACGAGGCCGATGCGCTCAAGTTCGATTTCTCGGCGCTTGGAACCGATCTGAGAATCGTCGGCAACCTGCCGTACAACATCTCGACGCCGCTGCTTTTTCACCTGCTGAAATTCAAGTCCTGCATAGCGGACGCTCATTTCATGCTGCAAAAGGAAGTAGTTGACCGTTTATGCGCGTCGCCAGGCGGCAAGAGCTTTGGAAGACTGACGATCATGATGGGCTGCCAGATGGAAGTCGTGCCATTATTCGACGTACCACCGACAGCATTTTCGCCACCGCCGAAAGTGATGTCGGCCGTGCTCAGGATGCGGCCGATTCCCGAACCCGGTTTCAATGTACACGACCCGGAACTGCTGGGAACAATCGTAAAATCGGCGTTTTCCCGACGGCGCAAGACAATGCGTAACGCGTTGCAGGGGCTGGTCGAAGTCACGGACATTACGGCGGCGGGCATCGACCCTGGCGCCCGCCCGGAACAGGTTCCGATCGAAGGTTGGGTTGCGCTGGCCAATTGCCTGGCAGCGAATCAATCGGCCGGTATCTGATGTAGAATACGCGGCGTAAGGACACCATCAGGGAACGAGTCTGATTATGAAAAAGAATAACTACGAAATCAGAATCAATGTTGCCACGCAATACGTAGATGCGCAGTCTGAACCGGAAATCGATCGTTATGTCTTTGCCTACACTATCACGATTGAGAACCGCAGCGACATGCCGGCCCAGTTGCTCAGCCGTCATTGGGTAATCACCGACGCCAACGGCAAGGTGCAGGAAGTATCGGGGGACGGCGTCGTTGGCGAACAGCCGAAACTCGGGCCCGGAGAAACCTACCGCTACTCGAGCGGCGCGGTTCTGGAAACACCGGTCGGCGCAATGCAGGGTAGTTACCGCATGCAGTCGGAGAACGGTATCGATTTCGACGCGCCAATTCCGCCGTTTACCCTGGCGGTACCCGGAATGTTGCACTAACAGACAGTGGCTGAGTACGCGATCGGCGACCTACAGGGCTGCTACGACCCGTTTCGCCGCCTGCTCGACAAAATTTCGTTCGATCCCGCCAAAGATCACCTGTGGTTAGTCGGTGACCTGGTCAACCGGGGCCCGAAGTCGCGACGCACCTTGCGTTTCGTCAAGAGCCTGGGGAAGTCGGCGACGACCGTTCTCGGCAATCATGACTTGCACCTGATCGCACTGGCCAACGACATCAACGTGACGAACAGCCGTTTCGAATCACTGTGGAAGATTCTTGGTCGGGACGATTGCGACGAGCTCATCAACTGGCTGCGGTTCCGGCCACTCGCGCACTACAGCAAGAAGCTCAACACCTTGATGGTTCACGCGGGTCTGCCCCCGCAATGGACCGTCAAAAAGACGCTCGCCCGGGCGAAGGAAGTGGAAGCCGTCCTGCGTCGCGACGACTACGCCGAATTCCTCGAAAACATGTATGGCAACAAGCCGGACAAGTGGTCGGGAAAACTGAGTGGCAACAAGCGACTGCGATATATCGTCAATGCGCTGACGCGTATGCGCATGGTTACGCGCGATGGCCGAATCAACCTGTCGTATACGGGGCCACCCGATAAAGCCGGTCGCAATCTGATTCCCTGGTTCGAGGCTGAGAATGCGAAATGGCGCGGCACCAGGATTGTGGTTGGTCACTGGAGCGCGCTCGGGCTGGTCGTCAACGAAGACGTGGTTGCCGTGGATACCGGCTGCGTCTGGGGTCGCAATCTCACGGCTGTGCGTCTTGACGGAAAATCCGCCGTCACAGACGTCCGATGCAAGGGTTGAACAGGTTACACTGACGTCTATGGGGAGCAGCGACACGATCAAAACACCGGGCGCACCGCCGCCGGTCGGTGCCTACCCACACGCGAAACGGCTCGGCAACTTGCTGTTCCTGTCGGGCATTGGACCGCGCCCGGCGACGGGCGATCAGATTCCAGGGGTCACACTGGACGAGAATGGCGAGGTTGTGTCTTACGATATCGAGGAGCAGTGCCATGCCGTGTTTGCTAATGTGCGCGCAGTGCTCGAAAGTGCCGGCGCCCAGTGGCAAGACCTTATAGATGTCACTGTGTACCTGACAGATATCAAAAATGACTTCGAATCCTACAACCGCATATATGCAGAGTATTTTTCCGCTGACGGACCGACACGCACGACCGTCGAGGTCAATCGACTGCCCACGCCAATCGCCATAGAGCTGAAATGCATCGCAGAAGCCAGACTCAAGTGAGACTTTGATTGTGAAATCCCTGACCGCCTTTAATTTCAAGCAATGGATCGATGAACATCGTCACCTGCTAAAGCCGCCGGTTTGTAATCAGCAGGTTTTCGAGGAAAACGACTTCATCGTCATGGTTGTCGGTGGCCCGAATTCGCGCACCGATTATCATTACGACGAAGGTCCGGAGTTCTTCTACCAGCTGGAAGGTGACATGCTGCTACGCACGATGCAGGACGGCGAGCGCGTCGATATACCGATTCGTGAAGGAGAAATTCTCCTCCTGCCGCCGAAAGTGCCACATTCGCCACAGCGATTCGAGAACACAGTCGGGCTCGTCGTCGAACGCAAGCGGCTTCCGGAGGAACTCGATGGCTTCCTCTGGTATTGCGAAAATTGCGACCACCTGCTCTACGAAGAGTATTTGTACGTTGACGACATCGTTGGCCAGCTTCCACCGATCTTTGAACGATTTTACGGCTCCGATGAAAACCGAACCTGCCAGGAATGCGGCACCATGATGCCGCGGCCCGGAGGCACCTGATCAGCCGATGCTCAAGATCGACATTCACACGCATATTCTTCCCGAGAATTGGCCTGACCTGAAAGAACGATACGGCTATGGTGGCTTCGTCCAGTTGGAGCATCACGGACCCGGCTGTGCGCGAATAATGCTGGATGGCAAGCAGTTTCGTGAAATCGAGGCGGATTGCTGGGACCCGGGAACGCGTATAGCAGACTGCGACCGCTGTGACGTCGACGTGCAGGTGTTGTCGACGGTACCGGTCATGTTCAGCTACTGGGCAAAGCCGGCTGATACCGCTGACCTGGCGAAGTTCCTGAACGATCACATCGCGGGACTGGTCGCTGCATACCCGAAACGATTCGTTGGCCTCGGCACATTGCCGATGCAGGATGCAGACCTTTCGATCGCGGAGCTCGAGCGCTGCATGCAGTCGCTTGGCCTGGCCGGCGTGCAGATCGGCACGCACGTCAACGGCTGGAACCTCGACGATCCGCGCGTCTTCCCGGTTCTCGAAGCTGCATCCGACCTGGGCGCAGCGGTATTCGTACACCCGTGGCAAATGCTTGGCCAGGAGCGCATGGGGCTTTACTGGTTGCCCTGGCTGGTCGGCATGCCGGCAGAAACGGCCCTCTCGATCTGCACAATGATCTTCGGCGGCGTCTTCGAGAAGCTGCCGAAGCTGCGCGTGGCTTTCGCGCACGGCGGTGGCGCGTTTCCCGGTATTATCGGCCGACTCGAACACGGTTTTAATGTGCGGCCGGACATCGTGGCGACGGCGAATGACAGGAACCCAAGGGAGTACCTGGGCCGGTTCTACGTAGACTCTCTCGTGCATGAGCCGGCAATGCTGCAATACATGATCGACCTGTTCGGTTCGAACAGGATCGCCCTGGGCAGTGACTATCCTTTTCCACTGGGCGAACATCATCCCGGCAAGATGATTGAGAACATGACACTCGGTAGAAAAACGCGCAATGATCTGCTTGCTGATTCGGCGCTCGAATGGCTTGCGATGCAACGCAGGGACTTCGCATGACCGATTTCAATACATCGCTTGAATATGCCCGGTCTCTCGACGCGGCTGACCCGCTCCGTCGCTTCCGCAGTCAGTTCAGCATTCCCGAGGATCGCGACGGGCGCAGAAATATTTACGTCTGTGGTAATTCACTCGGCCTTCGACCGGATGCTGCGCCACTACTGGTCAACGAGGTACTCGACGAATGGGCGCGGCTGGGCGTGGAGGGCCACGTGAAGGGTGCGCATCCATGGCTACCTTATCACCGGTTCGCGACCGCCGGTTTCGCGAAGCTGACCGGCGCAGCAGAAAGCGAAGTGGTCGCAATGAATACACTCACTGTCAATCTGCACATCATGATGGCGAGCTTTTATCAGCCGGATTCGGTCCGCAAAAAGATAATTATCGAGTCAACCGCCTTTCCTTCGGACTATTATGCGGTTGCCTCGCAAATCAGGCTGCATGGTCATGATCCGGACGATTGCCTCGTCGAGTGGGTTCCTCGCGAGGACGAACTGCTGCACAAAGAAGACCTCGAAATGCTGCTTGAAAAACACGCGGGAGAAATCGCGTTGATGCTGCTCCCCGGCGTGCAGTATTACTCCGGCCAGGTTCTTGATATGAAGGAACACTGCCGGCTGGCGAAAAAAGCCGGCTGCCATATCGGCCTGGATCTTGCGCATGCAGTGGGTAACGTCCCAATCGAGTTGCACGACTGGGGACCGGACTTTGCTGCATGGTGCACGTACAAGTATCTCAACAGCGGCCCGGGCGCCATTGCCGGTGCATTTGTTCATACACGGCATCACGATGAAAACGAAACGAAATACCTGAAGGGCTGGTGGGGCAACGAAGAATCTTCTCGATTCAAAATGGCGCGGACGTTCAAGCCCGCCAAAGGTGCCGAACACTGGCAAATGAGCAACCCGCCGATACTCTCGCTCGCACCGGTCATTGCCTCGCTCGAGTTATTCGGCGAAGCCGGCATGGATGCGCTCAGAAAGAAATCATTACTGCAGACCTCGTACCTGAAATTTCTTATCGATCAGCACCTTACGGGAAAGGTAGTGTCGATCACGCCGATGGATGCGCGTGGCTGCCAGTTGTCGCTGGTCGTTACCGGTTCCGACCTCGACGCACGAAAAGTATTCAATGACCTGGAGGCCATGAACGTTACCGCAGACTGGCGCGAACCCAATGTGATTCGTGTCGCACCGGTACCAATGTACAACAGCTTCGAAGACATTCACGAACTCATCGAAAGAATGAAGGCAGCAATCAGCGCTGATGAAAAAGGATAACGTTACGATTCTGGGCGGCGGGCTGTGTGGCAGCTTGCTCGCGATCATTTTGGCTCGGCGAGGCATGAAAGTGACACTTCTCGAGCGCCGGGCCGACCCGAGAGAAGAGGGATCCGACGCCGGTCGATCAATCAACCTCGTCATGTCTGCCCGTGGAATCCGGGCACTCAGGTATGCCGGCGTGTTCGAGAAGTTCGAGCACCTGCTGCTGCCGTTGCAGGGTCGCCTCATTCACGATGAGAAGGGTAATACCGAACTCCATCCTTACGGTCAGAATGAAGCCGAAGTCATACATTCCGTATCGCGCGCCGAGCTGAATCGCAAACTCATCGACTGCGCAGAAGCCGCACACAATGTAACCATTCGATTTCAGCATGAAGCCGTCTCCTATTACCCCGAGGAGGCTGTTGTCAGGATCAGGGATCACGCCAAGGGTAATGACTATGACCTGAAGGCGAGACCGTTGATTGCCGCGGACGGTGCAGGTTCAAGAGTTCGACGTGCCTTCAGCAATTCGGACGTCCTTTCCGGTACCGAGGAACTGCTGGGTCACAGTTACAAGGAACTGGCTATCCCGAGCGGTCCGGATGGCGAATTTCAACTCGCTTCCGATGCGCTGCACATCTGGCCGCGCGGCGGTTACATGCTGATCGCGCTGCCGAATCCGGGCGGTGATTTTACCTTGACGTTGTTTTTTCCGGCCGAAGGCAGTCTCAGCTTTTCATCGCTTGACTCGGATCGAAAAGTGACCGAATTCTTTAACGAGCAGTTTGCGGACGCGGTGCCATTGATCGAGGATCTTGTCGGAAGCTGGAATCGAAATCCCGTGGGCATTCTCGGCACTGTGCGCTGCGAACACTGGCATGACAAAGGCAACCTGTTATTGATTGGAGATGCAGCCCATGCCGTTGTGCCTTTCCATGGCCAGGGAATGAACCTTGCATTTGAAGATTGCGTAATCCTGGATCAGGCGCTCGACAATCCCGATGCAGACTGGGGCAAGGTGTTCAGCGTTTTCGAAAGCGAACAGATTGCCAATGCAAATGCCATCGCGGACATGGCACTGGAAAACTATATCGAAATGCGCGACACCGTCAGGGATCCGAAATACCGGTTGCGTAAGGAGTTGTCCTTTATCCTCGAACGGCGGCTGCCGAGGCGCTTCATTCCCCGCTATTCCATGATCATGTTCCACGACGAGATTCCGTACTCGGTTGCCAAGGAACGCGGGCTGGCGCAGCACCATCTGTTAGTGGCGATTACCAAAGATGTTGATTCTATTGATGAAATCGATATCGATGCCGCGGTGAAAATGGTTGAAAGCCGGCTGCCTCCGGTACATTGATCGTGGCCGGAGCCGAGCTGGCGCAGACAGGCTACAGCAGGAACCGTTTCAGCCGCGATGCCGCTCCCAGGTCTCCACAGCAAACCCGTACGTCCGGTCATCGCCGGTAGGGAATGCTTCTGAGTCGACCACCTGCCACTCTCCCGGATCCAGCGCCGGAAACCAGGTATCGCCGTCGATGTGGGCGTCGACACGCGTGAGGTAGATGCGATCTGTCATCGGCAGGAACTGCTCGTAGATGTTGCCTCCGCCAATGACCATCACTTCTTCGACATCACCGGCGATCTCGAGTGCCTGGCCAGGCGATGTCACAACGTCGCAACCCGCCGCCACAAATCCAGCCTGGCGGGACAACACGATACTTCGGCGCCCCGGCAGGGCCCGACCGATCGACTCGAAGGTTGCCCGCCCCATTATCATCGGCTTACCCATCGTGATCGATTTGAATTTCCTGAGATCTTCCGGCAGACGCCAGGGCAGACCGCCGTCAACGCCGATAACGTTGTTCGTCGATACCGCGACGATGATTGAAATCTTCAAGAAGGTATTTAAACGGCTACTGCCGCTTTGATGTGAGGATGAGACTGATAGTTCAATACTTCGAAATCCTCGTATTTGTAATCGAAGATACTCTCGGGCCGCCGCTTGATAGCAAGTCTTGGTAATGCCAGCGGTTCACGTTCGAGTTGCTCTCGCATTTGTTCGAAGTGGTTCGAATAGATATGGCAATCGCCACCGGTCCAGATGAAGTCACCCACCTTCAGGTCGGTTTGCTGTGCGATCATGTGAGTGAGCAAAGCGTAAGACGCAATGTTGAAGGGTACGCCGAGGAAAACGTCGGCACTTCGCTGGTACAACTGACAAGAAAGCCTGCCGTCTGCCACGTAGAACTGGAACAGGCAGTGGCAGGGCGGCAACGCCATGCCGGGGATTGCTCCGACGTTCCATGCACTGACGATAATTCTGCGTGAATCCGGATCTTCCTTGATGCGGGTGACCACTTCCTGGATCTGATCGACGGAGTCTCCGACCTCGTTCTTCCAGTTTCTCCACTGCACCCCGTAAACCGGTCCGAGCTCACCGTATTCGTCCGCCCACGCATCCCAGATCGAGACGCCATTTTCCTGCAGGTAACGGATGTTGGAGTCGCCACTCAGGAACCACAGCAATTCGTGAATAATGGATTTCAGATGCAGTTTCTTTGTCGTGACCAGCGGAAAGCCATCGCTCAGATTGAAACGCATCTGGTAACCGAAGACGCTCAGCGTCCCCGTTCCTGTCCGGTCTTCCTTGCGCGCGCCGTTGTCACGGATATGGCGCATCATCGATAGATACTGTTGCATGTCAGGCGGCGACCTCTCCTGCCCGGTTGTTTCGATATGCCATGATTAGCAAAACGGCACCGACAACGATCATCGGTGCGCTGAGAATTTGTCCCTGGGTCACCCAGCCAAACAACATGTAGCCCTTGCCGACATCGGGTACGCGGTAGAATTCGATGAAAAAGCGAAACACCCCATACAACAGCAGGAACAGGCCGGACGCGGCCATCGTCGGGCGCTGCCGGGCGGTAAAGATCCACAGGATTATGAACAGCACGAGCCCTTCCAGCAGAGCTTCGTAAAGCTGTGACGGATGTAATGCGACCCCGTTGACGTTGAAACTCCACGGCACAGTCGTTTCCTTGCCCCA
>Ga0055480_10001187_pt1 | contig 10331 bp, 10 predicted proteins | sample Muzzi_PWB_D2_FD_57935 | JGI IMG/M metagenome (GOLD analysis project Ga0055480, IMG submission 57935) | Wetland microbial communities from San Francisco Bay, California, USA, that impact long-term carbon sequestration - Muzzi_PWB_D2 | ecosystem: Environmental > Aquatic > Marine > Wetlands ... | reverse complement strand
CGAGCAAAACGTCCGTGACGAAATTATCCTTACCGGCTTCACAACTCAGCCGGCGGTAGATTTCCTGATCGAGTACAAGACCGCTATCGGATGCAACGCGTTGCAGTGTCAGATTGAAGAGTGTATCGGCTTCTGCGCTGATGCCGTCATAGTCAACGGCTGCACGGATTTTTTCCGTCGAACCGGGTTCGATGGCCCTCAGCACGAGCACGCCATGCAGTGCCGGAAGGCAGATCATCGCCCCCCTTGCGTTGTTTGCAACGCGAATTACGTAGACCCGTTTCCCGCCATGTCCAAAGAACTGCTCAACGGCCGAGCCCAGGCTGCTGCCCGGCCAGAAGCCGCCGAATCGACGCCGAAATTCGGCAAAACTCTGCAAAAGTACGGGAGTATCGAGAGGACCCCGAAGCGCGCGACCCACGAATGCCGCCGTCGTTTCCGCTGGCGGACCGATGGGTTGATCCATTGGCGCAATTTCTGTGACCGTAATGCCAAAGTCTGTCGAATTCGACAAGCTAGTACTCTGCCAGGATGATATCCGTGCCAGCATTCTAAAGAGTCGATGCCGAAGATGCTATCGTTGTCAGAATAATTGACAATCGCTGACTATGTCCGCACCCGATTACATTCGCGATCGATTTCCTGTTCTTGGCGAACGATTACCGAGACTGCACCTTGCAACACTGCCGACGCCGGCACGTGAACACGAAGTGTGCGTCCAATCAAAAAACAGAAAACTCGCAGTCAAGTACGACAACCTCAGCGGAACCCTTTATGGTGGAAACAAAGTTCGCAAGCTCGAGTACATTCTGCCGCGCGCTCGCGAAAAACATAACTTGCGTATCGCAACGTTTGGAGCCGTGGGTTCGAATCATGCGCTGGCGACCGCCCTGTATGCGCGCAAGGAAGGGTTCGAATGCACTTGCTTTCTCTCACACCAGGCCAGGACGCCGCTCGTTGCCGCTACGCTCAACAAGCATTTGCGAATCGGCACGCAACTGGTTCGTTACGGCGGCGCGTATGCAACGCGATTACGCACCCTACGACGTCATCTTTGGGGGAGACATGCCTGGGTCATTCCGATGGGTGGCTCTTCGTGGCTCGGCACCATGGGATTCGTTGCCGCCGGGCTCGAGTTTGCGGACCAGGTTGCCAACCGCGATATTCCGCTTCCCGACAAACTGTATGTCGGCACAGGTACGATGGGCACGGCGGTTGGTATCGGATTGGGACTTGCAATCGCGGGATTCAAAACGGAAGTGAACGCGGTTCGCGTTTCCGATGTATCGATCACGAACGAGAAAGTGATGCGAATTCTATTGCACAAGACTGTTGCAATGATGCGCCGCCTCGACGAAACCGTACCGGAAGACATCGCCGCCCATACAAACATCCGAATCAGGGATAGCTTCTTCGGTCCGGGATATGCACAGCCAACACCGCAGACTTCAGCCGCGATCGACTTTGCGAGAGATGAACTGAATCTCGCACTCGAACCTACCTATACGGGCAAGGCAATGGCTGCGTTACTGGCCGACATGCGAAAACCCGAAACCGAATCACTCAATCTTCTCTACTGGCACACTTACAACTCGGCACCCCTGGATGTCCCGGCAGATCGGCCGCTGGACGAGGCGGCTTTGCCACAGGAATTTCTAAGATATTTTTCCGCCTAGCGTTGGCATCTGTTCCTTCACAATTCACTTCGAATCGACCAGAGTTCCGGAAAGAAGCGATGATCGACTACGTTTCGCAGCCAGGCAACGCCTGAAGAGCCACCGGTTCCCGGTTTGAATCCGAGGATGCGCTCGACGGTCACGAAATGCCGCGATCGATATTCCGTCATAGTCGAGGCCGTTTCGACAAGGCTCTCGCCGAGCATATAGAGGTCGTTACCCGGACCCGGGTCGTTATAGACTTCCAGCCACGCCTCCTCCACGCTGCGATGCGGCTTGTACGTTTCCGACCAGTCCCTGTTCAGGCATTCCGGGGCGATTTCGCATCCTCGCCTTGCCAGCAACCGGATCACTTCGTCATAAATACTCGGCGACTCGAGATTGTCCTTAATCGCAGGATAAACGTGCGGCACATTCTTGTGCACTGCACACATCTTTTCGGATTTGTTGCCCATGATGAATTCGAGGTGCCGATACATGAACGATTGTTGACCGGAAGCGACATCCAGGTAGTCGCGAAACTGATTGAACCCGTCTGTCGAAATTGTGGACAACACATCCCAGAATCCGACGATGAGTTTGATGATCTTCTTTGTCCGGTCAAGCAGTACCAGTGCGTTCGGTAAATCATCGTCAATGATTCGCAAACGCGCATTGAACAATTCGAAATATGCCGACTTGAACAGAAGCTCTTTCGCCTGCCCCATGATGATGAAGCACATTTCGTCGTACCCCTCTGAACGCGGATGCTGCAAGCTGAGGAGCAGGTCGATGCTTTCGTAGTCGATATAGGGGTTACTGGTTCCCTTGAATTCGGTTATCGGCATGCCGGCCGTCCTGGCCACCTCCTGTTGACGTTGCTTCTCCGAGCCTATATTCATGGGTCGTGGTCCGGCCGAGCCGTCGACGCCGTCCGGGTCCACGACGACAGGCACTACAAATTCAAATGACATATCAGAAATCCTTCCTGTTTCGTTATTGATGTATATCCATCGTCATTCCACCCGGTTCGATCCTGATGTTGTCCAATTCGTACACGAGGTCGAAATGGTTGCGTCCCGCAACCTCGAAATAGTTGCATTTGCCACCCGCGTCGATCTGCGCACGCGCGAATTCCACGCTTTGGCGCTTGAACTCACCGGTTTCGTTCTCGCCCCAACAGATGATCGAATCGGGCAACGCTTCAAGGTCAATCAGCGCAGGGCTGAGCGCACGCGCGCTTTCTTCATTCAACCCCAAAGGAGCATTAACGTACGTATTAACAAGCGGTCTCAGGTCATAGATACCACTCATTAACACACAGCCCTTTACGATCTCGCCGATGCGCAATTTGCCCAGTGTGCTCATCGCCATAACCGCCAGATGGGCACCCGCCGAGCTCCCAGACAGGAAGATCTTTTCGCTGGAATAGCCATACTGCCCGGCGTTGTCGCGCAGCCAGACAAGACTTCTGCAACACTGGTCAACCATCTGCTCGATGGTTCCCTTGGGCGCCAGCGTGTAGTCGATGGCGGCAAACGCAATTCCGCGGCGGACGAATCCGGCACCGGCAAAAGTGGAATCATTTTTACTCAGTGCCTGCCAGTAGCCGCCATGTATGAAAACCATTAATGGCGCGCCAGGGTCCGCTACCGGGAACAGGTCCAGTGTCTCATCTGCATGGTCACCGTAAGATATGCTTTTGATTACGGTGGCCCCGGCTTCGGAGGCTTTCGAGCGGGTTGCGTAGGCTGCAACCAGGTCATCAAAATTATCGACACACGAGCTAGGTGAGTACTGTCGCTCCAGCTCAGACCGGCCTAAGGTTTTCCACATCGTCCTGCGCCTGTGTTCAGTTTATGGGTAGCGCTGGCAAGATCTCCACGACGGGAAGGCGGGCCGCTGGAATGCGAAGCCTTGCCGAGGGTGCCTTCGGGATACTCTCAAGCACGAAATGCACAATTGCCGACCCTGCCGGTTGTCTGTGCGATGCGAACGGCTGCAATCAGCTGGCCTGCTCGCCATCCGAATCCGATTGGGCTCGGCGAGCCGCCTCCTCACGGGCTAATCTTTCTTCTTCGTTCTTGCGTGCGATTTCAGCGAGCATGATATCGAGCCACTCACTCATCGACGGCAACCTGCTCCCCTATGTCGACTTTCTCGACCGGCTCTTCGAGTAACGCACGGACTTCTTCCAGTGTCGGCATGTTCGGATCCGGTTCAACGGTGTTCCTGATCACGCGCGCTCTCGCCATCACTTCATCTGTTCCCGCCAGTTGAAATCTTACCGGCACACCGAGCGATTCCGCCGCGATCGCCCGCACATGCTCCTGGTCAACGACCGTCGAGAGTTCGGCGTTTTCAGATTGCAGCGAGGAGAAGATCGCCTGCAGGTGGTCCTCGCCGCTGATCAAATCATCTGCAAGCGGCGCGTGCCCCTCAAAATAGAATTCGCCATCACGTTGGCCCTCGAGGTAGGGCTCGTTGATGATCATGACCTTCTCACCGGTGCCGACGAGCTCATACAACAATTCGATGTTTTCCGGGTACAGCCGGACGCAACCATGGCTGACACGCATGCCCACCCCATAAGGCTGATTGGTGCCATGAATGAGATACCCCGGCAGGTCGAGTTTCAGTACGAACTTGCCCAGCGGGTTGTCCGGCCCGGGCGGCACGACCGACGGTAAAGGATCACCCAGTTCGCGATGCTCGCGTCTGACAGATGCAGGCACGAACCAGCTCGGATCACGGGCCTTCGATACGACCGTAGCGCTGCCGAGGGGCGTTTCCCAACCGACGCGGCCGATACCGATAGGGTAAGTCAGAACGACCTGCGGACTGCCTTCTTCCGCATGAGGAAAATAAAACAGACGTTTGGAGGCAATATTCAGGACGATGCCTTCACGTGGTACGTCAGGTATAACGTATTGCGTCGGTAAAAGGACCGGCGTGCCGGCGCCCGGCAGCCAGGGATCAATCCCGGGATTCGCGGCAACGAGTTCGTCATATCCCAGCCCGTATTCCCGTGCCAGGTCCGGGAACGTATTCTCCTCGGTGGTAAAAACAATCTGCGGTTCGCCGACGACCGCCTGGTCCGGCGATGCCAGTTCAAAGTAATTCCTGCTGATCGGATCGAGGCGCGGCCGATCCTCGAGTGGCGTTATGGCCGCCGACTCCGGTTCTGAACCGGAACCTAAAGGGGCAAGAAAATCCCGGATTGTCGTGCACCCTGCAAGGATAGTCGTCGCTGCGGCAAGCGCTACGATTCTCTTAAGCTGTCCTGTTATCTTCACTGCGTCGCTCTTTGCTTGTCCGAAGCCGAATTCTCGCAGAAATAGCGGGCCGACTCTATGCCGCTACCTTCGCCCCATGCGGAGGGTCAGCGGCCACACCACTGTGCGCCTGTCTTTACCCCAGGCGGCGCGCAAGTCATCAGCATATTTGGCGGTCGGATCAACGGATTTGTCATCCAGATAACGTTTCGAAGCTGACCAGGTGCGCATGTAGTCGAGCATGTCAGCCGCCGTCCAACTCACCTGCATCCGGAAATCCTGCGCCGAGATCCCGGCAACGGGCAATTCGATGCCCGCGTAGCGGCGTTCGACGAGATCCCGCTCCGGTGGCCAGTAGTCTTCGACTTCCAGGAAGACCTGCATGATCCACCCATCAATTGCGGGATCGACCTGGCAATGTTCGTAGCACCAGATGGCGAGCACGCCTCCGGGTTTGAGGACGCGACAGGCTTCTGCGAAAAATGCGTCAATATCGAACCAGTGCAGCGCCTGCGCTACGGTGACCAGGTCGACCGAAGCGGAACGCAGTTCCGATGCCTCTGCTTTAGCAACGCGAAACTCGATCCCGGCATGTGTTCCGGCGGATGCAATCTGCTCGCCGCTGGCGTCGGTTGCTATGACCGACGCGAAATGCGGGATGAGAGATCGTGCCGCCTGGCCGTTGCCCGTCGCGCAGTCCCATGCCAGGTCATGGTTCGTACAACAGGACGCGAGGAACGCAAACAGTGATGCGGGATACACGGGCCGGTGCGCAGCATAACTTGCCGCGTGGCCGGAAAAATGATCTTTGAACCCGCTCAGGGCTGTTCGCAGTGCGGTTCGCGGCCTTCAGCTTTCGCCTGGTTATAAAGAGCAAGCGCTTCCGGCAACCGGGTAACCATCGCCTCGATTCTCGATTCACCGGACGGGTGAGTCGAAAGGAATTCAGGAATCTTCGCCGTCTTTTCACTGGAGTTCATGTTCTTCCAGAGACTGACACTCTCACGCGGATCGAAACCGGCTTTGGCCATATACATGAGGCCAATGTCATCTGCCTCTGTTTCCTGCATGCGGCTGAACGGATTCATGAGGCCCAGCGAGCCGAACGTGTTTGCGGCACCGTAAATGCCCCTTGCCCGGTTCGGATCGTAACTTCGGCTGTACGGATTTTGTGTGTCGCCGGCGAGGACGATGGCGATCACCTCCATGCCATAACCCGCCAGTTCGCCGCGGGTCGCCCGTTCATTGGCATGATGCGCCGTCACGTGCGCCACCTCGTGACCGAGAACGGCCGCCAGTTGATCCTGGTTGTCGGTAACACTCAGGATGCCCGATTTGACGACGATCTTGCCGCCCGGCATGACAAATGCGTTGACATCCGGCTGGTTAACGACGGCCAGCTCCCAGTACAGGGCTGCGGCGTCGCCGTCCAGGACACCGACGATCGCATCGGCCACGCAGGCAACATAGTCGATGGTTTTCCGGTCCTGCACGAGTGCTGAACTGGCGCGGATTGCAGCCATTTGGCGGGCACCTTCCTGTGCCAGGGCAGCGTCTGATTTCAACGTCAGCTGTTTCCGGCCCGTCGGCGTCGAGGAACAGCCGGCGAAAACGGCCAATAAAGTGAATAGGATCAAAAGCTTGAATGGTTTTGAAATTAGCTCTGTCATTGCTGCTCCATCGGCCGCATTGTTGACGATTGCGGCGGCCGCGCGATTAATCCGTAACCGGATTATAGCCGACTCGAAAGGTGCCAATAACGCCATAAAACCGGTTTCTCAACCTGCTAAAACTCAGACCCGGACCCTCATCAAGGGTTCCCGCTATCGCGGTAGCCGTGTCTCGAATCGTTGCCGCCAGCCGGAGTCCTCCACACGCTCGAGAAGCGCATCGGCATTGGCCATCAGACGTTTCTGCAGCGGCTGTTTGATCTTGTAGGTCAGCCGATACAGGTCGTGGTCCTTTGCCAACTCGGCCAGCAATTCATCGCTCGTCCTGAGCTCATCGGCGAGGCCGAGTTCGAGGGCCGTTGTGCCATACCAGTGTTCGCCGGTCGCCACCTTTTCGAGATCGAGTTTCGGCCGGTATTTTGCGACCGCTTCCTTGAACAGAGCATGAACGTCCTCGAGTTCTTCCTTGAGCTTTGCTCGATCCTTATCGGTGTTCTTGCCGAACATCGTCACCGTTCTCTTGTACTGGCCTGCCGTCACCTGTTCGAAGTCGATGCCCCGTTTGTCCATAAAGCGATTGAAATTCGGCATCTGGGCAATAACGCCGATGGACCCCAGGATGGCAAACGGTGCCGCCAGGATTCTGTTGGCGACGCACGCCATAAGGTATCCGCCACTCGCAGCCACCTTGTCCACCACAACGGTCAGCGGAACCCCCTTGTCACGAATCCGCACGAGCTGGGAGGCAGCCAGTCCGTGTTCATGCACGACACCGCCGTGGTTTTCCAGGCAGACAACGACCTGGTCGTCGCTTGTCGCCACTTCCAGCACGGCGCTCACTTCCTCCCGAAGCGACGGCACTGCGCTCGCTTTGAGGTCGCCTTTGAAACCGATGATGAAAGCACGCGGCCGGGTTTCGGCCGATTTGGCCTCCGCCTTGTCGCGCGCTTTTTCAGCTTTGGCTTCCTTCTTCCAGTCGGCCGACTTCAATACGGCTTGCTTCAGGGAACTGGCCAGTGCCTGGTATTTCTTGTTCAGATTCTCAACTTCGAGCCCTTCGTGAGTGCTGACCTTTTTACTGGCCGATGCGATCGCGCCAATGATGACAACGAGCGCCACGACGATCGTGGCGGTTTTCAGCAGGAACAGGCCGTATTCGGCAAAAAATGCAGTCATGGTTTCTCTTTTCTTGTCAGAAGGCGGTGAAGTACGCCGGACTGCGGATCAGACCGCAATACCAACGTTATTTTTTTGCAGTACCTTATCAGCCCGGTAGCTGGAACGAACCAGCGGCCCGGCAACGACTTCGAGGAATCCTTTTTCCAGACCCTCGGCGCGATAGGTATCGAACTCGTCCGGCGTTACGTATCGCTCGACAACCAGGTGATTCGGCGTGGGCCGCAGATACTGGCCCAGCGTGAGAATATCGACACCAGCCTCCCGCAGATCCTGCATGGTTTGCATGATCTCGTGATCCAGTTCGCCGAGTCCCAACATCAGGCTCGTCTTGGTGAGCACCTCCGGCCGGTGTTTCTTCGCATGCGCGAGGACGTCAAGCGTTTGCTCGTAGCTCGCGCGCGGATCCCGTACCGGGTGCGTCAGGCGTTTCACGGTTTCGACGTTTTGTGCGAACACCTCGAGACCGGAATCCACAACCTTCTCGACATCAGGCATGAACCCGTTGAAGTCAGGCGTAAGTGCTTCGACAGCCGTCTCCGGGTTCATCTTCTTGATTTCTCTCACGCACGCTGCGTAGTGTCCGGCGCCACCGTCCGGGAGGTCATCTCGGTCGACGGACGTGATCACGACATATTTCAGATCCATCAGTTTCACTGCGCGAGCGGTGTTTAATGGTTCTTCCGGGTCGAGCCATCCGTGCGGATTGCCGGTATCGACTGCACAAAAACGACAAGCGCGGGTGCACACGGATCCCATGACCATGATCGTCGCCGTGCCATTATTCCAGCACTCGCCAATATTCGGGCACATGGACTCTTCACAGACTGTGCTGAGCCTGTGCTCTTTCACGGTCTGCCGTACACCTGAGAATCTTGCCCCCGAGGGCATTTTGGCGCGAAGCCACCGCGGCTTGTTGCCGTGCTGAAGCGCGGGCGTATCGCGGCGAACCTTGACGCCATTCTTGATCGCTGTGAAGCCGACGTCGGTCACATATTTTTGGCCGCTCTGAACGACCGGGATGCCGCGGAAGGTGGATTTGGACTTGTCGTCGTTGTTCATCAGTGGGGTTTTGTTTCGTGGGACGCGCATTTTCGCACAAAACTGTCGGCCGTAGGAGGACGCTGTTGCCCTACTTGGCGGACCACGTATCTTTTTCGTTCTTTCGCGTGCAGCGGGCAGGGGATTGCTTATCGGAAATAAAGCGCAGCGGAGCGAGCCATTTCGATAAGCAATCCCCTGCCCACCGCCCGACAGCACACTGAATGAGCGCTGGCGCTCGAGCATCGTGCGATGCAAAGTGACGCAGGACGCCGAAGCAATCGGAGTTCGATCCGAACGAGACCGGGACGTCGCGTGAGGCATGGTGAGGGCTTTCACACCAGGCTACTGCTTGTGCCAGACTGTTCGTCAGAAGGCCGGAATATCGTCCAGCGGAAATAAAACGCAGCAGAGCGAGCCATTTCGCTGAGGAATCTCCCGGCCGCTGCCGTAGAGCAGTCGGCAAAGAAGTTTCGGCAACATCCGAACGAGACAGGGACATCGAGTGAGGCATGGTGAGAGCTTTCACACCAGGCTACTGCTTGTGCCAGACTGTTCGGCAGGAGGCCGGGATATCTTCCAGCGGAAATAAAGCGCAGCAGAGCGAGCCATTTCGCTGGAAGATATCCCGGCCTCCTGCCGAACAAAAAAATCCCCGGACTAGCCGGGGAGAATCAGGGGGAAATTAAACTCAGACGCCAGAAGAAATGAATATCAATGTAATCTTGACCAACTAACCAGCTGAACCGCGCTCTGATTCAGGTCGAAATTCTTCGCCAGTACCGCTTCGATGTCCGTGATGTCCGAGTCCTGCTCCATCGGACGACTCAGCTCAACGACACCGCTGAATTCGTTGCCGCCGCGATAATCCACGTCGGTCAGTTTGAACTGTGTGTAGTACTTGGCAGACATGGGGCAAGATTACCCGGAGGTTCCGGGAGCGTCTGTGAGCCACGCCACATTTTCCGTTTTGACTGCCCGAACAGGGGCAAACGGTGACCGCCATCACAATGCGTTTGGCGAATCCCGTTCGCACGGATCGCCAAATCCCCGATTTGGCGTAGAATAGCCTTGTTTCGACATAACCTATGCCGGATAACTTGAGCTAATGCACAGAATCCGGCTTGCAGGATATGTAATATCCCGCTATGCGCCCGGTTGGGCATAACTTATTGTTTTGATTATCAAGTGGTACTACAGAATGGCTTCAAAGACCAATTTTGTCAGATTAATCCTGCTCGCCGTGCTAATCGCAGGCGCCGGCAGTGCTGCAGCTCAGGACGAACTTCGCAAAACTTTCTTCAAGGATGTCGATGCAGCACGCACAGCGGCGGATGCAGTGGAGGCCCGACTTTACGGGCCGTCGAGTTACTCGGATGCCGCCGAGGACTATAAAGCGGCTGAAGTCGGGCTCGAGCGCGGACGAAATATCGAATACGTTCGCAGAAAGGCGGCAGAGGCCGAGCAGAACTTCAAGAAGGCGACGGAGTCCGCCAAGCTGGCGCGCACCGTAC
>Ga0055480_10001186_pt1 | contig 10331 bp, 11 predicted proteins | sample Muzzi_PWB_D2_FD_57935 | JGI IMG/M metagenome (GOLD analysis project Ga0055480, IMG submission 57935) | Wetland microbial communities from San Francisco Bay, California, USA, that impact long-term carbon sequestration - Muzzi_PWB_D2 | ecosystem: Environmental > Aquatic > Marine > Wetlands ... | reverse complement strand
CGAACTGCTGTCGAACTCCAGCTCGTACGCGTAGACCCCCGGTTCGGCCTGCTCGGGCAGGTGGACGAAGGCGTCGATCACCCAGCGGCCGGGCTTGATCTCGTATTGGCTGTCCTTTTGCTGGACGATCGGGCTGCCCTTGAACCGAATTCGCGTCGACAGTTCGCCCTGCACGACTTCGGTCGGCTCCGCCGGGCACATCACGTACACCATCCGATGTCCGAAGTCGCTGCCGGGCGCGACCTTGGTCAGCGACAGTTCGTTGCGTTCGATCACCAGGAAGGGGCGCTGCTGCGACGCGCAGTCGTACTCGGTCCAGACTTCTTCCGGAAACGAGCGAAGCGTCTCGCCCGGGTTCCGGAACTGTTTCACGATGGCCCAGCGCGTGCTTGCACAGCCGCCGAGGATCGTCGCGACCCAGGCGACGACGAGCAGTTGGCACGGCAGCGACCGCAACCGTCGAAATCGGGCTATCGCCTTTCGATGATCCAACCCTGGCCTCCCGGGAATGTGATGTTCTCGCCATCAGCCGATCCGTCCGAGCCGGCGCCGGTGTCCGCTTTCGGCGGTCTGTGCGTCGCGAGCCTTCGCTTTCGGACCGGCGGTTTCTCGAGACGTGCCGCCGGCAGCAGCGAATCGTCGGGGTCTGCCAACGGGATTCGTACCGTCGCGGCTCGCAGCGGGTCCGGCTCTGGGGTCGGGGCCATCGGCGCCACGGTCTCGGCCGGCGCAACTCTTTCGACCTTCTCGGCGTTCTCGACCTTCTCGGCGTTCTCGACCTTCTCGACGATCTCGATTTTCTCGACCTGCTCGAGTGTATCGGCTGACCCGAGTTTGCTTCGAGCCGGGGAGACGGCGGCGGGCGGCGAGGGAACCCGTTCGAGTGCCGCGATCAGTTCCGGTGTCACGATCGATTCGCGTGCCGCGACGGGTTCGGGCACCGCGGGCTCGATCGCTGCGGGCGCGGGAGCGGCGATCGGAATCTGGTAGCGTGAATACACCAGCAGGTTTACACCCAGCAGCAGGCAGGCCGTGCCGATCGCCAACACGCTCTGGCGCTGTGTGAGCGGTGTCCTCAGTACCTCGAGTACCTCGAACAGCCGAAACGCCTTCACATCCTGCAGGGTCGCATCGACCACCGTCGCGGGGATCTTGTCGATGGTGGTTTCGGTGTGCGAGTCATTGGCGTCCATCACCCGCGTGGCTTCGATTCGTCGCGAAGTCGTCGGCGTGGGCGTGAGCGGGTCGTCGTCGAGCCACGGCGAGTTGGGGTTGGGTGCCACTTTCGCCGCGATCGGGGCCAGGCTCTGCAACGCGTTGCCGAACGCCTGGGTACTCGGGAACCGATCGGTGGGCTTCTTCGCAAGCGCGCGGAGCACCACCTGTTCGAGTTCGACCGGGATCTCCGGCGCGAACTGCCGCGGCGATGGCGGTGGCGTTTCGATCTGGGCCTGCATCAACTCGTAGTCGTTTTCGAACTTGAACGGCACGCGACCCGTCAGCAGGTGGAACAGCAGGATTCCCAGCGAGTAAATGTCGGAACGCGCGTCGGTCTCGTTGCCGCGGACCTGCTCGGGCGACATGTACTGCAGCGTTCCGACCATGTGGCCGTGCCGAGTCACGCGCGACGTACCGAGTGCCCGAGCGATTCCGAAATCCATGACCTTCACGACTTCGTCGGAGCTGAGCATGATGTTCGAGCCCTTGATGTCGCGGTGGATGATGCCGCGTTCATGGGCCAGGCCGAGGCCGTTCAGTGCCTGGAGAAACAGCGGTACGATCCGGGCGACCGGGATGCGCCCGTTCTTGCGGACCAACGCCGAGAACGTCTCGCCCTCGACATACTCCATCACCATCCACAGGTTGGCGCCGTCTTCGACCAGCGTGTACAGCGTGGCGATGTTGGGGTGATTCAGTTGGGCGAGCACCTGGGCTTCTGCGCGAAAGCGTTCGACGACCTTGCGTTCGGCGGCGAGGTCGGCCCGGAGTGCTTTGATCGCGACGGTCCGCTTCAGCAGCGTGTCGGTCGCGCGATACACCTCGCCCACGCCACCTTCGCCGATCAATTCCTCGAACAGGTAGTTGCCGACCGTTTTGCCGATCAAGATCGAACCTTCGTCCGCGCGCAAGAGACCCGCATGCGCCTCCGGTATCGGCGGTTTCGCGGGCACTCTTGACGTTGGGTTTTCCCGCGGGGCCGGATGTGCAGCCCTTCGGCGATTCAGCCCAGTCGCCGACTCGCCGAATGGTGAGGTTCGATGTGGCTCGACGGATTGGTCCTGGTGTTGTTGTGTGCCTCTGCCTGGATGGGGGCTCGCCGGGGTGCCGCTGTGTCGGCGATGGGCGTGGCGACGCTGGTCGCCTGCTACTGGGCGGCGATCGCCGTCGGCCAGTGGTTCGGTCCCGCGGTCGCGGCCGGCCTGGCACTGCCCGAACTCGCCGGCATCCCGATCGCCGGTTCGCTGGCATTTCTGGTCGTGTTCGCGCTGATGTCGATTCTGAGCCGGGTGGTGCGCAACCGCAGTGAACACCGCGACAAGAGCCCGCGCGACCGCTTCGTCGGGGCGACCTTCGGCCTGGTTCGCGGCGCGTTCGTTGCGCTGCTGATCAGCTATGGAGTGCTGTGGCTCGATGCCCTTCGAGAGACCGGGGTGGAATCGATTCCGAGCGTGGGGTCTTCGGCCGCCGCCGAAGTGACCGAAGCCCTGGTCGTCGCAGGTGTGGAATCCGCCATGGCCGATTCGGGCCCCGCGGCGAAGGTCGTCGCGCGTCTCGCCGGTCGTCCCGGGCACTCGCTGGCTGAGTTGCACAGTGTGCTCGAAAGCCCGCACATCGCGGCTCTACAGCAAGACGGTCCGTTCTGGGTCTACGTCGAAGCCGGTTCGATCGACACCGCGCTGAACCAGCGCAGCTTCCTGGAGCTGAGCCGCGATGAGCCCTTTCGTCACCAACTGGCCGAGCTGGGTCTGATCGAGGACGAGGCTGCGACCGATCCCGGGCTATTCCGCGAGTCCGCCCATGCGATCTTCGAGCAGGTCGGCCCCAAGCTGCGCGGGTTGCGCGACAACCCCGAACTGCAGGCGTTGATGGACGACCCGGACGTGGCCGCGATGGTGGAAAGTGGCGACACGCTGGGTTTGATGGGCCACGAGCGCTTTCGCTCGCTGGTGGCGCAGGTGGTCGCGACACCCGTCGATTCCCCCTGAAAGGGTCGATCGTGTCGCTGTCAGGGGTCCGAGCGCGGAAAGCGCGACAGCGGGATTTCGGGCTCCGATTCGGGTTCGACTGGCGTCGGGGCGGACTGTGGGGGCGTCGGTTCTCGATCGAATTCGTCCGGCGCCACCAGGCCGGCCGACATCACGAGCTTGAAGGCTTCTTCGACAGACAGACCGATCTCGATCACTTCCGAATCCGGCACCAGCAAGTAGAAACCGGAAGTCGGGTTCGGTGTGGTGGGCAAGAAGCAGTTGATCATGCTGGCCTGGGTCGCGTTCTGCACCGCACCCCGGGCGACACCCGTCGTGAACGCGAGTGCGTAGACCCCCTTTCGCGGATACTCGATCAGCACCACGCGATTGAATCGCGAACCCTGGTCGGATGACGTGAAGATCGCCTCGAGCAACTGCTTGACGCCCGAGTAGATGTTGCGGGCGACCGGCACGCGTGACAGCAGCGTCTCCCATGCGCGCTGAAAGTTTCCGCTGAGCAGATGGCGCGCAATCACCCCCAGCAGGATGATCACCAGGAAGGTGAACAGCATGCCCACCAGCGGCAGCGGAGGGGGCTCTTCCAACTCCGGCCACACGAGCTTGAGCAGCCGCGGCAACAGCAGGTTGTCCAGCCAGATGATGATCGACGCGATCGCCCAGATCGTGACACCGATAGGAGCGAAGAACAGGATTCCGGCGACGAAGTAGCGTCGAACCGCTTCGCGGATGGCCATCACCACCCGGTTGTGCAGGATCCCCGTCCTCGTTCCATCATCTCCGCGTTTGGACATGATTCGCCCTCTCGGCTCGGCGCATGAGATGCTTTTCGATGTCGATTCGGTCGACTCGACGCAGCGCTGCAACGGCTGCGTTTTCGCGCGTTGATCTCAGGCCCGACTCGCGCACCCCGACGGGGCCGGGAAGAGATGCTCTGTGCGAGAGGGTTTTCTAGAAGAGCGGCGTGTCCCCATCGTCGGGCGCATAGGCGGTGATTTCGCAATCGAGCGATATCACTTCGAATTTCGGCGGCACATAGCTGTGCCCGCTCTGCTGCGCACGGTTGGACGGGGCTTGCGAAGTGTGTTGTTCCATACGGATCTCTATAGCAATCCCGGCGCGATCGCGCCGGCAGTCGGGCAGGGATCAGGTATCGAATCCGTTCTCGTCCGCTACGCGGGCGTACCAGCAGCCCGATTGCTTGAGCGTCCGCTGGCCAGTTGGGAAATCGACCCAAGCCAACCCGAAACGCTGTGAGTAGCCCTCCGCCCATTCGAAGTTGTCGAGCAGCGACCACGCGTGGTAGCCCCGAACGTCGGCGCCGTTCGCGATGGCCCGCGCCAGCGCTTCGAGATGGCAGCGGTGGTAGTCGATCCGCCGCGCGTCGTCGACGACGCCGACGGTGTCCGGCGCATCGTTGTACGCACAGCCGTTCTCGGTGATTTCGATGATGGGGGTGTCGTAGTCGCGCGTGATCCGCATGACCATGTCGTACAGCGCGTCGGGCCAGACTTCCCAGCCCAGATCGGTCCGGGGGCCCACGTCGCCGCCCATGAATCCGATCGGCTGCGCGTGGATCCCCAATCCCGAGGGATCCTTCTCGCTGTAGGTGATCCGCGTGCGGGTGTACAGGTTGATGCCCAACAGGTCGAGCGGCACCGCGAGCCGAGCGAGATCGTCGGTTTCGACGCCCATCCGCTCGATGGGTGGCCCGTGCACGAACGCATCGGGGTAGCGGCCGTTTCGCGCCGGTTCGAGGAACAGCAGGTTCTGAAACCCGTGCCAGCGTTCGGCTGCTGCGGCGTCCGCATCGGTATCGCCGCGGGGTTCACACGGAGACATGCTGAATGCCGATCCGATCTTCGCCTGGGAACTCTCGGCTCGCATCGCGCGAAACGCATCCGACTGCGCGAGGTTGACCGTATGAACGGCGCGCAGGTAGGCGTCGACGTCGCGAATTCCCGGCGCATGGATCCCGATCAGGTATCCGAGCGTCGTGAACACACCCGGTTCGTTGAAGATCATCCAGGTTTCGACCCGGTCGTGCAGCGCGCGCGTCATTGCACCCGCGTAGTCGACGAAACGTCCAGCCGTGTCGCGGTTGGCCCAGCCCCCGCGGTATTGGAGGTTCTGCGGCAAGTCCCAGTGGTACAGCGTCGGGAGTGGTCGGATTCCGGCCCCCAACAGTTCGTCGACGAGCCGACTGTAGTAATCGAGGCCCTTCGGGTTCGGCTTCGCGGACGGCCCGACATCGCCGGATGGGAAGATTCGCGGCCAGGAAATCGAGAAGCGATAGCTGTCGAGGTTCATCTCGGACAACAGCGCGACGTCTTCGGCCATGCGGTGGTACGAATCACAGGCCACGTCACCGGTGTCGCCGTTCTTCACGCGACCGGGTTGGTGGGTGAAGTGATCCCAGATCGATTCGCCCTTGCCGTCCTCTTTCCACGCACCTTCGATCTGGTACGCAGCCGTCGCCGCGCCCCAGTGAAAAGACTCGGGGAATCGAATCCGCACAGCAAGACTCCTGCGGACCGTCGCGTGGTCCCGGCGGTGGCCGAGTATATCCGCTCGACCGATCGGAATCTCCCGGCAGGGCTGCGCCGAGTTCGGCACCTTGCCGCCTGAGCACGCCCCGGCGCGGGCTGGCTGTCGAGGACGACCCGTGAAACCTCTCCGGCAATTCGATGACATGCAGTTCGATGCCACGGCGATTCGCGGGCCTGGCGGGCTGGCACTTCACGGCGTGAAGCGATGACGGACCTCGCCGACGATGCGAAGGCCCTGGCACTGGCCGTCGGGTTCGACCTGGCGGGTGTCACCGATGCGGTTCCGCGACCCGAAACCGAGTTTCTGCGCGACTGGATCGCGCGCGGGTTCGCCGGAGAAATGGACTACATCGAGCGCCGTGTCGAGCAGCGCGTCGATCCGAGGCTGGTGGTGCCCGACGCGCGCAGCGTGATCGCGGTGGGTCTGGTGTACGACCCCGGAGCGAGACCCGGGCAGGAAGCCGAGCGCGGACCGCTCATCGCGCGCTACGCGGGTGGAGACGACTACCACGACGTGATGATCGATCGGCTGCGGGCGCTCGAATCCGCACTGGCCGCGCGCGCAGCGGTGCCGATCCGCAGTCGCTGCTACGTGGACACCGGACCCGTCCAGGAGCGGGTCTTTGCGGCCTATTCGGGGCTGGGCTGGATCGGCAAGAACACGTGTCTGATCCACCCGACCCTCGGCTCGTACCTGTTTCTCGGTGTGTTGATCACCGATCTGCCACTGGAACCCGACACCCGCGAGCCGGATCACTGCGGAAGTTGCCGCGCCTGCATCGAGGCGTGCCCCACCGATGCGATCGTCGAACCCTACGTGCTCGATGCCACCCGCTGCATTTCGTACACCACGATCGAGTCGCGCGGCCCGATCCCCGAGACGCTGCGCGATCGGCACCAGGGTTGGGTCTTTGGTTGCGACATCTGCCAGGAGGTGTGTCCGTGGAACACGCGGGAGCGCCGACGCGTACCGCCCGATCCGTTCGGATTGCGCGATCGGATCGCTCCGCGGCCCCAATGGATTCGCCCGTCGTTCGAGTGGCTGCTCGATCTCGACGAGCAGCGCTGGCGCCAGGCGACGCGCAAGTCGGCGCTGCGACGCACCCGCTACCGCGGCATGATGCGCAACACGCTGGTCGCTGCCGGCAACTCGAAAGACCGCAGCCTTCGCGGCAGCATTCGCCGCCACCTGGACAGCCCGGACGAGATGATCGCCGAACACGCGCGTTGGGCGCTCGACCGACTGGGCGGATGAGAGCCGGATGAGAGCCGGGCGCGAGCAGGCTGGCTAGTCGGATGTACCGCCGGGCCGGCGCGCGAGCAGCCGGCCGACGGCCTCCGGGCGCGGGCCGGTTGTCGTGCCTTCCCACCGTTCGGCGATCTCGAGTCCGGCGAACAGTTCGCTCAGCTCGCCGTTGCGCAGCAGAAAATCCGGGTTGCGGGGACCCCAGCCCAATTCGATCTGGTCGAGTGAGAAGGTCTCGTACAACAGCCAGCCACCCGGTACGAGTGCATCGCACAGCGCACGCGCGAGCGGACGGTGCAGGTAGCGAAACACGACGATTGCGCCGCACGACTCCGACCGGATCGGCCAACCGGCGGGAGCCTCCAGATCTGCCCGCACCCGTTCGACCGCCACACCCTGGGCATCGGCCGCCGATCGGAGTTCGGCCAGGAATCCGCGGTTGCGGTCGAGCCCGATCATGGGCAGCCCGGCACGGGCGCCCGCGACGGTGTGTCGCCCCCGACCGCACGCGACGTCGACGATCGGTCCGTTCGCGGCCGCCGCGCGCAACAGCTCGATGTGTCGAACGAAGAAATCCGACGGCGCCCCGGGAAGGTTGCCGGAATTCCCGCTGGCGTTGGTGATCCCGTGTGTCGGCATGCTGCGCCCCTTGCGGGATCGGGCTGATCGCGATCGGACCGGGCTTCGGCTGCGCGAAACGGCGCTGCCCCTCGATGCTGCGACCCAGCTGCCCGCCGCCCCGACGGTACCACGTACCGGTACCACGGAGCTTCTGGTGGCTGCTGCAGGCTTCGTTCTCGCTGGCGCGCGACTACCGGGGCTCTGCGCCGTGGTGTGCAACCATCACGTCGCGGTAGAAGCGGTTCGCAGCGAAGTAGTTGGGAAGATCCCGGGTCTTCTCGGGGGGGTCTCCATTGAATTCCGAGCACAGTACCGAGATTTCTGCGCGATTCTCGTCGTCGAGAACGAATTCTCTGACGGTCCCATCCCGGAATTTGAAGACGAAGACGATCTCCTCGGGACTGACGAGATCGTTCCAGAACCCGGGCTGCAGCCCATCGCGGACGAGTTCTTTGTATGCAGGGACGCTGTCCGCAGGGACGAGGAGGCCGAGCAGATTCTCTCCGTAACGCTCGAGGATTCTGACCCCTGCCGCCAGAAGCGCGGCCTCCGACAGCGACGGTGCGCCCATCAGAAGGCTGAGATATTCGCGGGATTGGGGAATCATCACTCGGTGTTCTCTCGCCGACCGCTGCGGTCGGCTGCCCACGATCAGGTGAGGCGCAGTGGGCCTGCTTCCTTCGGAGCGCTGGTCGCCGGAGTTACTTGCGGTACTGCTCGTCGCTCACCTTCTCCATCCAGTCTACGGCCTTGCCATCGAGCTTCTCTTGAATGGCAATGTGCGTCATCGCGGTGGTCGGCGTCGCCCCGTGCCAGTGCTTCTTCGCCGGAGGACATCGGATCACATCGCCGGGGTGGATCTCCTCGATCGGGCCGCCCGACTCCTGCACCCAGCCGCAGCCCGCCGTCACGATCAAGGTCTGGCCGAGCGGATGCGTATGCCAGGCGGTTCGCGAGCCCGGCTCGAAGCTGACGCTGGCACACGAGACCCGCGCGGGTTCAGGGGCGTCGTAGAGCGGATCGATCCTCACCGTGCCGGTGAACCATTCTGCCGGGCCCGGGGCGGAAGGCTGGGAGCCGCTTCGCTTGATGTCCATCGCTTCAACCTCCTTCAGTGGGGTAACTCGTGGCGGGGGATGACGCGTGCGGAGGGCGCTGCGCAACGACCACGCCCGAAGTCGTCACCGCCATCTGATGACGCCGATCAGCGGTCGAGCAGCGCGCCGAGGCGCGCCGGAAAGTCGCTGATGATGCCGTCGACACCGAGATCGAGCAGCGCCTCCATCTGTGCGGGGTCGTTGATCGTCCACACGTGCACGTGCACGTCGTGGCGGTGCGCGTGCTCGACGAGTTCGCGTGTCACGAGGGGGCCGCCGGCGAATTCCGCCGGGATCTGCAGTGCCATCGGGCCCGGCGCGGGTGCCGAGCCGTCGATTGCCGATCGCACGAAATCGAGCACGTCGGCGGTGCTGGCCCCCTGCGCGATCGGCTTTTCGCAGCGCGCCAGAGCGGCCCGGAGTTCGACCATGATCGGTGTCTCGCCCGCCGTCAGCAGCGTCAGGTCTTCGCGGCCGAGGCGCGCCACCAACGAAATCATCGCATCGACCAGTCCCGGTTCGGGCGACTTCAGTTCCAGGTTGAAGCGCGCATTCGGAAATTGCACGAATGCCTGTTCCACGCTCGGGATCGCGATTCCGGTCGCGCGAAACGGGAAGCTCTGCCCACCGTCCGTGCTGAAGCGATAGCCGGCGTCGAAGGATCGAAGCGTCGCGAAATCGAAATCGGATACCAGCCCGGTGCGATCGGTGACGCGGTCGACCTCCGGATCGTGGATCAGCACGGGAATGCCGTCGCGCGTCAGGTGCACATCGCTTTCGAGAATGGCTGCACCCTGCTCGAGCGCCCGCTCGAACGAGGCCAGCGTGTTCTCCGGCGCTTCGCCCGCGCAGCCGCGATGGCCGATCGAAACGGGGCGGGGGAGGTCGAAGTAGGGGTGAAGGATTCGCACCGCGATAGGGTAACATCCGCCGCCCGATGGCTGTGCTGACCCGGGAAGCGATCCTCGAGGAACTGGCCTCCGGCCGCCTGAGGATCGATCCGTGGTGCGCCGATCAGCTCGGGGCTGCCTCGATCGACTTGACGCTGGGCGACCAGATTCGCGTCATCGAGCCCGGCAACGGGCCGATCGATCTGCGGGAAGACGCGGACTACCGCGACCACACACGGGTCGAGTCGCTTGCGGAGCCGTACGTACTGGCGCCCGGCTGCACGATCCACGGAATTACCCGTGAAACGATCTGTTTGCCACCCAATCTATGTGGATTTCTCGAGGGACGGAGCAGGTTTGCGCGGCTAGGGTTGATGATTCACGTTACCTCTGCGTTCGTTCAACCGGGCGTCGCGAACCGGCAGGTCCTGGAGATGAGCAACGTCTCCGATCGACCGCTGCGGATTCACGCCGGCGTGCGTCTGTGCCAGATCGTATTGATGCGCACCGAGCGCGAAGCCACCTACGCCGGCCGCTTTCGGGTGCAGGACGAACTGTAGCCGTGCGCGCGGTGGCGCAGCGCGTGCTGTCGGCGAGCGTGACCGTCGAAGGCACCGTCGTCGGCGAAATGGGTGCGGGGTTGCTGGCGCTGGTCGGAGTCGGACGGAACGACACGCCCGCGCAGGCGGTCGAACTTGCGCGCAAGCTGGTGAACCTGCGGG
>Ga0055480_10001183_pt1 | contig 10334 bp, 5 predicted proteins | sample Muzzi_PWB_D2_FD_57935 | JGI IMG/M metagenome (GOLD analysis project Ga0055480, IMG submission 57935) | Wetland microbial communities from San Francisco Bay, California, USA, that impact long-term carbon sequestration - Muzzi_PWB_D2 | ecosystem: Environmental > Aquatic > Marine > Wetlands ... | reverse complement strand
GCCGGGGACCGAGCCGGCATGCGTGGACAGCAGCCGGAACGCGAGCCACGGCGCGATCACCAGCGCCACGAGAAGCGAGAAGCTCATCGCCAGCGTCGCCCCGATCGGCATCGGGCTCATGTAGGGCCCCATCAGGCCGGACACGAACAGCATCGGCAGCACGGCGGCGATGACGGTCAGCGTGGCGAGGATGGTCGGGTTCCCGACCTCGTCGATCGCGGCCCGCGCCGCCGCCCGCAGGGGGCGGTCCCGCATCGAGAAGTGCCGGTGCATGTTCTCGACCACGATGATCGAATCGTCGATCACGATGCCGGTCACGAAGATCAGCGCGAACAGGGTGACGCGATTCAACGTGTAGCCGAACAAGCGGTACACGAAGAGCGTCAGGGCGAAGGTCACTGGCACGGCCAGCATGACGACCGCGGCGCTCCGCCATCCCATCGAAAGCGCGACCACGATCCCGACGGCGAGGATCGCGAGCACCAGGTGCTCCTGCAGGGTCACGACCTTGTCGCGCGCGGTCTCGCCGTAGTTGCGGGTCACTTCGACCCGGACGTCCTCCGGCAGCAACCGACCCTGCAGGGTCTCCAGCCGCGACTCGAGACGGCGGCCGAGCTCTGTCGCGTCGGCGCCCGGTCGCTTGGCGACCGCCAGCGTCACCTGCGTCTGGAACCCGGCGTCGGCGGTCCACTGGAAGGTGTAGGTGTCCACCTCGGCCGGCCCGTCGACGACCCGGGCCACGTCGCCGAGCCGGACGAGACGGCCGTCCCGCACGTCGAGCACGACGTTCTCGACGTCACGCGCGCTCGACAGGAACGACCCGGCCTGGACGCGCACGACCTGGTCGTTTCGGGTGAAGGCCCCCGCGTCGACGCCGGCGTCCGCCGCCCGGAGTCGTGCCGAGACGATCGCCGGATCGAGGCCATAGGCCGCCAGGCGGTCGGGGCGCAGCTCGACTCGCACCTCGTGTGGGAGACCCCCGATGGTCGTGATCTCCCGGACCTCTGGAAGAGCTTCGAGCTCGACCCGGATCTCGTCGGCCATTGCGCGCAGCTGCGCGCCGTCATGCTCTCCTCCATACAGGGTGGCCGTGAAGAACGGCACGTCGTCGATCGTCACGGTCTTGATCAGGGGCGGCGAGATGTCCGGCGGCATTCGGTCCATGTGGCGCAGCAGCGCGCTCCACAGCCGGACGTAGCTCTCCTCCATGTCGCGGCCGACCTCGAAGCGCACCGTGGCCAGGGCGAGGCCCCGCTCCGCGTGCGTGTAGACGTACTCCACGCCCTCGGTGCCGCTCAACGCCGTCTCGAGAGGAAGCAGCACCCGATTCTCAACCTCTTCGGGCTCTCGCCCGGGGTAGCGGACGAAGATGTCCGCTACGGGCACGATGATCTGCGGCTCCTCCTCGCTCGGCATGGTGAGCACCGAATACAGGCCGACGCCCAGTGCGCCGGCGAGGAGCAGCGGCGTGAGCTTCGAGACGATGAACAGGTCCGCGAGACGTCCGGCGATCCCCGTTTTCACGATTTGGCCTCCGGCCGGCTGGTCACCCGCACGGTCTGTCCGTCTTCGAGTTCCGGGGGCGGATCGAGGACGACGGTCTCGCCGACCGTGAGCCCGCCCAGGGCCTCGACGGCATCGTCGCTTCGGCGCCCTTCGCGAATCCAGCGCAGGCGGGCGACGTCATCCTCCACCGTGAACACTCCGGTGAGCTGACCACGGCGCACCACCGCGGCCGCGGACACCCAGAGCGTCTCTCCCGCCGGATCCGGCAGCTCGAGGCGGACGTAGGTGCCGGGCACGAGCCGCGGCGCCGACGGATCGCCGGTGGCCGGGGCCAGCGTGGCCTCGATCCGGAACCGTCGCGCGGCGTCATCGAGCGCTGGGGCGACGCGCGCCACACGGGCCGCCACGCGGGCTCCCGACTCGGGGAGCACCACGTTGAGCGTGTCTCCCATCGCCACGTGTCCCTCCAGCGCCGCCGGCAGGTCGGCCACGACCTCGAGGGCACCCGTGGCCGCCAACGTCAGCACCGCGCGGCCAGGTACGGCGAGATCGCCCGGGTCGATGGCACGCGATACGACGGTGCCTGCGAACGGGGCTCGCAGGACCGTGTAGCCGCGCTGCGCCCGGGCCTCCTCGAGACCGGCCTCGGCGACGGCCAGCTGGGCGCGCACATCGTCGAGCTCCTGGTCGGTGGCGGCGCCGTCGCCCTGCAGCGACTCGATCCGCGCGAACGATCGGCGGGCCCGTTCGACCTGCGCCTCCGCTTGTCGGATGCGAGCCGTCACGTCCTGGCCGTCCAGTTCGAGCACGAGGTCGCCCCGTGCGACCACGCTGCCCGCGTCGACCGGGACGCGCAGCACGCGGCCGCTCGTGCGAGTGGCGAGCTCGGCGCGCTCGATCGCCCGCAGCGTCGCAGGGACTTCGACCGAGCCGCCGGACGCCGTGACCATTCCCGTCGTAACGGCGGGGGGCTCCGCGGGTGGCGGGACCTGCCCCGGCTCGGATCGGTCACACGCCGCCGTCATCGCGGCCGCCCCCACGACGAGCACACCTGCCCATCGCCGGATCTTCTGACGCTTCATGGCTTCTCCTCGGATATGCGATACGCGTCCGCCGGCGCCACGAGCTGGAGACGGGCGAGCGCGACGTTGTAGGTCACCAGTGCCTGGACCTCGCCCCCTTTCGCCTGCACGGCGCGAGCGTCGGCCTGCAACAGTTCGGCGGGCGTGGCCAGACCTTCTTCGAACCGCCGACGCATCAGGTGGCGCGCCTCCCGCGCCGCGCGGGCCGCGGCTCGAGTCGCCTCGAGACCGCTCCAGCTCGCGGCGACGTCACGGCGCGCCTGGACGACCTGGGCCCGGGCGGTGCGCGTCGCATCGGCCTCGCGGATCCGGGCGATCTCTCGGGCTTCCGCGGCCTGCCGCCGCACGGCGAAGCGACCGAGGCCGGAGAACACCGTCCAGCGCAGCGCGACGCCCACGGTCCAGTCCGAGCCGTCGACGCCGAACGCCTGGTCGGCGTGGCTCGACCAGCCGGCGAAGCCCTCGATGCGGGGCAGGAAGGAGGCCCCGGCACGCCGCGCCTCGGCCGCCGCCTCCTCCCGGGACGCCGCGAGCGCCTGCAGGTCGGGCCGCCTCGTCACGGGCATCGCTGGCTTCGGAACGACCGCGGGCGGCGGACGGACGGCACCCAGCGTATCGACGGGTACAGGCACCCGGTCGACCTCCCAGCCCAGTTGCAGGGCGAGGTCCTCGCGGGCCCGGTCACGATCGCGGGCGGCGGCCAGGCGGCGCGCCTCGGCAGTGCGCAGCTCAGCCTCGGCGGCCAGGACATCGGCGTCGGTCAGGAGACCCGCCTCGCCGCGGCGTCGGAACAGGTCCCGTGTCGCTCGCGCCGCGGCTTCCTCAGCCTCAGCCACCTCGAAGCCCGCGTCCGCTCCGACAGCGACGAAGTAGAGCGCCCGGGTCGCGAAAACGGTGCGCTCCCCACTCCACCTCTCGTCCCAACCCGCCGCGTCGGCGCGGGAGCGTGCGGCCGAGCGGCCGGCCCACGCCGTGGGATCGAGCAGGTTCCAGCGGAGTCCCACGTCCATCGTCCAATCAGTGATCGGGTCCGGACGATTCAGGGCGTCCACGGCGAAGTCGGTTTCGCCGAATCTCTCCTGGCGGAGCTTCGTCCCGAACGCGAATACCGGGTCGACCGACCGCGCGTAACCGGCGCCGGCTTCGACCGCCGGCAACAGGCGCGCCGTGCTCGCTCGTGCATCGGCCCGGGCGATCTCGGCCGTCGCCCCTGCGATCCGGTACCCCGGATTCTCGGCGAGCGACGTGGCGACGGCTTCCTCGAGCGTGATCGGTACCGGCTCGGGCTCCGCGGCCTGTTGGGCGGGAGCCGCCGCGGGCATCGAGAGCAGCAGCACGAGACCGGCCAGGCGACCCTGTCCATGAGTGGATCGATGTGAAGCGATAATCATCCGGGTCACTCGCGAGCTCCCTTTTGGTGTCCAGTTCGACGCGACCCCTGCATCTGCGTGTTCGGTGACACGAGGTGTCGATCGGGTTCCCCGACTGGGGAGAGGAACCCGGACGCCGTGCGCGTCCGGGGATGGACGAGCCGATGCTCACTCCGGAGAGAGGATGCCCTCTTTCCGGTACTGCTTGAGCTTTCGGTAGATGGTGCGTCGGTCGACCCCGAGGACCTCGGCCGCGTTGCTCTGGTGCCCGCCCGTGCTCTCCAGGGTAGCGAGGATGTACTCGCGCTCGAGCCGCGCCAGGTCCCACTGCTCGTCGCGGGCCCGTTCGACCAGCTCGCGCTCCGCGTCGTCGTCCCGCGGACCGGGCGGATCGAAGCGGATCGACTCCGCGCCCGCGAACATGATCATCGCCCGCTCCACGAAGTTCTCGAGCTCGCGGACGTTGCCGGGCCAGTCATACTCCATCATCCGGGTCATCGTCTGGGGAGAGATCTTGGGCGGCTCGACGTCGTTCTCTTCCGCAAAACGCCGCCGGAAGTGATCCGCGAGCAGGGGGACGTCAGAGCGCCGCTCGCGCAGCGGCGGCACATGGATCGGGAACACGTTGATTCGATAGTACAGGTCTTCCCGGAACCGCCCGGCCTCGACCTCCGCCGCGAGATCTACGTTCGTCGCGCCGATGAGCCGGAAGTCGGCCGTGATCGGAGCATTGCCCCCGACCCGGGTGATCTTCTTCTCCTGCAGGACGCGCAGCAGCTTCACCTGCACGGCCGGTGTGATCGTCGCGATCTCATCGAGGAACAGGGTGCCGCCATGCGCCTCCTCGATCAGACCACGGCGGCTGGAGACGGCGCCCGTGAACGCCCCCTTCACGTGGCCGAACAGCTCCGACTCGAGCAGGGTCTCGGTCAGGGCCGAGCAGGTCACCGGCACGAATGGCTTCTTGGCCCGGGGCGAGAGATCGTGGATCGCCCGCGCCGCCAACTCTTTCCCCGTACCCGTTTCGCCAGTGAGCAGGACGCTGGACCGGGTCGGTGCGACCCGCTCGATCAGATCGAACATCCGCTGCAGGGCGGGCGCTTTTCCGATGATCCGGTCGCGGGCCGCGTTCCCCGTGTGCCGGCGAAGCTGGGCGACCTCGCGCCGCAATTCCTGCTCGCGGATCGCGCGATCGATCGTCAGGAGCAGGTGCTCCGGGTCCAGCGGCTTGGTCAGGTAATGGGACGCCCCCGAGCGGAGGGCTTCGACTGCCGTCTCGACCTCGGCGAACGCCGTCATCACGATGAACTGGGCGTCCGTCTGGGTGACCGGGGCCGCCGCGAGAACGTTGAGTCCGTGCATGCCCGGTAGATTCAGATCGAGCAGCACCACGTCGAACAGACGCTGGTCGAGCTCTCGCAGCCCGGCCTCTCCGCTTCCGACGGACGTCACGTCGTATCCCTCGTCGCTCAGCAGTTTGGCAAGGAGGCCGTTGATCACGTCGTCGTCCTCGATGACGAGCAGACGCCCCTTGGCCGCAGGGTGCCCGTCCGTCGCGCTCCGGCCGTTACTGGCGCGATCCGTCATCGTTTCCTGGGTGTCGGAATTCATGGCCCTCTCACCACTGATTCAAGTGTCGCGTGGAGCTTCGGATCGGCCAGAGTGCGTGCGGACTTCGTGCCGCCACCTCAAAGACGGGAAATTGTGCGACCTGGCGGTCCGGGAACTCCCGCGAAGGTCCACGAAACAGAGCGATCAGGCCCCGTAGGCCCGTCGCTCACTCCCCAGACGGAGCCGGAAGAGGCGCCGCATTTGAGACGGATCGCCCCAAATGTCGGGATATTATGACACAGAATCAGGCGTCAGGTTCCGCCCGCGGCAGGGTGAAGAGGAAGGTAGCGCCGCGGCCGGGCTCGCTCTCCACGCAAATTTCCCCGCCGTGCCCCTCGACGATGCCGCGGGCGATCGCCAGGCCCAGGCCGCTTCCGCTCCGCCGGGACGCCTGTTCCCCACGCCAGAATCGGTCGAATACCCGTGCCTGGTCTTCCGGGGCGATCCCCGGTCCCGTGTCGTGGACCGCGAGTTCCACCTGGCCATCGTCGGCTGCCGCCTCGATCCAGACACGCCCCCCCTCGGGCGTCACGGCCAGCGCATTGTCGAGCAAGTTCACGAGGACCTGGACGACACGGTCGCGGTCGGCCAGGACCGGAGGAAGGTCCCCGACGGCCTTCCAGTCCAGCCTCACGGCCCGCTGCTCCGCCAACGTCTCGAAGCCGTGCACCGCGCTCCGAACCAGGGCCGCGACCTCGTGGGGCCGGCGCTCGATGGAGAGTCGGCCCGTCTCGATGCTCGCCACGTCACTCAGGTCCCGGATCAGCCGGCGCTGCCGTTCGGCCGCCAGCTCGATGCCCTCGAGGATCTCGAGCGCGGGATCCCCTTCGTCCAGCTGACGCCGGAGCATTCGTGTGCCCATGAGCACGCCCGTCACGGGATTCCGCAGATCGTGCGAGACGACGCGCAGCATGTCGTCCCGGGCACGCGTCGCGGCCTCCGCCGCCTGTCGCGCCTCCCGCTCCCGGAGCGCGAGGCGTTCTCGCTCTTCCTCGGCCTCCCGGCGACGGGTGATGTCGCGCAGCACGGCCGTATAGATCTGCTGGCCGCCGGGCGCGGAACGGGCGATCGAAGCCTCGGCGGGAAACAGCTCGCCGTTCTTTCGCCGCCCCTGGATCGCGCCCCGCTGATCCATGAGCATGGCGTTTTCGGGTCCCTCCGCAAAGCGGCGCACGTGGTCGTTGTGGGAGGCGCGGAAGTTCTCCGGGATCAATGTGGTGAGCGGTTCGCCAAGCACCTCCTCCGCCTTGTAGCCGAAGATCAGTTCGGCTCCGCGATTGAAGAGCTCGATGCGCTGATCCTGGTCGACGGAGACGATGCCGTCGAGCACGCCGGTGAGGATGGCCGAGAGCCGGGCCTCCGAGCGTCGCAGCTCTTCTCGTGCGTGATGAAGCTCGGTGATGTCGCGTCCCTCCGCGACGATCGCCTCGACCTCGCCGTGCTCGTCCCGGACCGGGACCAGGGAAAAATCGAACACCGACACCTTTCCGGTGTGACCGACGGCGCTGACCTCGTAGCGCACGACCTCACCCGCCGCCGCCCGGCCGACTTCCCGGCGCAGCCGCTCGCGTTCCTCACCTGTCGACCACCAGGGTGTTTCCCAGAACAGCTGCCCCAGGACGTCCTCGCGCTCGGCGTCGATGAACGCCATCGACGCCGGGTTGGTCTCGAGCAAAATGCCCTCGGGCGACAGCAAGCCCGCGAACTGAAGGCCGTGCTCGTATACCGCGCGGATTCGCTCCGACGGGTCTGTGCGCATTGGGTCCATTCGACCGGGGATCGAAGGTGACCGGCTCCCGGGCACGGCCTCGGGGGCCGCGCCGGTATGATCTGGCGGGGGGTGGGACAATTTACGTCGCGGAGCGTGGCTAGACCAACCCGTTCCCGGGTCCCCTCGCCCGACGCCAGTGGAGCGCCTGGCCGACGACCGCGGGCACAACCGCCAGCGCCACGATCTGCAGCCAGTCGAGCGGGCCGAGCGGCACGACGCGCAGGAGTTCCGCCAGGGGCGCGACGTATACCGCGCAGAGCTGCAGGCCGATCGCCACGACGACGGCAGCCAGGGCATATCGGTTTCGAAGGGCGGCGGCGGGAGCCAGGACGGGAGCGTGGCTCCGGGCGTTGCCCAGGTGGAAGATCTGGGCGAGCGCGAGGGTCATGAATGCGTAAGTCGTCGCCAGCTCGTAGGCACCCGAGCCGCGCTCGAGGGCGATCAGGTAGGCCGCCAGCGTGACGGCGGTGATCAGCCCCGCGTAGAGGGCGATGGCGCGCAACAGTCGCACCGACAGTATGGGCCCCGCGGGATCTCGCGGCGGCCGCCGCATCACACCGTCTTCGGCCGGTTCCATGGCCAGCGCGAGAGCGGGGAACGTGTCCGTGACGAGGTTCAGCCAGAGGATCTGGAGGGGGAGCAGGGGCAGCCGCCAGCCCACGACCCCGGCCGCGAACAATGTCATCACCTCGGCGGCGTTACAGGAGAACAGGTAGAAGACGAACTTCCGGATATTGTCGTAGATCACCCGACCCTGCTCCACGGCGATCCCGAGCGTCGGGAACCGGTCGTCGCGAAGGACGACGTCGGCGGCCTCCCGGGCGATGTCGGTGCCCCGTCCACCCATCGCGACGCCCACGTCGGCCTTCTTCAGTGCCGCCGCGTCGTTGACGCCGTCGCCCAGCATCGCCACTATCTCCCCGGCGTCCTGGAGGAGCGTGACGATCTTCAGCTTGTCCTCCGGCCCGACCCGGCTGAACCCAACGATTCGGGCCGTACGGCCCACGAGGTCTTCCAGTCGCCCGCCGTCCAGGTCGTGCAGCTCGCGGCCGTCGAGGATCTCGTCACCGCTGCCCAGCAGGCCGAGCTGACGAGCGACCGTCTCGGCCGTCGGTCGCTGATCGCCGGTGATCATCACCACACGGATGCCGGCCTCGTGGAATCGCCCGATCGTCTCCTCCACTCCATCGGCCGGCGGGTCCATCATCGCGGCCAGGCCGACGAAGGTCAGATTCTCCAGCGCGGATTCCTCGGCTCGATCTACCCGGGCGGTGGCCAGTCCCAGCACGCGCAGCCCGCCCGCGGCGAGGTCGGCGTTCCGCTGCTGCAGCCGGTCGCGGTCCCCGGCGTCCAGCGGCACGGTCTCGCCGTCCTGCAACCGGTTCGCGGTCAGCTCGAGGATGCGGTCGGGCGCTCCTTTGACGCAGACGCGCAGCCCCTCGTCGGTCTCGTGAAACGTCGCCATCAGGCGCCGGGCGCTGCTGAACGGGACCTCGCCGACCTGCGGCCAACGCTGGAGCTCTTCGTCCCGTTTCAGTCCGGCCTTCGCGGCCACGACGGTGAGCGCCGCCTCGGTGGGATCGCCGTGGACCTCCCACCGGCCGTTCTCGTCCCGGCTCACCTCCGCGTGGCCGGCCAGCAGGCCGATGCGGAGAGCGAGGTTGAGCGCCGGATCGTCGCGCGGAGCCAGACTCCCGCCTCCGGAGCGGAAGTCGCCCTCCGGATCGTACCCGCGCCCGGTGACCTCGACGTCACGCCCGCTCAGCCACAACCGCGTGACGGTCATCTGTCCCGCTGTGAGCGTACCGGTCTTGTCGGTACAGACCACGGTCGTGGAACCGAGCGCCTCCACGGCCGGCAACCGGCGGATCAGCGCCTCCTGACGAGCCATACGGCGCAGGCCGACGGCGAGAGCGATTGTAGCCACGGCCGGCAGTCCTTCGGGCACGGCCGCGATCGCCAGGGCGAGACCGGCCTCGACCATCTGAAACAGCTCGGCCCCCTGCGCCACCCCGACACCGATCACCACGGCCGCGACAGCCAGCGTGCCCCACACGAGGTGACGGCCCAGCGTGTCGAGGCGGTACTCGAGCGGCGTCTTCTCGTCGGGAATCTCGCCCGCCAGTCGCCCCAGGCGGCCCAGCTGCGTCTCCATGCCTGTTCCCACCACCACGGCGGTGCCGGACCCCGACGCGACGGCCGTAGACTTGTAGACCATGTTGATGCGATCGGGGAGCGTGTCGGCGACCTCCCGTCGAGCTCCGGGGTCCTTGGCGACGGGCATCGACTCCCCGGTCAACGGCGCTTCGTTCACCTGCAGGTCCGCGACCTCGACGAGGCGCGCGTCGGCGGGCACTGCCTCTCCTTCGGCCAGCCGGATCACGTCGCCCGGTACCAGGTCGCGAGCTTCGATCTGCTGGACGTCGCCGCCGCGGACGACGGTTGCCTCGGGAACTTCGAGCTCGAGCAGGGCCTCCATGGCGCGCCGGGCGCGCAGCTCGGTCACGAAGCCGAGCATGGTGTTGAGCAGGAGGACGACGCCGATGGCGATCGCCTCGGGAGCTTCGCCGAAGGCGAGCGCGACCACCATGGCGGCGAAGAGCAGCAGGACGACCACGCTGCGGACCTGGGCGAGGAGCAGCCTCCACGCCGGCACCGGATCCACGAGCTCGAGGAGATTGGGGCCATGTTGCCGCAGCCGCCTCGCCGCCTCGGCCGGGGCGAGTCCCTCCCGACCGGACGTCAGGTGCGCGAGCGCCTCCTCCACGGAGAGCGCGTGCCAGGCGATCGCCTTCACGTCCAGCGAGCTCGGGATGCTCTCATCCGTGAATCCTGTCACACCAGCGCCCCCCTCCTGAGACAGAATGTCCGCGCCAGGGTTCGCCGACCGTGCCCGGAATATGCCGAATCACGGCGCGGCGCGTACGGCCCGGCGAAAAGCCGCTCCCCGTGAAGCCGCGGCACGGTTCATCCATATCTGGTACCTGCCCCCCC
>Ga0055480_10001182_pt1 | contig 10336 bp, 12 predicted proteins | sample Muzzi_PWB_D2_FD_57935 | JGI IMG/M metagenome (GOLD analysis project Ga0055480, IMG submission 57935) | Wetland microbial communities from San Francisco Bay, California, USA, that impact long-term carbon sequestration - Muzzi_PWB_D2 | ecosystem: Environmental > Aquatic > Marine > Wetlands ... | reverse complement strand
CCTGTTTCGTGCCAGCGGTGACGGGAGCCCCGGATTGGAGTCCGCGGCCCGCTCCCACCGAACCCCTTCCTCCTGATCGACGAGGACCGCACCGGGCGCCGTGAGTGCGGCCACCCGAGCTTCATCACCTAGCGCGAGTGCCTCGTGAAACGCCGCCACGACGGCATCCACCGAGTCCGCAGTGGACGGGACGGAGCTTCCGTCACCGACCACCGAGCCCAGGCTGTTCTCCGGCTCGAGATCGCGCCGCCGCTCGAACGTGCAAGCCAGGGCCGGGATCACGATCCCGACCAGAGCCAACCGAAGGAACCGCGACACTCATCCCCTCCGACGGTAGACACCGACCCGGAGGGGCGGGTCGACGCGAATCGTGAAGCGGAGGCGGTTCTCACCGTGCTCGATCACCGTCCGCTGGGCGGATCGGGTCTTGGCGGCATCGACTCCCTGGCCACTCTCGATCACCAGAGCGTCTTCGGAATCGAGGGAAGCAAGGACGTCCGAGAGGCGGGCTTGGAGAATCGCGAGCACCTCCCGCTCCACCTCGTCGTGGACCGAACCCTCGGCGACCCCCTCGAGCTCCTGGCCCGAGATCCTCTCGAAGTCAGCCGCGAATCGATCCGCGGGAATGGCTTCGCCACGGACCCTACGAAAACCGATCTCGGTGAGGGCCCGCGCGTCGAAGTTGGGTTCGACCTCGTGAAGCGTGCTCCCGTATTGCTTCAGGATCACGGCCGGTCAGTTGGAGCCCAGGAGCTTCTCGAGCTCCTCGGGGCTCAGGTCGCCGACGTCCCTCGAGCCCATTCCGCGGGGGGCACGTGAGTGCCGGCCGCGGGTGGTGCTGCTCCCAGCCTCGGTCCGGGGCGTGCCGGCGTAGTCGAAATCGGTGAGGTGCACGCGCTCGATCCGCCTGCTGAGATGATTCTCGAGCGTCTTGAGGGCGCCGAGATCCGAGGCGGTGACGAACGTGACCGCCGTGCCCTCGGCCCCCGCTCGGCCGGTTCTTCCGACCCGATGGACGTAGTCCTCCGGATCGAGCGGTACGTCGTAGTTGACGACGTGGCTTATTCCCTCGACATCCAGGCCCCGTTGCGCGATGTCCGTCGCGACGAGCACCCGGACCTTCCCCGTCGCGAAGTGATCGAGCGCCCGCGTGCGGTGCTTCATCTGCCGATCCGAATGCATCACATCCGTGCGGATGCCCTGGCGCTCGAGCCGTGCTTCGAGAACATCGGCCCCCGCCTTGGTCCGCGTGAATACCAACACGTGATCCCACTCGGGAGACTCGAGAAGATGGAGCAGCAAGTCAGGCTTCTTCTCGGGCTTGACCGAATAGACGAGCTCGGCAATGCCCGAGGCGGTCGTTCCCGACGGTGCGGCTTCCACCCAGGCCGGCTCCCGGGTCAGTCGCAGGGCGAGGTCGTGGACGCCGTGAGGCATCGTTGCGCTGAAGAGCATCGTCCTTCGGCCCGACGGGAGCTTCCTCATCACCTCTTCGATCTGCGGGCGGAACCCCATGTCGAGCATCCGGTCCGCTTCGTCCAGGATGAGGAACCCGAGCCGAGAAGCGTCGACGTTCCCTCGCTTCAAATGATCGATGAAGCGGCCGGGAGTGGCTGAGATCACCTCGAAGCCTTCGGACAGGGCCTTGATCTGAGGTCCGTATCCCACTCCACCATAGATCGCTTCACAGCGGACCGTGGTTCCGCGGGCCAGGGCCACCGTATCCTCCGCGACCTGTTGGGCCAACTCCCGCGTGGGACAAAGAGCGAGGGCTTGAAGCCCTCCTCCCGGCTCGATGCGCTCCAGAACCGGGATCATGAAGGCTCCCGTCTTGCCCGTGCCCGTTTGGGCAATCCCTACGACATCACGCCCGTCGAGGGCCGGGGGGATCGCCCGCCATTGGATGGGCGTGGGGATGAGCCACCCCAGCGCCTCCAACGCGGCGAGGCGTTCCTCCGAGAGCTGCAGCTCGCGGAACGTCCGCACAGCGGGTAGAGGTTCGGTTCGGTCGACATCGGTCACGAAAGTGGGGCTCCGGCTGATGGGGTCACGCCTCTCGGCCCAGGCTACCCGTCTGGAATCGAGGGGGTCCGGGGTTGATCTTTCCCCGATGACCTCCAATGCCCCGATGGATCCCGACTTCGACGGCACCACCCGCGTCCTGTTCGTCTGCACGGGGAATATCTGCCGTTCGCCTTTGGCCGAGGGCGTGTTGCGCCATCGGGCCGACGAACGCGGCCTGGACGTCGTGGCGGATTCCGCCGGCACCGGCGCCTGGCACATCGGCGAACGACCCGATCCCCGGTCCATCGAGGTCGCCGCCCGGAACGGCGTGACCCTGACAGGTCGAGCCCGACGGGTGGTCGACGAGGATCTCCACGAATTCCACCTCGTGATCGCCATGGATCGGAGCCACCTCCGGCACCTCGAGCGCATGAGGGACCGGAGCGGGGGCGAAGCCATTCTCGCGCTCATGCGCGACTTCGACCCCGAGCCCGGCGACGGCCAGGTGCCCGATCCCTATTACGGGGGGCCCGACGGGTTCGACCATATCTACGAGATGATCGATCGTGCCGTCGAGGCCCTGCTGAACCAGCTCGTGGCCGGCGACGTCCCTTGAGTCCTGGCTCGCTGCCTACCTCGGTCCGCAGGGGCGTGGAGCACCACCTCGAGGAAGTCACCGGTCACGGGTGCCGGATCGTTGCCGCCAAGAGCGTCGGAGGCGGAAGCATCAGCCTCTCGGCCCGCATCGAGATCGAGGACGGGGAGGAGCTCTTCTTGAAGTGGAACCCGCACGCGCCCCCGGAGATGTTCGCGGCGGAGGCCGACGGCCTGCGGGCATTGGCCGAGGCGGCCCCCGCTCCGCTACGCGTTCCCGAGGTGGTGGCGGTCGGAAGCCGGGAGAACGGAGGGGCCTCCTGGATCTTGATGGAGTTCATCGAGCAGGGACCGGGAGGATCCAACTGGGCCGCGGCGCTGGGTGAGACCCTCGCGGACCTCCACGAGCCGTTGGCCGAACCGTGCGGTTGGCGGCGAGCCAACTTCATTGGGTCCCTCCCCCAGGCCAATCCACCCGCGAGAGATTGGGGAACGTTCTACCGGGATCACCGGATCCTCCCCCTCCTCGGGGCGGCCCGTGAGCGGGGCCACCTCGTCGGCGCTCGTGCCCTCGACGAGGTGGCGGACCGCATCCCCGATCTGTTGAAGGGGTCGCTCCCCGACGGGCCTTCGCTACTTCACGGCGACCTGTGGGGAGGGAACGTCTTTCCCGACGCTCGGGGCCAACCCGTCGTCATCGACCCCGCGGTCTACCGCGGCGACCCGGAAGTGGACCTCGCGATGAGCGAGCTCTTCGGCTTTCCGGCGGGATTCCACGAGGCGTACCGGGAGAGCCGCTCCGTAGACGGTCGGTACGAGGACTTCCGTCGTGACCTCTACCAGCTCTACTACCTCCTGGTCCACGTTACGCTCTTCGGATCGGGGTACGAGGCCGCCTGCCTCCGGGCGACGCGGCATGTGCTGGCGACAACGTGAGACGGGATCTGCCTCACGTCCCCTTCAACGCATCGGCCACCCGCCGAATCCCATCCTCCAACGTCTCGTCCGAGGCGGCATAGCTCAAACGCACCCAGCGGTCGTCACCGAAAGCCGCACCCGGAACGAGGGCCACACCGGTCTCCTCTAAAAGCCACGAGCAGAACGCGGTAGAGCCCTCCACACCTTCGCCGAACGCAGAGTCGACGCGGACGAAGAGATAGAAGGCTCCGCGAGGAACGACGTAGGCGAGTCCGGGAAGGAGCTCGTCGAAGAGCCGGCAGACCAGATCGCGCCGCCGCTGAAACGCCTCACGCATCCGCGCGACATCGTGAGCCGTCCGCCCCGGATCGGAGTACGCCGCCAGCGCCGCCATCTGAGAAGGCGTCGCCGGATTGGACGTCGTGTGACTCTGGAGGGCGACCATCTTCTTCGCCTCGTCGGGCGGGGTCCAGGAGTACCCGATCCGCCAACCGGTCATCGCGAAGCTCTTCGAGGCACCGCCGATGAGCACGAACGGCCCCAGCGACTCCGGCGGAAGCTCCAGGAGTCCGGGCGCCTCGCCGGATCCCTCGAAATAGATCTCCCGGTAGATCTCGTCGGCGAGGAGGCGCACGTTGCGGTCGCGTGCCCACTCGACCACGGCCCGGAGCTCTTCGGCCGAATAGACCGAGCCCGTGGGGTTCGAGGGGGACGAGTAGATGAGCCCGCGGGTCCGCTCCGTCGTCACCGCTTCGAGGTCGCCGGCCGTGAGACGGAACTCCCGCTCCTCGCTCCCCTGGACGAAGACCGGCTCCGCACGAGCGAGCCGCACGATCTCCGGGTACGTCGTCCAATACGGCGCGGCCACCAGGACCTCGTCACCCGGGCCGAAGAAGGTGAAGCATGCGTTGAAGAGCGAGTGCTTCGCTCCGTTGCTCACAACGACCCCCTCCCACGAAAGATCCCGGCCCGCCCTCACGGAGAGTCCTTTCGCGATGGCCTTCCGCAACTCGGGGACGCCGGCGGGCGGAGTGTATCGCGTCTTGCCCGCCCGGATTCCATCGACAGCCGCCTGAGCAATCCACTCCGGCGTATCGAAGTCCGGCTCACCGGCACTGAGGTCTATGACGTCTCTCCCCTCGGCCCTCAATCGCTTTGCTAGCGTGCTCACGGCCATCGTAGCCGAGGGTTGGAGCTTCTCGACATTGGCGCTGAAACTCATTTTGAACCTCCGTCTTCCATACACGTTCGGCACGGAGCCGACCCCTTCCGACAATTTGCCGGCTACAGGTACGCGAATTATCGAGCCGTCGGGGTCTCAAGTACAGGCCGCAGCGGCGCCGGCAACCGATGTTCGTGCGGAGGTGTGCCCGGTTGATCGCGCCTGCCGGCTCGGGCAGATTCCCGCATGGACTCCGCTGTGCCTCGCTTCTGGTTCGACTACGTAGATCCATGGTCCTTCGTCACCGAGATCCGGCTCCGCGAAGCCGAGCGCCAGACTGGCGTCGAAACGGTCCGAGCGGCCTTCGAGCTCCGGCCTCCGCCGGCATCGCCACAGGGCGTCGATGGGCCGACCTGGTTGGCCCGTTGGGTCGCCGCTGAACGGGAGGCGCATCACCTGGGACTCGATCTCGTCCGAACCGAATCGGTGCCGTGGACCCGCAAGGCTCACGAGCTCGCCGTCCACGCGAGATCCACCGATCGGTTCGCCGACCTCCACGACGCATTGTTCCGGGCATACCATCTGGAGGGCCGCGACATCGGTCGCATCGACGTGCTCGTCGATATCGGCGCTCGTGTAGGTCTCGACCGCACCGAAATCCGCATGGTTCTGGGTGTGGATCGACATCTCGACGACGTTCGATCCCTGCGCGATTCGGCGGAACGCGAGGGAGTGCGTGGGGTTCCCACCCTCACTTTCGAGCAGCGGCGTCTCGAAGGCCTCGCCGCCGTGGACGCGATCGTCGCCCTCCTCACGGGCCGCTGACAGCGGCACGCCAAGTGTCCGCGGCGACCACGTGCGGATCGATCATACAGGAGTCGACCCAGATGGCAGGATACCACCGAAAGACCGCCCTGGCGCCTACCGAGGTGCTCCAGCAGGCGGACGCGATCCTTCCGATCCGGATCGGGCTCTCCAAGACCAAGGCATCTTCCCACGGTGCCACGTTCACCGGGGCAGAGGGCACCGTGACCTTGTCGATCCACCGGCACGGTCCCTACACGGAGGTCACCGCGTCCACCGACCGGTTGCGGACTTCCCGCATGGACTACGAGATGCAGAGGTTCCTCAATCACCTTCCGTATGAGCCAGGAGATCGAGGCGGCCCGGGTTCGGGTGAGCCCTCCTGATGGATTCATTCGAGGACTTGGGCCTGAGCCCCGAGCTGGTCGAGGCCCTGGCCGCGGAAGGCATCGAACGCCCGACGCCCCTCCAGGAAGCGGCGTTGCCGGTGATCCGGCGGGGGAACAACGTCGTCCTCGGGGCGGGGCCGGGCTCGGGGACGCTCGTCGCGTACGGGGCCGGACTCCTCGATCGACTCGACCCGGATGCCGAGACCCTGGAGGCCATCGTCCTGGTTCCCTTCGCCGAAGCGGCTCGTCAGCTGGCGACCAGCCTCGGCCGCCTCGCCGCGACGACGGGCCACACCGTTGCGGCCCTGGGCTCTCCCTGGGCCAGGCCGGACGAGGCTCACATCCTCTTTTGCTCGCCCGGCGACCTCCTGGAGAGGATCTCCCAATCGAAGGTCCGGCTGGAATCGGTTCGAGCCCTGGTCGTCGACGGTATGGCCACCATCGCGTCGGTGGCGGGCCGGGAAGCCCTGGAGACCATTCTGGACGCCGTCCCGGAGGACGCACAGAAGGTCGTCGCGAGTCTCCCCCTCACAGCCGACGTCATCGACATCGCCGAGCGACACGTGCGCCGCGCGGTTCACATCCCGCCGCGGGCCGTCGGAGCGGACACGCGGGTGCCCCACCGGGGAAGCGTCTCCTACCGCGTCGTCGGTGAGCCGAGGGAGGAAGCGGCCCTTTCACTCGTCGCGGAGTTGATGGACACCGGCGAGGTCCGTCACACGGTTCTCTACGTGCGTAGTGAAGACCGCGCGGCCGACCTGGCCGACTGGATGGCCCTCCACGGGTATCCCGCGGGAGAGGCCGGGGACGAAGATTCCCCCGTCTGGCTCGCCGTCGACGAGGTCGCGGCGCTTCCGGCCGTCTCCGGCGCGACCGGTCTCCACGCAGTCAGCGTGGACACTCCTTCGGGCCCCGACGCTCTCGACCGCCGGCATGGCTCCGGCCGCGGTGGGCACGTCCTGGTGCTCCCGCGAGAATTCGCTCACCTGAAGGACGTGGCCACCCGCACCGGATACCGGCTCGTGGCGGCCCCACCGCCGGACGAGTCGGGTACGGGCGACGGGCTGGCGGAGACCCTCACGCGGCTGGAGAGCGCCCTCTCGGGAGAGGACGTGGATGCCTATCTACGGGTCCTCGAGCCCCTGTTCGAACGGCACGACCCCACGGAGCTGGCCGCGGCGGCCGTCGCGCTCCTCAGGAAGAAGACTGCCGCACCGGAACGTCCCACTCGGTCCGGGCGCCCCGCCCCCGCGCCGGCGTGGACCCACCTGTGGATCAGCCTCGGGCACCGGGATGATGCCGGTCCGGGGGACATCGTCGGCGCCATCACCGGAGAGGCCCAGATCGAGGGGTCCTGCGTCGGACGCATCGACATCAACGACACGTTCTCAGTCGTCGAGGTGGAGGCTACCGTCGCCGAGAAGGTGATCTCCTCTCTCAATGGCGTCACGGTCCGCGGTAGGAGCGTCCGAGTCGACTACGACAGGGGTAGCCGGGGAGATCGCACCGGACGGACGGGTCAGGGAGTCGTTCGCAAGGGCGACCGCGACCGAGAAACGCGACGCCGAGATCGAGCCTAGTCGGATCGTGATGCGGAAAAGGGCCGCGCCCTGGCTGAGGACGCGGCCCTTTCAAACCTTAGGCAGGCGGAGGGTTCCGGCCTACTTGATGCCGTCCTTCAGGCCCTTGCCGGCGCGGAAGCTGGGTGTCTTGGTCGCAGCGATCCGGATCGTCTGGCCCGTCCGGGGATTCCGTCCCGTGCGTGCCTTGCGGTTCTTGGCCTCGAACGTGCCGAACCCCGTAATCTGGACACGGTTGCCCCCCTTGAGCGCCTTGACGATGATGCCGTCGTCCGTACTGAAGAGGGCATCAGTCGCGCGGGATGCTTCCGCCTTCGTCATCCCCGTGCGGTCGGCGAGGGCGTCCACGAGATCGGACTTGTTCATGTGCTGGCTCCTAATCAGGAAAGGTTTGGAAGAGTCGCGGCCGGTGCCGCCTGAGATCCAGCTTGAAACCCGGGTCCCGACACCCTCGTGGTCGGTCAGTGACGGGAACCGAAACGCCGCATGAGACAAGGTGTTTCGTGGTCCCGGAACGAGGATTTCTTGTATGGTAGGCCCCGGTCCGGACCGCGTCAAGGGAACTGGAGGTCGGGAATCCGCGTCACTCCTTGCTTCCCGGGGGTCGAGGCGCCTCCGCCCCCGCGGCGGCCGAAACCCAAATACGTCACCGAGGGCTCGGTCCACCCATGAGCGTCTTCGTCCCACGTTTCCTGTTCGCCCTGATCCTGGCGGGGTTCCTCGTGGTCTGCGGGGCCGTCGGGTACGTCCTCATCGAAGGATGGTCCGCCTTCGACTCACTCTACATGGCCGCAATCACGCTCGCGGCGGTCGGCTATTCCGAGGTGCACCCACTGACGGAACCGGGACGTCGGTTCACGATGGTGCTCCTCCTGGCAGGCATCACGTGGATGGGGCTCTGGTTCGCCCTGATCACGTCCTTCTTAGTGGAACTGGACCTCACGAACGTCCTCAGGAGACGCAGGGTCATGAGGGAAATCGGAAGGCTGGAGGGGCACTACATCGTCTGCGGAGCAGGGCGGACGGGTCGCCAGGTGGTCCAGGAGCTGGAAGCCCAAGGGGCACCCTGGGTGGTGCTGGACCGGGACCCAGCCATGATCGAAGAGATCCTGATCCTCATCCCCGACGCATTCACGATCGAAGCGGACGCGACTCATGATCAGTCCCTCCTGGAAGCGGGACTCGAGCGGGCCAGGGGGCTCGTAGCCTGTCTAAGCGCGGATACGGACAACCTGTTCGTGTGTCTCTCGGCGCGCGATCTGAATCCGGAACTGACGATCGTCGTGCGCGCGTATGAAGAGGAGACGATGGACAAGCTCTACCGGGCCGGTGCGACCTACGTCGTGAGCCCCAACGTCAGCGGTGCGATCCGGATGGCTTCCGTCCTGCTCAGACCGTCGGTAGTGAGCTTCCTCGACATTGCGACGCGCAGCTCGAAGCTCAAGCTCCGCATGGAACAGACGTCGATCGGCGATGCGAGCCACCTCGCCGGAAAGACGTTGGCCCAGGCTCGCATCCCTCAGGAAACGGGGTTGATCGTCATCGGCCTCCGGAAGAGGGACGCCGAGGAGTCCGAATTCGTCTTCAACCCCGTCGCCTCGACCCGGCTCGAGCCGGGTGACGAGATGATCGTGCTGGGGAAGACCGAGCAGATCGCTCGACTGAGGGACTACGCCAACGGCTGAGCCCTCAGCCCACCTCGCCCTCCCGTCTACGTTTGAAGACCAGCGAGTAGACGAAGTACACGACGGCGGCAAGCAACAACAGCTTCACGCCGATCGCGACGAGCGCCACGAGCGACCCCAGGATGGGGAGGAACAGGGCGGCGAGGATCTTCAGGACCACTAGGGCGATCACGCCGCCGGCGGCGAAGCCGACGAAGGTCCTCATGGATTCAAGTCCGGCATTGGAGTCATCCAGCCATCACACCTCGGTCCTACGGATCGTGTCGTCGAAGGTTTCAGCGGACCATCGCCCCGCCCGCATTCCGGTCCGTGGCACGATCGGTGGATAGGAGTGCCGACACGCAGTAGGCGTGGTTGGGCTCCCGCTCACTGGAAGATCACCCTCTTCCGGTGAGCGACGGCGCTCCCGAAGGGGCGTCGACAGGACCACCGAGGCCCTCGTCCTGACAACTCTGAGCACTACCGACCGATTCTGCGCGGTGATCCCGCCCACGCCGCCGACTGCGGCCGACCGGACTTCCCCCGGCCGGCACCCGAATCTTCGCAGGGAGGCTTCCATGTGGTGGTGGCGCAGGTACTCACCCGTCCTTCGTCGGCTGATGGTACTGGCCCTTCTGGCCGTGCTCGGCGACGCGGCCACGAACGAAAGTGAGGCGCAGACGATTCCGTGTGTGACCTACGACTCGTTCGGACTTCTCAGGAGCTGCACGCTTTCCGAGCGCCTCGGCCAGTGCGCGACCGGTGTGTGGGACTCCTGGAAGGGCTGTGTCGACCGAAATGGTGACGGGCTCAAGGACGTTTCGTGGTGGGGGGCTCAATACTGCAACGCGTGGGCGGCGTTCGATCTGCTCGCGTGCGGTGCCGTCGTTCCGTGGCACTACATCCTCCCGCCCCCGCCCCCCATTTGAGTCCGGAGCCCTCCCCCGGCCAACCCGGGGGAGGGCTTCATCACAGTCCGCATCGTCCGCTGCTCCCCCGAGCGATCAGGCCCATCGCACCATTCATCCGGCCCCCCGGGCGAAGAACCTTCCAGGGGTCACCTTCTCCACGGAGCCCGAAAGCCTTGCGACTCGCACCACGACCGGTCCCGTCACGCCCGCTGGGGCTCCTCCTTGTCTGGGCCCTGGGGCTCGCCGCGCTGCTCGGTACCCTGGTGGTCACCCTCAGCCGTGGCTTGGGCGTCCCCCGCGGGACCGGCCC
>Ga0055480_10001176_pt1 | contig 10362 bp, 13 predicted proteins | sample Muzzi_PWB_D2_FD_57935 | JGI IMG/M metagenome (GOLD analysis project Ga0055480, IMG submission 57935) | Wetland microbial communities from San Francisco Bay, California, USA, that impact long-term carbon sequestration - Muzzi_PWB_D2 | ecosystem: Environmental > Aquatic > Marine > Wetlands ... | reverse complement strand
CCATTGGTCTTATGAGACACATTGAACCCTTCTTTGGACAACACTTTTTTAAGGAGGGTTCCGGTGACCAGATCGTCTTCCACCACCAACAATCGCATCAATTCTGCCTTTCTCGTCAAGCGGTCGCTGATCATATTATCGACCGGGGCTGACGATACTTAAAGCACCGATTTAAAAATTCCGCCTGCCTGATCGGAACAATCCAGCCCGTGCAAATGAAGTGCGCGCCGGGCCGTCCATCAGGCGCTGATATTTTGATGTGGTTTGATGGCCCTGAGTTGCGGGCATTTATGGGGTTTTGCCTTTACGAGACAACAAAGTTTAAATATAAGAACAGGGTCATGCCAAAAGAAGCCCCCTATTGGGAAACCACACGCTGAGAGGAGACGGCGCAAAATATGCTGGGCACCATTGCAAATACCCTGGCGATCATTTGCGGGAGCATCGCCGGAATGTTTTTTCGTAAGGGAATTCCGGAAAGATACAGTGAATCCGTTATGCATGCCATTGGCTTGGCAGTGCTGCTAATTGGCATCAGGAGCGCCCTCAAAAGTGATGATTTGCTATTGGTCGTGCTTAGCCTTGTGGTCGGTACCCTCATTGGTGAGTGGCTCCAGGTGGAGTCGCTGCTTGAACGCATCGGCCGGTTCCTCGAGGCTCGCTTTAAATCTCGCGGTGACGGTCTGACCAAGGGTTTTGTTACGGCCAGCATACTTTTTTGTGTCGGGGCCATGGCCATCGTCGGTTCTCTTGAAAGCGGCCTGTCCGGGAATCATCAGACCCTGTATGCCAAATCAGTGCTTGATGGGACCACCTCCATTGTTCTGGCGGCGGCTTTGGGAGTCGGCGTGCTCTTTTCCGCCATATCCGTCTTTGTCTATCAGGGCGCCATCACCATGAGCGCCGCCGTTCTCAAACCCTATCTGGTGACCGCAGTCGTTCTTCAAATGTCTTCGGTGGGTGGCCTCTTAATCATGGCCATTGGCTTAAACCTGCTGCGAATTGTTAAAATCAGGATCGGCAACATGCTGCCGGCGATTTTTCTGCCCCTTGCGTATTATGGCGCCTGTCAGGTCTGGGCTGGGCTGTAGACGCCTACCCCTTTCCAAAACACCGTACCCGAAGACGCAAAGCTTCATTTGGCGTGCATCGGCGGCATCCTGGCTTCCGCAGTTGTGACCCAGATAAAGTCCGCGTCCTCCAAGGCAACTTGCATTCCCGGTGTCGCCAGGTAAATGGTGCGAAAAGGGGCCTGGGAACGTTCAAAGGCACGGTTGGGGACTCCAAATTTGCGCTTGATGTGGCCGTTGCCTACGATGACTACCATGGTGTCAGCGGCCAGATGTTCCGCCACGGATTGGGCCATGCCGTCTTCCCAGGCACATTGCGCGGCGTAGAAATTTTCAAAATCACTGCGCCCTTTGAGATGGTGCATCTTGAAGCTCTCTTCCACATAGGCGCGATGCTCGGCATCGGCGGTATTGATCTGCTTCGGAAGCATGGCCCGCTCGGCGGGCAACAGGTTGTCCAAGCCGCCCACAGAGATTTTGCGCGGAATATGAAAGGGGATATTGAGCCCGATGAGCTTGAGGTGCTTCTCTTTGATATAGACCAGGATATCTTTATAGAGGGTGTCGTCGAAGCCCCAATTGGCATACCAATGAGAACGCTTGAGAAAGGTCTCCCAGTCCATTTGCCCGGCGCTCCACTGGTCCAGGCGTGCCTGATATGTCCCGGCGAACATCTCCATGCCCACACGAACCTTCCGGCCGCTGTCCACCAGGGCTTGGATAACGCGTAGTTGTGCCTGGTGGTGGGCGGGTACGGTATGCTGTTCCCCCACATAGATCACGCGCGCAGGGGCCAGTTGGCGCAGGAGTTCATCAAAATCGATGCTTTTGGCGCGGGCGGTGTCATAAATGGCGCCAAGTGCCAGCTGATGTTCGAGGCCGTCGATTTTCAATACAGCCGGTTTCATAGCACATCCTCCCAGTACAAGCATCCATAAACACACCCACCAAATTGCGCGGTGGGGCAGACGTGACTCACGGGGGACAGGATTCATGGTTGCGTTCACCTTTTTTTGCGTGTTAGCGTACCCCAAACGCACCCCTTGGTTTGCGTTCATTCTATTGTCGCCAAAAGGATGTCCATGCGCCTCGACCCCCATCCGCTGTTTCGCAGGATCATCATGCCGTGGTATGACAGCACGCCGGTCTGCTGGATGTTGCTGCTGTTCATGATGGCGCTCATGTTTTTCAGCATTGTGGGCATTGTCGTTGCCTTGGAAAATCCTGTTTATCTGTCGTATCAATGGGTCCCATGGGTGTTGGCGCTAATGAGTCTCTTTGTGGGGTTGTCAGTGGCTTCCCGCTTGATCCGGCGATATCATCTGCAACACAAGGATGTGGCCGAGCCCTGACCACAATTGCTTTCATCCAAACCTATTGCCTTTTTTGCCGCTTTACAAAATCCGCATAGCTGATGGACTCATAGCTGTCGGTATGGATATACTGAAGCAAGGTGAGCAGTCGCTTGCTTTCGATGTACCCGGGCCAGCGCGCAATGCCTTCTCCTTTGGGCGACATAAACCGCAGATCGGGTACGCCCTGGATGCCAAAGCGTGCGGCCAGCTTGAACTCCTTGCCGGCATTGACTTTGACGGGCGTGTAGTTGGCATTGAGGTAATTTATGATCGCCTGATCCGTGAAGGTCTTTTTCTCCATCCTTTCGCAGAAACCGCATTGGTCTGAATAAAAATAGATAAAATACTTGCGGTTGCCGTCATTATGGCTGCTGGCATCGGCATAAGTGGACCAGTTGATTTTATTTGATGTGCTCTGGTCGGCCGGAACCTGTTGCGGCAACCAAAGCAGCAACAAGGCCGCTGAGATGATCCATGCACTTTTTTTCATTTCAGGCCCCTTTAATAGAACGAAAGCCATCGCAGTTTGTCGGTCACAAGCAGAATCCCCGTGGCGATCAATAAAACGCCGGCCACCGGGTTGGCATACCGCAATACCTTTGTGGCCTGGCGCGTAAATGTTATCAAGTAATTGATAAAAATAGACAAAATGATAAACGGCAAGGCCAGGCCCACCGAGTATATGCCCAACAGCAGCACCCCTTGACCCACCGTCTCCTTGGCCTGCGCCATGATCAGCAACGACCCCAGAATCGGTCCGATGCAGGGCGTCCAGCCGGCACCGAAGGCCATCCCGATAACCAGGGTTCCTAAGAAATGTAAGGGTTTTTTGTTGATATGCAATCGCTTGTCATATTGTAAGGCAGGGATGCGCAATAGGCCGGCCAGGTGCAGCCCGAAAAGGATGATCAGCGCGCCGCCGATGATACGAATGATGCTTTTGTGTTGGTACAGCAGCCCCCCCAAATATGAAGCCGATGCCCCGAGAGCGATGAACACCAGTGAAAATCCCGTGACAAACGCCAGGGTGGAGATCAGTATTTTGCGCCGCAGGGCCGCGTTGGACACCGATGTGAGTTTTTCAAGCGACAATCCGGTTATAAAGCAGAAATATGAAGGGATGAGCGGCAGCACACACGGAGAAAAAAAAGAGAGCAGGCCGTAAAACAGGGCGACGGGATAGGTGACGTCTTCAAACATGGCAATCAGATCCTGGTTTGTCCTGAACCCTATGCCGGGTTCAGCCGAGGTTGCTTGGGGGGTGCTTGACGATCCCGATGGCCATGGCCAGAAACAGGGCATCACGGGCCAAATAGTACCACATGCTGCCCGGAGCATTTTCTTTGAGGGTGAAGCATCCGCAATTGACATCGATGCCGCGGTAAAAATTGTAACCTAAGGCCGCCATGAATAGCACCATCATGCCTGCCGTGATCAGGGCACTGCCGCGAGGCCAGCGGTTGATAATCAAGCAGGCACCGCATACCAACTCCAGCCAGGGCAAGTACAGGGCAATGAGGTTGCCGGTGCTCCCGGAAATGATTTGATAGTTGGCAATGATGCGGGCAAAGGCCGCTGGATCCAAAATTTTGTCCCAACTGGCATACACCAGCACAATGCCAAGCGATATGCGCGTGAGGGTGTAGGCAATCTGGCTGGTTTTTGAATTACGGATAAACCACATGGTGACCACCTGGCATGCAACGGGACCGGAACCTGGTTTGGATTTGCGGCCCGAGACTACAGGGACTTGAATTTCTCAATGAAAAGGTTGCCCAGTTCTCTGGCCCGCAAAGTAGCAGCTTCCACCCCATTGATCAAAACCGAGCGTAATCCGCCCTTTTCCAGGGCATGCAGCCCAGCAATGGTCGTTCCACCGGGAGATGTGACCATGTCTTTGAGTTGAGCGGGATGCATATTTGTTTCCTGCAGCATTTTTACCGATCCCAGAGCGGTCTGTGATGCAAGCATCAGCGCATCCTGCCGCGTCAGCCCCATCTTGACACCTGCGTCGGCGAGGGCATCCAGAATCATAAATATATAGGCGGGGCCGCTGCCGCTGAGACCGGTAACCGCGTCCAGCAGGTTTTCATCCTTGACAATAATACTGCGCCCCACCGCATTGAATATGGCTGCAGCGGTGTCGATGTCCCCTGTTTTGGCGTAGACGCCGGCGGCGATGGCGGTGGCACCTTCTTTGACGGCCACGCATACATTGGGCATGACGCGGATTAAACGCAGATTCTTGCGGACCAGGGCCTCGATGGCGGCCAGCGGCACACCGGCCGCGATGGAGATGATCAGCTTGGAGGTGTCCAATACATCCGTGGCTTCTTCAAACACCTCGGCCACGTTCTGCGGTTTGACCGCCAAAATAACAATGTCGGCTTTTTTTATCATCACCTTGTTGTCGGAGGCCGTTTGGACACCGTACTGTTTCGCAATTTCATCCAACCGCGCCCGGCGAACATCCGTGCATAGAATGTTCTGTGGTTTGGACTGCCCGGAACCGATCAAGCCGCTGATCAGGGTTTCCGCCATGTTGCCTGAACCGATAAAGCCGATGGTCTTGTCGCTTAGCATGATATGGGGTTTCCGTTTGTATTTAAATTACACCGTCATATGATTTTTTCGACCCGGGGCTACTTTACGGGCTGGACCTGGATTGTCAAGAGAAATTGAACGGCTGCCGGCGGCAGTCGATTGGCTGCGGCAATCGATCATCTTTTCTACTCCACTAAAAGGACGGATGATGGCTCCGCAGGTGGCAATAGCGCCGCAACCATCGAAAAACCTTGACTTAATCATGTGAAACACCGTATCCTTTCTGCGGATATCGTGACCGGTTTACATTGCATTCTGGAAATGAAAAGGAAGCTTTCCTGACTTTGCGTGAAATTAAAATAAGAATAACATAGGATAGGTTTGATGAGCATATGTTTTTCATCGGTTATTTTTTAAAAGCTGTGGCAAATGTATTATGGATGGTCTTGACCTTCTATCAGTGGATTATCATTGCGCGGGCAGTATTATCCTGGGTTAATCCGGATCCTTACAATCCCATCGTGAGATTCATTCATAATATTACCGAACCTGTACTCTACCCCATTCGGAGACGTCTGCCGGTGTCATTTGGAGGAATAGACTTTTCTCCGATTGTGGTTTTTGTCGCCATCATACTCGTCAATCAGTGGTTTGTTCCTAGCATAGACCGCCTTGGCTCGATGCTTATTAACATGTAGCCAAGCTTTGAGGGGATTCTTTCATGATCTTAACACCACTTGATATCCAGCAACAACAGTTTCGCGTACGCTTTCGGGGCTTCGACATCCGTGAGGTGGACCGCTTTCTGGAGCAGGTGTCTGAAGCGTTTACGGCACTGCAAAGCGAAAACAAAGGTCATCGGGAAGAAATTCGGCGCCTCAAGCTTGAAACCCAGGGATACAAGGAACGCGAGGAGGCTTTCAAGCGGGCCATGCTCAATTCCCAAAAAGTACTTGAGCAGATGAAGGAGAATGCCCGCAAATCCGCGGAGGTGATTATTGCCGATGCCGAAGTCAAGGCTGAGAAGGTTCTCAATCGTGCGCACAACCGTCTGTCCCAACTGCATGAAGATATTGCCGAATTGAAACGGCAACGCATGCAGATCGAAGTCCAGATTCGATCGGTGATCGAGTCCCATTCCAAATTACTCGAGATTGGAAAAGAGAGCATGGAGGCCATGGATGCAGCCGACGATAAGGTCGCTGTGCTGAAGCAGCCAACCAGCACTTTCAGCTAAACTATCCTATAAATCTGACCGATAAAGGTGGGGAGATGGGTGCTGCCCGGCGGCAGTTTTTCCTTATGACATGGTTTATCGATAAACAAAATTCAGGGAGTTGGCAATGGCCAAAATAGACGCTTTCTTCAAACTTATGCATGAGCAGAACGCTTCGGACCTTCATTTATTGGCGGCACAACCTCCGGCCCTGAGAATTCACGGGGATATTGAGCGGGTCAAGTATAAGGTGCTCAACAACGACGACCTGCGTGCCATGCTTTACGAAATTGCAGCTGAAGATAAAATCAAAACCTTTGAAGAAACCGGAGATGTGGATTTTGGTTACGAAATACCCGGGCTGGCCCGTTACAGGGCTAACTTTTTTATGCAAAAAAACGGCGTGGGTGCGGTTTTTCGCGAGATTCCCAGCACCATCATGACCTGCGATCAATTGGGATTGCCGCCGGTAATGGCCAAATTGGCTTCCCTGCCCCGCGGGCTGGTGATCGTTACCGGGCCCACCGGCAGCGGTAAATCAACCACCCTGGCGGCGATCATCGACGAGGCCAATCGCACCCGCAGCGATCACATCATCACCATTGAAGACCCCATCGAGTTTGTGCATTCCAGTCGCGGATGTCTGGTCAATCAACGGGAAGTGGGACTGCATACCAAGTCCTTTGCAAACGCCTTGCGCGGCGCACTGCGTGAAGACCCGGACATTATTCTGGTGGGCGAAATGCGTGATTTGACGACCATGAGCCTGGCCATTGAAGCTGCTTCCACTGGCCATCTGGTTTTCTCTACCCTGCATACCACCAGTGCCGCCAAGACAGTGGACCGCATTGTCGAAGTATTTCCGGCCGAGGAGCAGAGTCAAATCCGTTCCACGCTGGCCGACGGTATTCGGGCCATCATATCCCAGACGTTGTTTAAGCGGGTGGATAAGAAAGGTCGTGTTCCGGCTTTAGAAATCATGATTGCCACACCGGCGGTTCGCAATCTGATCCGCGAAGCCAAGTCCCATCAGATTCCGTCCATGGTTCAAACCGGAAAGAAATACGGCATGCAGCTGCTGGATGATGCCATCATGGAGCTATTCAATAAAGGCAAGATCGGCGCGGATGATGCCTATATCAAAGCCAACGAAAAGGGACGCTTCAGGCCTCTGCTCAAGGCGCCGCCTACGGATTTTACCGAAGCATAAGCGTATTTCGAGGTAAATTATGCGAAGACAGGAAATCGATCATATCTTAACGCGCATGTTGGACTCCCACAGTTCGGTATCGGACTTGAATTTTACCGCGGGGCGTCCGCTGCAAGTCGAAAGCGCGGGTGAACTGCTGCCGGTTGATATCAAGCCGTCCATCAAATCCCTGTCGCCTTTTCAAACGGAAACCGTCGCCATGAACCTGATTGACGGGGACCGCCGCCTGACTGAAACCCTCCTTAGAACGGGATCCTGCGATTTGTCTTACAGCCTGCCCGGCAAGGCGCGCTTTCGTGTCAATATTTTTTCCCAAACCGGTCAATACTCCATCGTGCTGCGGCAGCTGGAGTCCAAAGTGCCCACCATTCGAGACATGAAGCTGCCTGAATCTTTTTTTGACGTGGCCAGGGAACTCAATGGCATCGTCATTTTTACCGGCGCCACCGGTACCGGTAAAACCACGTCGCTGGCAGCGATTTTGGAGGACATCAATGAGAAGCGCTCCGTTCATGTGGTTACGCTGGAGGACCCCATTGAATATCAGCACCCCCATAAAAAGGCCACTTTTAACCAGCGCGAACTGGGTCGCGATTACGATTCGTTTGCCAATGGCCTGCGGGCCGCGCTTCGCCAAGCCCCCAAAGTGATATTGGTGGGCGAGATGCGTGACCGTGAAACAGTGGAGATTGGTTTGACCGCCGCCGAAACCGGCCACTTGGTGCTCAGCACCCTGCATACCGTGGATGCCGGACAGGCGATCAACCGTATTCTTGGCATGTTTACCAACGAAGAAGAGAAACAGGTCCGCATTCGGTTGGCCGATACTGTCCGCTGGGTCGTCAGCCAAAGGTTGTTGCCGAAGATCGGCGGCGGCCGGGTGGCCGCTTTTGAAATCCTGAGAATGAATATTCGGGTTAAGGAAGCCATCCTGCAGGGCGAATCCGAAGGCAAGACCTACTATGAAATGATGCAGGCCGGTAAGCCATTTGGCATGACCACCTTCGATGACCACATCATCAGCCTTTATGAACAAGGCTTGATTACCCAGGATACAGCTTTGGCATATGCGTCCAACAAAGCGGTGGCCGGGCGGGGGATCGATAAGGTCAAGAGCGCCCGGGGGGAGGCCACCACCGACATAAAGGATTTGGAGATCGATCGCGCCTATCATAAGAAAGCGTGAGGGTAAATTTTCGACCAAGGGAGTGGATGAGCGTCCATGGATATTATCTGTCAAAGCTGCCAGGGTAAATTCAAAATCGCCGACGGGAAAATACCAGCCGGTAAAACCGCCAGCGTGAAGTGCCCGCGATGCAAGTCAGCCATCAAAATTGCATCCCAGGACGACCCACCGGCCGAAGCCGATGCGGCCTTTGATGACCTGTTCGATTTTGATGAAGATGAGGGCGAAGGCTACGATTCAGCCGAGAAGCCTTTCGATTTTATCGAAGAAGAAGGCAAGTCCGCCCTTGTGTGCGAATCCGACGCCCTGATTCGGGAGAAGATTCGGCCGGCCCTGAAGATCCTCGAGTATCATATTACCGAGGTGCCCAACAGCCGCGAAGCTTTAAAGAAGATGCGCTACCACACCTACGATTTGATTGTTGTCAATGAATATTTCGACACCCAGGATCCGGATACCAATCCGCTATTGATCTATCTCGAGCGCCAAACCATGGATATCCGGCGCAATATATTCGTGACCCTGCTGACGTCACGCTTCAGGACCATGGATCACATGATGGCTTTTTCCAAAAGCGTTAACCTGATCATGAATATTCGCAACATCGATGACTTTGATAAAATCATTCAGCGCGCATTGGCCGACAGTGGTCTTTTTTATAAGATCTTTAAAGAGTCCGTCACGCCCTAGCTTGCGATCAACCCCGCTATTCCGACAAGCATGGATGTAAACTTTCATATCCACCGATTTCGGGAAGATCTCTATCTGATATCTTTGCCGGTACCCATCACCGGGTTTGACGGGTTCATCGGTGCCTGGCTGCATGTCGGAGACCCGCTGGTGCTGGTAGACGTGGGGCCGGCGGTTTCGGCGCCCTATCTGCTATCAGCCTTGTCCGAACTTGGGTTCGGGCCGCCCGACCTGATTTTAATCACCCATATCCATATCGATCATGCCGGCGGTCTCGGTGCCGTGGCGGCGGCTTTCCCCGGTGCCAGGGTGATCTGCCATCCCAAAGGGGTGCGCCACCTGGTCGACCCCGAGCGTTTGTGGATAGGATCCCTCAAGACCTTGGGCCCTATCGCCCGGGCCTATGAGCCTATTGCTCCGGTCGCCGCGGAGATGCTTATTGCCCATGATCAACTCCAGCACCCGTCTATCCGGTGCCTTGAGACACCTGGCCATGCCGCCCACCATGTCAGTTATATGATCGAAGATTTGCTTTTTGCCGGAGAAGCCGGCGGCGTTTGTTTGCCCATGGCGGATCAGACCCTTTATCTGCGTCCGGCAACCCCGCCGCGTTTTTTTTTGGAAACCAGCCTGGCGAGTATCGACCGGCTGATCGCCAAGTCGCCGCAACGGATCTGCTACGGTCACATCGGCCAGCGGGATAATGCGATGGAGATGCTCACTACCCACCGAAACCAACTACTGGTTTGGCTTGACATGATTCGGCCGTTTCAACAGGCGGCCGGAGACAGGGATGAAGCCATGCAGGCCTGCGCCGAGTATCTGCTGGCCAATGACCCATTGCTGCAGGGGTTCGATACACTATCGCCCGATACACAGGCACGCGAGCGCAACTTCATAGCCAACAGCATCAAGGGCTACTGGGGATATCTGGAAGAGCTCGTCTAACCGCTATTTTATTTTATGCAATGGAATTCTTTCCAGGCCCGGCGTTTACCCTATCATTACATTCCCTGCCCTATGATGCGCAGGCCTTCGAGGGTCAGATCGGGTTCCACGGCTTCAATGCTGGTGGCCACATTTCGAATGAG